>JGI25330J36431_1000016_pt1 | contig 88635 bp, 87 predicted proteins | sample HigsolmetaAR205D_FD_36431 | JGI IMG/M metagenome (IMG submission 36431) | reverse complement strand
GCGTCACCACGGACACCCTTGCTCTTGGCTAACCTCTACTTCTGTCTTCGGGGTTCGGGACTTACACCCTATAGTTCATGTACATGCCGGGCGCACAAAAAGAGCAAATCGGAAAATGTTGTTTTGCCGATTTGCTCTTACGATATGCGCTTTAAGTTTCATTGACGGAATGGGCATGCTTTTTCACAATTTCAACAAACGCTGCCACTTGGCGTAATTGGAAGGAAGATTCATAGCCAATCAGCCAAGTGTCCCGTGTCAACCCGATATCATGATTGCCGGATGTCAGGGCGATTTTATTGACATTTTCCCCTCCGTTCAACGTGATGGAAGGTAAGATGGCGTAACCGATTCCATTGATCGCCATCTGCTTGCATGTTTCAATTTGGTCCACAATAATTTGCCGTTTTGGACTGGAAGCGAAATGCTCCTGCCACCAAACTTGAATTTCCTGATAATAATTGGAATCGCTCTTGAATTGAATAAAAGGCCGTTCCGTTGTTAAAACTTCTTCCAATCTCTGTATTTCTGTATCGACCAAATACATCGTGTCCCGGAATAAGTGCATTTTTTTTCCTTTCCACTCGGATTGCCCTCGAACGATTCCCACTTGCGCTTCGCCATCGTAAATCGCTCTTACAATTTCTGAACTCCAACCGGTAATTAAGGAAATTTTTACATCCGGATATGTTGTGACAAACTCTTTCAGCACTTTTGGCAGCCAGTTGATCCCTACAATGGATGCACAAGCAATTTTTAATGTACCATGCACTTTAGAATCAAGGGACTGAATCTTTTCAAGCACTTCTTCCTTCTTCTGCAATGTTTCAATCGCATACTGAATGACCAATTCTCCTGCCGGTGTCGGTGTCAAACCTTTTTGGGAGCGGATAAATAATTGCGTCCCCCAATATTTTTCAATCGACTGCAACCGCTGGGACAAGGCCGGCTGGGTGATAAACAGCCGCTCGGCAGCCTTGCGCATGTTCCGTTCTTCCGCCAATATTTTTATAATTTCTGCTTCTGTTGTTGTCATCCAATCACTCCAAAAAAATACACTACATAAAAATTCAATAAAAATCGACAAAATCCTCTTTCCTTATGGATTTTGCCGATGATTTTCAACTGTTAATCTAATGTTTGATAAATATATTTTTTCAGCTGCTTCAAAATCACTCTTCGTGTTAAAATTCCGGCGAATGTGCCATCATAATCGACAACACATAAAAATGGATGGTTAATGACCAAATCCAATGCTTTTTTAAAAGTATCATCGATTCTCAAATAAGCCACATTCCGCTCCATGCAATCATCCACTTTGATATGGGCCAACTTCTCATATTCGATGCGTTCCAGCCCAAGTATGGATTCTGTAATCATTTTGGAACTTACCAATCCATGAATCTTAAAGTTTGTATCCAGTACCGGTACTTGCGAATATCCTGTCTTTGTCAGAACCAATAGCGCATGCTCGGCGCTGTTTCCGACCAATACGTGGGCCACTTTTTCCGCCGGGATGATGAAATCACTGATTGGCGTTTCTAAAAAAGCCCGTGTCTTTGTTGAAATCAAAACCTTCAACCCCTTCCATGAGGACCGCACTTACCAATATCATATCATATTTGACAGATTTTTGACCATGACAATGGCACATGAATTTCGGGTTGAAGGTTGAAATTAAATTATTTAATAACCGTATTTTGCCCATAAGTAAAAGATCAAAATTCCTAAAAACGTAAGAAACACCACATACATTAGAATGATTGGATTCATCAAGATGGGATGATCGCGAACCATCCTGCTGATTGGCACGTCTGTCGTGGAAGCCCGCTCATCCGTTTTCTTCATGACACCGACAGTCGTCACATACGATACTCCAATTAAAATGATGCTCACGATAATGGTTAAAACTGTCCAAACACTGTTCATCCGCAAACACTCCCTTCCTAGAGTTACAAAAAGTATGTGCCGTTTCAATCTTTTTATTCCGTACCCTGAAGGGAGTGGATTGATCTTTAAAATTTAATGTCATTCTTCCACTACAACGGTTCTCATCGCTTCCAAAATAAATTGCTCCTGGCTGTTGATGATTGGTTCTCCTTCCTTGCGTTCCTTATAATGGTATTTCCCTCTGTGGTCCTGGATGCGCGCTTTCACATTATCCGCAAGTTGGGTGGATAAAATATGCATCACCCGTTTTTTGATTTCTTCCGAATAAATCGGGAACAATATTTCCACCCGTCGTACCATGTTCCGGGTCATCATATCCGCTGAAGATAAGAAGATTTTATTTTCTCCGTTATGATGGAACCAGTAGATGCGGGAATGTTCCAAGAAACGTCCGACGATGCTTGTAACGGTGATGTTTTCACTAATACCTGGAATGCCCGGCCGCAAACAGCAAATTCCGCGTATAAGCAACTCGATTTTGACTCCATTGATGGAAGCTTCATACAGTTTCATAATTAAATCTTTATCTGTCAGTGCATTCATTTTGGCGCGGATTAAACCGTTACCGTATTTCTTATGGTATTCGATTTCTTCATCAATCAATTCAATAAACTTATCCCGAATATCATAAGGGGAAACAACAATATGGTGGAATTTCGGCTTCTCCGTATAGCCGCTCAAATAATTGAAAAAGTTCGTCGCATCGGTGCCAAATTCTTTATTTGTTGTAATAATGCCCATATCCGTATAGATTTTTGCCGTCGCATCGTTATAATTGCCCGTTCCCAAATGGACAAAGCGCTCAATTTTTCCATTCTTCCGCCGAACGACAAGGGTGATTTTCGAATGGGTTTTTAAATTATGCATTCCATAAATGACAAGGCAGCCGGACTGTTCCAACTCTTTCGCCCAGTGCACGTTGTTTTCTTCATCAAACCGCGCCTTCAACTCCACTAAGACGGTCACCTGCTTGCCATTTTCAGCCGCCTGTTTCAATGCCTGGATGATCGGTGAATTGCCGCTTACCCGATACAAAGTTTGCTTGATCGCTAAAACCGATGGATCATTTGCCGCTTCCGTAATGAATTCCACAATCGGCTCAAAGGACTCATATGGATGATGGAAGAAAAGGTCTTTTTCGAGGGCCTTCTCAAAGATATCCTCATCCGACTCCAAATCCAGCGGCCGCTGAGGAATAAAGCTTTCATACAATAAATGTTCCCTTCCCTTTGACAACTCTTTCACAAAACTAAATAAAAAGGTCAAATCAAGGGGACCGTCAATTTTAAATACATCGGATTCGCTCAGTTCAAATTCGTCTAATAAATATTCCAATACGTCATCGTCCATTTCGCCTTCCCGCACTTCCAGTCTGCTTCCAGATCCCCATTTGCGCTTTTTCAATTCCTTTTCAATTTCAACGAGCAAATCTTGTGCACCTTCTTCATGAATCGTCAAATCGGCATTTCTTGTCAATCGGAATGCCTGTACCGATTTCACTCTATAGCCGTAAAATAATCGATCCACATGGGAAGTGATCACATCTTCCAATAAAACAAACACTTTTTCGTCCGTTCCGGTTGGGACTTCAATAAAGCGGTTCAATACCGACGGCACCTGGACAATCGCCACTTTCTCATTAAACTCGCTGGATGCCCTCACATCTTCCAACATGACAAGCAAATTCAGCGTTTTTCCCTGCAAAGTCGGAAACGGGCGGTAAGCATCGACCGCAATTGGCGTCAATACCGGAAAAATCGTTTCTTCAAACAGATCATTAATATAGTGGTGCTGTTCAAAGGATAATGATTTTAAATCCGCCAAGTGTATCTTTTCTTTTGGAAGCGATTCGTAAACAAGATGTTTATAGACTTCCATCTGTCTTCGCACAAGGGCTTGGGTTTTTTCCGCAATCTTTTCCAATTGTTCCTTTGGAGTCAAGCCGGCTTTATTTTCCGGTTTATGGAATCCTGCACGGACCTGATCTTGAAGTCCCGCCACCCGAACCATGAAAAACTCGTCTAAATTGGAGCTGAATATGGCCAGAAATTTCAAGCGTTCCAATAAAGGATTTGATTCATCTTCCGCCTCTTCCAGCACCCGTTCATTGAATGCAAGCCAGCTGAGTTCCCTGTTGTTGTAATATTCAGGTTTCGCAATTTCTTCCAGCATTTTCTGCCTATCGATTTCATTCACTTCATCGACTTCCGCAAAATTCTCCCTATCAGAAAAGTTTAGTCCTGTCTCAGTACTCATCACTCATTCCACCCTTCATTGTTAAACTCGATTTTTAATTTCTTCTTAAACAACCGTTCAATGTGTTTCTTTTGGTTTTCGGCCCTGTAAATTTCCGCCATCGCCCTGTTTGTTACATAGACATAAAGAATCAGTTTATCCCCTTCTAATTCCATTTTAATACTTTTTACGACATTTCTTTTGGAAACATTTAATGAATATGCAAATTTTAATAATGCCCCGAACTGGCTCAACATTTTCAATTCTTCCCGGGTAAACCATGTACGGAACGGCCGGCTTAAACGTCTAAAATAATCTCTATTCTTGTAGGACGCCAATAATGCAATCCTTACCCGATCTTTGTGGTTCAAGCCCGGAATCGATTGGTTGGCTAGCAAATAAAACGTGTGTTGATTCGATGAATCGATTTCGATGTAATCCCCAATCGAAAACACGCTTGCCGCTTTTTTTAATAATTGAAAATGTTCTTCATTATAAGGCAATAAGTTGAGTTTACAGCTTTCCAAATATAAGTTTTCCGCCAAATTCACCAAATTGGCGACTTCTTCCTCCGTTCTGCCGTATTTAAAAGCGAGGTGGTTGGCATATTCTTCAAAAATGTTGTCGAGATGAAAAGCTTCCGGATTGGATTGCATCACATTATGGATGATCAACCCTTCCCGCAGTCCGCTTTTGCTGATATAAAAGGAATCTGTATTGACAATTTCCATCAATGTTTGAAAGACGACTAAAGCAATCTCAATGATGTCCGCCCGGTCGGAGGATAATCCCTCGATTTGGATCAATTGTTCATAAGTTCGTCTTCCCAAATAATCCCCGAGATTTCTTAACGCTTCCCCGTCCATTTCATAATGGTGAAGACCGGAGATGGGATAATCGATCAAATGGTGATGGATTTGGGCAAGATTTCTTGCACTTCCACCGATTCCAACTACGGGCAATCCCACTTGGCCGATCCAGCCCAAACTTTCGAACTGTTTTTTTACATATTGGTATAGTCGGGTTTTTTCTTTTTCATTAATTTTATCCCCAGAGACAAAACTTTGTTTTAATGAAACCGTGCCAAATGGAAAGCTGAAGAAATGCTGCAGTTTTTTATTGTCATAAAGCGTGATTTCCGTTGATCCTCCGCCGATATCGATGGTTACGGCTGAAGGAAAATCCATCGAGTAAACGACCGCCAAATAGCCGAAATAGGCTTCTTCTTCTTCGGACAATAATTCGATTTTGATCCCGGTTTCCTGTTCCATCCGCAAAAGGATTTCTTCATTGTTTTTTGCCTGCCGGATTGCCGCGGTTGCAACAACCTTCATTTTTGCCACATCAAAGTCTTCCAAAATATGTTTAAATGAAATCAACGTATTTTTTAATTTTTCAATGCCTTCTTCAGACATGTTTCCATCCCGTTGAATATATTTTCTTAATCTGGCAACCTTCTTTACATTGCTGATTTCATGCAATCCCGCCTTCTTGCTGTAACTGTATATCACTAAGCGGATTGTATTCGAACCAATATCGATGATGGCTGTATTGAATGTTTCCACGGAATTAAGTCCCTTCTCCCTTGTTTGAATATTGAAATATTATCAATATTTTGACATAGGAACAGTGACGGTTCAACGAATAAAAATAAAACACAAGCCGGCGCCCTTGAGGCAACCGGCTTGAAACAGTATGTATATGCAATGTAAGGGGATTACAAAATCAATTCATCAATTTTCAAAATCAAATCCGCTATTTCCGGTTTCGATACTTGATCATCCGCCCCCACTTGTTCCCCTTTATGTCGAAGATCGTCGGTAATCAAACTGGAGAAGATGACAACCGGTAACTTTTGCAATTCCGGGTGGGTTTTGATTCTCTTCGTTAAATGATGTCCATCCATTTGCGGCATTTCAATATCCGTTACAACCAATTGGACATATTTTGAAATATCCCCGCCTTTGTCCAGCAAGGACTCCAAATAATCATATGCATCTTTGCCGTTTTCGAAAAACTCCAGATTTCCATAACCCGCTTCGGATAATGTTTCATTCAACAATTTACGCAACAGCGGCGAATCTTCCGCCACAACAATTCTCTTTTCGGAACGTTCGCGTTTCCCCAATTTTTTCACCGGTTCCACACTGATACCTGAATCCGGATTAATATCCATCATAATTTTTTCAAAATCCAGCAGCAAGATCATCGTTTCTCCTATCTTCACAACGCCGATCACCTGGTTTGAGCTGCCTTGATAAATATCCGAAGGCTTTTCGATCTGAGTCCATGAAATCCGGTGAATTTGGGTTACATTATCCACATGGAAAACGACTCTCAATTTGTTAAAGTCAGCCACAATATATTTTTGCTGATCGCTGTATTTCCCATTATTGATTCCAAGCACTTTCAACATATCCACAACCGGCAGCACTTCACCGCGGAGCTGAATAATCCCCTCTATGTGCGGATGGGCATGGGGAATAATTGTGACAGGAATCGGCTGGATAATTTCCTTCACCTTAATGACATTGATTCCATACTTATTGTTTGCCACCTCAAATTCGACAATTTCCAATTCATTCGTTCCAGATTCCAATAATATCCCTTTTTGCTCCATTTCAATCATCCCTTCCTTATGTAATGCTACACCAGCTTTTTTAATCGGAAATTTGCCGTTGATCTTGTTTGACTTGCAAATGGACAATCAATCCAATGACCGTCAATACAATCAACGATCCAAGGGCAACCCGTGAAGCAAGAGTGCCATAATCCTTCAATAAGAGCGTCACTGTCCCGTACAATGCCGGTCCGATGATGGATGATACTTTTCCGGAAAAAGCAAACAGTCCAAAAAATTGCCCGCGTTTTTCTTCAGGCGATAATTCAATAATCAACGTTCTTGATGTCACCCACATGGAACCCAGAGACACGCCAAACATGCTGCCTGCAATCCAAAACATCCATTCCTGTGTGGCGCAGACCGCGATAATGAGCGCAATGATCATGATGACGCTCACAATGGCAACAGATTTCCGCGCACCGATCGCTTTTGTAATGTTGCCGAACACGAACGAACCAATCACGGTGGAAATGGTGCTCACCAAATATAATAAAATAAATTGCCCGGAGGTGAAGCCGACGATGATCGTTGCATACACAGCCATCATGGCAATCGTTGTCTGAATGGCATCGTTCAAGAAAAAATAAGCAATCATGAATGTAAAAATTGCTTTGTATTTTTTCATATCTTTAAAAGTATCGACAATTTCTCTGTACCCTTTAATAAAACGGATCTTTTTTCGATTTTCTTTCGGAATCGGGGAGTCTTTAATAAAGAAAAACAATGGCAGAGAAAAGATCAAATACAGTATGGCTGTTGGAATAAAAGCCCGATGGAAACCGCCATCCTGCACGAAAAAGTAGACGAGTAAACCGACAATCGTTCCCAGATAACCAACAGCGACCCCAAATCCTGAAATTAACGGGATTTCATCTCCCTTGCCAAGATCTCCCAACATCGTATCATAAAATACTAAACTCGAATTAAAACAAAATTTTGCAATGACAAAACTGAGAACAACCAAACAAAGACTGAGGGGCAACCCTGAAAATTGAGAAGAAACATCCAGATGCGCAAATACCCCCATCATAAATGTGAAAAATATGGATATGGACGCAAACCACACGATGAATCGCTTTTTATAACCGGTTTGGTCGATCCAAACTCCATACAGAGGGGAAAACAGCACCAAAAAGAAACTCGCGCAAGCATTCGCATATGAAATGAAAGTGCTTGCCACCTGCTCCATCACCTGATCTGTACCGAGCACTTCATCCATATAAAACGGGAAAAAAACCGTATTGATATTGGATGAAAAAATTGTATTGGCAAAATCGTACAATGCCCATGAAAGAATCGGAAGGGAAAAATATAATGCCCATTGACTCCTCGCGCCCAAATGTTTTTTCAATAAAATCGCCCCTATCAGTCTATGAATTTGTAAAACTTACACTTGATAATATTTGATCAACGCCTGTGTGCCAAAATCCCCATACCCTTTCTCCAGCAACGTCTCATACATTTCTTTGGCCAGTTTCAATCCAGGCAAATCCAGCTCCATTTTTTCCGCTTCTTCCAAAGCGATTTTCATATCCTTGATGAAATGTTTAATATAAAAGCCGGGATCCAAGTCCCCTTTTAATATACGCGGTCCCAAATTCGATAATGACCAGGAGCCGGCTGCACCAGTGGAAACGGATTGCAGCACTTTTTCCAAATCCAGTCCCGCTTTCATGCCGTAAGCGATACATTCGCAAACACCGATCATATTGGTCGTCACCAGCAATTGGTTGCACATTTTTGCGTGCTGGCCGGCGCCGGCGCCTCCGTGATAAACGATATTGGAACCGAACAACTCAAAAATCGGCAGCATTTCCTTAAATACTTCTTCATCTCCGCCAACCATGATGGATAACGTGCCGTTTCTCGCCCCGATATCTCCGCCGGACACCGGTGCATCCAAACTCCGGACCCCTCTTTCCTTGGCGGCCACATAAATTTCTTTGGCCAGACTTGGCTTTGAAGTGGTCATATCCACAACGATGGAACCTTCTTTGGCCGTCCGGAAAATCCCATGTTCCCCAAAATATACTTCTTCCACATCTTTAGGAAAACCGACCATTGTAAAAATGATATCCGCATTTTCTGAAGCAAGGGCTGGTGTATCAGCCCAGAGAGCCCCAAGCCCAATCAGAGGATCCGCCTTTGCTTTTGTCCGGTTGTACACCGTCACTTCAAAACCCGCTTTCAATAAATGTTTGACGATGCTTGATCCCATCACACCCGTGCCGATAAATGCAATCTTTTTTTGACTCATTGTCACCCAACACCCCTTTAAGATATAAATTTATGTATATTTTACACTTTCTTGTAATGTACCATATAAAAGGGGAATTGTTGATATGTAAAAAAAGATTATTTTCCATAAAAAAAGAGCAGCAAAATTGCTGCTTGAAAAGGGGGAAAATGAGAATGTTGCTGTGTTCAAAAATACTATTTCCCATTGACATGCATTTTATAACAAAATATTGAAAAATTTTTTATTTTTTCGCAATTAGCAGCAGGGATATTTGAACATATTGATTGATGATTTGATCCAACTGTTCGCTTAGTCGAATCGTCTTCGGAGCATGCAGGCCGTGCTCCAAACCCGAACGGATCATTTTTTCCCGAATTTGCTCCAATTGAATTAATAATTGCTCCATGTCCTGATCCCCTCTTTCTAATGAATTGAGGAAGGTTTATGCTCGCGGTTTTTCCGAATACGTATAGATGACCCTTCCCCCCTGCTTTGCTTCCCCTCGGAAATGTTTAAATTTTTCATCGTTCACAAGCACTTCTCGAAACTCCCAAAATTCCTCTTTCGTAATTTCTATACTTTCTATTTCCCCGTTTTTTAACTTTTCAATCATCATTTTATATTTATTCATCATCCTTAACCTCCTCATATTGCTTGTTGACAGAAATTATTCGAAAATCACTTTACTTTTGTTCTATTATCATGCAAACTAACTTCATAGTAGCTTAAAAGGAGGAGCATGCCTATGAAAATTGCTGAAGTGGGAGATATCATCGAATTCAAAGACGGGCTTCGCGGATTGGTGGAAAAAGTGAACGACAACTCGGTGATTGTTGATTTAACCATCATGTCCAACTATCGGGAATTGGATTTGGAAGAAAAAACGGTCGTTAATCATAAACGTTATAAAATTATAGAATCAAAAAATCATTTAGAATAAAAAAACCTTCCCCTTTTCATTGGTTATAGATGATAGGGGGAATTTTTTTTGTTAATATGATATCAAAGGAGGCAAAAAACATGAAATCATCCAAACATTTGATTGTACTCCTTCTCTCTCTTGCTTTCATCTTTATTAGCATGTATTTCACCTTCGAAGAAAAAAATATCTTCTGGCATCTATATACGTTCACTCTCCTCGTTGGCATCGCCATTTCCATCCTTTTCGGGAAATTCAAAGATGAACTCCCAACTTGGAAGTATATCTTATTTGGAATCGGATTTGGTACAATCACTTACGGAGTTGTACGGCTCAGCTACATTTTGCTAAAAACCGTGGATTACGGTTCCGTCAAAACGATCCGAAAATTCTTGGAAACTTATGGTCCAAATAATATTTGGCATTATTTACTGCTCATCTTTATTATCGTTATCGGTGAAGAAATGTTTTGGCGCGGCTATATTCAGCATGCTCTCAAACAATACGTCCCGCCAATCCTTTCATGCATCATGACAAGCGTTTTGTTTGCACTGACAATTGCGTTGAGCGGATTTATTCCGGGCGTTATTTGTGCATTCATCATCTCCCTTATTTTCGGCCTTTTATATGAGTGGAAGCAAAGCATACCTTTAGTCATTGTCGCGCATGAAATTTATGTTTTGCTGTTGTTTTTCATCTTGCCTTTTATCCATTATTGACCGGGAGATGAAACTTTTTGAAAGCAGAGACCGTCTTATTATCAAGGAGGCTGGAGAATGAAAAAATTACAACTTTTATTTACATCCCTTTTACTTATTTTATTGCTTGCCGCATGTGGAACAGCGGAAGACCAGAATGCCGAACCTGACAATACAGACCAGGAGACGGAAGAGGAAACAAACGACATTGAAGATGAAAATGCAAAAGAGAACGGAACTCAACAAGAAGAAAATGCAAATCAAAATGAAAATCAAATTCAATACACTTCCAATAACGAAACACGCACCGCTGAAACTGCCAATGTAGAAGAAGATCTTTATACGATTCAAATTATGGAAGGCTATGAACTTACAAAAGAAGAGCCCGGAAAAGAATTGCTGTTCCTTCAAGATAAAGATGCCATCAACATGCGCATTGAAGTGATGCCAAAAGAAGAGGCGGATTATGATAATCTTGTAAAAAATACACAAGAAATGATGGCAGCAATCAGCGACTATGAACCGTTCGATATCAGTGAAGCGGTGAAATCACATCCGGAAATTTCAAATTCCATTGCGTATATCGCGACAAATGAAAATGACGAAGTGGTCGGCATCGTTTACGAAAAAGGCAATCTTCTTGTCCGTTTAACGGTATATGACCAAAAAGATTACGATTTGAAAGATGCTCTTATCAAAATGGGGCTGACAATCAAAGAAAAATAATCTTCCGAAGGGTCTTGAAACCCGTTCTGTTTCCACAAAAAAGGGCTGTTCAAACAAGTCGAACAGCTCTTTATTAATTAATAAGACAAATCTTTGATCGATAACCCCAATTTTTTCAACAATTCAATGGCGGTATCCTTTTCTTCCGGGGTTAATGCATTCATCAACTCGTGCAAATTTTTTTCATGTTCCGGAAATATTTTTTCCATGAAGGCGGCACCTTTTTCGGTAATTTCCGCATAAGTGACTCTTCTATCTGAAGGACAGGATACCCGTTTGATTAAACCTCTTTTTTCAAGTTTATCGACCACATATGTGATCGAACCGCTGGCCAATAAAATTTTGCTTCCTATTTTTTGTAAGGGCTGTCTACCTTTATGATATAACAATTCCAACACAGCAAATTCTGTCGGATTGATTCCATTTTGCTGAAAAAACTGATTTGTCACTTCATTTATTGCCTTATTGGCCCTTGACAATACGATGTACAGTTTAAGCGATTGTTTGATTTCATTTGACGACAAGACAAATCATCCTCTTTTTTCTATCTCTTTAAGAGCATTATAGCTATTAGAGAAAAGATTTGTCAAAGCGGCGGCTATACAAGCGGGACAGAATTGGCCGTGCGGGATGCCAACAGTTTCTTCATTTGATTTTCATCGTAATAATACTTAGTATAATTCTCTGTATAACCCGGAAATTCCAAAATGAAAGTGGAACCGACATCAACGATGCTTTCCACCGAAATTTTTCCATGATGCTCATCCACCACTTTTTTGACGAGTGACAACCCGAGTCCTGTTCCTTCATCTTTTGTTGTAAAAAATGGCGTGAATAATTTATTTAAATTTTCTTCCGGAATCCCTGTTCCTTCATCTTTGATCAATACTTGGACTTTATTGCATATATTTTTTAATTCAATTGTAATCGTGCCGCCATTTTCCATCACTTCAATAGCGTTTTTTACCAAATTGATGAACATTTGTTTTAAATGATTGACATTGCCGGTAATCATTGAATCACATTCTTCATCGGCCTTCAATTGGATCACGACATGTTTTTTATAAGCTTGGGGCTGCATAATTTCAATCACTTCTTCGATCACATGCAGCATGGATACCTTTTCTTTAATAAATTTGGTCGGTTTTGCCAAATAGAGTATTTCTGAAAGGATGGTCTCCATTCTTTGCATTTCGGATTCAATGATTTTTATATATTTTTTTCCTTCTTCCGTCGTATTGAATTTCAATAACTCCATAAATCCTTTCAACGAGGTTACCGCATTTTTCAGCTCATGGGTAATATTTGCGGAAATCTTTCCGATTTCACTAAAATGTTCAAGTTCTTTCACTTTTTGTTTCAATTTGACCGTTTCCGTATGATCCACGATGGAAACCACAATCATGTCCAAATAATAGAAATATTTGCAATTCATTGTTAAATATCTTTCTTCATTTTGCCGATTCAAACGCTTCACTTCCAGCGTTGCATGTCCAAAAGCTTTCAGTTCGGATAAAAATTGCAGCTTTTTATAACCGTAATCGAAATACTTTGAGAGAAAAGAATCAAAAGACAAGTTTGAAATATTCCCCAAGTCGATATCCAGCAATTCAATCGCCCGTGAATTGATTTCATTAATCATTTCGTCTTTAAAGAAGAGAAGGCCATAAGGCAAATCATTCAGAAAATGTTTCCTGTACAATTGAAACTTGTTGTCCGAATCTTCGTTCAATATTTTTAAAAACACCAGGTTATTCTTTTTCAGAAACATTCCGAAAACTTTTATTTCTTTATACGCAGAATCTTTGCCTTTAATATTAAATGAAGAGAAGGAAAATTTCTCTTGCCGGATTCTTTTTAAAAATGAATTCCATCTTGATTGTGATAAATCGTCCATGGGAAGGGGCTTCCCTATCTCTTCATCCAAATTTAATATCTGAGCTGCCTTGTTGCTGATTGACTCGATATTACATGAAGTATTTAATATAAGCACAGGATCATCATATTGGAACAAATCTTCCAATAGAGGTACCATTGTCGCTTTTGTCATTTTGAAACACCCATCCTTCCCCACAATCATTAAATAATTTTTTTCTCTCTCTATCTACAATTTATTCAATAAATTTTAACTTTCCGAAATTTTCTTAATATAAGTTTTATAAAAATTATTTCATAAAATTTTAAAGAAAAAAATAAGCATTAAATACCGATTTTCAAAATTCAGACAATTTTTGGTGTTATTTTTTTGTTTTTTTATGTATTTTTTTAATGTATATGGTAGTATTGCTCTATATTTTTATTACTCGTTGATAAAAGATTTTGAATTATATATTATTACTTATAGACTATTTTTTGTTTCTCACATACTGTTCATTATTATTGTCTGTAAAATATTATTATTTTAATAAAAATATATCCACTTCTACACAGCATATGACATAAAAGACGAGAATATTCATATTTTTTAGAAATTATTTCGTTTTTGTCCATTTTATGACAACTTTGTACAGATCTATTTAAAAAAAATTGTTTTTCCCCTTTCTCCATTTCACCAAAATGCTACCGGAAAACGGTGGCTTGTCCACAAAAAAATCATCCATTCGCAATGAATGGATGATTTTTTTGATTGTATACCGCACTAAAGTGGCGGCAGGTCTCTTCCAGGAGTGTTTTTACATCAAGGAAAACCATTCACACCTTGCGTTTTTGACATAATTACATTTTTTCCTTCCGATTATCCGATGATAATGCGTTCTTCCGGATATCGGAATTTCGGTTTTTGCGCCTTTCCGCCCAATGTATATAAGAACGAAATCAGCCCGACTCTTCCGACAAACATTAATACCATGATGACCAATTTGCCTGCGGTCGATAAACTTTCTGTGATTCCGAGGTCCATACCGCACGTACCGAATGCGGATGTGATTTCAAAGATGATTTCTGTGGTTGTTGCATCCGGCTCCGTCATCGACAACACCATTGTCGCAATCAATACCATAAACGCTGCAAGGATGATCACCACAAAGGAACGCAAAATATCCTCCAAGCAAATTTCCCGTCCAAACACTTGAATCTCTTTTCTTCCATTGGCGAAATTAATCAAAAATAACATGGCGATCGCAAATGTCGTAGTCCGGATACCCCCACCGACGGAACTTGGCGATGAACCGACAAACATCAAAAAACTCAAAAATATATTTGTCGCCTCACTAAACAATTCCACATCCATTGTCGTCAATCCCGCTGATCTTGAAGAAATCGATTGAAACATCGAAACAAAGAGTTTCTCATGCCAAGGCATTCCTTTTAAAGTTTGAAACGACTCCAGCAAAAAGATGGCAAAAGCGCCGATAATAAACAATACACCGTATGTTACAGTGGTGATTTTCGTAAAGAGGCTGAAACGAAAAGAGGGATCTTTCTTCAATAAATAATGCTTCAATTCCACCAGCACCGGAAATCCAATGGCGCCAAGCACAATCAATATCATTGAAATAAATTGAACGAAATAGTCATTATAAAAAGGTTCGAAGCTGTGTCCGGTAATATCAAAGCCGCTGTTCGTCGTTGCGGAAATTGCGGCAAACAGCCCATTTTTGAATGCTTCCGACCAGGAATCAAAATATCTCATAAAATGGATGGTCAATATCAAAGTGCCGATCGCTTCAATAAAGAACAAAATTTTGATGATTTCTTTAAGAAGCCTTACTACCCCCGCCAACTGAGTCTGATTAAAATCGATCATGATCAGCTGTCTTTCGCGCAAGCCGATTCTTTTGCCTATCAGCAGCCAAATAAAGGTGCCGATGGACATGACCCCAATCGCACCCAATTGGACAATAATCAATAAAATGATTTCCCCAAAATCCGTAAACGTTTCTGAAATATTGAATACGGTCAATCCCGTTACACTGATGGCACTCACGGCAGTAAAAAGCGTATCAATTACGGATACTTCTTTTCCATCCTGGTATACGCCCGGAATCCGCAACAACAAAAAAGAAATCAACATGGCCAGAAAATAAAATGTGACAAGAAGTTGAAACGGTGTTATTTGTTTGTTTTTAATGGACATGTTTGCCATGGGCTTCTCCTCTTTATTTCCAAATAAACTTTTTATTAGTATAAGAAAAATTCATTAGAAAATAAAGAGGAACAGCCTTTTTACAGCCGTTCCTTCGCAGGTTAGATTTCTTTTGCTTTTTCCTTTTTTTTCTTTGCCACACTGATGATCCATCCACCGGCTGCAATAGCCACAAGCACAGCCCAGAATGTGATTTCCCAAGGTGCTGAATGCGGGAAATCATGAGGCAAGATGCCGACTTTTTCGTGGGATAATGTCAAAACCACCAATTTAATACCAACCCATCCAACAATTAAAAAGGCAGCTGTTTCAAGTTCCGGATAGTTGTTCAACAATTTGACGAACGCTTGTGCAGCAAATCGCATCAAAATCATCCCGATGATTCCGCCGAGGAACATCACCGTAAATTGTCCCGCATTGATGCCACCGATATGAAAATGGCCAATTTCCGGCAGTGTCACCGCAATTGCAACGGCAGCAAGCATTGAATCCACAGCAAAGGCGATATCCGCCAATTCAATCTTCAATACCGTAGCCCATAATCCTTTCCCTTTTTGCAGATGTTCTTCAATTCCCCGTTCTTCTTCCTCTTTTTTGAATTTCTTTTCGTAAATATTTTTAAACGCAATAAACAATAAATATGCTGCACCAATCGCTTGGATTTCCCAATAGTTCACTAAAATCGTGATTAAGAATAACGCGGTAAAACGGAAGATCAACGCTCCAAACAATCCGTAAAACAGGGCTTTTTTCTGCTGATCCACCGGCAAGTGTTTGACCATCACCGCCATAACCACCGCATTATCCGCGGCCAACAGTCCTTCCAGCGCGACGAGAACGACCAGAACCCACAAATATTCCAAAATGATTGCTTCCATGAATTACTCCTCCTTAATGTTTGTATGCCCAACCGAAACTGCTTCTACAATTCAAGGGAAATGCCATTTTTATACAATATAAAAGACCTTTGCCCTTGAAAGGCAAAGGTCTTGCTAAGCAAACGGATGAATTTGCTTTCATATCCGATGGCACCCGCCATGTAATGACGAATATGAAGTAAGTATTTGGGCGTCCAAATACTTATAGCTACTCCCCTTTGACAATGTCAATGGTTATTCATTTTTACGTAAACTAAGTATATCAGCACCAAAATTGATTTGCAATGAATTTATTTGATTTGGATATGGTACTGTTCATTGCTTTTATTTTCTTTATAAAACCGGACCATCACCGGAATCGTTTTGATAAAATCCGGACAGGTGATATTTCCTTTTGATAAAAGCGCTTTGGCCATCGTACAATCAAAAGTCGCATTCCATGTCAGATAATCGATGGTTTCCTTTTCAACCCCCAGCATTGTCCGAACTTTTTTGATTTGCAAGAACGCCTTTGCAGCGGAAAGGGGGATTCTCCCTTTAGGGAAGTGACCTGTCATTTCTTTCACCATCGTCCGGTACACTTCCTGGACCGGATGCGGGTTTGGATCGGTCAAATGCACCGTTTTGCCGATCGCATCCTCATCATGGCAAAGGAAAATCGCCGCTTCCGTTATATAGTCTATTGGCACCACATTGATTCGTGCATCGGATTTTCCGATGTAAGGTATAAACGGTAGGAAACTCAAACGATCGATCAAGTTTAAAAAGAAGTATGGACCGTCAAATTTATTCGTTTCCCCCGTTTTCGAATTCCCTATCACAATCCCTGGCCGAATGATGGTCAACGGAATCTCATCAATCAAATCTCTCACCAGCAATTCCGCTTCAAATTTCGTTTCTTCATAATGGTTTTTGAAGGATTCCGGCCGTATTAATTCCGTTTCAAGAAGCAACCCTTCCCTTCTGCCCGCCACATAGGCTGTGCTGAAGTACATATAACGCTTTAATCGAGGCAATTTTTTCACAAAATCATTCACATTGGATGTGCCGTGCACGTTGACTTTCCAGGCGGCATCCCGCGGTACGGCCAAATCGTATATGGCGGCCAGATGCCAGAAATATTGAACCTCCTCTGCCATTTTTTTCATCGTATCTTCTTGGAGGTTTAAATTCGGCAATGTAATATCGCCTTCGATGATTTCAATCTTTCTGCCAGGATACGCTTCCAAAATGCTTTCCCGCACCGTTTCCGCTTTTTCTCTTTCCGTTTTCAGCACAAGGACGTATACCGTGTCCGCTACATTATTTTCAAACATCCGGCGAATCAATTGTCTCGTGATAAACCCAGGAAAACCTGTAAAAAAATGAACTGCCATGCCCTTTTCCTCCATCCCCAATATTCCTATTAATTACTTATTCTTGATACGGTTCTTTTTTTCCTTTCACAAGTCATCCATTTGCTGTTTTGGGCAATTCCATACCCCATTATTCAACAGTTTGAACCCTTTCGAGGAATATTTATGGGGATTCTGTTCCGCCGCTTCCAAAACAATCGAAAAGAGCGAACGGAAAACAATTTTCCATTCGCTCCAGTCCAAGTATTACAACAAACTATATAATTGAATATGTTCATTTTTCTCCGAGAACCAGCGCATAGCAAATTCATTTTCGAATAAAAAGACGAGTTTGCCGAAGCGATCTTTCACCAGCATGGAACGGGATGAATTCATTGAATCCTTGACATCCTCTTCATTTTTGATCCAGCGGGCAATTTTGGATCCGATCGGCTGCATGACAACTTCCACATTATATTCATTTTTCATCCGGTGCTCGAACACTTCAAATTGCAATTGCCCCACCGCACCGAGAATGATTTCCTCTGTATGCAGCGTTTTATAATATTGGATGGCCCCTTCTTGCACAAGCTGCAAGATGCCTTTATGGAACTGTTTCGATTTCATCACGTTTTTCGGGCTGACTCTCACAAACAGTTCCGGTGTAAATTGAGGGAGTTTTTCAAATTGGAACAATTTCTTTCCACCCACGATGGTGTCTCCGATTTGATATGTTCCCGTATCATAAAGCCCGATGATGTCTCCTGCCACCGCTTCGTCCACCGTTTCCCGGGTTTCCGCCAAAAATTGCGTCGATTGGGTCACTTTGAACGTTTTTCCTGTACGGGCCAATGTCACATTCATTCCCCGTTCAAATTTGCCCGAAACAATGCGCACAAAAGCGATTCGATCCCGGTGTGCCGGGTTCATGTTTGCCTGAATTTTGAAAATGAATCCGGAAAGCTCCTCATGCTCCATTGGATCAATCAGCTGCTCATCTTCTGTCAATCGCGGTTGCGGAGCAGGAGCGAATTTCAAATAAGTTTCCAAGAAAGTTTGCACGCCAAAGTTTGTCAAAGCGGAACCGAAAAACACCGGCGTCAATTCACCTTGGCGGATCTCCTCTTCCGAAAAAGCGTTCCCCGCTTCATTCAAGAGTTGAATATCGTCCAACGCCTGCTGATAATAGGAAGTTTCCTTCATCGGATGATCAGCGGCCAATTCGCCATTTTCATCCAATGGCAAAAAGCGTTCTTTATCTTCCACCCGGAACTGTTCCACCCGATGATGGTAGCGGTCATAAATGCCGTAGAATTCTTTCCCCATACCGATCGGCCAGTTCATCGGATAGGCTTTGATTTCAAGCACTTCCTCGATTTCTTCGATCAATTCAAGGGGTTCTTTCCCTTGGCGGTCCAATTTATTGATGAATGTAAAAATCGGAATGCCGCGCATACGGCAAACTTTGAACAATTTAATCGTTTGCGATTCGATCCCTTTTGCCGCGTCAATCACCATGACGGCACTGTCCACCGCCATCAGTGTACGGTACGTATCCTCCGAGAAGTCCTGGTGTCCCGGTGTGTCCAAGATATTCACCCGATAGCCGTCATAATCGAATTGCAAAACGGAGGAAGTAACGGAAATTCCCCGTTGTTTTTCGATTTCCATCCAGTCACTTGTGGCGAATTTTCCGGTCTTTTTCCCTTTGACTGTACCGGCAGCGCGGATGGCTCCGCCAAATAGCAAAAGCTTTTCCGTCAACGTGGTCTTCCCGGCATCCGGGTGGGAAATGATTGCAAACGTCCGACGGGATAATATTTCTTGTTTTAATTTTGAATCCATATTTCTGCGTCTCCTTTTTTCATACGTAAACAATAATAAAAGAATTGTCCATGTTTCGACAACCATTTTCTCATTTTAATTCACTGCCATCATTGCAATTTGAAACGCTTTTCGTACAAATACCTGTAATTATCATAATTTTAGCCGTCTCGCTATGTTTTGAGACGGCTCATTCTAAAATTCACCCTTTGACAAATTTCAATTTTGCAGCTTCCAAGGCAATATCCGCATCACTGTGAGGATATTTTTTGTTGCCGATGATTTGATAATCTTCATGTCCTTTACCGGCAAAGATGATGACATCCCCAGGCTCCGCAACCTCGATCGCATGCCGGACCGCTTCCGCCCGGTCACCGATGCAGGCATAATTCTCATGAAGCATCCCTTTTGCCAAATCGCCTGTAATGCTATCGTAATCTTCGAAGCGGGGATCATCTGTTGTTAGCACGACGTAATCCGCTCTTGAGGCTTTCTCCGCCATGGCAGGCCGTTTGGATTTATCCCGGTTTCCTCCTGTCCCCACAAGGAAAATCAATTTATTCCCCGGCTTTTTGAATGGCATTGCCGCATCGATGGCTTTTTCGATGGCATCCGGCGTGTGGGCGTAATCGATGAAAATATGTAAAGGCAAGTCCGTTTTGATTTTTTGCATCCGCCCACGAATCGGCACCAAGTCTTCAATCTGCTCGATGATCGCCTCCATCGGGTAACCGCGGGAATATAAAACGGCGGTCGCCGCCAAAATATTATAAACGTTAAATTCCCCTAACAATTGCATCGTTACCGGAAATTTTCCTTCAGGCGTAATCATATCAAAAGTCGTAAAACCTTCATTGAAACCGCAATTTTCAGCCCGGAAATGGGCATCGTTTTTCAAACCATATGTCCATATAGGGTATGGGGTCATACTTTCATATTTTTTGGACCAAGGATCATCCGCATTTAATACGGCCGCTTTATTTTTTGTCAAATCCTGGCCCAATTGGGAAAACAATAAACCTTTTGCATATCCGTATTCTTCCATCGTTCCGTGGAAATCCAAATGATCATGGGTCAAATTTGTAAACACGGCCACATCGAAATCCACCCCCGCAAGTCTTCCCAAAGCCAGGCCGTGGGAAGAGACTTCCATGACCATCGAATGGCATCCTTCCATTTTCGCACGGAATATCATTTGCTGCGTGCTTAATGCATCGCTTGTCGTATTCGCTGTTTCATAGAGCACCCCGTTCAGATTAAAACCGATGGTGCCTGATAATGCGGATTTTTCTCCCAATCCGACAAACATTTGATGAATGATGTTCGATACGCTGGTTTTCCCGTTTGTTCCTGTCACTCCAACCATCGTCAAGTCTTCAGACGGATAATCAAAAAACTTGGCGGCGATAAGCCCTAATGTCCGGTTCGTATCCGGCACGATGACTTGCGCCACATTGCCTTCCAGTTGCAACGGTCTTTCCGCGACCACCACCGTTGCCCCTTGATTGACCGCATCTTGAGCATAGTCATGGCCGTCCACCGTATATCCTTTGATGCATACAAACATGCTTTTTGGCTGAACACTTCTTGAATCATCCGAAATATCCTTGATGGTATTCGGCAACTGTCCAATCACTTGTTTCATTGGAATGACGCTCAATATTTCTTCTGTAATCATCTTTCTTCCTCCGTATTAAGCAATGGTAAGTTTCGATGAAAACGTTCCAATTTTTAACAATTGCAAAATCATATTTTCATTCGATATTTTTTCTTAATGATATCAATCATATCAAAAATAGATAAATTTCGACAAAGAGGGTTCGTAGAAAAAACGAACTTTTTTCGTTATGTCGAATTTTGCCGACATGAGTTCATTTTTTTAGAATTTTCAATCAAAGTATTTTATTATATATCGTTCCCGATCACAACATCTATTCAATATTTCAAATTATCTCAACACTTTTCGCACCAATTTCACCTTTTGTTTATATGGTGGATATAATAAATTATTGGCCAATTTTGAAGATCGCTTCATGATGGATTTCGCATGGGTGAAGGTTTCGAAGCTCGCTTTGCCGTGATAGCTGTTCATTCCGGAAGGCCCGACGCCGCCAAATGGCAAATAATGATTGGCTACATGGGTCACCGTATCGTTGATGCATCCTCCGCCAAATGGGATCTCCTGTAAAAAAGCATCGATATGTTTCTCGTTTTCCGAGAAGAAGTAAGCGGCTAACGGCTTTGGAAGCTTGCGTATTTGATCAAAGGCCGAAGCGAGATTTTCGTATTTGATGATTGGAAGCAATGGCCCAAAAATTTCATCTTCCATAATCGGACTCTCCCAGCTGACATTTTCGAAAATCGTAGGTCCGATATATAAATCTTTTCTGTCCGCTCTTCCACCGAAAGTGATGTTGTCCTTTTCCGCTTGCAGCAGTTTGGCCAGGCGATCAAAATGGCGTTCATTGATGATTCGTCCGTAATCCCTGCTGGCTTGGGGATCCTTTCCATAAAATTGGACAATCGTTTTCTTCATTTTTTTGATAAACCGTTCATAGATGGAGGAATGGACCAAGACATAATCCGGTGCCACACAAGTTTGTCCGACATTGTTGAATTTCCCCCATGCTATCCGTTTAACAGCGACATCAAGATTGGCGCTTTCATCGACAATGACGGGGCTTTTCCCTCCCAGCTCAAGGGTGATTGGGGTAAGCCTTTCCGCCGCGGCGCGCATCACAATTTTCCCGACAGACACGCTGCCTGTAAAGAAAATATAATCAAAAGGGGCATGGATAAGGGCGTTTACTTCTTCCTTCTCCCCTTCCACCACCCGCACGAATTGCGGTTCAAACGTTTCTTCAATGATTGTTCTGATGATTTGCGCCGTATGGACGGAAGACTCGGAAGGTTTTACAATGGCCGTATTCCCGCCGATGATCGCACCGATTAACGGTTCCATCACCAATTGAAACGGATAATTGAAAGGTCCGATGATCAATACTGAACCATAGGGCTCACGAACGATGAAGCTCTTTGCCGGTTGAAAATGCAACGGCGTTTTCACTTCCACCGGTTTTGCCCATTCATCAATGGACTTGAGCATATATTGAATGCTGTTCAAAACGAAACCGACTTCATTTGAATATGCTTCAAACTCACTTTTTCTTAAATCCAGATTCAATGCTTTTAAAATTTCTTTTTCATGTTTTATTATGGCACTTCTTAACTTCTTCAATTGTTTTTTCCGAAACTCGATGTCCCTTGTTTGACCGGAATAAAAAAATTCTTTTTGCAGGTTGATCATCTTTTCAATTTCATGCGCTTGTAATTTCATTCTTTCCCCCCAAAGTACATAAAAAATAGTTTTCAGCCCATACTAACTACAGTAATATTACTACAATTTGTTGAAGAACTACCATTAAAAGTTTGAGAATGTGCAGTCTTCACAAAAATATTGAAGAGGGGGCAAATGATATGATTTCGACAGAATATTGGTGGGAAGAAATTTTTTCAGGACCTTTGGCGATAGGGATCAATGAAGAAAAAATCCATCAATTGGAGGACGAATCATTTTTATATTTCAACGGACAATTGCCACATGAAGATGAGGATTCTTCAAATGGGAGACAGAAAATTGAACATTGAGATAAATGCCAACAGGCTGGGCGATTTAAACCCAGCCTGTTTATTTATCATGGCTCATCATCCACCGGCAGCATTTCACCTTCCGGACCCAATTCCTTTGGATGCACATTTCGGAATGTTTCCCCTTCTTCCTCCAGATCCCGCATTTTATGGGCAATACGGCTTGCAGCACATGCCGCGATGCTCGCCACGAGATCATCCAAAAATGTATGGACATCTTTGCCATTCTTCGTATTCAATTTTTTGATAATGCCGATTTTATTTTTATCCAAATGGCCGTACGTCGTTAATGCAATGCTGCCATAAGTCATGACAGAGCTCAATGCGATCGTTTCATCGACGCCGAATAACCCCTCATCATTTTCTACAATCGTTTGCAAAGGTTCTGAAAGCATTTTTTTCTCTGCCAATTCATCCAATTCCACGCCCACGAGCACCGCATGTTGAACTTCCCGCTTCAGAAGCACCCGTTCAATCGATTGAATGCAATGTTCCAAAGTCAATCCATGATTAAAAGGCGATTGCATTTCATACACAATTTTTGCAATGTCCTCTATATTTACCCCTCTTCTTTTCAATGCTTCCTTGGCCGCTTTTGTCACATCATCTGAATGAACACGTTTATATTCTTGCATGGTGAATCCTCTCTCTTTTATATGATTTTTTCTATTTCTAATGTAAAAATATTCTTTTATTTCATCATACATGATATTTTTTTTATATGATACAATTATGAACTACAACTTAAGGAGGACAACAAGTGGAAACAGGATCCATACAAGATATTCCATTTTACAGTAATACCTTGCAGGAGAATTTCGAATTGCTGATTTATACTCCAGCAAATTATACTCCACTTAATAAATATAACATTTTAATCGCTTCTGATGGGAAAGACTATTTCCAATTAGGTGGAATTTCCCATATTGCTGATGAATTGATTGACAACTACGAAATTGAGAACTTGATTATCGTAGGTGTTCCTTACAAGGATGCACTGGATCGAAGAAGAAAATACATACCATCGGGAGAGCAGCATGAAGCCTATTTAAAATTTCTGGCTCATGAACTTGTACCCTTCATCGACAGCGAATTTTCGACAACCGAGCTTGGGTCAAGCCGGGGATTGATCGGCGATTCCATGGCTGCCACCGTGTCCCTTCTTGCCGCAATAAAATATCCGACTATTTTCGGCAAAGTGATTTTGCAATCGCCTTATGTGGATGAATCGGTGTTAAAGGCGGTTGAAGAAGCGCCGACACACGAATTTTTGGCCATTTATCACACGGTCGGAAAACAGGAATCGGAAGCTGTCACATTCTACAAAGAAGTGAAAGATTTCCTCACGCCGAACCGGAAATTGCATCAATTGTTAATATCCAAAAATTATCAACATATGTTTTATGATGAACTGGATGGCAATCACACTTGGAAATCTTGGAAACCTGATTTGAAAAGAGCCCTTTGCAATACTTTTGGGATTTAAAAATCGTGTATCTTTCGAGCATAATTTGCTATACTTAAGTAAAATTTGCATTTCAGGGAGGAAAGCGGATGAAGTTAAGTGTTGTGGCATTCCCATCAAAAAAACTGCAAGATTTGGCGAACACTTATCGTAAGCGATATGATTCCCACTATACGAAAATAACACCCTATATCACGATAAAAGAAGCTTTTGAAGTGGATGAATCGCAAATCGAAGACATTTCACATAAAATCAAATCCATCGCCAATAAATATGGTCCGCTAAAAATACACGCATCCAAAATCAGTTCCTTTTTTCCTACAACGAACGTCATCTATTTCAAGATTGAGCTGACAGAACAATTACAAAACATTCACGACGAACTGTATCGAGAAATCAACATCGGAAACCCGAAACATGTTTTTATTCCCCATATCACCATCGCCCGTGATTTGACAGCGACTGAGCATGATGACATTTTTCCTCAGCTGCGCATGATCGGGATCAACGAAAAGGAAGAAATTGACCGTATCCACCTCATTTATCAATTGGAAGACGGTTCTTGGACAACATATGAAACCTATAAATTGACCGGGGAAATGTAGGGTTTTTATTCGGCACCGTTTGATCCAAAAGCGAATGAAACCAGCATTCGCTTTTTCTTTTTATTCTCCGGCCTTTTTTCGATTTTCCGGGATGGGGATTCATCGCCCGCTGACCGAGTTTTTCCCGTTGGCGATTTCCGTCCCCCGGCTTTCCGTTTTTCCTTCCAATTAAGCAAGGGCTGCCCCCATTTTTGGCGAGACAGCCCGCTATCCTTTAGCCCAACATTCTTTGAATGCTATTTAAATCGATGGATTCTCCGTTTTGAAGGATTGAATTGACAATTTGATCTTCCAAATCTTTTGAAATCGGTTTGTTCGCCAATTGGCTAACCCGGCGAACAATTTTCCTTACCTGTTTTTCATTCGTAAAGTCTGCATGCTGTATTGCGTTTGCCAGTGCGAAGATTTCTTCCATGCTTACGCCGGTCTTTTTTTCGATTTGTTTAAAAAAATGATTCATGGCTCCCCTCCTTACCACTTGCTACAGCTGCCCACGATAATCAATAAAATGAATAATACAACGATCAGTACAAAAAGATCACCGTTGTATTTACATTTACCTTTATAATATGACGGACTTACATAAGATGGTCCGCAATAGTCGACAGGGCTCATTTGCATCGGTCCCATTTGCATCGGCCCCATTTGGCTGTATTGTTGGCATCCACATTTATCCCACATAAAAATTCCCCTCCTTTCTTTACTGTTGTAGTGTATGCATCACTGCAACGGTAAGGAGGGGTATTCGTCTAATTCACTTTTCCTTTTGATTTAAAAACTAGGGCGGCAATAAACCCGAAGACGATGGCAGAACTGATTCCCGAGCTTGTCACTTCGAACATTCCCGTCAAAACACCAACCCAGCCATGCTTTTCCGCTTCCGAAATCGCCCCTTGGGTTAATGAATGGCCGAAAGAAGTGATGGGAATTGTCGCTCCGCCACCCGCCAAATCAATCAATGGTTGATACCAACCTAATCCGGAAACAATGGAACCTGCAACAACAAGGATGGACAATGTTTTTCCGGGAGTCATTTTTCCCACATCCATCAGCAACTGTCCAATCGCACAAATGATACCGCCGACAATAAATGCAAGTATAAAGTCCATTATGATCATGTTATGGCCTCACTCCATCGTCACTTCGATTGCATGGGCAGTGCAAGGAATCGTTTCTCCTTGCTGGAACGTCAATGGGGAGAGGAGGGAGCCGGTTGCCACGAGCAACACCCGTTTAAAGCGCCCACCTTTCAATTGCTGTAATACATAGCTGAAATAAACGGATGCGGAACAGCCGGCACCGCTTGCCCCAGCCAAAAAGGATGGATCTTCCCCATAAAATTCTGCCCCGGCGTCACGGAAAATATTGCAATCCGCTTCACTTGCACCTGTCTCTTGAAACATCCGTTTCAAGATTTGCAGCCCGATTTTTCCCAAATCTCCTGTCATAATCATGTCGTAATCTGTTATTTTTTGATTCCGTTTTTCCAAATGCCTTTGGATTGTATCATATGCAGCCGGCGCCATCGCAGCTCCCATATGGAATGGATCCGTTTGTCCGTAGTCGATGACTTTTCCAACCGTCGCCGCTGCAATGGAAGGGCATTTCGGGGTGTGTTCCCCAATCAAAGTGAAGCCCGCAGCGGTAACAGTCCATTGGGCAGTGGCCGGTTTTTGACCACCGTAATATACAGGGTACCGGAATTGCCGTTCCACTGAATTATGTTGACTGGAGGCACCCGCAATGGCATATTTCGAAGCTCCCAATTCCGTCAATACACTTGCAATAATGACGGAAGATACGGATGTTGCACAGGCTGAAAATAATCCGATAAATGATGCCGCAATCTCCTTGGCGGCAAAATTCGTCGGGGTCATTTGGTTCACTAAATCCCCCGCCAAAAAGAAATCGATATCCAAACGGTTCAAGTCCGCCTTTTTCAATATGATTTCGCATGCTTCTTGAATCATCTTTGCATTTCCTTGCTCATTCGTCGCCTGGTGCCAGCGTTCATCCTCCATGACAGAATCAAAATAGGAATAGAACACGCTCTTTCTTTCCAACGGCCCTGCGACAGCCGCGCTTGCAATAATGGAAGGTTTGCTCTGAAACACGATCACCATTCGATAACACCCATTGTCACAAGAATTAATTTAATCAAAGCGACGACAAATGCGGAAGCGACACCGAATAAAATGACTGAACCTGCCAATTTAAACATATTGCCTCCCACTCCAAGCACAAAACCTTCCGTTTTATGTTCAATGGCTGCCGAAATCACCGCGTTGCCAAAACCCGAAACCGGCACCGCACTTCCCGCTCCCGCAAATTGGCCGAGTTTTTGATACAAACCGAAACCTGTCAGCAGCATGGAGAGGAAAATCATGGTCGCAGCAGTCGGGTTTCCCACCGTTTTTTCCGTAAAATCAAAAAAAATGATATAAAAATATGTGATTGCATGTCCGATCGTGCATATTAGGCCGCCAACCAAAAATGCTTTCAACACATTTTTGACATAGGGGGTGCTGGGTGTGATCTGCTGTTCAATTTGCTCAAATTGTTCCTGATTCATTACGTTTCCTCCTTCTTCAGCTTCTTTAGTTTTTCCACTTTCTCCTTCACTTTTTCACTGTCTTCTTCATCCAAAAGTTTTTGGGCTTCCCAATAAAGTTTGTAATCCGAGGAAACTGTGATGTCATATTCAGGAAAACTTTCTTTCAGCTTCTTTTTTAAGTTCTTTTCAATTTTTGTTTTTTTATAATCAAGCCATGGTTTTGCCTGGACTGCAACCATCAACTGATCTTCCACAAAAATTGCTCTTCCGCTGTAGATGGACTCTTCATTTTCCATGATCGCCTTCACTTCTTCCGCTTCTTCGCCCCCAAGATTATTGACTTCCAGCGTTTTCTCATCATTGCATCCCATTAATAAAATGGCGAAGCATATGGGAAGTGCCATTTTTTTCAAGCTGCATCCCCCTTTTTAATGTCATTATGCGTTTTTATAAAAAAAACTATTCAAGAAAAATGACCTAACGTTTCCGCCCATAGACTATCGCCCGATTGTCAAGAGCACTTTTTCATATTGTAGATTGAACAAAAATAAGTGAGGTGAAAAGACAATGGGTTGTGGAAGAAAACATTCTGAAAGTTCATCTCTTGGCCGTCGTCGTCATGAAGGATGCATCTGCGAAGTAGTAGAGACAATTTTGGAACTTCAAAACCATGTTGTGGAAGAAGATGACGATACTTGCGGAACTAGCTGCTTTTTGGAACCGCTTGGAGGAATCAACAACAAGCATCGCCGAAACCATGCGGATACAAGAGTATTTATGTTATTGACAGAAGATGGATCTCCGTTTAAAGTCATGTTCTATGACAAAGAGTATGGATGGTACAAAACGCCATTCTTCAGGGTGGAAGACATGTTTGGCGATTGCTGTGCAACACTCCGGGCAATCGCTCCAACCAGCGAAGCATACGAACCAATCTCTGTTGTTGACGGGGAACTTGATGCCAGTGGAATGATGGATTTCTACCACTTCAAGAAAACAGACACATGCGTGACAGTTGATTTATCGCGCTTTACTGGAATTCAATGCGTTGCGGATGTAAATTTGCACATTCATAAGAAATAATCCGAAGGGGCCTTTCCGCTCCTTCTTTTTATTTGTTTTTCCTTAACCGAAGTTTACCCATTATCGCCCTTCCAACCATTTAACGACACCGCCTTTCTTGGGCCAATCAGGTTGGACGGCAGTCACGAAAATGGATGAGTTGCATATTGTATGAAAAAAAGGATGTGCATCATTGGAAGAGCCATTACTATTTATTCAAACTCCGCCTTTTTATTACGTCGAGGTTGATGAAGATACGGAAGAAGCCTCTCTTGAAGAGAGCACTTCAGTGTATGAACTTTCGCGGAGAGAGCGGATCAAAAATCCGGTCATCGCAAGGCAGCTGCATTATTTTTCACAACCTGTCAACCGCAAAAATCGATGTTTGACCTTTCATCTGACAAATGGAGAAAAAATTACAGGGTTTATAGAAGGAATGGATGGAATACTGATCAAAGTCCGCACCCTCAATGAAACAAAGACCATCAATGCCAACGAGATCGAATCCATCTCGATCGCACCCAAAGGATTAAAATGACTTCTTGTCCACTCCCCCCATTCTTATTTCAATAATAAAAAGAAAAAAATCTGCCCACTATCCATTATGTAGGCAGATTTTTTTCTTTTTGCATCAGATCTGTCCGAGCAACAATGTCGCCAAGCCCAAATAAATCAAAATACTGGTAATATCATTTAACGTGGTGATGAAAGGACCTGACGCCACCGCAGGATCAATGCCCAATTTATGAATAAGAAGCGGAATGAAAGATCCTGCGATTGTCGCTACAAAAATGGAGCAACAAATGGCCGTTCCAACAAGCAATCCGATCATCAAAGACTGCTTCCATAAAAACACCACGCCAACAACAATCAAACCGCAAGCAATTCCTGTGATCAATCCGGTACCCATTTCCCGGAAGATCATTTTCAATTTGCTTTTTTCATCAATTTCTCCCGTTGCAATCCCGCGCACAACAACGGCCAATGCTTGAGTGCCGCTATTGCCGCTTGTCCCGGAAATGAGAGGGATAAATAAAGCGAGCAATGCCACCTTTTCAAGGGTTGCTTCAAACTGCCCCATCAAGGTCGCGGTGATCATGCCCAAAAACAGCAGCATCACCAGCCACGGCAATCGCTGTTTGGCCGCTTTTAACGGGCTTGCATCGATATCATCTATATCGGAAATCCCCGCCAATTTCGAATAGTCGTCGCTTGCTTCTTCATCAATGACATCGATGATATCATCGACCGTAATAATCCCTTGTAAAACCTGCTGATCATCGACTACCGGAACAGCCACAAAATTATAATCTTTGAAAATCTGGGCAATGTCTTCCTGGTCGTCTGTCAATTTTACATAGACCACCCGATCGTTCATAATGTCCCGAAGCAAAGTATCTTCGTCCGCCAGAATGAGTTCCCTCAATGACAAAACGCCGGTTAACCGATGATTTTCATCAACAACATAAATATAATAAATGGTTTCCGCATTCGGCGCCTCTTTTCGGAGCACATTCATTGCCGAACGGATCGTGGAATTTTCTTGGATGGATACGTATTCCGTTGTCATGAGGGAACCGGCAGTATATTTTTCATACCCGAGCAATTCCGAAATTTCTTCTGCCGTTTCCTCATCCATCAGTTCAAGAAAATTATCGCGGTCATTTTCATCCAATTCATTCAAAACATCGACCACATCGTCGGTATACATGCAAGACAGCATTTCCGCCGCATAGGTCGGATCCATTTCCTTAATAAAATGTTCAATCTCTTCATCGTCCAATTCGATGGCTTCATAAATTTCAGCCATCTCTGCGGGAGACAAAAAATGATACATTGTCTTTCGTATGTCAGGTCCAACCTTTTCATAAAATTGGGCTTGATCATACGCATGCAGTGACAAAAAATGTTCACGGAATTCGTCAATATCCCCATCAATCAACCATTGGATCAATTGGTTTTCATCATAAGAAACATCCCGTTTTTCATCTTTTTCTTCGATCATTTTGTCCCCCTCCTCTCAACCTCAATTCAATGATAGGTTGCATTGATTCATACGACAATAGATTTTTTATGAATTCTTTTCCCATCAAATGAAAAAAGATGTCCGATATGTTCGAACATCTAATTATGGATTATTTTTTTCATTGAATCAACTATTTCGCTGGAAAATATGAATTTTTCCCTGGATAATGGATGAAAGAATTCCAACTGGACACAATGGAGGGCTTGACGATCGAAGAACTCTTGGTTTCCGCCATAAAGATCGTCTCCGACAAGGGGATGGCCGATATGGGACATATGGACGCGAATTTGGTGGGTTCTTCCTGTATGCAACCGCAATCGTACGTGGGAAAGGGGCTCCCGCTGATAGACGAAATGTTTTAAAACTTTCACATCCGTATGGGCGAATTGGCCGTCTTTCCTCACTTCCCGTTCAATAATGCTTGTGCTTTTCCGTCCAATGGGGAGAATGATGGACACATCCGATGACACATGCCCGTGCACAATGGCTTCATATTCTTTTCGGATCAATCCCTTTTGCAATTGCAAGCTCATTAAATGGTGGATATGGCGGTGTTTGGCAATGCAAACAAGGCCCGAAGTATCCCGATCGAGTCTTGTGACGACATGGATGGTGGAATCAATCCCGCGCTCCTGAAAATATCCGTAAACATAATTGGCAATGCTTCCCGCCGGATGTTCCCGCGATGGAATTGTGTTGATATAAGGCGGTTTATCAATGATTAATAGCGCGTCATCCTCATAAATAATATTCAAATCTCCCTTTTCGGGCTCCAAGGAATCACTGGCTTTTTCTTCCGGAAAAATGATGGTGATTTCATCTCCCTTTGAAAGGATGTGACGGACATTTCTTTCCTCGCCGTTCACTAAAATCTTGCCGCCGCGATATTTGATATCCGTCAACGCCCTGCTGGAGATTTCCTGCTTTTGAATCGCATCCCTCAATAATTCTCCATCTTTTGTGGCTTGAAACTGCATTTTAAATGGCATGAACATCACTCGCTTGCGATAAAGGAATCATGGACCCTTTCCCAAAACGGAAACGGTCGGAATCGTGCAAACCGCACTTTTTCTTTTGCCACTCTGAAAATGACATGATCCAATTCCGTATGGTCCAATTGCAGATGGTCCACCGTCATCGTAAAGGTTTGGTTTTTTACCGGTTTCAGTTTACATGTGTGATGAGCCGGCAAGACGAGAGGGGAGCCGATTGTCCGGAATACCCGGTTATTGATGGACGCCATTTCCGTCACTTGGATCGCTTGCAACGTAGGATGGATGATGGCACCGCCCAACGCTTTATTGTATGCCGTACTGCCCGATGGTGTGGAAATGCATAAACCGTCGCCGCGGAAACGTTCAAAATGCCGATCATTCAAATAAACATCCATCACGAGCGTGACACTTGGGGATTTGATCGTCGCTTCATTCAGGGCAAGATATGTGCTGATTTCCGAATGATTGTTGCACACACTCACTTCCAATAATGGATATTCGACGACCCGGTATTGATTTTTTGCAATGCATAGCACCAATTTTTCCAATTCGGAAGGTTTCCAGTCAGCGTAAAACCCTAAATGCCCTGTATGGATCCCTACAAAGGATACTTTATCCAACCGGTTGATATGATGATGGAAAGCATGGAGAAGGGTGCCGTCTCCGCCAATGGAAATGACGATGTCCGGTTCCTTTTCATCCAATACTAGTCCAAAATCTTGTAAGTAATTCGTTGCAAGTTCCTTCAATTCATTGGATTGCGAATCATTGCGTGATTGAATGGAAAACTTCAAACTATTCACGCTCCTTTTCCTCTCGGATCTTCGGATTTTGAGCTTCCTTATTTTCGCTGAAAAAAGCCTGGGCCTCCTGGATTTCATGTCTGATCGACGACATTTCTTCATCCAGTCGAAAAGCGGCTTCAGCTGCGCGCTTCAAGCGCAATTTGATTTCTTCCGGGAAGTCGCCTTTATATTTGTAATTTAAAGAATGTTCGATTGATGCCCAAAAATTCATGGCCAGCGTGCGGATTTGTATTTCGACCAGCACCGTCTTTTTGCCTTTCACCGTTTCCACCGGATATTCCGCGATCATATGATAGGAACGGTAGCCGCTCGGTTTTTTATTCGTAATATAATCCTTTTCCTCAATGACCTTTAAATCTTCCCGCCCGCGGATTAAATTGACGACCGTCGATATATCATCCACAAACTGGCACATAATGCGGATGCCGGCGATGTCTTGCAGTTCTCTTGCCAATTGTTCGGAAGGTTCAAAGGGTACGCCTTTTTCAATGCTTTTGTCGTATATGCTTGCCAGCGGTTTTACCCGGCCGGTCACAAATTCGATGGGTGAAGTCAACCCTTCTGTCGTAAACTGGGATCGCATCCCCCGGAATTTCACTTTCAACTCATCCACTGCTTGTTTATAAGGCTCCAAAAAACGTTCCCATTGCCCCATATTCATACCCCCAATACTCGCTGCAAAAACGGTTACTGCTTCTTTAAAATATCACTGAAAGTTTCTTCGACTGCTTGTACAAAGGCTTCGCCATAATTGCCGTTGCCTTCGATGTTAAACACGAGCATTTCCAATTCATTCGCAAAATTATGTAATAAAATCATTTCACCATTTATCGCCAACAGTGGATCTTTCTTCGTTTCCAAGACGGAAACAAGCCCGTTCCAGACTTTTTTCGGAAATTGCAAATAACTGTAATGGTCGCCTTCATCCACAACGTATACAAATGCAATTCCATCCGAATCCGTCAACACCTGGCCAGCCGGCTCGATTTGTATTTTCAACGGACTTTCGTTTAAACTAAAATAAAGGTTGTCATTTTCAAAACGAAAATCATCGATGACAAATACATTGCGCATTTATAACAATCCCTTCCAACCATTTCTCCTCATATTTTAACACAGCAGGAACTATTTTCGATAAAAAGCTTATGAAAAACCATAACGAAAGGGAAAAACAAATGAGCCAGGAATATGAAATTGAATATAAAAATGTTTTGACGAAAGAACAATATGAGCAATTACTGGAAGAATTCAACATACAGCCGCAACAAATCGTCCGGCAAGTGAACCATTACCTTGATACAAAACATTGGCACTTGAAAACATTATCAAGCGCCCTCCGCATCCGGGAACAAAAAGGAAAAATTGTATGCACTTTAAAGGAACAGACGGCTGAACATATCCACTTGGAAACAACGGATATTTTAACGGAAGAGCAAAGGGATGAAATACTTGAAGGAAAAAGCTTTTCGGCACCTTCCGTCAGGGAAAGACTGGTGGAGTTGCGGGTGCCGGTCGAAGAATTGCGCCTCTTTGGAACATTGACAACGGATCGGGTGGAAGTTCCATATGAAGGAGGAATCCTCGTTTTTGACCACTCCTTCTATTTGCACTGTGACGATTATGAGGTAGAATATGAAACAAAAGATTCCACACTCGGAAAAAAACTGTTTTTAACATTTTTGCGGGAGCGTAAAATAAATATTCAAACAGCCGACAAAAAAATTGCCCGCTTCATGAAGGCTTTACAGGAGAGAAAGGAGGAACAATGAATGGACGCAGCCATGATGAAAACCATTTTGGAAATCGATGCACTCCGTTCGCTGGACACCACTTCCGTCAATTCGACGGATGGAGACAGCTTGTTTGCCGAAATTTTTTCGGAAATATTGGCACAAACCCAGGCAAGCGATAATGTGGAAAGTGCGCTTTTAAAAGCCATAGACAACTTTTCCGAAGAAAACGGGTTAAATGATGAAGTGAAGAACTATTTATCCAATTACTTATTATCCAATCCCAATCCTTACATAACGAAAGCGTATGAAAAAGTCATAAACAATGCCGGTTCCGCAACCGAATCAGTCGGAGCATCGGCAACGGCAACGGATGCCAAATATTTGGATATCGTGAAAAAAGCTTCCGCCCGGTTTGGGGTACCTGAAAAACTTATCCTTGCAGTGATCAAACAGGAATCGAATTTCAATCCGAATGCGGTGAGCTCTGCAGGGGCAACCGGGCTGATGCAACTCATGCCGGGCACCGCGAAATATTTGGGTGTATCCAACTTAAAGGACCCTGAGCAAAACATTATGGGCGGCTCAAAGTATTTGCGCCAAATGCTTGACCAATTCAACAACAATTTTGAATTGGCGTTGGCGGCCTACAATGCGGGACCTGGAAATGTGAAAAAATACGGGGGCATTCCTCCGTTCAAAGAAACTCAAAACTATGTGAAGAAAGTGCTAACCTACTATAAAAACATGTAAATGCTTATGATTTCTATATTTCTCCTTGTTTATCAACACTTGCTGTAAGCGATTTGTTTGAGAAAATGCCTGGTCGTTGATAGAATGAATAATATCAAAGGCAGGTCTTCATATTTCGGTCACAATTACGCATATGCGGAAAAGTGGATAAAGGAGTTACACCTATGAATGAAAAATACAAGGTTCCTTATGAGGAAATAGGTGCTGAAAAATTGAAAGAACTTATTCATGCATTTTATAAACGGGTTGATGTGCATCCATTACTCCGACCTTTGTTTCCGGATGATTTGAAAGAAACCATTCGCAAACAAATTCAATTTCAAACTCAATATTTAGGCGGCCCCAATTTATTTACACAAGAACATGGCCATCCAATGATGAGAGCAAGGCATATGCGGTTTAAAATCACGCCCGATCATGCCCAGGCTTGGCTGGAATGCATGAATGAAGCAATGGATGAAGTAGGGCTTGAAGGACCGTTACGCGAACAATATTTTCAACGTCTTGTGTTGACCGCGCATCATATGATCAATGCGCCGAACGAGGATGAGGGGGGATTCGATTGAATAATATCCAACTGTTGTCAGAACCTGTTGCATCCGAGAAAACAACGAAACCGATCGAGTTATATGTTTTTATTGACCCGCTTTGTCCAAATGCCTTCAAAATGCAGTCAATGTTAAAAAAGCTCCAATTGGAGTATGAACATTATTTCACTTGGAGATACGTGTTAAGCACAGAATTGACCACTTTAAACTGTGTCACACGGCGTATCAAAGGGTGTTTAACAGGTGCTGATGTGGATATTACTCATCCTGCCTTACCCTCCCTTGCAATAAAGGCAGCCGAATTGCAAGGAAAAAAAGCGGCGAACCGTTATATCCGGAAGCTGCAGGAACACGTATTATTGGAAACGAAAAACGTCCTCTCCTATACGTCTTTGATCGACATTGCCAAGGAAGCGAAGTTGGATCAGGAAGAGTTCATTAAAGACTTTGGATCAAAAGAAGCGGTGCGGGCCTTCCAATGTGATTTATACATCACACGGGAAATGGAAATCGATGAAGTTCCAAGCATCGTATTCTTCAATGAATGTATCGAAGACGAAGGGTTAAAAGTAAGCGGAATGTATTCTTACGAAATTTATGTCCAAATCTTGCAAGAGATGTTGGACGAGGAAATCGTCAGAAAACCGCTGCCAACCTTCGAAGAACTGTTCCAACGTTTTCAATATTTGACGACCGATGAAGTGGCAAGCATTTATTCCATCTCCGTGAGCGATGCGGAGCGGGAATTGAAAAAACGCATGCTGCAGCAAAAAATCGAGCGTATTTCAAACGATGCGGTGACATTATGGAGGCTTAAACAACCGACCTTTTCATTCTAGCAATTGTTTTATATAGTATCATCACAGATTTTTTCACATGTAGGCATTTCGGTGTCTACATTTTTTTTGCACCTTTTTTTGCAGGGTTGATGGTTTTGTGGATGAATGATTTTTTTCATTTTGGGAATAGATCGCATTTTGAAAAAGAAGAGGATATGAAAGTAAAAGAGGCATTTGCTTTCGCAAATGCCTCTTTACACAAAGGGGATGGGAGAAATGTTCACGTTCAAACAAAGGGGTGTATGTTTGATATGTGATTTATTTCACGTTTATAATTTATCATGGAATAATAATTAATGCAATAAATACGACGTGATTTTCACAAATTCGACATATTGTAAACACTTTCAAAAAACTTTCGAAAAATATTGAAATATTAAGAAAAATTGTCCATTGAACGAATATTTCCATCGTCAACATTCGTTCACATTCTACAAAACTAACATACTTAAAAAGTTATATAAGAATAATTTTTAAAAGAAGAAAAAAACGCTTCAAAAGAGAATTCAACTCCCTTTTGAAGCATTTTTACTAATTTGAGCGTGTTTATTGTGGCAAAATCACTATTTTAACAACAGAGATTCCAATTCATTTAATTTTTCTTCAAACACTTTGCAAGCTTGGGCGATCGGTTCTCTGGATTCCATGTCAACTCCGGCTTTTCTCAGCACTTCAATTGGGAAATCGGAACATCCGGCTTTCAGGAAGTTGTTGATGTAGCGGTCCACCGCCGGTTTTCCTTCCTCCAATATTTGACGGCTCAAAGCGACTGCCGCACTTTGACCTGTCGCATATTGATAAACGTAGTAATTGTAATAGAAGTGCGGGATTCTCGCCCATTCCAAGCCGATTTCTTCATCCACCGTCATTTCTTCGCCAAAGTATTGTTTATTCAAATCATAATAAATTTCCGTCAACCGTTCTGCCGTGATGGCTTCCCCGTTCCGGTCCATTTCGTGGATCATATGTTCAAATTCCGCAAACATCGTTTGTCGGTAAACCGTGCTTCTGAAGCTGTCCAGCCAATGGTTGAGAAGATAAAGCTTCACTTGCTTATCATCGGTTGTTTTCAATAAATGATCGAACAACAGCTCCTCATTGCATGTGGAAGCGACTTCCGCAACGAAAATGGAGTAGTCCGCATAAGGATATGGCTGGTTTTTTCTCGTATAGTAGCTGTGCATACTGTGGCCGAATTCATGGGCCAATGTGAATAAGTTGTCGATATTGTTTTGCCAGTTCATCAATACATACGGATTTGTGCCATAGGTTCCCGAAGAATAGGCCCCGCTGCGTTTTCCTTTATTCTCCAACACATCCACCCAGCGGCTGTTCAACCCTTCCTGCACAATGGATTGATATTCTTCCCCCAATGGAGCGAAACTTTTCACCATTATCTCTTTCGCCTTTTCATACGGCATGTCGATTTTCACTTTCTTTACAAGGGGAACGAACAGGTCATACATGTGCAATTCATCGAGTTCCAACGCTTTTTTGCGCACCTTTACATAACGATGCAGAGCAGGCAAATATTCATGGATCGTTTCAATCAATTGATCATACACTTTTTCCGGGATGTTGTTGCTTGCAAGTGCGCGATGGCGTGCGGAATTGTAGTTGCGGATTCTCGCATACACATTGTGCGCTTTCACGTTGCCCGCCAATGTGGAAGCAAAGGTGTTAATGAACTTGCCGTACGTGTCATACATCGCTTTGAAAGCATTTTTTCTCACGTCACGGTCTTCGCTTTCCAAAAACGTGATGTAATTGCCGTGAGTGAGCTGCACTTCTTCGCCTTCATCATTTTTTATGACCGGAAATTCCAAATCCGCATTGTTCAACGCGCTGAAAGTGGTGCCTGGAGAGCTTGTCACTTCGGAAAATTGGGCCAAAATGGCTTCTTTGTCCGCCGTCAATACATGCGGGCGCTGCAAGTTCAATTCTTTGAACATTTGCGTATAAAGGCGCAATGGTTCATGTTCATCCAAATATTGCTGAATTTGTTCCTCTGACAAAGATAAAATTTCCGGTGTCAAGAAAGACCAGGCGGCGTTGATTTTTGCGCCTAAAGAACGAGCGCGGCTTTCCATCCCCTGATATTTGCTTTTCGTTGTGTCTTCGTCATGTTTTAAATGGCTATAAACGTAAAGCTTACCAAAGCGTTCAGAAATTTTGTCGCTGAACTGCAATGTTTCATATAAACTTTTTGCGCTTTTTGTCGCTTTGCCCTTATATTTTTCCGCTTCTCCTATTAGTTGTTCAAGCTCTTTAAATTCTTGTTCCCATGCCTCGTCTGAAGGGAAAATCGTCGATAAATCCCATGTCAGTTCCACTGGCACTTCTTCGCGTGTCATCAGTTTTTTTGCCATAAGAATGCCCCCGTAATGAAAATTTTTTGTCAATTCTATTTTCTCAATATTTACCTGTCGTTGCAAGAAATTGGCTGTAAAGCACCTCTTCCAGATGCCGCTCCTTTACAGGACACTTCTCATCTTCAATGGCCAATTCATTGAGAAGTTCCACATATTGAAAGACCGTTTGAACCGCCCCATCCGTATCTGCCCGACCGGACCATTGAAAAAAATCCTTTATCATTTGTTCATTGACTGCATGTACCTTTATGCCATTCAGCCGGATGAAATACAAAAGTTCCGTTTGCCATTCAACGGCACATGCCTGGAGCGCTTCATTCCCGGAGATCGGGACTCCGAGAAAAGTTGGAAGCTGCCCTGGATTCAATCGAAGTTCATAAACACTTCTCAAAAATAAATCATTGACACCTTTTCGGCTAACTAAAACCCTGGATTTCAAAAATTGCTTTATAAAATGATGATATGCTTTAAAGACAAAGGAAAATTCATCTTTGGTCAACGGCTTTGGGATATAAAACGGGAAATGCTGTTTGAAAAGCGGGAGTCTGCTCACCTTTCCGAAAAAACTGATCCCCTTGAAATGTATAAGGTTGGACAAATAAACAAACTGTTTGTTGGCAGGGTCGTAAGTCATCAAATATTTGGGCTTTTGGGCATGGGCAATGAAAAGTTGGAGCTGATGGGAAAGGTTGATTTTTTGGAGGGGAGTTTCTTTTATTTTTTGACCGGGTGTCAGCGGAATCCAAATCGGGGCAATCCTTTTTTGAAGGTACCCCCGGTTCCGTTCAAAAAAGCGATTCTCATTGATTGGGCTGCATTGAAACTCGATGGCATAAGCCGAACCATTCTTGAAAATCAATAAATCCGGGCGCTGTTTTAACTCCTTTAGATAGGGCTCGAGTTCCGCATGGAGCTGAAGGGATTTGAACAGTTCAAACAGCTGCTGTTTTCCTGACAGATGTTCGACCGTTTCGCCTTCTGAAAAATGGGATTCACAACGGCTTTTGAAATAATGGGCAAAATGAGGGATTTTGATATTTCCAATCTTTAATTGGACCATTTCTCCACATTGGGGACAAAAAAATTTCTTTTCTTCTTTTAACCTTCTTAACGTTGCATGGGAAATCTTTGAATGGATCACAAAAGGTTCTTTGTTTTCCGTGCATGCGACCAGCATAAAAAACCCCCTTTTTGAACCATTTTATTGTAAAGACTTTTTTGTTCGCAAGGGGGTGCCGGAAAGTTTTAATTTGCACGGAAAAAGTGCCGCAAAAACAAAAAAAGTGCCATCTTTCAGGCACATGTTAATCAAAATAATGAACAATCGTTTCGAAGCAATCTTCTTCCATGATGATTGTTCCATATTCTTGCAGACGATAAATCGTCATTTTGGAGCTTGTTAAATACTCATTCAAAATGGAACGGATATTTTGACGGGTTGCACTATCATTCACACCGGCAAAATCAATGGCAATGTAGTAATAATCTTCATATTTATATAAAGAGCTGTTTAACCCATACTCGACTAATCGGTTCGCTACTGGCACGATTTCATCAATATCTTTGAATTTATATATGGACATATTGACAATTCCTTCATGATTTAACACATCATCTTCGTCGAAGGGATTGAATGGGTCTTTATGGCCAATTGTTGCTTCGTGTTCTTCAAAACTGGAGAGCAGTGAGCCTGGATCTGAATCGGAAACATTGGCACGTGTGACAATGACTTCCAAACCTTGTTCAGAGGCGTTCACATGAATCCAAATTGGACCGTCCAAATCGAAGTATTCTTCCGTGTTGATTTCACCAATCATATCCCAAAACAATTCTTCGCCTTTTGCTCTGTTATACCAGATTTCTTCACGGCTGTAACCGCGATCCTCAATATCACGATATGTGATAAAGAGCTTGATTGTATTTTCATTTACGCGTTCGATGTCCATGAGACTTCAACTCCCTTCACAGTCATTGGTTGAAAACCCGAAAGCGTGTACTTAGTATGTTTGAATCGGAGCCAAAATACACTCCAATTCGATAGTGCCTTTCCCTTATTCTTTCCCTTGGTATACAGAACAAAACGCTTATTATTATATATATGTCTATTCTATGATTCTATTGTATGATGAACTAATAGAAAATGAAAAGGAAAAACACCCTTCAAATAAAATTATTTGAATTATTCAAAATTGTAGATGACAACATCAATTAAATCAAGTATTAAGTGAAAAATGATGAATTTTCTTTGCAAATAAAAAAAGCGTAAACAAGTCAAACAAAGTTGACTGAATTTACACTTTTTCCAAGGAAAACTATATGATTAATTGACCATTTTTTGGGCTTCCATCAATTGGTAAGCACGAACTTTCCGTGGCAGGAACCGACGGATTTCATCTTCATTAAAACCGACTTGTAGACGTTTTTCGTCCAAAATAATTGGCCGGCGAAGAAGTCCTGGATGTTCCTGGATCAATTCATATAATTTTTGCAAAGGCAAGCTTTCTACATCCACATTCAACTTTTGGAACACTTTTGAGCGTGTGGAAATGATCTCGTCTGTTCCATCCTCTGTCATTCGCAAAATTTCTTTGATTTCACTGATTGTAAGAGGCTCGGAAAAAATGTTGCGTTCTCTATATGGAATATCATGCTGCTCAAGCCAAGCTTTCGCTTTTCTGCATGATGTACAGCTTGGTGATGTATATAATGTTACAATCATTGTTACACTTCCCTTCCATTTGATGAGTGTTGTCTATGTTCATGATAGGCATCTATGTCAAATTTTATTAATTTAGAATTAGTATTATTTTAAATTCTGTATCAATTATACACCATTCTTTTCATTTTGAATATAGGATATTTTAAAAAATAATATATTTTATGTTGAATTTCTAAAAAAATTCGTTATTTTTGCTTAAAACCATAAAAAAATTCTTTTGCCTCCAAAATTTGCTGAACGGGATACCTCCTTTATTCCATTCCCTTTTTATTCTCATTTAGACGACAATAACCGAGAATATTCTTAATTTATTGACAAATTTCATTCTTTATGACCTACAACAGTATTACCCAATTCTGTTTGATCTCATTCCAAATTGAAAAAATTTTCACGTTTGATTTTTCCCATAAATTACTTTATAATTCATTCATAATTCTACGATCATAAGTTAAACAACAATGACGAAGAGTAGTACATTTGATTCCTGTGTTCAGAGAGTCTGTGGTTGGTGCAAACAGATGACAGGGCAAATGGAATGGACTTCCGAGTTGGCTTTGCGAAAATGAAGGTAGTAAAGCTCGTACACTTCACGTTACGAAGAACCAAGTGGCCTCTTTAGGCAAACTGGGTGGTACCGCGGATACACATCATTCGTCCCAATACAACTGTATTGGCCGTTTGATGTTTTTTTATGGATAAAAATAGGAGGTAATATTGATGAAAACAATCTTTTCAGGAGTTCAACCAACGGGCGTTATTACTTTGGGAAATTATATCGGCGCCTTCATGCAATTCCCTGCGCTGCAAGATGAAGGAAACGCCATTTACTGCATCGTGGACCAACATGCCATCACCGTTCCGCAAGATCCCCAAGAATTGCGGCAAAACATTCGCACTCTTGCTGCCACTTATCTTGCAACGGGCATCGATCCGAAAAAAGCGACGTTATTTATCCAATCGGAAGTTCCTGCCCACACGAAAGCCGGCTGGATGCTGCAATGCATCACATCCATTGGGGAACTGGAACGAATGACGCAATTTAAAGATAAATCGGCGAAAGTCGGAAAAGAATTCGTTTCAGTCGGTCTTTTGACATATCCTCCATTAATGGCGGCAGATATCTTGCTTTATAATACAGATATCGTCCCTGTCGGAGAGGACCAAAAACAACATCTTGAATTGACCCGCGACTTGGCGGAGCGATTTAACAAACGCTTTGGCGAAGTGTTCAAAATTCCGGAAATCCAATTGCCAAAGGCGGGAGCCCGCATTAAATCCTTGCAGGATCCGACGAAAAAAATGAGCAAGTCCGACCCGAACACAAAAGCGACCATCCGCTTATTGGATACGCCAAAAGAAATTATGAAAAAAATCAAATCCGCGGTGACGGATTCCGAAGGCCAGATTTACTTCGATGAAGAAAAGAAACCGGGCGTTTCCAACCTGCTCACCATCGAAGCGGCCATTACAAACAAATCCATCGATGAAGTCGTGAAAAAATATGAAGGGCTTGGCTATGGCGCCTTTAAAGAAGGTGTGGCGACTGCCTTGATCGAGCATTTGACGCCAATTCAAGAACGCTTCAACGAACTTATCCAAACGGATGAATTGGATAAAATTCTGGATGAAGGTGCTGAAAAGGCCAATGCGATCGCCAACGAAACCGTTAAGAGAATGGAGATCGCGATGGGAATAGGTCGAATATCAAGATAAACAGCACGGCCAGCGAAATGATCATCAAATACAGCTCCGGAACGCCTAATATGAAGGAAAAAACGGCGCGCCATGAATATCCGAGCGTCCGGAAATTCAAATATAAAAGAAGATTGCTCACCGAGATGACGCATATGCCGTAGCTGAACAGAAACAGCATAAACCGAAAAATCATGCCACCATCCTTTCATACCCTTTTTATTCATCAATGAAAATAAAAATGCGTTTAGCACCAGGCTAAACGCATTTTTATTTACCTATTTATTCTTCGATTTTTTTAAACACAAGGCTCGCATTATGTCCGCCGAATCCCAGCGAGTTGCTCATCGCATATTGAATATCCGCTTTGCGGGCCTCATTTGGCACATAGTCAAGATCACATTCAGGATCCGGATTTTGCAAGTTGATTGTCGGAGGCAAAATGCCCTCTTTCAATGCCAATACCGTAAAGATCGCTTCCACACCGCCAGCAGCGCCAAGCAAGTGCCCTGTCATTGACTTTGTGGAACTCATGGCGAGCTTGTAGGCATAATCGCCAAATACCGTTTTCACCGCCATCGTTTCATATAAATCATTGTATGGCGTACTTGTACCATGAGCGTTGATATAGCCGATTTCTGTCGGATCGATTCCCGCATCATGAATCGCACGTTTAATCGCGCGGGCGGCACCTTCCCCATTTGGCGCCGGAGCTGTAATATGGTACGCGTCACCTGTTGCGCCGTAGCCAATGATTTCCGCATAAATTTTTGCTCCGCGGGCTTTCGCAAATTCGTACTCTTCCAATACCAGAATACCTGCCCCTTCACCCATGACAAATCCGTCGCGTTCTTTATCAAATGGACGGGATGCCGTATTTGGATCCGGGTTCAATGAAAGAGCCGTGGCTGAACAGAAACCGGCAAGCGACATTTTAACGATCGGTGCTTCTGTCCCACCGGTAATCATCACATCCGCATCACCGCGCTGGATCACTTTAAACGCATCGCCGATCGAGTTTGTTCCTGATGCGCATGCAGTCACTGTACATGCATTTGGACCTTTGGCTCCCAAATAAATGGAAACTTGTCCGCTCGCCATATCCGGAATCATCATTGGGACGAAGAACGGGCTTACACGACGGGGACCCCGGTTCATGAATGTTTCAAATTGCTGTTCATAGGTTTCCATTCCGCCGATTCCGGAGCCGATCCAAACGCCGACGCGATCGGCAATTTCATCGGTAATTTTCAAATCCGCATCTTTCACCGCCATCAAAGCCGATGCGAGGGCAAAATGAGTGAACCGGTCCATTCTTCTTGCTTCTTTTCGTTCAATAAATTGTTCAATATCAAAATCTTTTACTTCCGCAGCAACTTTCGCAGGGAATAATTCAGCATCCACCCTTGTCAACGGCCCAATGCCGGATTTCCCTTCTTTGATGGCTGCCCATGTTTCATCAACTGTGTTACCAAGCGGCGTAACCGCGCCGATCCCGGTAACGACTACTCTCCTTTTCATATATCTCTAGTACCCCCTTACGAATCACTATCACCATTATAAATTACTACAACCGGTATGAAAATCTATTATTTTCCCCATCGGATGACAGCGCCGCCCCAAGTGAGCCCGCCACCGAATCCAACAAGAACTACGATATCGTCATCTTTGATTTTTCCTTCATCCAGTTCATCTTTCAAAGCGATGCCGATGGAAGAGGAGGATGTGTTTCCGTACTTATGGATGCGTTTGGACAATTTATCTTCCGAAAGTTCTAGTCTTTCCCTCGCCGCTTCCATGATGCGGATATTTGCCTGGTGCGGCACAAGGAAATCCACATCTTCTTTTGAAAGGCCCGCCTTTTCAAGGACGGACAATGCCGTCGCCCCCATTTGGCGCACCGCAAACTTGAACACTTCGCGGCCGTTCATATAAATAAAATCTTCATCGTTCATATGCAAATATTTTCCGCCAGTGCCATCCGCCCCTAATTCAAAGGCCAAAATGCCGCGTCCTTCCGACACTTTGCCGACAACCGCAGCGCTTGCGCCATCACCAAACAGAACCGCCGTATTGCGATCTTTCCAATCCGTAATTTTCGATAATTTTTCTACACCAACGATTAATACATAGTCATAAGTGTTGCTTTCAACATACAATTTCGCTGTTGCAAGGGCATAAATAAATCCGGAACAAGCGGCTGAAACATCCATGGCAGCCGCATTGATGGCCCCCAATCGATCCTGGAGTTGGCATGCCACGCTTGGGAAGGCACGATCCGGCGTAATCGTGGCAACCAAAATCAATCCGATTTGCTCCGGTGAAATTCCGGAGTTTTCAAGGGCTTGCTTGGCTGCTTCATAGGCCATGTCGGAAGAATGTTCATCCTCACGGGCAATTCTTCTTTCCTGGATTCCTGTTCGCGTGCGGATCCACTCATCGTTTGTATCTAAAATTTTTTCCAAATCCAAATTCGTCACAACTTTTTCAGGAACATATTTACCTAATCCGAGAATTCCAGCATTCATGGTCACTTAACCCCCATTTTTATACTTACGATTAGTAGTTGGTCTTAATTATAGACCATAATTTTATTTTCCACAATATAAAATTTGACTAGGTAAAAAGTTTATTGTTTATTATTGACATACTATGGTATGATTATAAAGATGAACAAGGTATATAATAGTAATTAAAGTGCAATAGAGGTGAAACGAAATGCAATATATTATGTCATTCGTTTGGGGAATCATGTTGATTTCAATGTTGAGTTACGTGGTTGGTTCCATTTTGGGCGTAACAACATTTGATATTGTCACAACTGCTGTTATTGCAGTGATCTTTATCATCCTTGTTTGGATTATAGCTGCAATCATTCCAGGCGAGTCTCCAAAAGAACTTAAATCTGATGAACATTAATATTGATGCATAGCAAAAAACCGGATGGGACAAGGGAGCCCATCCGGTTTTTTTGTGTTCTTCAGCCATTATCGGAATGATCGCCGCCATTCCCCGAAAGGTACTAGGCATTCCGGCCAGCCAACGCCTCCGGATAAAAAAAGGCGGCCGGGCCGAACAATCGGCTCAAGCCGCAGGTTTTCCAACGACCAAATGTCCATCTTTTAATGACACTCTCATCGTTTCTCCCGGAAGGATTTCCCCTTTTAACAACTCTTTGGCCACTGCCGTTTCCACATGACGTTGCACAAACCGTTTCAAAGGTCTTGCCCCGAATTGCGGATCGACGCCATTTTCAACAACCCAATCCACCACTTCATCATCCACAACGAGCGTGATTTCATTTTCCGCAACCCGCTCCTGCAATTGTTTGATGTATTTTCGGGCGATGGCATTGAAATGTTCGTCCGTCAAGGCATGGAATAAAATGATGTCATCGATGCGGTTCAACAATTCCGGTTTGAAATGTTTGCGAAGTTCTCCCATCACGACTTTTTCCACGTCTTCATTGAAATGGGAACCGGCTTCCAATAAATAGTGGGAACCGATATTGGATGTCATAATGATGACTGTATTGGTGAAATTCACAAGACGTCCCTGGCTGTCGGTGATGCGTCCATCATCCAGAATTTGAAGCAAAATGTTGGCCACATCCGGATGGGCTTTTTCGATTTCATCCAATAAGACGACGGCATAAGGATTGCGGCGAACCGCTTCCGTCAATTGGCCGCCTTCTTCATAGCCGACATATCCAGGAGGGGCGCCGACAAGTCTTGATACACTGTGTTTTTCCATATATTCACTCATATCGATCCGGATAAAATGATCTTCCGAATCAAATAATTGGGCTGCCAACGCTTTGGCGAGTTCCGTTTTCCCTACGCCTGTCGGACCCAGGAAAATGAAGGAACCGATTGGTCTGTTTGGATCTTTGATGCCGGAACGGGCGCGCCATACCGCTTCTGTCACGAGTTTGACCGCCTCATCCTGTCCGACGACTCTTTCATGAAGGGTAGCTTTCAAGCGCAACAGTTTTTCCCGTTCGCCTTCCATCAATTTCGTCACCGGAATTCCGGTCCAACGGGAAACGATGGCCGCAATTTCATCCGCCGTCACTTCTTCCCGTAAAATGCGGTTTTCCGAAGCATTCGCCAACGCTTCTTCCAATTGTTTGATTTCCTTTTCCACAGCCGGGATTTTTCCATGGCGAAGTTCCGCCGCTTTATTCAAATCGTACTTGCTTTCCGCATCTTCCAACTGGCGGCGGTATTCATCCAATATTTCCCGTTTCTTTTGAAGCTGTTCCAATCCTTCTTTTTCAAACTGCCATTTCTTTTGGAGTTCCGCCTGTTCTTCTTTCAATTCTTTCAATTCTTCCCTCAGAGCTTCCAACCGTTTTTTGCTTGCTTCATCCGTTTCTTTCATCAACGCCTGTTCCTCGATTTCCAATTGCATAACTCTGCGTGTGACATCATCCAATTCTTGCGGCATGGAATCGATTTCCGTACGGATCATCGCACATGCTTCATCAATCAAATCGATGGCTTTGTCCGGCAAAAAGCGGTCCGTAATATAGCGGTTGGACAGCTGGGCGGCCGCGATAATGGCCCGGTCATGGATTCTGACCCCATGATGCAATTCAAAACGCTCTTTCAAGCCGCGCAAAATCGAAATCGTATCTTCAACGGACGGTTCCCTCACCATCACTTGTTGGAATCTACGTTCTAAAGCGGGATCTTTTTCAATATACTTTCTGTACTCATCCAATGTGGTTGCGCCGATGCAATGGAGTTCACCGCGGGCAAGCATCGGTTTTAAAATATTCCCGGCATCCATCGAACCTTCCGCTCTTCCGGCACCGACAATCGTATGAATTTCATCGATGAATAAAATGATGCGCCCTTCCGATTCCCGGATTTCTTTTAATACGCTTTTTAACCGCTCTTCAAATTGTCCGCGGAAGCTGGCACCCGCAATTAATGAGCTCATGTCCAATTCCCAAATGATGCAGTCTTTCAATCCTTCCGGCACGTCTTTCCGGACAATCCGTTGCGCCAACCCTTCAACAATCGCCGTTTTGCCGACGCCCGGTTCCCCAATCAGCACCGGATTGTTTTTCGTCTTTCTGGATAAAATACGGATCACATTCCGGATTTCTTCGTCACGACCGATCACAGGGTCAATTTTTCCTTTTTTCACTTCTTCATTTAAATTACGTCCATATTTTTCTAAAGCGTTGCGATTATCTTCCTGTTGTAATTGCATACAACCCACCTCTTCAAAACGGTTTGACCTTTTTTGACTAACTTGATTATAATTTTATTAACCGGAAAAAGCAAAAAATCTCTCCAAAAATATTCAATATTTACACGGGAGAAATGTGGTATTATATTTATAGGTTTTTTGTTCGTTTAATGGAACCTCGTGGGAAGTGTACATCAGTTATAAGGATGTGATAAATGAATGGTTTTAATGGAAAAGGTTCCGATGGATTTTCATACGTTATTTGAAGAACACGGGTTGTTGTTGAAAATCGAGAAAGGGAATTCCATTTTTCAGGAAGGCGAAAATGCGGATGATCTTTATTTGATTTTGAAAGGATCCGTCCAAATAAGCAAAGAAACGGAAAATGGGAAGGAATTGACACTCAGAATTTGCGGCCCCAACTCCATGATCGGTGAATGCACCATCTTTGGACCGCCCGCCATCCATACAATGTCAGCAAAAGCTCTGATGAATACCGAGCTTTTATCGATAAAAAAAGATAATTTGGAAATGTTGTTGACCGAGCAGCCAACATTGATGATCGAATATATCCGGTGGCTTCAAACGGAGCATTTGAAAACCCAAAGCATTTTGCGGGATTTAGTGCTGAATGGCAAAAAGGGCGCGCTCTACTCGACGCTCATCCGCCTTGCGAATACTTTCGGCAAATCAGACGATAATGATGATATCTATATTGACATCAATTTAACGAATACCGATCTTGCCAACCTTTGCTCCACAAGCCGCGAGATGGTCAATCGGATGTTGAACGATTTGAAAAAACAAGGCATTGTTTCATTTGATAAAGGCATCATCAAAATCCACGATTTGGACTATTTGAAGAAAGAAATCTGTTGCGAAGAATGCCCGCTCACTATTTGCCGCATCGATTGAACATGGGGGAACTGTAATCATTTACAGTCCCCTTTTTTTATAGCCTTTCTTTATAAATCAATTTTTTGCAGCCACAGTTCCTCCAAATGTCCGCAATGATGATCCCTTAATAATTGTTGCACTTCCCCCGCCGCCAATATTCTTCCTTCATGCAAAATAATGACGTCATCAGCCAACTGTTCCGCGAAAGCCAACATATGGGTTGAAAACAATACCGTTGCCCCCCGATTCCGTTCTTGGGCCATCATATCTTTCAATTGTGCAATCCAATAGGGATCAAGACCGTTCGTAGGCTCATCCATGATGATCAGCCCATCCCCTCCAATGAGACTCTGGGCCAGATTTAGGCGCTGGCGCATTCCCTTTGAAAAGGAAGAGACTTTCTGCTTTTTCACTTCAAAAAGTCCGACCTTTTTTAATATTTCATCTTGTTCCCCTTTTCCAACCTTTTTTAGTGAACCCAGGAGTCCCAGCACTTCTTGCGCCGTCAGCGTGGAAGGAAAATCCACATCATCCGGCATATAACGCACAAAGTCATCCTGATGCCAAATCAGTTCCCCATTCGTCGGCTTCTCCTGCTTTGTCAGCAGGCGAATCAGCGTGCTTTTCCCCGCACCGTTGCCTCCCGCGAGAGCGACGATGCGGCCTTTTCTAATGGTGAAATTGGCATCATGGATTCCCCGATTGTTCTTATAAATTTTCTGCAAATTTTTCGCTTCAACGATCATTTTTCAACACCAAGTTTCTTTAATTTGATGGTTGCCACAATGAGTGGAAGTGCAATCCATAACAACGTCACTGCCACAAACACTATTGTTCCAAACGCCGACTCATAAAAGGCGATCAAATCATAATAAGTCGGACCAAGAACCGCCGTCTGATGGGAAAGGAGGAAATATCCAAACCGCAGCCAATCTGCCGGATTGATATGCAGCATGACAATCGTGAGTTTTTGCAACACATGTCCAGGAACAACCGTGCCGACAGCCATAACCAAATATGATAGAAGCAATAATAACAATGCCCACACAACAAGGGAAATGGCAAGGGCATGCAGGCGGTTTTTCGCCAAACTTCCGAGCAATATGGCAATCGATGAGAAAATGAAAATCAAACCGAAAGCGATGATCAACAATTCAAAAGGAACTTTGACGCCGCCGAATAACCCTCCAAGGGTAAAAACCACCCCAAGGGCCAATAGGACTATAAATATGAAGGAACCGATCAGCGCAATAAATTTCCCCAATACATATTGGACAATTTTCATCGGATAGGTTTTCAATAAAGAAAACCAGCCGGATTCCACATCCCCCGCCACACTCATTCCTCCAATGGTGAGCGTGAACAGCGGCAATAAAAACAATAGCAAATTCAAAAAAGATGCCGTTTGTCTCGTAAATCCTTCAATATCCGGCAGTGCCAGCTGCTGAATCATGACGATGGCGACAAAAACGAAAATGAAGAGGATGGCCACCAGTTGCAGCCATCTGCTGCGGAGCATTTGTTTCCATTCCAATAAAATGAATTTGCCCAGCATCAGAAATGGATTCCCCATTGAAAATCGTCCAATTGTTCAAAGGAATACACTTCGCCTTCACCGTTCTCTTCCATGTATTGTTCCGCAGCATCTTTGGAAGGGAAGGCGAGCACGCCATAATTCATCGGTGTCCAATAGTCTTTGGAATAAACATAGGTTGCATCTTCCACAGGAAGCCATTCGTTGCCGTCAGCACTTTTTATATAAGCGGCACCCACTTCCGATTCCTCGACATCTTTCATAAATTCCACCAAACATCCCAAATCATCGAACACTTCATAATCCCCGTTTTTAAAGATCAGTTCCGCCGCATAATCTTCATGGGCAATCCCCATGTTGCACACTTTGCAAATATCCGTTTCCACATTGATTTCTTTCGGCTCATAGGCTTTTTCTGAGCAGCCGACTAAAAACAAGCTCAATGATAGAATGAAAATAAACGTTTTCCATTTCATATTAGGACACTCCTTCTCCAAATAGCGATGCATCCGATTGTAAGAATCAATCCAATGATGAGTTGAGGCAAATGGAATTGAAAATGGAAGGCTTTGTCCCTTTCAAATTGGGTTGCCGGTGTTTCATCCACCAACAGCTGTTTGGCGGTTTTATTGGTTTGTTGATCGATTTGATTCAATAAAACCACGCTCGGCGCTTCCACATAATATTGGTACACCGGTTTTCTCACCATCCACTGGCCAAAGCTTTGCAATGCCACATAGGACTCGTCCCCGATTCCATCATCGTCGATATCAATCCCTGCATAGTCATCGTAATAATTTTCCTGCAGCTGGATGCCTTTCACATCTGAACGGACATTCACCAAATTCCCTACAAAATAGTTTTTGACAACCTGGTTCGTGCCCGATTGAATGGATTCAATCGCCGTTTGATTCATTTGAAAAATATTGTCGGAAATCGTGACTCCATCGGATTTTTGAATGGAAAGGGCAACCCGGTTTCCTGAAACGGTATGTTTTTGTATTTCGATATTCTTGACCTCATATAGGGTGATTCCCGTCCCGTTAAACCCATTTTGATAGGAAATATCGTTATTGAATAGGCTTACATTTTCCGTCATCATGATCATAAAACCTGTCACATTTTTCCGGAACTTGTTTTCTGATGCTTCAGCATCTTCACTATACATAAAATGGGTTCCGTACCGGCTGTTTTCCACTCTATTGCCTTTTACGGTGATTCCCTTTGCGTTTTCAATGTAAATTCCGTCCTGCACTTTGGAAATTTTATTATGTTTGATGGACAGGTCGTAACTGTCATAGATGGCGATGCCGTTTCGTTTATTGGCAAAATCTTGATCATTACCCGTAACGGCAACTTGCCGGATATCGATTTGTTTGGAATTGTAGATTTCGACCCCGCTGTATACATGGTTCATTGATACGTTTGAGAGCTGAACATTTTCCGAATTTTTAATGAGAATCCCTGTTCCGGATGTGCGCAATTGCAAATTTTGAATGGACACATCCTTTGCCCCCGTAACCGCAATGACCGGTTCTTCTGGATTTTTGGGAAGAAGGATGACTTTCTCATCCCCAATCAATGTAATCCCCTTGGATATGGATACATTCCCTTCATATGTACCTGCCGGAAGATGAATCGTTGCCCCTTCCCCGGCATCATCGATGATTTGCTGCAAATCCATGTTGGCGTCCGCTTCATGGACAAAGGCTACAAAGCAAATCAAGAATACGAGGTGGCTTATTATATAACGCACGCTGATCAACTACTTTCAAACGGTATTGGGCCGTCCAGAAAACTCTAAAGACGACCTTCACAATTTTTACTTTAGTTCTTTTTTCAATGATTTTTCAAGATGGATTTCATTAATGGTTATGTCCATCGTGTGACATATTTTGCATGTTTTGCATATTTCCTTGTTGTTGCTGTTGTTGTTGTTCCGCTTGTTTTTTCAATTTAGCTTCGCGTCTTTCTTTTGCTTCTTGTTTTACGACATCAAGCGCTGTGATTTTGTAGCTAGGGTTGTCTGCGATGAATTGATCTGCATCTTCTTTGTTTTTAAAGAATACGTAACCCCAGTTCATTGGAGATTTTAAATCTGTTTTTACGATCGTTGCATCATCCACAAGTACCCATTCCAATGTATTGTAATCACGCACATATTTTTGGTTCTTTTCATTGTGCGCCAACTCCGCGTTCAATAAGCAGCCGATATCATCATAGAAAGCAATCGTGCCATCTTCTTTGATCGCTTGACCGCTGAATTTTCCTAAATCATCTGTCACTTCATAAACTTTCATATTACACATTTCACATTTCGTATCGGCAGTCGGTTCTTCAAGGCGTGCATCCGGTTTGGATACGGTAACTTTCTCATCTTGTTTGTCTTTGCTTACTTCCGTTTGTTTTGTGTCGTCATTTGCATTTTTTGAATCGTTACTTGCGTCATCCGATTGTCCACAAGCAGCCAATGTGAACAAGGCGAGCAACATCATGAGTGTCAATATTTTCTTCATTCTGATAAGACTCCTTCCAAAATATTACTAGTATAAGTTCTACGCCTATTACTTTACTAAGAAGTTGTGAAAAAAGATGAAAGTGTCTGTTAAAAAAATGAGAAATAAAATTGGCAATTTTGTTGCATGCCCGTTTCATTCCAAACAAAAAGAGCGAACCGGAAAACTCAACGTTTTCCCAATTCGCTCTGCATTTACAATCAAACGAGGTGTCGGAAATGCCTTTTTCGCGCTTATATTTTAACCAAATTATATGATTCAATACATCCGTTTGATTACTGCAATCATCGGATTCCCAATGCCATTTTTGCGTAGCGGGACATCATATCTTTATTCCATGGCGGATTCCATACAATATTGACATCCACATCTTTGATTTCCGGAAGTTCGCTCAACACCGTTTTAATTTGATCCACAATGATTGGACCAAGCGGACAGCCCAATGAAGTCAGTGTCATGGTAATTTTGCATACACCTTCATCATCCATATCCACATCATATACCAAACCGAGATTGACGATATCGATTCCCAATTCAGGGTCAATGACGTTTTCCAAAGCACCAAGAATACTTTCTTTCATATCCGCATCCATTGCCATCAGCCATCGCTCCTTTCAATCCGAAAATGATAACTGTTCTCAATCATCATACTATACTAAAAATCAAAATACAAAAGTTTCGTCTTCTGTCAAATGTTTCGCAAGGAATTCTGTCACTTTCAGCATCCCTTCCCGATTCACTTTATGCCCCTGGTTTTCATCAATGATCAATTGCAAATGTTCCGGCTGTTGATAGTATGGACGGGCCTGTTCATAAAAATGTACCGCGTTTTCCATAGGAACGGTCACATCTTTTTTTCCATGCCAGAATATCACAGGGCGATTGTTTAATCGTTCCGGCGTTTTTGATATATCATATTCAGAAAGAGCGGTATGTATCTGTTCGATTTGCTCATCGCTCAAAGGAAGCGGAATCCCCGCTTTTTCAAACTCCGCCAGCTGATAATCCGCAAAGGCGTTGTATCCCGGTGCACCCATGCAAATGCCGGCCGCATCAATCCAATCATATTTCTTCAAACAGCCGCATGTTGTAATTCCGCCCATGCTTGTTCCTGCAATACCCAATTTTTTCGGTTGGAAACGGGACCGGATTTCATTGTATAACTCCCCAACCTCATGTATAGAATTCAATACGATGTTCCAAAATTGCAAATTCATTTTTTCTTCGGATAATCCCTCGCATCTGTCGCCATGCAATAGGGCATCCGGCAAAATCACGCGAACCCCTTTTTTCACTAGTTGATAGGCATAATGTAAGTTGTGTTCTTTCGCACTTGTAAATCCATGTAAAAAAATGAGAACGGGTGAACATTCATTCATTTCTTCATTATAAAAATGAATCAGCGGAATATCCTGCCATAATTCTTCATCTATTAACATTAACGCTTCACTCCTCAACAACTCTCTCTAATCAATTATGTTACCAAAAATTATAACTGGTGACAAAATTTTGACGAACTCCAATCGTCGCGATAAAATCGTAAAGACAGAAAGGGGACTTTCCATGAAACAACATCTAATTGTTTTGGACCTGGATGGCACTCTATTGACGGACAATCATACCATTTCGCCTAAAACAAAACAAACCTTGATGAAGGCGAAAGAAGCCGGCCATCTAATCATGATCGCCACAGGAAGACCATTCCGGGCGAGCAATATTTATTATCAGGAATTGGGATTAACCACTCCGATTGTCAATTTCAACGGAGCTTATATACACCATCCAAAAAATCCGTCTTGGCAGGCCATCCACTCCCCCATCGATATGCGGGTGGTGCACGACGTCATTGATTCAGTGGATAAATACCAGTATGAAAACTTAATTGCCGAAGTCATTGATGATGTGTATATACATGTGGAAGATCCGACAATGATGAACATTTTCAAAATGGGGGATCCTAAAGTGACCATCGGAAATTTGCGCGGCAACTTGAATGAAAATCCAACAAGTTTGCTCATCCACGCCAATGAAAACAACGTGCCTTTGATCCGCCGGCATTTGCAGGAGGTGCATGCGGAACTCATTGAACATCGGCGCTGGGGAGCACCTTTCAATATTATCGAAGTGGTGCGGAAAGGATTAAATAAAGCGGTCGGCGTTTCCCTCATTGCAAAAGATTTGGGCATCCCAAGGGACTGCATCATCGCCTTTGGGGATGAAGACAACGACTTGGAAATGATTGAATATGCCGGCATCGGGGTTGCAATGGGCAACGGCATCAACGAATTAAAAAGCATCGCCAACGAAGTGACCGGAACAAACAATGAAGATGGCATTGCAAATTTCTTATCAGAAAGATTAAAATTATCATAACATGATTCCATCATGAGGCACCCTTCCTTACCAATTTTTGAGAAGGGTGTAATAATTTTATAAAGGATGGAAAGGAGAGTAAAATGATTCTATTCGCAGATAGCGCGAGCGATTTGCCAAAAGCTTATTATGATGAGCATAATGTGGTCTTTTTCCCGCTGAGAGTCCACCTCAATGATACAGAATATGATGATGTCATCGGCATTGATCCAAAAGAAGTTTACGATGAAATGAGAAAAGGCGCTGCACCAAAAACTTCCCAAGTATCGCCTGAAATGTTCTACAATACCTTCGAAAAATACGCCCAAAGCGGTGAAGAAGGGGTTTATATCAGCTTTTCTTCCCAACTGTCCGGCACTTACAACACGGCTGTCATGATTGCCGAACAATTGCAGGAAAAGTATCCGGATTTCAAATTAAAAATCATTGATACGAAATGCGCTTCCCTTGGACAAGGCCTTGTTGTGAAAAAAGCCGTAGAATTGAGAGATGCTGGAGTCCCTTTCGATGAGCTCGTTGAAAAAGTGGAACATTACGCAAAACATATGCAACATATTTTCACCGTGGAAAATCTGGATTATTTGGCAAGAGGAGGGCGCATTTCAAAATCAAGTGCGTTTTTCGGCGGCTTATTGAGCATCAAGCCCATCCTGCATGTGGAGGACGGGAAGCTCATTCCTCTTGAAAAAATAAGAGGAAGAAAAAAAGCCCTTGCCCGGATGGTTGACATCATGGCGGAACGCGGCGGAGATTTTTCGGATAAAATCGTCGGAATCTCCCACGGGGATGATTTGGACACGGTGGAAGAAGTGAAAAAGTTGATTGAAGACAAGCTCCGTCCGAAAGGCTTTGATGTCACGATGGTGGGCGCTGTGATCGGTTCCCATTCCGGCCCTGGCACATTGGCGATCTTCTTTACGGATAAAGATTATCAGGAATAAATGTTTAAAGCACCTTCCCTGATTGACGAAGGTGCTTTTGATTTTGTGCTATATTCAACAATATCCACGCTGAATGTGTCCATATCGACCATTTTTGTGACAATATCCTCTGATTTTGTATACATCATGACCGTTGTCCATTATTTACTCTTGATCGGCTCCTTCGCCAACAGCTCGATTTCATGCAATTCAGTAGGATTTTCAAAATCGATGCTGTAATTTTTCACCCGCTTGTTCACCGGAACGATTTCATAGCTGAACTGAAGGGGAATCACCGGCGCTTTTTCCGCCATATATTGCTGCCAAATGCGGAACTGCTCCGCGCGGTAAGATTGGTCAAAGGCTTCCGGTGAATCGATTTTTTGGATCGTTTCTTCTAAAAACTCAGAAGTAAACCGGCTAAAATTAAAGGCATCGGATTTGCCGTACAATCCGGATGGCGAAGGGTTTGTCCCCGTTCCCCATGCCGCCATAAAGACATGGATTTCCGGATCATCGGCCTCCACTTTATCGTAAAAAGCATTCACTTCAATCGGCCTTCCTGTTGTTAAAGTGACGTTCAAACCGACATCCCGCCAGTTTTGCAAATAGTAAGCGGCAATTTCATCCTGGATCGTATCCCCCGCCATTGTGGCAAATTTGATTTCCAGCTTATTCCCTTTTGGATCTTCCCGGAAACCGTCTCCATCAATATCGATGTAGCCTGCTTTGTCCAAAATCTTTTTTGCCTTTTCGGGATTATACGTATATCCTTTCAAGGTTGCATCATGGTAGGTTTTAAAGGCTGGCGGAATCAATGAATTGGCCCGTTGCCTGAAATTGAAAAAAAGCACTTCGCTAACCGCTTCCACATCCAATGCGTACCCCATCGCCTGCCGTAAAGCCTGATCCCCCACCGGCGTCGAATTTAAATCGGTCACCACTTCCCGCTTTTTCGGATCCCATTTTCCCAGCTTGAATCCCAGGTAAGAATAATATAATTCCGGACGCCCCAAAATCTCGATGTTGTCATATTTTTGGATTTCAGGCCATTTGGTTGCGGTGAATCCCGACACAATATCATACTTTCCGGAGCCGATCGCGACAGATACGGAACTGGATGGAACAACTTCCACAAAGACGCCGTCCAGCTTCGGTTCGCCTTTCCAATAGTACGGATTTTTCACGAATTGCACCGATTCGCCGGGAACGATTTTATGAAATTTGAATGGCCCGAGGGTCACGGGGTTTTTCCGCACGGCGTCGCTTTCAATCAGCTTCTTTACAGGAATGCCTTTCAGCTGGTGGCTGGGCGCCGCATAGGTCCATAAACCGTCCCCGCCGGAAAATATCGCAGGCGACAACTTTTTGAACCGGATTTCCAATGTGCGCTCATCAATTTTCCGGATGCCGGAGATGGTTTTCGCTTTTCCTTCGTGATATTCTTCTACCCCGATGATATTCTTGAATTCCGTATCGTAGCGGACGCCCGTATAATCCGGATGGGCAATGATTTCATAAGGCAGAATCAAATCTTCTATTTTCAGCGGCTCCCCATCGGACCACCGGACACCTTCCCGGATGGTGATGGTCACTTTATTCTCCTTTTGGTTCACATCCATGGAAGCGATGCCTTCATCATTGATCAAAAAATCGCCGTCCATTTCAAAAATGGCGTTTGAGGCATAGCTCATAATCGCGCCATCATAGCGGTTTTCATATAGTTCCGCCAAAAACACCCCTTGGAAAGGTTCATCTTTGACAATCCCTACTTTTAAGATGCCTCCTTTGATGGGTGTCCCTTCATTTGTGACGGAAGTTGGGAGCGTCACGTTTTTTGAAAAGGCATTTGAACCCGTCAGTGCTGTGATCAGTAAGACTGCGATGCAGAGTGAAATGATTCGTCTCATGATGTCCTCCCTTGATGCTGTTATATTCCATTAGCCCAACCGCTGCTTCACATCCACGGATCTCCTTAATGCTTGGCCGATATAGTTGATGGCGAGCATCATGAATAATATCAATAGGGATGCCGGAAGCCATACCCACCAATATTGTTGCAACACGGCCGGATTGTTCGCATAGCTCACCAATGTGCCCAATGAAGGGGTGGTTGGCGGCAGACCGAATCCCAAATAAGAAAGACCCGTTTCAATCCCCACGTTTCCCGCAAAGTTCAACGTCATCTCGACAATCAACAAAGAACTTAAATTTGGCGCCACTTCCCTCCGGATGATGGCAAAATCGCCCGTTCCCAACGTTTTTGATGCGCTCACATAATCCCTTTTGCTTTCGGACAACGCCTTTGAACGGACAAGCCTCGCCGTCCCTGTCCATAAAAACAGGCTCATAATCAAAATGAACGTTGTGACCGAATACTTTGGCACAAGGGTCACAAAAACGATGATGAACAATAATGAAGGAATCGTAACGAAGAAATCGATGATCCTCATGATGATATAATCGACCCAGCCGCCGAAATAACCGCAAATGAGCCCCACAACAATCCCGATCAAACCGGTGATCAGCGTGATGGCAAGGGCGATGAAAATGGAGTTTCTGGCCCCGATGATGAGCTGCCCTAAAATATCTTTGCCGCCCTGGTCCGCACCCAACAAATACTTTTCCCCCGGCGGACTGTAACGGTCATACAAATTGATGCGCATCAACTGCTCCTGATCGATGAAGAGAGAGGCAATAAAAACAAATAGAATGAAGAATACTAATAACATGAATGAAGTCATCGCGATACGATCCTTCTGAAACTCCCGAAATACCACCTGCATGCCTCGGGCGCGCCCTTTTTTGCGATATCGTTTCTTCTTACGTCTCATTGTTCCACCATCCTCTCTTCTCTATTCAATGCGAATGCGAGGATCCACAATGCTTAAAATAATGTCGGAAAGAAGGCTTCCAAGCAACGTCAAAAACCCATAGAGCATAACTAAAGCACAAATCACGCTGTAATCCCTTGAAGCGATGGATTGAACAAACAATTGCCCCATTCCGGGATAGCCAAAAATCGTTTCGATAAAAATGGACCCGCCAAGTAGACCGGTAATAGTAAATCCTAAAAATGCCGCAATCGGAATAAAGGAATTCCGAAAAATGTGCTTCGTATAAATTTTTCTCATTGGCACCCCTTTGCTTTTAGCGGTTCTTACATAATCCATCGTTTTCGCATCAATGATTTCCGAACGCAAATATTGAATAACCCCGGTTGTCCCTAAAATGGCATAAGTAATAGCCGGAAGGAGGATGTGGTAGAATCGGTTCCATATGTATTGGATAGTTCCTGGTTCAACTTCCACATCAACGCTGCCTCCTGTTGGAAACCACTGCAATTTGTATCCGAACATATATAAAAACAATAAGGAAAGCACAAAAGTTGGAATGGCATAGGTGATGAAGCTATAAAACACAATGAATTTATCCAGCCTCGATTGTTGGTACCTTCCCGCCAAAATCCCCAATGGAATGGCGATCAGATACAATAAAATGACGCTGACAAAAGACAGCCAAAAAGTGTTCAACGCCCGCTCTCCAATGAGGGAAGCCACATCCCGCTGAAAGGTGTAGCTCTTGCCGAAATCCCCCTGCAGCGCATTTTTCACCCACCGGATGTATTGCACCGGCAACGGATCGTTCAATCCCAATTCTTCCTTCAATTCTTCAATCCGCGCAGGATCCGTTTCCGGCGTGATCATGCCAGTGAACGGGTCCCCCGGCATCATCTTCGCCAACCCAAACACAAGGATGCTCAGTGCAATCAATTGGGGAATCATCAGGAGGAGACGCCTTATAATCGTTTTCCACATTGTCCCGACCTCCCTTGAACGTGAAATTCCATAATCATACAATTTCTTTTTTGCTTGAAGCGGAAACGTAATGGGTATCCGAAAGGGGAATCAGGTCATACACTCGTCCATTTTCATCAAAGGCTTTATGGATATGCTTTTCATACACTTTTTCAAAGGCTTGCCGGGCGGATTTCCGTTTTTCCCTTCCGACCGGTGTTGATGCCGGTATGGATGAAAGCAGCCGTTTGGTGTATAGATGTTTCGGATTTTCGTATATATCCTCCTTCGTGCCGCATTCCACAAACCTTCCTTTATACATGATGTAAATATAGTCGCACATATGTTTTACGACCCCTAAATCGTGGGAGATGAACAAATAGGTCAATCCGAATTCCTTCTGCACATCTTTCATAAAATTTAACACTTGTGCTTGTACGGATAGATCAAGGGCGGAAACCGGCTCATCGGCAATGATCAGTTTCGGGTTCGTGGCAAGGGCCCGTGCGATATTGATGCGCTGCTTTTGCCCTCCTGAAAATTCGTGCGGGTATTTCTCTTTCGAATCGGCGGGCATCCCCACAATTTCAAGGAGTTCATCGATTTTCTTCATTTCTTCCCTTGGCGGCAAATGCAAAAAATTCCGGATCGGTTCTGCAAGGATATCCGCGATCCGTTTTCTCGGATTTAAGCTGGAATGGGAATCCTGGAAAATCATCTGCACTTCCCGGTGAAAATGGGAGGTGCGCGATTTCCGATCCTTCGTCACATCTTCCCCTTCAAAAAGGATTTTTCCTGATGTAATTTTCTCAAGGCCGATCAGCGCTTTTCCCGTCGTCGACTTCCCGCAGCCCGACTCCCCCACAAGCCCGTACGTTTTTCCCTGTTCAAACTCCATATCAATCCCGTCCACCGCATACACCCAATCGATGACGGAATTAAAAAATCCCCCACGGATCGGATAATGCACTTTTAAATCAACGACTTGCATGAAGCTCAATCAGCTTCCCCCTTTTCATCACGGAAACGGAAATACTTCCAGCACGTACATTTGACGAAATGGTCCTTTGAAATTTTGTGAAACTTCGGCTGTTCTTCATGGGCTTCTTTTGGAATCCATGGAATGCGATGGGAAAATCTGCATCCGCTTCTCGGCAAATTGATCAAAGAGGGTACGATTCCTTCAATGACATGGAGGCGTTTCTTTGTGGAGTGAAGTTGCGGCATGGAGTGGAACAATAATCTTGTATATGGATGTCTCGGATTGGAGAACAACTTCTGCACCGGCGCTTCTTCAATGATTTCTCCCGCATACATCACCATCACCCGGTCGGCCATTTCCGCAACCACCCCCAAATCATGGGTGATTAAAATAATGCCTGCACCGGTTTCTTTTTGCAGCTCCTTCAACAAATCCAATATTTGTGCCTGAATCGTGACATCCAAAGCAGTTGTCGGTTCATCGGCAATGATGATTTTCGGTTTGCAAGAGATGGCGATCGCAATCATCACCCGCTGCCGCATTCCCCCGGACAGCTGGTGGGGAAATTGTCTGGCCGTCTGTTCCGGCCGATGGATGCCGACTTGCTTCAACAATTGCAAAACTCTCTCTTCCCGTTCCACTTTTGACAATTCCGTATGATAGGTCAACGCTTCTTCGATTTGATCGCCAATTCGCATCAACGGATTCAAAGCGGACAAAGGATCCTGGAAAATCATCGCGATTTCCGCCCCACGGATATGGTCCATTTCCTCTTCGGACAATTCCAACAGATTGCGCTCCCCGTAAAGGATTTCTCCCGTCACCCGCACATTCCGCCCGTGATGGAGCCCGATGATGGAAGTGGCCAGGGTGCTTTTCCCGCAGCCAGACTCCCCGACGATGGCAAGAATTTCGTTGTTTTTTAACGTGAAGGAAACCCCATCCACCGCATCGTAAAATGCGTCATTTATCCGGAATCCGACATGCAAATTTCGGACGGCCAACAAGTCCATTGGGAAATTCCCCTTTCCCTTGCAATCGATGTTAATGAATTGTATGAATCGAAGTGGAAAATCATTAACTTGGGCAACCGGTTACAAGGGGAAAATTGAATGGCCATCCCCCTAAACACACCAGATTTTTCCACCCTAATACAAAAGCATCTTTTCCGGAAAAAATAAAACAGCGAAAACCCAACCATTTGGATTTCGCTGTTTTATTTCATTTCAATTATTCCGCTTCAGAGCGTTGACGTTTTCCCCGTTTGATCAATGCCACGACAAAGGCGATGAAAATAATATAAACAAATGCCAATGCGATGATATATGAAATATTGATGCCTTGTTCATCAATCACTTGATAAATTTCAACAACTTCCCGATCCTGGACAATTCTGAAAATGCCGTCATCGCCTTCGCGGAATATTTCACCTTCCAAAGTTCCTCGGATTTCTTTATTCTCGCCGACCAGCTCTTTTGGAATTTCAATTTTCTTTCTTTCGCTTGTATTGTTGATGACGACGATCCAATTTTCTTTATCGGATTTGCGTTGGAAAACGATTAATCCACTGTCGTTCTGAATGAGATTAAACTCCCCTTTGCGGAGGGTTTCCGATTGATTTCTCAATGTTTGAATATCTTCAATATAACCTTTCAGTTCTGTATCCGTTTTAAAATTATAAAGTTGGTGCGCTTCCGGACCCGCCTTTCCGTTCATGGCGATTTCCGTACCATACTGCATGACAGGTACCCCCGGCAAAAGCAAAGCCGCACCCAATACCATTTTCAACCGTGTCGGAGGATAAATTTCAGCAGTATATAAAAAGCGGTCCGAATTGATATGATCGATCATGATTTGCGCAGGGATGTCCGTTTCCCCCTTGGCGAACGCATTGAAATATTTCATTAAATCCGCCGTATCTTCATCCACATTTTTGAATGCATAACGGAAAATATCGCTCACTTCATTGAAATATTCCGCATCAAAATGTGCATCGCTTTCACTGTTGGAAATCACATAAATCGACTCATCGATGGATTTGATGGCATCAATCATTTCGTTCAAAAAGTCTGTATCCGCATCTTCCATATTGGTTAAGCGGACACCATCCAACCCGTATGTGGAAATGAAATCAACAACCGCATCAATCAATGCCTGTTGCACTTCTTCATTATCCAAATCCCAGCGAACTTTTCCATCCGCTTTCTCCAAAATCCAGGAAGCTTTGGATGGATCCTTCGCCCACTCATGATTTTCGCTCACATTGGAAAGCGGGAAATCCACCATGACGGACATGTCATTGTCTTTCACGAATTGGATCAACTTCTTGAATTCATCTTCCGTGCCAAAGTTTGGCTCTATTTCACGGTAGCTTGTCACTGATGAACCATTATAAGTTTCCGTTGCAAAGACCGGTCCAAGGGAAAGGATGGAAAATCCCATATCTTTGATTTGGGAAAATTTATCTATGATTCCTTGGAAATCCCCTCCGGCAAACTTCTCTACATCTTTCGGATCGGTTTTTGAGCTGTCATCATTGCTGTTCGTGGCGTTAAAATACCGGTCAACCAATACATCGTATATACTTTCATCAGCAATTGAGCGCTTCTCTTCCGCGCTTGCTACTGGCGTCAATAAACTTGCAGACAATAATGTAGCCATTGCTGTCGTTTGAATCCATTTCTTGAGTTTCAAAATAATCCCTCTCCTTTAAAACCAATCAACGACATTTTACCAAAAATGTGGACACTGCTCTCCATAATTAAGAAAAGTTTTATCAAATCCGCTTGTATATTTGACGAAATTGTGACAAATAATCACGGCCATTTCCCGTGCCCGCCTTGCTCTTCCCCCAATTCATCCCATTCTTCCTTCCGGGTATGCACCGGGTTTTGCAAAAAAGCGAAAACAAGGAAAAATATCATCAGACAAGCGGTGAATACAAGCATGAAAATTGAAATCATCATCCATTCCCCTTCATTTTCTCAGTTGAATTCATTTTAGAGGAATTGAGAAAGAATTTCTATTACTTCCGCTCCATTTCTTGCGCAACGACCAAAGATTCCAATAAAAAACGCAAAGTACGAATCCTTGTACTTTGCGAATCGCAATCATTTAAGCTAAGAAGTTCATACCCATCGGCAATTTGAATCCGTAGAATAATGTCAAAAATAAGAAAATGACAAACAGAATCCAAAATGCAGTCGCTGATTTCCCTTTGGATTGGCGGACAAGCACCATTTCCATCATACTGATCACCAAAATGCCCAAAATGAGCTTAATGCCATAGTTCATGCCTTGGCCGTAATCCATCGCTTCAATAAATAAAGCGCCGCCCGTGATAATGATTAAAATATAGAATAGACGCAATGCCATATGTAACCCTTTATTCGGTTTGATGGCCCCAATAAGGAACAAGATGATTCCGATAAACCATGTTGTAATGTGTAAATGTGTCGAGCTAGTCAAAAAATCCATTAATTCCCCCACCTCTTGTTCATTTTTCATTCATTGTCCATGCTATCATGGGATTTAGTTTAATTCAAATATAATAACCTTTATTACTTGGAAGTCATTTTAATATATAGAAAAAAGAACCCGCAAGTTTTTTGCATTTTATTGCAAATATTTACGGGTTCTTCCATTCATTTTAGCGAAATTCAAAGGTTTTTATTCAAAACGGTTTGTCAATGTACCGATTCCTTCAATGGAGATTCTCACGACATCCCCGGATTTTAAGAACTGTGGAGGATTCATGCCTTTCCCGACCCCTTTAGGCGTTCCCGTCAAAATGACATCGCCGGGCTCCAACGTTACATGATGGGAGATGATGGAAATCAATCGATCGATCGGGAACATCATATCTGCGGTATTTCCGTTTTGCCGCACTTCCCCATTCACCTTTGTCACGATCGTCAAATTTTGAGGATTTGGAATTTCATCTTTCGTCACAATGTAAGGGCCCATCGGACAAGTGGCATCCAAACTTTTGCCCAAGAAATATTGTTGATGGCGCTCTTGAACATCACGGGCTGTTAGATCATTGGCGATCGTATAGCCGAAAATATAATCATAGGCCAAATTGACAGGAATGTTTCTGCCAACTTTTCCGATGATCACCGCCAGCTCCCCTTCGTAGTCAAGGGAGTCGGTTTTGTCCGCATGGATGGACAGCACTTGATTGTCAGCCGCAATCGCTGTCGGAGATTTTGTGAAAATGACCAAATCGGACGGAGCAGCTTCTCCTCCCATTTCCTTTGCATGTTCATCATAGTTTTTCGCCACACAAATAATATTTTTTGGGGTTCTTGGGATCGGCGACAACCATTCAATCTCGCTGAAAGATAATTTGAACTTATCCGGTTTGTCCGATTTTTCCGCTACTTCCACCAATCTGCGGATCTTCTCAACAAAATCATACCCCAATGCAACGCCTTCAATAATCGTTTGCGGGAAGGATGGAAACACTTCAAGGGATTCCTGGATCGCCAATACATCCCAAACGGCTTCTTCTTTTTTTACTTTTGGACCAAATTTCAATTGATTATTGAATTTAAAGGATAGAATCTTCATCAGTAATAGCCCCTTTTCATTTTCACAAATTATTTCTGATATTAATAACAATATTACATGAAAAAAACCGTTATTGCTCCATTTTCTTTAACGTTTTTCCGTACGTCATCCGTTTGACCAGGTATTCCAGCGGACCTTGCCGGAACTTGATGAACCATAGCTCGGCAAAGGCGGCTTGAATCACATAAATGCTGATGGCAATCACTATTCCCATCAAGACATCCACTTTGCCGTAAAGGCCGAAACCGTAATTGTAGAACAACAACGTACAAATGACGGACTGCATGAGATAAAGGGTCAAGGACATGCGGCCCGCTTTGGCGATCGGGCTTAACAGCTTCGGAAGGAATGGGATGAGGCAAAGGAGCACAATGGCTGATGCATATCCGATTGCGACAATCGGTCCTCCCATATAAACCCGGACATATTCCCATAAGTAAGTCCGCGTTGTATGGAATGGATAGCTTTTTAAAAACAGCCCCCCCGCAATGCAAACAATGGCAAGGATAATCCATCTCCCTTTCAACTCTTTTGCCCTTTCCACCAGTCGCCATTTTGCCGCTGCCGCTCCGACCAACATATATGGAAGGATCGTAAACATGGCACTGATCCACATTGACGGAGACATTTGGATCGCCAAATCATTTAGGCGCTGCATGAATGCATCTTTCCATGTCCCGATTCCGTAGGCAGTAATGGCATCTTCTATCGCACTTATATCGACAAACGTTTCATACTCATCATTGGCAATCTCCGCCATCGCATAAACGGAAATGATCAATGTATGGAAAAGTCCATTCAAAACCAATGCAATGGAAAGCATCCAGCCGCTATTCAATCTCAGCAGCAAAATCAGAAAAAAGCCGCAAACCGCATACATCGTAATGATGTCGCCCCACCAAAGGAGAAAGGCATGCAGCAATCCGATGATGAGCAGCACAAGGAGGCGCTTCAATGCAAACGGATAAAAATTCGTCCCCGTCCGTTCCGCTTTCATGTACTGCATCGCCAAGCCGTAGCCGAACAGCATGGAAAACAAAGGATAAAAGCTTCCTTGCACATATATATCAAGCAATTGATAGTTCAGTTGATCATGAATGTCCGTGAACCAACTGTTCAAATCATGGACATGGGGAAGCGGTTGGGAAAAGGCGAACATGTTGACAAGCAAAATGCCGAGCAGACTCACTCCCCGCATAATATCGAGGGTATGGATTCTTTCGTTTAACGTCGTTGGTTGAAACATTTCATTCGACCTCCTAAATACAATTAAACTACCATTTTCCTAAATAACTTACAAGAAAAATTGACGAATGATGTTTCAAACCAGCGACCCCAATTGCACCTCTTTCCCGGCATCGAACAAGTAGAGCATCTTTTCATCCACTTTGATGCGCAGAATCTTTTCGACCGCTTCCGTATAAAGTCGGATTTGTACCCCATAGCGTTTCGTCATTTCACGGATCAGCGCCTCTTCTTCCTCAAAGGAAGGCAAAATTTTATCCGTTTTGTAATCAAGAAGCACCCATCTTCCATCCTCATCCAGCATCAGGCAATCGACAATCCCCTGAATGATTTGGGAATCGCCGTCCGCATCTTTCACGCTTAATGTGAACGGCACTTCCCGGTACAATTTTTGCGCATGGCTGAACCGCTGTCCGATTGGAGTCTGGAAGAAATGCAACAGTTTTTCCAGCTCGATTGCTTTCCGTTCTTCTTCCGTAATCAATTGTTTATTGGCAAGCCCATCAAGGAATTGCTGCGCTTCCTCCATGCTTTCAAACCCTTGCTGCGGCACATGTTGCATCGCCGTGTGCATCGCTGTCCCGATTTCCGTCGCCGTCAGCTGTTTTTCTTCCATAAACAATGGCCGCTTCACAAGGGATTTACCGCGTTTTTTTAAGATGAGCTTCATGATCTCCGCATCCTGTTCTTCATCCTGCCGCAAGTTTTCAATGCGCTTCATTTCGGATACGCTTGTTTTCGATTTTTTCTTCGTCGCCCGTTCAAACGGGTATGCGTAAGTAAATCGGCGGTTGAGCTCTTGCAGCAAGTGTTCATCCACTTCTTCCATTTGTCCGTTGGTTGCCGACTCTTCCGCTTCCAACGGTTTTTTCAGGAACGTTTCATTGGAGATGACACTCACTTTCCAGGCGGACGGATGCGGTATCGGCATGTATTCTTCATCACTGAATTCTTTAAAAGCCTCATGTCTGCTGATGGCTGGACCGATCCAATCAAGGTAACTTTTTGCTCCCGCCCTTACATAGTCCGGCAGCATCTCATTGTGGGGCAAGCTTTGCATTTCACACCAACTGTGTTTCGTTTTCTCCCAATCTTTCACGGAGCCGACGAGAATGAGACGCTCTTTCGCCCGGGTCATCGCCACATATAAAATCCGCATTTCCTCAGCAATCATTTCCAATCTTTTCTTTTCCTTCATGGCCAAGAACGGCAATGAAGTGTACATGATCCGGTTGTCCGGGTCGATCGCTTTCACTGCAAGACCGTAAGTTTGATCAAATAGATACGGTTCGTTGAAATCCTTCAGATTGAATTTGTTGCCCAGTCCCGCCACAAATACAACGGGATATTCAAGCCCTTTGGATGAGTGGATGGTCACTAAACGGACCACATCATCCTTTTCTCCAATGGCTTTGGCGATGCCCAAATCTTCTCCGCGGGCTTTCATCCGGTCGATGAACCGCAAAAAGCGGAACAAACCGCGGTAAGAAGATTTTTCGAAAGTCAATGCCCGGTCATGGAGGGCACGCAAATTGGCTTGTCTCTGTTTGCCGTTGGACATGGCGCCAACCATTTCATAGTAATGGGTGTCCAAATAAATTTTCCAAATCAAATCGGAAAGGCTGCCTCGCCGTGCCATATCCCTCCACGTATCAAGCTGCCGCAGAAACTTCTCAAGTTTGGATTGGGTTTGGGCTTCAAGTCCTGAATGGCCCTGTTCAACAAATTTTTTGACCGCCTCGTAAAAAGGCGCGTTCTTTTCGGTTAAACGGATCAGCGCCAATTCATTTTCCGTAAGCCCCACAAATGGCGCCCTTAAAACCGATGCCAATGGAATATCCTGATACGGGTTGTCGATGACTTTCAACAAATTCATCATGATCATGACTTCCAAAGCATCGAAATACCCTTTCGAGCTTTCCGCATATAACGGGATATTGGCCGCCTTGAATTCCTCGATGATATCGTTTGACCACGTCATGGAACGCATCAAAATGACGATGTCGCTGTAACGCAACGGGCGGGTTCTTTTCGCCGGGTCTTTTTGTTTCGTATCATAAACGGTCGCCCCGGCCTCCATCAATTCTTTGATGCGCTGAATGATGTAGCGGGCTTCCTGCTGGGATTTTTTCATCTCTTCTTCCAAGATGGCTTCCAAATCCTCTTCCTCGTCACTTCCGGATGAAGCATCGGGCTGTTCTTCGTGGATGATGGCCAATTCCACCGGCACTTCTTCCTCATTGTACGGCGCGCCCGGTTTCAAAGCCGCCTTCTCGTCGTAAGTGATTTCCCCGACCTTTTCGCCCATCACCTGCTCAAAGATGCAGTTCGTTGCGTGGAGGACTTCCTTCCGGCTGCGGAAGTTGGCATTCAAATCGATTTTTAAACCGCTTGTTTTCGGCTCTTCCTCAAAGGTTAAATACTTATGTAAAAAGAGCATCGGTTCCGCCAGACGGAAACGGTAAATGGACTGCTTCACATCCCCGACCATGAACATGTTGCCATTGCTTTCATCGCCGCTTTTCACCAGTTGCAAAATCGTTTCTTGCAGCATATTCGTATCCTGATATTCATCCACGAGCACTTCTTTGAACCGCTTTTGAAATTCCAACGCGACAGGAGACGGCTTGATCTGTCCATCCTCTTCCACCGTCAATATTTCCAGGGCGAAATGTTCCAAATCCGAAAAATCCATGATGCCTTTTTCCAGCTTTGCCTGCTTAAATTTCTCGCCAAATTTCAGAGTGAGTTCGACCAATGTTTCGATTGCCGGTGCCATGAGGCGGATTTCTTCAATGAGCCGCTCCGGCTTTCTTGCAAAATACGTTTCCTGGATTTTTTTTACGACCTCTTTCGCCTTATTCCGTTTATCCTGCGCTTTCTTCTTCAATTCCTCATCGCAGGAATCTTTCGCCACCCGGGCAAGGGTCTCCCATTTCAACGTTGTAAAGAAATCGTACGCTTCTTGCCAGGAAGAACGGATGCGCCGCAACGCCTCCTGAATGAGCGCCAAATCCAATTCCACCGTCGCCCCATAGGGGTACGGGCCATCCGGCATCAAAGCATATTTTCTGACCGACAAGAGATGAGACTTTGCTTCCTCCAACTGAAATTCAATGGCATTTTTCACATGTCCGATGAAAGGCAGCTCATCCACCGTGATGTGATCCGGAAGCCGGTATTGCTCCACAAGGGATTGTAGCCATTTTTTCGGTTCCGGATGCACCATTGCATTGTCATACAACTGTTCGATGAGCTTTTCAATTTCCTGGTCATCCCGGTCGGAGGTGAAACTGTCCACCAACCGGTAAATGCGGTTCACGTCCGAATCCTCTTCCGCACTGTAGGCTTCTTCCATGACGTCTTTTATCACATCATCCCGCAATAAAGAGATTTCCCCTTCACTGGCAATGCGGAATCCCGGATCAATGTCAATCATGTATGCATATTGCCGAACGATGGATAAACAAAAGGAGTGCAATGTGGAAATTTGCGCTTTATTGACAAGGCTCAACTGCTTCCGCAAATGGGCATTATGCGGATTCTTCGCAATTTCCTTTTCCAAGGCACCGGCGAGTCGATGGCGCATTTCCGCTGCTGCGGCGTTTGTAAAGGTCACGACGAGCAGTTCGTCCACATCAATCGGATTTTCCTTCGAGATGACTTTTTCAATCATCCGGTTGACCAGCACCGCCGTTTTCCCTGAACCGGCTGCAGCGGAAACGAGAATGTCCTGCCCCGTCGCCCAAATGGCTTTCCATTGTTCGTCAGTCCATGTGGCGTCCTTTGGTTTAGAAGGAATCGGATTCATCAACATTCAACTCCTTTCGAATTTTATCAATCACGTTCGGCAGCTTGTCCGCCTGCAACCGCAGATATTCGCCTTCCGTCGGGTCGAATTGGCACACCGACTTGAACTGGCAATAATCACAGGCCGTTTTGTTTTTCAACTTAAACGGCCGGATGGAGGTGTCACCGCTTAAAATGGATTCCCCCGCTTCCTGGTGTTTTTTGCGGACAAATCGGCGCAAATCCTGCATCGCATCAGGAGGGACCACTTTCGAAGTTTTGGCAAATTCCTGCTTTTTCGTAATGGATACCGGAATGATGATTGACTTGCCATCCTCTTCCAGACGTTCATCCATTGCCATCACAGCCTCCTGATCTTCCGCCAGCAGCCCTCTCATTTTGAACATTTTCAGCCGTTCTTCTTCGACCTGCATTTCATTTAATTCTTTCTCGATTTTTAATAGCGGATTTTGCACATGGACGTAGAGCACTCCTGCCGGCAATGCCGATTCTTTCAACAGGATGAACGAGTTTTCCACCGCCACATCCAAATACGTCAACAATTGCAAAGATAGGCCGTAGTACACTTCATTCAAATCCAAATCTTTGCCCGATGATTTATAATCGATGACGCGCAAATACGTTTTGTCCCCCACTTTTGCATAGTCAATCCGGTCGATGCGGCCGCGCAATTGCATTCTTCGTCCGCTTCTTAACGGAATTTCCAATGGCGGCAATTGTTCTTTCGGACCAAAAGAAGCTTCCACGGCAACCGGTTTGAAAAATGAACTTTTCGCATGATGCGTCAAGGCGACCATCGTTTTTTCGATGATGCGCATGAGTTTCCGCTGAATGTAGCGGTAACGGGAACTGCTTAATAAGATTTGGTGGGAGAAGGCCGGCACAATCCGTTCCACCGCCTCACGGGCAAGATATGCGCATTGTTCCCGCGTCAATTTATTCCATGGCAAATTCAAACGGTTCGTTTCCATGGAAATCCATTTTAATGCTTCATGGAACAAGTCCCCCATTTCAAAGGTTTCCAGCCGGAACTCCGGCCGCTGTTCCAAGCGGAGGCCATAAGTTGCAAAATGGGCAAATGGACAGCTGAAATATTTTTCAATGCGCGACACGCTGGAAGTCAATTCATCCCCGTACAATGCTTCCGTCAACGGCTTTTGCAACGGTTCCGAAACATTTTTCTGTTTGAGCGGCTTCATCACAAGGTCAAGCACCGGTTTCCATTCTTCGCTCCGTTCATAAAATGCCTTCAACGCTTGCCATTCCGGTGCCAGTTCCTCCGATTCCGCCTGCTTCAACTGGGTCATCAGGTAGGCAAGGGAAGTTCTCGGATGGCGCAAATATGAAAGCACATGGGACCGATCCCACTCTTCAATCGGATCGACGAAAATCCGTTGTTGAGGCAGCGTGCTTTCACCATCCACTTCAAACAAATTGAGCAGCCGCTGAACATATAGGGATGGCAATAGCGCCTTGCTTTCCTCGTCGCTGCTTGAATAAGTCACATACAACCGGTCCGTCGGAGAAGAAAAGGCACGGTAAATGTAGAAGTTTTCTTCCATTAAACGGTGTTTTGAAGTCGGGAACAATTCCATATCAATGCTTGAAAACCATTCCCGATCCGAGTCGTTCATCAGCCCTTCATAGTCGATCCGCATCGGATACACCCCGTCATTCACGCCGATGACGAACACGACTTTCATATTGTCAAAGCGGGAAAACTCCAATTGGGAAACCGTCACTTCATCGATGGCCGGAGGAATTTTGGAGAAAGTGAGGGTATTATAACCTTCATCCAAAATTTTTGCGGCCTCCTCCACCGTCAAAGGCTGGTCACCAAACATGACAACGAATTGTTCAAGCACATTCACCCATTGGTTCCAAGCCTGGTCATGTTCCATCGCTTCTTCCAAACGGCCGCTTTCCAGCTCTTTATCTTTCAACGCCTGGAGTTTTTCGAACACTTGCAATTCATCCATGCAGGAGAATAAAGCAAAGGCGATTTCTTTCCCGTTCCGGGCTTTCTTCAATTCCCGCTCCAATTTCAGCAATGGCTCCCGGACATACCCTTTCATTTCATCAATGATCGCTTGGACCTTCTGTTCTTCATCGGTCTGTCTTTTTGAAACATACTCCAGGCCGCGGTATTTTTTATAAAACCATCGATCGTCCTGCATCCACCGATCCCCGTAAATTCCTTGGGCAATGACGAAGTTTTCGAATAGATCCGCCTTCTCCCTCATTTCTTTCACATCGGAATGGAGGGGGAAAAATAAATCCGTTTTCACACTGCGGAAAATCGGCTCATATTTCCAACGGGATGTGACCACTTCCAAAACGGAACGGCTGAATTCTATTAATGGATGATGCAGCATCGGCTTTTTCTCGTTCGTAAAAACAGGAATGTCGTATTGGGCGAAAATTGTCGAAATCAACGGATCATACACTTCCGCTTGCCGATACATAATCCCTATATCACGATAACGAATACCCTCCTCTTGCACCAACCGTTTTATTTCCCGGGCAATTCCATGAACTTCTGCCCGGCGGTTGGATCCTTCAATGATTTGGACAAAACCTTCCGCTTCCATCTTATCCGGAACCGGCTCATGAAACTCTTGTTCCACATGCCGCAAATCTTTATTTCGATAACGATGCACCGTTTGCATATGTATGCGCGGTTCGATTTCAATCCCAAAATTTATCGCTTCTTGCCGCAATTTGTCGTACATCAACGCCGCGCGATGGAACACCGCCTGCTCATCATCTTTATCCTTTTCATCTTCAAATGGAAGAACCACCGTCACCCGTTTGGTCAGTGACAACAGCTGCTTGATGATCTCAAACTCCCGGACGGTAAAGAAAGTGAATCCATCGATGTATACATGGGTATCTTTCAATTTTTCGGAGTTCTTCATTTGCCGGATTAAAAACGGGTACAGTCCGTCCCCTTCCACATACCTGTCTCCCAATATTTCTTCCAATTTTTGAACAATGATTTGCAAGTCCTTCGTTTTCGCAATCAATGTATGAGGAGCTTCCGATTGTTCAAATTGGCCGATCGCCACTTTCAACGCCTGGCTATCGATGTTGAACTGATTAAATTCCCTGATCATCTTTTCAATTTCTTCCGTAAATCCCGGTTTGTCCGCAGCTTGGCCGAATAAAGCAAATTGGTCTTTATTCTCTTCCAGCAGCCGTCTCAGGAGCATGCGATAGCCGATTTTATCCACTTTATCTTTGGCGATGCCCCCGGTTTCCTGCAATATATGCCAGGATAATCGCTTGAAAGTCATGACCTGGGCCCGAATCAAACCTTCGATCCCATAGTGGTTCGTCAGCTGGTATTCCGTCGAAAAGGACATTTGATCCGGAACGATCAAATAAATGGGGGGACCAAAAGGATTGGATTTCACTTCTTCCACAATTTCACGGTGTATTAAGGCCGTTTTTCCTGTCCCGGCCCGTCCGCTGATGATTCGTAATGACATGCCGCTCCTCCTTCTTTATGAAAATTGTAATATAATTATAGTATATTTTTTCATCGATTCGTCACCTGACGATAATGAAAAAAGCCCCGAAAATGTCTGATTTTCGGGACATTGCGGAAATTTTGCCACCCCGCTCATTCTTTGGGTGTCATTTTCAGCTTCTTTTGTTTTCTGATTTTCGAAACTTCTTTCAGCTCTCGTTCAACGCGTTTATTCAAATATTTTTCAATGATTTTTCCTATGATCCACAACAGGACTATGGCCACGATGACGAGGATCAATTTGATTGGGCTGCGCAACAATGCCCCAATATCATACCCGAGCAAACTGATGGTCAAAATCATGACAAATTTTCCGGTCAACAATACAACCAAATAGATTTTTTTCTTTATATTGGAAAGTCCCGCGACAATATTCACCAGTACAGACGGGGTGAAGGGAAAACACAACAAGATAAACAGCGGGGCGATCCCTTTCATATCCACCCAACGGATGAGCTTCTGCATTTTCTTATATTTGATGAATTTTTGCACTTTCGGATATTTTCCAAATTGCCGGACAAGCAAAAAGACCGAATAGGATCCCGATACGGTTCCAACCCAGGAAAGCAAAAATCCCATCCAAAGGCCATGGGAACTGGCATTTGCCACGACAAACGCCACCAAAGGCAGGAATGGAAGAAAGGCTTCCAAAAAGGGGAAAAGTAAACCAATAATTGGTCCCAGGGTCCTGTACTGCGCTTCCAAAGCTTCGATGTTTTCAATGGTAAACCAATCACTCACATGTTCCACCTCTATCGATACTGAATAATTAAATGCAAGACCGTCACATGATCGGTTGGATTTTCATACTGGTGGGGCTGATTGGCGGAGAAAAGGAGGGTTTCCCCTTCCGTCAAACTTTCCCGCATTTCCCCGCATTGGACTACGGCTTGTCCTGCAATGACCGTCACCGTTTCCTCCACCCCTTCCGTATGCGGTTCACTTTTATGGGTCACCCCGGGATCCATTTCAATTTTATAAAATTCCCATCCCCTTTCCGGGTCATAGGGAATGATGGAGTAAACGCGATATTTTCCGTCCTCTTCCGAAACGTATGTAGTTGGATCCACGCTATATTTTTGAAAAAACGTTTTTGGCGGCTGCAGGAGGGATGAAAAAGAAATCTTTAATCCTGCGGCAATTTTCCATAAAGTCGAAACGGTCGGATTCGCTTCCCCTTTTTCAATTTGGGCAAGCTGAGCTTTGCTTACATCAGTAGCTTTTGCCACATCATCCAAACTTAAACTGCGCTCTTTCCGGATTTTTTTTAATTGCATGCCAATGTAGCGATTCATTTGTTCCATTTTTTGTTCCACCCTATTGTCTATTTTAAAAGACAAATGTATACTATATAAAACGAAAGAAGAATATTCTGACGATTTAATTATAATACGTAATTAGCATTAAATGGTAAACTTTAGACCGATTTTCTTCATCATTATAGTACACAAATGGATCCCATTGTACTGTAACGAATCGGTGTTCATAAAGTTGCAACAGGGGATCATGTATCTCGAAAATTCGGATGAAAGGGTTGGATGGCGTGGCAACGGAAATCAAAGAAATGAAAGAAATTGCAAAAACTGCGACGGAAGATTCGTTCTTCCAGGGAATGAAAGATTGCATTCCCACATTGTTAGGTTACATAAGTATCGGTTTTGCCTTTGGAGTCGTAGGGATTGCTTCAAAATTATCCATTTTGGAGATTTTTCTCCTGTCGGCTCTTGTGTATGCCGGAAGCGCCCAGTTCATTTTTGCCGGGTTGTATGTGGCCGGCGCACCGATGTCCGTCATCATCATCACCACGTTTATCGTCAACTTGAGACATTTCCTCATGTCCCTGACTGTCGCCCCATACTTCACCCGCTATTCCGCATTGCGCAATGTCGGTTTCGGTTCTTTGCTGACGGATGAAACCTTTGGCGTTGCAGTGACGAAAATGGGGCGGGAAAAACAGCTGGGCGGCCGCTGGATGGATGGTTTAAATTTGACCGCCTATTTGACGTGGATTGCCGCCTGTGTTCTTGGGGGGCTTGTCGGAAACTGGATTCCAAACCCTAATCGATGGGGCCTTGATTATGCCTTGGTGGCGATGTTTATCGCGCTGCTTGTACTGAATTTGGCGAATGCAAGCAGAGGGAAGCTCATGCATTATTTGAAGTTGATTGGCTGTGTGTTTGGCGCCATGTACATTCTTTCTTATTTCATGCCGAGCCATTTGGCGGTGCTTTTATCCACCGTCATCGTGGCGACGATTGGGGTGATCACGGAAAAATGACGACAACATTATTGATGGTTTTATTAATTTTGGGATGCGCCCTCGTCACTTGGTTGCCCCGCGTCATTCCATTTATTTTGGTGCGGAATCTTGAATTGCCGCAAGTGGTGTTGCGCTGGCTGCAATTTATTCCTGTTTGCATTCTGAGCGCGCTGGTTTTTCAATCATTATTGAATACGGAAGGCAAATTCGTCACGTTGAATGGGGAAAACACGGTTGCTTTTGTGCCCACACTGCTCGTTGCCCTTTGGACGAAGAGTTTATCGAAAACGGTGATTGTCGGGGTTTTGACGGTGGCAATTTTGCGGAATTTCTTTTAGAAGGGGATATTTGTTAGGAAAGGGCGAATGGAGAAGGTTCGCTCTTTTTTGTTTTATTGGCTGTGGTGTGCGATCTTGCGCGGGCGGGTTTGTTTTTAAATGGATATGTTGCCCGCTTGCTCGGATAAACCATGCTCTTGCTCGGTTGCGGTCCACCCTTGCTCAGATAAATCATCCTCTTGCTCGGTTGCGGTCCACCCTTGCTCAGATAAATCATCCTCTTGCTCGGATATGCCATAAACACCCCAATTTTATATAAAAAAAAAGGCTCAATTCCCATCTTCAGGAATTAAGCCATCTTGCACATTCTATTCAACCACCAGCAAACCGATCCGGTAATGGTCTTTGCTATATACTTCATGCTGCGTCAAGCGCAGTTCATTTTTATGATTCAACACTTCCAATTTGCAGTAGGCGGCATTGATTTGAAGGGCTTTATACAACTCCAATTCATTATGCACTTCCATTCCGTTCACTTTGCGGATAATCTCTCCGGCCTGCAGCCCCATTTTTTCCGCCGGCGAATCCGGCAATACCGCTGCAATCATCACGCCGCTTGGACGGGCAGAAACCGCATACACATCCCGGCGTTCGCGAACTTTAAAAATATATGAAATCAATAAACGGAAGAATGCCCCTGCAAACACCGTCACTACCGCCGCGATTGGATAAAAATAGCCGACAAGTCCGCCGATGAGAACCAATTCTCCTAAAATAAGAACCGCCCTTGATAATTTAGGATAAACATATAGCGGCAAGGAACGTCTTGTCAACTGCTGGAATCCTACAACAAAAGGGAATAAAACCAAAGAAAATTGCTGGTGGTTCAATGAAAATTGCGGCCACCAAGGAAAATAAGCATCAATTGCTTGTCCGGGCACAACGAAAAAAATCGGCAACAGCCACAATTTTTTCGTAAAGAAAGCGACGCCATTCAATCCCCTTTTCGATTTTTCAATCATCGGTGATGCGTAATTCATGCCATGTTTCTTGATTAAACGGCTTTCCGCAATCAGCAATAATCCTGCGACCAAAGCGCTTGTCACAGCCGCACCTTCCATCACGTCCACGCCCTGGATCGTCAACCCCAGCCATTCAAACGACCAATGTTGATCATACATGACCATTAAAGAGCCGAGGCTTAATCCCATCAGGACGATAGGCGAAAGAAGATGGAAATTGTAAAGAAGCAGGCCGAGGATACTGAAGGCCGTCACAAAGAATAACAATTCGATGGATTGAGTTAATCCGAAAAGCAGGGTAAGCACTGAAATCATAAGTGCGAACCAGATTCCTTCCTTGATGAGGCCGATCAATTCCGTCCAACCCCACAAAATCCGGATTTTAAAGAACTTTCTTTCCCTTTTGACACGGACGTATCCCAGTACAATCGCCATCAATATGGAAAGATATAATAATGGATTCATAAACATTCTGCCAATTGCCTTCAACAGTTCCAATAAAATCTCAATCACTCATCCCACCGCCGTTTCCTACTAACTACTGTTCATTGTATCAAAGTAATAAAAATTTGCGTAGGGGGAAATCAGGAATTTATTAACAGAAATGATTTCCATATAGAAAATGACAGGAGTTTTATGGATTTCTTTGAAACAAAGGTAATTTCATCACTAAAATATATTTACAACCAGGCAAAATCCATAAAGACATTCACCGCCCTAAAGATCTGAAAAAACCCGTCAAACATTAAAGAGCAAATGGGAAAACCTCATTGTTTCCGCCATTTGCCCTTCTCTCACAAATCCGCTATATATTCCCTTTGATTTTGTGCAACATGACGCTCAAGCCCATTTTCAACTGCACATCATGTTCCATGTCTTCCTTATATGAAGCCACTTGATCGCGGATGCTTGCGAAGAATTCATCATCCATATGCCGTCCGCTTTCGAGATCGTGTTTCTCCCGATAGGAGGCCACCGCTTCCGCCGTTTGTTCATCATAAAACCCGTCCGTTCTTGACAAGTTGTATCCCAAACCGCTCAACACTTTTTGAACATAGGCCACTTCTTCGCTATAATCCCCTTCCGCGAATTCACCCCGGAGCGGCATGATTTCCATCGCAAACAATGGATGTTGCTCCACTTCAATGTCCGATTCGATGCCTTTTCCATGTATCCATTCCCGATCAGGAGTCAGCCATTTATTTGTAGATAATTTCAATTCCCCGCCATTTTCCAAATCGTACGTTTCTTGCACCGTTCCTTTTCCAAAGCTCTTGAGTCCTACAATGATTGCCCGGTTCCAACTTTTTAACGCTCCCGCCATCACTTCGCTGGCCGATGCACTGCCCTCATTTTGGAGAACAACCAACGGAATCGTCTTCATTCTTTTTAAATAATCGTCATCCACATCCAGCTTTGCCGTTTTAAATGCTTCCATCGTTCCTTCCGCATTTTGCATATATGCGAAAATGTCCCCTTCTTTCCCGATGCTACTTACGACGCCCGCGACGCTATGTAAATAACCTCCAGGATTGTCTCGCAAATCAACTATCATGCCATCCACTTTTTCCGATAACAGCCGTTTCGTTGCTTCCACCCATTCTTCCACCGTGTCTTCCCCGAACATCGAAATGGAAACATAGCCGATTTTTGATTCTTCTATTGGAATGACTTTCCATTTCACTGTCTGGTTATCAATTTCCGCCCGCTCCACCGTGATTTTTATATGCCTGTCTGTGCTTGGACGATAAATGACCAGCGACACTTTTTCACCGGGCTCTCCTTGAATTAATTGCAGCAACTCTCCAAGGGTTTTGCCTTCCAAACGGACGCCATCCACTTCCACGATTTCATCAAACGGACGGATTCCTGCTTTTTCAGCGGGAGATGATTTCACAGGTGAAACGACGATAAATCGCCCATCCTTTTCCGTAATTTCAATGCCGATGCCTACCCGCTGCCCTGCCAAAGACTGGCGATGAATGGCCGCTTCCTTTTCCGTATAATAGGTGCTGTATGGATCCTTGATCGCTTCCGTCATTCCCCTTAAGGCACCTTCAATCAATTCCTCATCTTTCGTATCAAACACCGATTTCTCTTTGATCAGGGTAAAAGCCTGGTCAATGACCGGGATATTGCTTCCTTTCAAATCCGTTTCCTGCTTTGTCACGCTTTTCCAATACACAATGATGGCTAACAACACACAGATGATGGCAAAAATGAAAAAAAATCGACTCTTTCGCACTCACTATCCTCCTCTCGTTCAATTTATGTGGAAAAGAGGAGCAATAACACATGCAAAAGAGCGATTTTTTTATTCTAATGCCGTCACATAATTTCGCAATGTATCCAAATCCAACGGTCCCAATACTTGCTTTTCAATTACGCCCTTGGAATTGATGAAAAAGGTGGATGGCAGCGTATAAACTTTGTATGTCTCCCTGACATCTTCTTCCTCCATCAACAGCACCGGGAAGGTTAAATCATAACTTTTCACGAAATTCTCAACACTTGCCATTTTGTCGTTGAGTGTATAATTCACCGCGACAATTTCCACATTATCTTCTTCCGCATACTTTTCGTAATACTCCTGGAAATGCGGCATTTCATCTTTGCAAGGCGGACACCATGTCGCCCAGAAGTTCAAAATCACTTTCTTCCCTTTTAAATCGGAAAGGGTCAACGGGTTTCCATCCAATGTATTTAATGTGAAATCCGGCGCCGGCTTTCCTAATCCGACACTTTGGGGACTGCCCTTGCCCACTTCATATCCCGGTGTATCATCATCGAGGGCATTTTTTTTGTTTTCTTCCAATTTATCATGGATAAACATGCCCGCCGCAATCGCGACCAAAGCGATGATCACAATTGCCCCAAGCGCTTTTTTCATGTTGTTGCTCATTGAACCCCTCCAGCCTGCTTCCTTTGAAATTATTCTATCTTATAGCATATCATAAAATCCGGCCAATGAATTTTGATAATGTTTGACAATATTGAAAAATAAATTTTTCAATTAAAAAAGCCGTTTAGAAAGAATTTCACTTTCTAAACAGCTTGTTTCCTACATTATAGGGAAATATAATTCAACGGATTTTGTACGCCCGCTTTTTGTCCACGCCATGTACCGATATGCACTTCGAAATGCAAGTGAGGACCTGTCGCGCGTCCAGTGGCTCCCATTTCACCAATTTGTTGGCCTTGTTTTACCACATCGCCAACGCCGACATTAAATGCTCTTAAATGGGCATATAATGTTGTATAGATTTGGCCGTTAATATTGTGCGTAACCATGATCACATTTCCGTACGTGCTTAGGGCGGATGCATAAGTGACCACACCATCTGCTGAGGCTAGGACTGGCGTTCCTGCACGGTTAGCCAAGTCAACACCATAGTGGAACTCAGGACCATAACCTAAATTTCTCCAACCATAACCGCTTGTCAACACACCATTTGTCGGTTTCATGAAACCGCTGGATGAAACCGGTAAATTTCCGGAAGACTGAGCTTTGCTTAATTGTTGTCTTTGAAGTTCCGCGATTTGGTTTTCCAAGTCTTGACTGATTTCAAGATACTCGGAATATTGTTTCTCCAATAATTTTTTCTCGCTTAATAGTTTTTGTTGCTCTTTTTCGAGTTCGGCAATCAATTTATTTTTTTCTTGTTTTTGGGAATCCAAAGAAGCTTTTAAGTTTTTAAGTTGGTTTTGTTTTTCTTCCAGTTTTCTTTTTGTATTTTCCAATACCACTTTTTGGTCTTCCAATTGTTTTTGGTCTTCTTTTTGTTCACGGATGATTTGGCGGTCAGCATCGATCAACGTATTGACCGCTGAAAAACGGTCAATAAAATCAACGAAGCTGTTGGCGCCCAACAACACATCCAAAAATGAAACCGAACCGTTTGCCTGCAATGCACGGGCGCGTTCTTCCAACAATGCATTCCGTTCATCAATCTTTTTTTGCAATGCTTCAATTTTTTCTTTTAAAGCGGCAATTTCTTGATTGGCTTGTCCAATCTCATTTTCTACTTGTTTGATTTCTTGATTTGTTTTTGAAATTTGGTCTATCAATTTATCAATTTGGGCTAACAATTGTTTCTGTTTGGATTCATTGGATTTGATTGCGCTGGATTTTTGATTGATTTGACTATTCAATTCTTTTTTCTGTTGTTCCACTTGCTGCTGTTTGCTTTTTAAATCGGACAGATTTGCCGCATATGTAACAGGTATCTGTATGAAAAGCAGTACAGCGATCATCGCCGTAATGATTTTGAAATGGCGTTTAAAAAAGTTTCCCATCAAATGGTGCCTCCTTGTTTCTAATAAACTCTCAAGAATTTCCGAACCGACATGAAGCTGCCCCATACACCGATGAAAATGCCAAGTGCCAAGACGATCAGGTTCACTTCATAAACCAGAGGGGTCACTTCAAGCAGCTGCAACATGTTTCCTTGAATTTTTGGAGTCAACTTGTTGTACACATTATAGTAAACGACCGATACAACAATCATCGGAAGGATGGACCCAAGCACGCCAAGCCACAATCCTTCAAATAAGAAAGGAATGCGCACGAAAGAGCTTGTCGCTCCCACCAGTTTCATAATTTCAATCTCGTCTTTGCGGGCGACAATGGTAATACGGATCGTATTGTAGATTAAGAAAATCGCCGTAAATAAAAGACCCAAAATTAAAACCAGGCCAATGTTGCGGCCAGTATTTAAGAAATTGAACAGATTTTCAACTTTTTCTTCCCCATAAATGACGTCATATGTATGATCGAGCTTATCAATTTTTTTCGCAAGATCCGCCGTCTGCTCCGGATCCTTCGCTTTTACATATAAAACGTTCCGCAATGGATTGCTTTGTTCATATAAACTGAAATCTTCGCCATAGTTTTCGATCAAAATCTTCAATTCATCTTCCTTGGAAGAGTACTTGACTTCCGCCACTTCCGGCAAGCGTTCCACCTGTTTCATGAGCTTGTCTTCAGCGGCCTTCATTTCTTTCGGATCGTTGATAATATCGATTAGAACGCGGATTTCCACATCATTTTCGATATTATCCGCGATATGATTTAAATTCATCATCACCAATGCGAAAATACCGACCAATATGAGCGTCACCGTAACCGCACTGATCGAGGCGAAAGACATCCATCCGTTCCGGCTTAAACTCTTTAGACTTTCACGGAAATGCCGCTGGAGGGTTCTAAATTTCATAACCGTAATCACCTCCAAAGACGTCCCGGACAATCATGCCGCCATCAATCGTAATCACCCGCTTGCGGATTTTGTTTACGATTTCACGGTTATGCGTTGCCATGACAACGGTTGTCCCCAAAGAATTGATATCTTCAAAGATTTTCATGATATCCCAGGAAGTTTCCGGGTCCAGATTTCCAGTAGGCTCGTCCGCAATGACCACTTTCGGCATATTCACAATGGAGCGGGCAATGGAAACCCGTTGCTGTTCCCCACCGGACAGCTCGTTCGGGAACATGCGGATTTTATGTTTTAATCCGACCAAATCCAACACTTCCAATACCCGCTTCCGAATTGTTTTCGGCTGCTCTTCAATGACTTCCATTGCAAAAGCGACATTTTCATAAACGGTCAACTTCGGAAGCAACTTAAAGTCTTGGAAAACAACCCCCAACTTCCTTCGAAAATGGGGAATCTCCCTTTTCTTCAATTTGGAAGTATTGATTCCGTTGATGATCACTTCACCGGAAGTAGGAATCTCTTCGCGGTACATCAGCTTGATAAAGGTCGACTTCCCCGCACCGGAAGGGCCTACCACATAAACAAATTCACCTTGTTTTATATCGACAGAAATACCGTTTACAGCCACCACACCGTTTGGGTATTTTTTGTAAACCTCTTTCATTTGTATCATTAATATAATCACCTTGGTTCTATCTATAGTCATTCAACAATTTCTATTATAGCACTTTATGTGGTTAATAATTTTACATTTTCTTTTCATTGACCATCATTATTTTTTTAAAAATACAAATTAATTATCAATCTATCAGTAATAAAGGCCTTGTCAATGAACCGGATTTATATTCCGCAAATGAAATTGCCCGTATTTTTTCTTTTGGAAGGAATGGATGTTCCGCATTTTTTACATTTATGGATCTCCCCCAACAATAACCGGACCGATTCCTCCACCGTACAATCCTGAAAAAAGCGAATTGTATTACGAATAGTCATCAAAAAAGAGCTGTTGATAAGTTTCTCCATTATCCATCCTCCAGTTTCCGCCCGTCAGCGAGCTTCAAATATTCGAATTCCCGCCGGTAAAGTCAAGGATTGGCGAAGGACGATCCGGCAAGTTTTATCGCTCTTATTGGAAGGAGGTCATTTTCATATTATAAATGGAAGAAACTTTGCAAACATTGAAATATCTTCGCTTCAAAAGCCCTTGACCTTTGGAGGAGGGCTTTTATAATTACCTCGTTTTAGGATGAAAGTTTGAATAATAAGAATTTTTTATATAACCAATTATACCAATATATAACTAATTAAGTAGTCGTATAGATGTTGTTTCAATCTCAATTTAATTCTAAAGACTTTTCAATTTCCATTCATGTTTATGATAGAATACTCCCGAATAATAAAAGGAGGGATACTATGAAATTCGTAAGAGGCTCTGTTTCCATCATCCTATTTATTGTTTTATTGTTCATCGGATCAACTGAAATTTTTGCAGCATCCCCGATTGATAAGAAGGATGTGGATCCGCATCATGATTTTACGGTCTATTTTAATCAGAAAGTCGATCAAAGGACTGTCCATATAAAAAACATCCACGTTATTGATCAAAATGGAAAAATAGTGACGGATAAAGAACCGAAATTGGTCGATGGAGGATACAAAGTCGTTGTGGAGGCACCGGAATCCGGCTATGCTTATGGTTCAACATACCGGTTGGTTGTGACGGACAATGTTTTATCGGAAAAGCAAAAGCCATTAACAAATGAATTGCAGATGAATTTTACCATTAAAAATGCCACCGCAAATTCGGACGCATCCAACCATCATACAAAAACCGTCGCTTCGCTGACAGCAACTGCCGATTCTTCTTTAAATCCGCTGAAAGAGCAAATCAGAACCGCATTCCAAAATCGGCAAACCTCATTTTCCATCAAGTATTACGGGGACCTGAACAATTTGACGGACAAAATTACAAAGACGGTGGAAGAAGTATTATCCGAGGATGAATATTTGTTTTATGACTACCGAAACTATCGCTTTACTTGGAATGGAAAGGGAAATGAAGCGACCATCAATTTCACAGCAACGTTTTATCAAACAAAAGAACAAGTGGATTATGTGAATAAGCGGGTTCAGGAAATTTTAGCGAAAATCATCAAATCATCGATGAACGACCACGAAAAAGTGAAAGCCGTCCATGATTATGTCGTATCAAATGTGGCATATGACACAACTTACAGTCAGGCGAACAATGCACCATACTTCGCTTTGACGAAAGGGAAAACACTGTGCAATGGATATGCGATGTTGGTCTATAAAATGTTGGAGGAACTGGATATTCCGGTCCGGTTGATCAGCGGTAAAGCTGGAGGCGATAGCCACGCCTGGAATCTCGTTCAACTGGATGGCAAGTGGTATCACTTGGATGTTACTTGGGACGATCCTACTCCGGATAAAAAAGGGCAAGTTACATACGATTATTATCTGTTGGCCGATGATGAGATCCGCCAAAGCCACAGCTGGAAAGATGGAGGATCCACCGGTATCGAAAAGACATATCCACGCGCAAATACATATTATATAGAAGTACTGACAAAACGCGGCGACAAGAAGCTGATGGAGAGCTTAGGACTCCAATATTTGACTTCCGACTATACAGTGGATGACAATAAATTCTCTACATATTTAAAAACAAAGATTTCCAAAAAAGAAAAGAACTTCACGTTCCGGTACGTAACAAACAAACCAAATGTACTTAACAATTTCAAACAGATCATTTCCGCAGCCACAAACGGACTAAAATATAAGAACTTGAACTGGAATGTGAGTGAGATTCAACGCACGAAAGAGAAAGACTACCTCGTTTCGATCACCGTAACTTATTAAGGTGCCAGGCAACAAAGCTAGGCACCTTTTTTTCTGCCCGATGCTGCAGAGCGGAGAAACTTCAAGATAAAAAGGAGAATTTGAGCCTTCCCAAATTCTCCTTTTTCCATTTTGGGGCGGGGTTTGTCCCGCCCTTGATTCTATTTTTTGTAAAGATTTCCATCCCATCTCAGCTTTCCATTTTAAATCGGCTGACCAATTGGTTGAGGTTTTTGGCCAAATCGGCGACTCCTTTCGAATAGGAAACGATTTCATCCATGGCACTGGTTGATTCTTGGATCAAAGCGGTATTCTGCTCGATTCCTGCCGAAGACTCCTGTGCCACGACCGTGATATGGTTGACGGCATCATTAATTTGTTCACATTCAAGGAATACCTCCTGCAAATGATTGGAGATGGTTTCGATTTTCGACTGCATTTGTAAAATCGATTGGTTGATGTCATTGAATGTTTCTCTTGTTGTTTTTATTTTCGATGTCCCCTCCGTCACTTGCAAGAAACTGTCTTGAAGGGATTGCACCGTTTCTTTTGATTCCCGTTGAATGCCCTCAACAATCTTCACAATATTGCCAATGGAATTGGACACTTCATCCGCAAGTTTCCGTACCTCTTCGGAAACAACCGCAAATCCCCTTCCATGTTCTCCGGCGCGTGCCGCTTCAATCGCCGCATTTAATGCCAATAAATTCGTTTGCTCCGCAATATCCTGGATGATTTTGACCAGTTCTGTAATCATGTTGGTTTGGGCATCCAAAACCTTCACTTTTTCGATGGAGCGCTTCACCCCTTGATGGATGGATTCCATTTGTTTCTCGTAGTCGGCCATCAACTCCGTGCCTGTTTTGGTCATTTCAATGACGTCATTGGATGAATGCGCCAATTTGACTCCTTCATCCCGCGCTTCTTGGAGATGATTTGTAAATCGAACCATGATTTCCGACACTTGGCTAGTTGAATTGGCTTGATGATCCGCCCCTTCCGACAGTTCCGTCATCGAAGCATTGATTTGTTCGTTCCCTTCCTTCACTTCACTGGCACTCGCCAATAAATGATCGGATGAATCCACCAACCGGCTTGAACTGTCATTGATTCCATGGATGATCTGTTTCAAATCGCCGATCATTTTTTGGAATGCATTGGTCAATGCGCCAATCTCACCGTTGCGTTTCACTTCAAATTTGACGGATAAATCGCCATTTCCCACTTTTTCGATTTCATTGGTTAATTTCTTTAATGGTTTAATCAAATAAACCGAGAAAAGATATACGACAAGTATGCTTATAAGTAAAATAATGCCGGTAATCATGATTAATTGTGTCCGGTTGGAATCCATGACGTCAAAGAAAGTGGCCGCATCCAAGTCGGCACCGACAATTCCGATGACTTCCCCGGATTCGGATCGGATGGGCACATAGGTTGTAACAAGCGCCCCGAATTCTTTTGTATTGGAGATTTGCACTTGCGCTTTACCAGTTTCAAAAGCTTTGACAATATTCGGGTATAGGGTTACGTCTTCCTCATCCCCCATTTGCGATGCTTCATCCGAATCCAGAGGGAAACCGTCCACCATATAAAAATATGTATAATCATCACCTGTTTTTTCTCTTCCCATGGTAAAGAGATATGTAAGCCCCGTACTTTCCCTCAAATCATTCAATTTTTCGCGCAGCTCTTTATAATAAGCGGTATCAGGCCCCTTCGCCAACGTAATTTCCTGTTGATATCGTTCCGCATCAATCAGACGGACGGCGCTTTCCGCAATATTCCGCGCCACATCGCTCAAGGATTCTTCCGCCAGTTTCACGGACGATCTGTAACTCGTGCAGGAAATAATGATGCAGGAAAGCAGTATAATGGAAGAAAAAACCGCAATCATTTTTCCAGTAATACTTCTTTTCAACTTGCTCCCACCTACCTAATTCATTGAATGCTTTACATACGTAAAAATACTTATGTACTTATAGTAGAATCGATCATGTTGATCACTATTCTAAAATACTATGAGTTTCCTGAAAATTCAAGATAAAGAATATATTACAAATCGGAAATTGCTCCTTTAAATCGGCAAAATCAAAGAGGCTGGGACAAAACCCCCTCTAAAATGGAAACAGCCCATGAAATTTTGGAATGAAATTTCATGGGCTGTTTTTCATTTTTTCAATAAAAAATGGTTCTTTGTCAAATGGTGTTGGTGAATAAATTTTAGTGACATTATTTGGTAATATGTAATCGGATGGCTTAGGGGAAATTCGAGGTTCCCCTAAGCTGT
>JGI25330J36431_1000009_pt1 | contig 107846 bp, 115 predicted proteins | sample HigsolmetaAR205D_FD_36431 | JGI IMG/M metagenome (IMG submission 36431) | reverse complement strand
TCAATTTCATTCTATAAAAAAGGACGATTTTTTTGTACCCTAAAAACAGAAAAAAGGGCTGAGCCGAAGGTCGATTCAATCGACTTTTCGGACAGCCCCTTTTTGTTTATCCAAATAATCCCACTTGCCGTCTCAATGGTCTCATTCTAAAATAAGTTATAGAACATTTGTTCTGTTCATATAATAGAAGTGCGGAGGTGGTTGGCATGCGCATAAGCGAACTGAACTACACGAACTTCAGCCCCGAAGAATTGCATCGGCTTCTTCCGGAACGCTCGATCATTTGCATTGATATGCGCTGCTTTTATGCCAGCTGCATGGCGATGCTTCACAATCTGAATCCAATGGAAGTGCCCATTGCGGTTGTAGGAAACTTTGAGCAAAAGGGAAGCATCGTGCTTGCTGCATCACCGCCGATGAAGAAACGCTTTGGCATCAAAACGGGCTCCCGCCTTTATGAAATCCCAAAACATCCGGACATTCGGCTGTTTGAACCAAAAATGGAATTTTTCGTGCAAATGTCTATGGAGATTACCAATTTAATCAATCAATTCGTACCGAAAGAAGCGATTCACGTCTACAGCATTGATGAAAGCTTTGTCGACTTGACGGGCACCGAAAAACTTTGGGGTCCTCCTGAAAGAACAGCGAAATATATTCAAGAAAGGATCTATAGCCAATTCCAAATTCCAAGCGCGGTGGGGATGGGGCCGAATATGCTCATGGCAAAGTTGGCTCTTGATTTGGAAGCGAAGAAAACCGACTTTGCCCACTGGACTTATGAAGATGTTCCGAAAAAGTTGTGGCCTGTTGCGCCCCTTTCCGACATGTGGGGGATTGGGCGACGCATGGAACGCACGCTGAACAATATGGGCATTTTCAAAGTGGGGGACTTGGCCCGAACCGATTTGCAACTGCTGGAAAAACGCTTCGGCATTTTAGGAAATCAATTGTACTACCACGCGTGGGGAATTGATTTATCTCCCCTTGGCGCCCCTCTTGCGGAAGGGCAAATCAGCTTCGGAAAAGGGCAGGTGCTCATGCGGGATTATCGGACCCGCAGCGAAATCCTTGCCGTCATTTTGGAAATGTGCGAAGATGTGGCGCGCCGGGCAAGGGAAGCTTATCAGGCGGGAAGAACGATTTCCCTCGGTGTAAGCTACAGCAAAGATGCCTTTGGGGGAGGGTTTCATCACTCCCGGACGATTGATGAACCGACGAATGATACGATGAAAATTTATGAAGTGTGCAAAGGGCTGCTTGATGAATTTTATGCGGAACGGCCGGTACGGAAACTTTCCATCAGCCTCTCCAAACTGGAAACGGAACGCTCGATGCAATTGAGTTTTTTCGATCAGCAAAAATGGAGAAGGAGAAAACTCGGTGCAGCGATGGATGCTTTGCGCTCCAAATGGGGGCCAACCGCCGTGCTTCGCGCAGTTTCTTATACGGAAGCGGGAACGGCTCTTGAGCGGGCGCAACTCTTGGGTGGACATAAGAAATAAGGGAGAGGGAAACTCCTTGCCGGAAAACGAAAACTTCATCCAGCCACCTCCAAAGTTCTGCGAAATCAAAGAGGTGAAGAAAATGATCCGAGACCGCGGAAATATCAAATGGAATGCGATGATGCTTCCGGAACATGTGAAAATGCTCCGGGAATGGAGGGAAAAAGACCGGTGCGAAGAAAAGCCGGTTCTTGATGAATGGGCATTGCAAGATTTGAATGAACAGCTCCTCATTGCCTGCACCAATCACTATGAAGTGGAATTGAACATTTGGCAAAACCATCGCACCTCCAAAGTGGCAGGGAAGATAGCCAAACTTGATGACAAACGGCGCATCTGCACATTGGAAGATGGCCGCTCCTTCTCCTTTGAATCCATCTACGGCATTACCATCATGGAATAAAAAATAAAAATCCCCCTCTGGTCGAATGAATAGCCCGCCGGAAAGCACTGGCATATAAATAGGTTACAACATAATCTATATTGTTCGCGCAGTGGTCTTGAATTCACAAGAGGAGGGGCGAGATGAAGAGAATACTTGTCACAGGCGCGCTTGGACAGATTGGTTCGGAACTGGTGAGAAAGCTCCGGTTTGAATACGGAAAAGATAATGTGCTGGCGACGGATATCCGGGAGGACAAAAACCATGACGGTCCCTTTGAAGTGCTGGATGTGCTCGATGCATTAAAAATGTACGAAGTGGCGAAAAAATTTAATGCGGATACGATGATTCATTTGGCCGCATTGCTTTCCGCAACGGCTGAAATCAAACCCATTCTTGCATGGGAATTGAACATGGGCGGTTTGTTGAATGCATTGGAAGTATCAAAAGAATTAAATATGCAGCTCTTTAATCCGAGTTCCATTGCCGTCTTCGGGCCCACAACGCCGAAAATCAATACACCGCAAGAAACATTACAACGGCCTACAACGATGTATGGCGTGAACAAAGTGGCGGGAGAATTGTTATGCGATTATTACCATTTGCGCTATGGCGTGGATGTGAGGGGGCTTCGTTTCCCAGGGTTGATTTCACCGGGGACGCCGCCTGGTGGGGGAACGACGGATTATGCGGTGGAAATTTATCATAAAGCGGTGAATGAAGGAAGTTACACTTCTTATATTGCAGAAGGGACTTATATGGATATGATGTATATGCCGGATGCATTGAACGCCATCGTTGATTTAATGGAAGCCGACCCCGCCAAATTGACCGTGCGCAATGCCTACAATGTTTCCGCCATGAGTTTCGACCCGTCGGAAATTGCGGCGGAAATCAAAAAACATATCCCGCACTTTGAAATCAAATACGATGTCGATCCCGTTCGGCAAAGCATTGCAGAAAGCTGGCCCAATTCCATCGATTCATCCCGGGCCATCGCGGATTGGGGATTCAAAGCGAGGTATGATTTAGAAGCGATGACGATTGACATGCTCGATAAAATCGGCGGAGGCATTACGAGCAAAACACCGCTTTAAAGGACGATGATCATAAAAAAGAGCGCAATAAAAAAAGGGGAGGTTCACAGCAGGAACGTCCCCTTTTCTCATCTTATTTATTTTTGAGCAATTCAAATACTTGTTGCACGTCTTTGTCGCCGCGGCCGGAGATATTGACGATAATGGTATCTTCAGGTGATAAAGTTGGTGCAAGCTTCAATGCATGCGCGACTGCGTGGGAACTTTCAAGGGCGGGAATAATGCCTTCTGTTCTTGATAACACTTGGAATGCATCCAGCACTTCTTCGTTTGTGACAGTGACATATTCTCCGCGGCCTGTTTCATGCAAGTAAGCATGCAGCGGTCCCACACCCGGGTAGTCCAAGCCGGCAGCGATGCAGTCTGTTTCGAGCAAGTTGCCTTCTTCATCTTGAAGGACGTAGCTTTTGAAACCGTGAAGGACGCCTGGAGTCCCTTTGGTAAGCGTTGCGGCGCCTGCAGGTTCCACACCGATTAAGCGCACACTTTCATCGTTGATATAATGCGCGAAAGCACCAGCCGCATTACTGCCGCCACCAACTGCCGCCACAACCGCTGTCGGAAGTTTTCCTTCTTTTTCTAAGTGTTGTGCGCGGCTTTCCCGGCTGATCACGGATTGGAAATGTTCAACGATTTCAGGATATGGAGTAGGGCCAACTGCTGAACCTAGCAAATAGAAAGTATGATCATGGTTTTTCACTAAATCAAGGAATGCTTCATCCACCGCTTCTTTCAATAAGCCGTTTCCTTTATCGACAGCAACCACTTTTGCGCCGAGAAGCTCCATGCGGAACACATTCAACGCTTGGCGTTTCGTATCTTTTGCCCCCATGTAGATTGTGCATTCCATTCCAAACATCGCAGCCGCCGTCGCAGTGGCAACCCCGTGTTGGCCTGCTCCCGTTTCAGCGATGATTCTTTTTGCCCCCATGCGTTTGGCAAGCAGAATTTGGCCGAGTACGTTGTTCAATTTATGGGATCCTGTATGGTTCAAATCTTCCCGTTTTAAGTAAATTTTTGCTCCGCCCAATTTTTCTGTTAAATTTTTGGCGAAATAAAGAGGGGTTTCACGGCCGGCATATTCTTTCAAGTAATAATTGAGTTCTTCATTGAAAGCCGGGTCGTCTTTGACTTTTGCAAATTCTTCCGCAATTTTCTCCAGCACTTTTTGCACTTCTTCTGGAACGAAGCTGCCGCCATAGTTTCCGTAGTAACCGTTTTGAATTAAAGTTTGATTCATGTTTTCCAACTCCTTTTTTATATTATTGTCAGATAAGTCATGAAATTCAATAGGGAAAATATAAGAAGGCTGTCGATAATGCCACAAAACCTGTCAATAATGCCACAAAACATGGCAATATCGTCACAAAAAGTGTCAATATTGCCATAAAAACCGCCAATCATTAAGCCAGAGGAACCGTCTTCGAAGCTTTCACCAAGTGTTCAATCGTATCCCAATCATCTTTGGTCAAACAGTCGACAATCTTGCTTCCCACGATGACGCCACTTGCAAAGGAGCCGAATTGCTTCACGTGTTCAGGAGTGGAGATGCCGAAACCCGCCAACACCGGGGTATCGGTATAGCTCTGGATTTTTTTGAAATGGCTCTCCAAATCTCCTTCGAAAGTGGAGCGGGCGCCGGTGATTCCGTTGACCGTCACCGCATAAATGAATCCTTCGCTCGCTTTGGTCAATTTTTCGATCCGCTCCGGCGTACTTGTCAATGAAACAAGCTGCACTAAATCGATGCCGGCTGCCTTCAAGGAAGGATGGACAAGGCCGCTTTCCTCCAGGGGCATATCCGGAATGATAACGCCACGAATCCCTGCATCATAAGCATCTTTTGCGAACTCGCCAATTCCGTAGGCCAAAACCGGATTTAAATATGTCATCGCCACCAATGGAACGGTAATTTCCTCTGCAAAAGCGGCAAGGGTTTCAAGCACTTTTCTTAATGTCACGCCTTTCGCCAATGCCCGCATGCCAGCCTCTTCAATCGTAGGTCCATCCGCGACCGGATCGGTGAAAGGGATGCCCACTTCAATGGCCGTGACGCCGAGTTCCTGCAATTTCAAGATGGTGGGTTTCAACTTTTCAAGTCCACCATCACCGGCCATAATGTAGGGAATAAACGCTTTATGGCCTTGGCGGGTTGTTTCTAAAATCGCTTCTGTAATTCGGCTCATGCCAAGTCACCTCCAAAGGCATCGTAGATTGTGTGCACATCTTTATCACCGCGGCCGGATAAACAAACGACGATGATTTGATCTTTATCCATCGTTTTAGCCAGTTCCGTTGCATAGTGAACGGCATGGGCGCTCTCAAGGGCAGGGAGGATTCCTTCTGTCCGGCATAGAAGTTTCACTGCCGCAAGGGCTTCTTCATCCGTTGCCATCACGTATTTTGCGCGGCCGGTTTCATGCAGATAGCAATGTTCCGGGCCGACCCCGGGATAGTCAAGGCCCGCTGAGATGGAGTAGGCTTCCTGCACAAATCCGTTGTCATCCTGCAATAAGTACATATAAGCCCCGTGCAGTACGCCCGTTTTCCCGCCGTTGATGGCGGCTGCGTGTTTGCCGGTTTCAAACCCTTTTCCTGCAGCTTCCACACCGTACAAGGCAACTTCTTGATCTTCCACAAAAGGATGGAACATGCCGATGGAGTTGCTGCCGCCGCCGATGCAGGCCACAACCGCATCCGGAAGGCGGTTTTCCTTTTCTAAAATTTGTTTTTTCGTTTCATCCCCGATGACTCTCTGAAAATCGCGAACGATGGTAGGGAAGGGATGTGGTCCCATGGCGGAACCTAAGATGTAATGGGTTGTTTCCACGTTTGTCACCCAGTAGCGCAAGGCTTCGTTCACCGCATCTTTCAGCGTTCTGGATCCTTTTTCAACCGCAACCACTTTTGTGCCCAACAGTTCCATTCGGAATACGTTCAGCGCCTGGCGTTTCACATCTTCAGCCCCCATGAAGACGACGCATTCCATACCAAGCAGGGCGCAGGCGGTTGCCGTTGCCACACCGTGTTGGCCGGCACCTGTTTCCGCCACGATTTTCGTCTTGCCCATTTTTTTGGCGAGCAATGCCTGGCCGAGGGCGTTGTTGATTTTATGTGCGCCGGTATGGTTTAAATCTTCCCGTTTTAAATAAATTTTGGCGCCGCCGCAATGTTCCGTCAGCCGTTCCGCAAAGTAGAGGGGTGTCTCCCGGCCGACATAGTCTTTTAAATAATAGCGGAGTTCCTGTTGGAAGGACTCGTCATGTTTATAATGTTCATAGGCTTCTTCCAGTTCTTGTAAAGCGGTCATCAATGTTTCCGGAACAAATTGTCCGCCGAAACGGCCGAATTTGCCTTTGATTGTAGTCGTCATGTCAGTTAGCTCCTTTTACGGTTTGTTGTGAAGTTTTTACGGCTTGGATGAAGGATTGGATCAGTTCGCCGTTTTTTTCGCCATTTTGTTCAACACCGCTCGATACATCCACAGCGGAAGGCCGGACGGTGGCGATGGCTATTTGCACGTTTGAAGCATTAAGCCCTCCTGCCAAAATCACTTTCTCCCTTGGGATGGAAAGTTGATCCAAAAGCGACCAGTCAAATACTTTTCCGCTTCCGCCTGCGTAGTCCGTTCCGGGTGCATCGAACAAATAGTAATCTACGTTAAACTTGCCGGCTTTCTTCACATCTTCCTCATCCCGAATGGAAAAGGCTTTGATGGAAGGGTAGCCCAATTGTTCAATAAAGGCCGGATCTTCATTGCCATGATATTGCACATAATCGAGCGGTACGTTTTCAAAAGCCTCTCTCACTTCGTTCTCAGTGGGATTGACGAAGACGCCCACTTTTTTCACGTGGTTCGGCACCAGTTTCGCCAGTTTCCGGGCTTTTTCAATGGAAATTTGCCGCTTGCTCGGCGCAAACACAAAGCCTACAAAATCAGCTCCCGCATTGACGGCACAAAGTACATGCACCGCTTCTTTCAACCCGCAAATTTTCACCTTCGTCATCGCTCTACATCCTCTAACGCCGGAAGTTGGATTTGAAACGATCTTAACGTGTCTTCCGGATTTCCGCTTCTCATCAATGATTCACCGACGAGGATTCCCCGCGCACCGGCGTTCGCCACCCGCTCAGCATCCGCTGTTTCAAAAATGCCGCTTTCACTGATGAAGGCGATGTCCGGATAACGGTTGATGGTTTCTGCAAGCTTTTCCGTTTGGGCCAAATCCACATGGAATGTTTTTAAATCCCTGTTGTTGACGCCAAGAAGTTTTGGTTGAATGCGGAGGGCACGCTCCAATTCTTCTTCGTTGTGCACTTCCACCAGAACTTCAAGACCCAGGTTTGTTGCGTACTCATGCAATCCGGCCAACGTTTCGTCATCCAAAGCGGCTACAATCAGAAGAATGACGGATGCACCGGCATGAAGGGCATAGTCGATCTGAACTTTATCGATGATGAAATCTTTATTTAAGATAGGGAGATGGACGTTTCTTGCAATGTCCGCCAAATCCTCAAAAGAACCTTTGAAATATTTTTCTTCCGTCAATACCGAAATGCAGGCGGCCCCTGCCTTTTCGTAGCGCTTCGCCTGTTCCACCGGGTCCACATCCGCATTGATGATGCCTTTGGAAGGGGAGGCGCGCTTCATTTCAGCGATAATTTGCAAAGTGTCCGATTTTCTGAGTGTCTCGTACAACGATGGCCGCTTTTTGATTGGCGCGTTCAAGTCGGGCGTTGTTCTTTTCAATTGAGGCAGGATGGATTTTTTATGTTCAATAATCGTATCTAAAATCGTCATCAGAATGTTTGCTCCTTTATGATGTTTTGGCTGAATTCAACGACTGCTTCAAGTTTCTCGTAAGCGCGTCCGGATTCGATGGCATCGCGGGCCATGCAGACGCCATCTTTCAGAGAATCAACGGCGCCATAAGCGAAGAAACCGAGCGCCGCATTCAAAACGACTGCATCATAATAAGGCGTGCGTTTTCCTCTTAATAAATCTTTTAAAATTTCCGCATTTTCTTCCGGCGTACCGCCACGGAGATGGGTGATGGATGCAGGTTGCAATCCCAATTCTTCAATGTTGATCGCCAATGGTTTAATTTCCCCATTCAGAAGCAGCACGGAGCGGTTCCGATGATCGAGGGAAGCTTCATCCATCCCTTCCGATCCCGATACAACAATTGCGCGTTTCCGTCCTAAAATGCGCAACACTTCCGCATAGTGTTCGACAAAATCCGGCCGGTTAATGCCGACGAGCTGACTGTCCAAGTCCACGGGATTTGTCAATGGACCGACCAGGTTAAAAATTGTCGGTTTTCCGATGGCCCGCCGAACTTCACCGATGCGTTTCAATTTCGGATGAACGGCAGGGGCGTAAAGAAAAACGATGCCTTCCCGCTTCAACAATTGGACGGATTCTTCGACTGTAAAATCTGTATGGATGCCCAATGCCTGAAGAACATCGGTGCTGCCGGAAGAGCTGGAAATTTTACGGTTGCCGTGTTTTGCCACTTTCACGCCGCTGCTTGCCAACACAAAAGCGGAAGTGGTGCTGATGTTGAAAGTTTGCAGACCATCGCCGCCGGTACCGCAATTGTCTATATAAGTCCCTTCCGGAACAGGAATTTTGATTGCATTGGATCTCATCACGATGGAAAGGGCGGCAACTTCTTCGGCTGTTTCTCCTTTTTCGCGGAGGGCCAGCAAAAATTCCGCAATGGCTTCTTTTGGCGTTTCGTCGTCAAAGATGATTTCCACCGCTTGAATCATTTCATCGTAGGGCAAATTTTCCTTTTGCTGAACTCGTTTTGTAAAAGCTTGAATGTTCATTCTATCATCCTCCAAATTTGATAAATTTGAAGTTTAGATAGAATAGCCGCAATAAAAAAACCTCTGCAAACGGGCGTGAAATCCCATTTGCAGAGGACGACCGTGCTGCCGCGTTGCCACCTCTGTTGAAGTAACGACTACTTCCACCTCAGTGTGCCCAGCTGTGTGGGGCACTTCCCGATAACGAGGGAAAGACGTCAACCACTTGCGCAGTTGCTCTCGTAAGGCCCATTCACGAATGGCATGCGCCAGTTTTCACCGTCCACTGGCTCTCTTAAGCGATGCACAGTTCGTTACTTTTCCTTACTCATCAATTTTGGCTCGGCTATTCTCTACTAAACTCAGGCTCAACTCAACTCGTTGCGGTGCTGTGCTTCCACAGCCTTTCTCCGCCACGAACAATTTAATTGATGACTATTTTATTCAGAAATTGTATGAATGTCAATAATATTCACGCAATTTCATGAAAAAGAAACACAAAACCCGGGGCATATCCCTGCACCCCGGGTTGATATCACTTATCGATCAGATGTTTGAAATCCAATCGTTTGTCCAGCAATTTCATGATTGGTATGCCAATTAACAATACAACTGCCTCCCCGACGGCTGTAGTCAGCCATGAAAGCCAGAACGGTAACTCCAACGCCAATTTCAATTCCAAGGCGATGATCCACATCATGAAGGTGAAGACAAATGAGTTGATCAACATGCGGACAACGACGTTTTTCACAAATTTGCCCACGATGATCAAAATCGTCAAACAAATAACGGAGTGGGCCACCCCGAACACCAAATCAAACCAGCCAAGGGGTGAAAACAGATTTGAGATGAACACCCCCAAAACAACCCCTAACATATAGCGGGGGTTGAAAGCGATCAAATGGTTGAAGATTTCGGCTATGCGAAATTGGATATCGCCGAAGCTCAAAAAAGACAGCGTATAGGTTACGGCAATATAAAGTGCGGCAATAATCGCGGTTACTGCCATGAATTTTGGTTTCATTATTTTTCACTCCTTAGTTTTTTATCGTGGGATTTCGCGAACCACGGTGTGTTGAACACACAAAAAAACATTATATTACATTCGGGAGAAAGAAGCAAATTGAGTGTTGGAATAATTTACCTTATATATAGGTGCTTTTTATCATAAAAAAATTTTACGGTTATTTCACAAAATATTCATTATTTTTATATAACATTTTCTCTGGAAAACCCACGTAATTTACTGGTTTAAAGCGTTAAATTGTTATTATTGAAAGAATAAAATGAATATTTTTGAATTCAGAACATTCCTAATGTTATTGACTGTTCTTTTATGAAAATGTAATATAACGTTAAACTTCGCTTTATTCGAATAAAGCGAAAATTTATGTTAGAAATAGTCAGAAATTTTAAAGAATATCGGGGGGAATTTGATGAAAAGTAGTATGAAAAAACTATCATTTTTATTGTTTGGTTTATTATTGCTTCTAGCTGCTTGCGGCGGCGGTAATGACAATACATCTGACTCGGGTGACAGCAAAGATAAAGAAGCGACGGAAGAAACAAAAACTTACAAGATTGGTGTTACACAAATCGTTGAACACCCATCTTTGAACGCGGCATACCAAGGATTCCAGGATGCGTTGAAAGATGCGGGACTAAAAGTTGAATATGATTATCAAATTGCGCAAAACGATAACAGTTTGAATACACAAATTGCACAAAATCTAGCAAATGCGGGAGTAGATTTGATTTTTGCGAACTCCACTCCATCTGCACAAGCTGCGAAAAACGTAACATCCGATATTCCAATCGTGTTTACGTCCGTAACAGATCCGGTTGCAGCTCAATTGATCGATTCCATCGAATCTCCTGGCGCTAACGTGACTGGTACAATCGACTTGCATCCAGATGCAATCAAAACAACGGTGGAATTCATGAAAAATGAATTGGGCGTTGAAAAAGTGGGTATGGTTTACAACGCCGGTGAACAAAACTCCGTGGCACAAGTGAACCAAGTGAAAGAAATTGCGGAATCATTGGGAATGAAAGTTGAATCCGCAACAGTGGCACAAAGTTCAGAAATCAAGCAGGCAGCGGAATCTTTGATCGGCAAAGTGGATGCCTTCTATATCATCACAGACAACACAGTGGTATCCGCTCTTGAATCTGTAATTCAAGTAGCAGACAGCAACAAATTGCCGCTTGTTGTCGGAGAATTTGACTCTGTAAGACGCGGCGGATTGTTGGCATTTGGCTTTGAATACTACGATATCGGTTACCAAGCTGGCGAAATGGCTGTGAAAATCTTGAAAGGTGAAGCGACACCGGCAGATATTCCTGCAGAATATCCAGCGACATTGAAATTGGTAATGAATAAAGATGCTGTTGAAAAACTTGGCCTTGAAGTGAAAGAAGAGTGGAAAGCAGAGCTTGTAGAAACAGAAAAATAATGAATTTCGACATGTTAGGAGAGATGATTCAATATGTTTGCAGCAATGTTCGGTTCAGTTGAGCAAGGAATCATCTACGCGATTATGGCACTCGGAGTGTATCTAACATTCCGAGTGTTAGATTTTCCGGACTTAACGGTAGATGGTAGTTTTGTAACGGGTGCGGCCACGGCTGCGACGATGATCGTGCTGGGGTATCATCCCATTTTGGCTACGCTCGCTGCAATTGTTGTAGGATTTATAGCAGGATGCATCACTGGTTTATTACATACAAAAGGGAACATTAATCCGCTCCTTGCCGGTATCATTATGATGATTGGCCTCTATTCCGTAAACCTGCGAATCATGGGTCTCTCAAATGAAAATGCAACGAGCCTTCCGAACGTTCCCCTCCTGAACAGTGAAACCATCTTCACGCAGTTTTTAAAATTCTGGGAACCATTAGGGATTGATTCGGCATTAAATAATCTCCTTTCGGGTTTAGGAGTAAGCACACTTCCGAAAACTTGGGGAATCCTATTTATCATGATCATCCTGACAGCCGCACTGAAGTTGGTAGTCGACTGGTTCTTGAAAACAGAAGTGGGACTTGCCATTCGTGCGACAGGGGATAACAAACGGATGATTCGCAGCTTTTCGGCAAATACGGATCATTTGATCATTTTGGGGGTTGGGCTTTCCAACGCGCTTGTCGCATTGGCCGGTGCGCTAATTGCCCAATATTCCAAATACTCCGATGCCACAATGGGTATTGGGATGATTACAGTGGGTCTTGCCTCTGTCATTATTGGGGAAGCGATTTTTGGAACGAAATCCATCATGCGCACAACGTTTGCCGTCGTGATCGGGGCTATTATTTATCGTATTGTGCTGGCGCTCGCGTTGCGGATCCAATTCCTCGATGCAAGTGATATGAAGTTGATAACGGCGATTATCGTTATCTTGGCATTGATTGTTCCGCAAATGATCGAAAAGCAAAAAGATAAGAAGCGGAAAGCGAAACGGCTCCAGGCAAAAATATGACATCAACAACGGAGAAAGGGGGGCGAACAATTTGCTTAAACTGGAAGGCATTACAAAAATCTTTAATGAAGGAACTCCGGATGAAAAAGTGGCATTGAAAAATATCAATCTCCATTTAAAACCGGGAGATTTCGTAACGGTCATCGGAAGTAACGGTGCCGGAAAATCGACGATGATGAACATGATTTCCGGAGTGTTGACACCGGACGTCGGAAAAGTATGGATTGATGGAAAAGATGTAACGGGTTTGCCCGAATATAAGCGTTCCCATTTTATTGGACGCGTCTTCCAAGACCCGATGGCAGGGACGGCGCCAACGATGACGATTGAAGAGAATCTTGCCATCGCTTATGCACGAAATGCCAAACGCACGTTGCGTTTAGGGGTGAACCGGGAGCGTCGTGATTTCTTCCGCACGGCTCTTGAAAAATTGCATTTGAATTTGGAAAACCGGTTAAATGCAAAGGTCGGTTTATTGTCCGGCGGGGAAAGACAAGCCTTGTCCTTGTTGATGGCAACTTTTACGAAACCGTCCATCTTATTGCTTGATGAACACACGGCAGCCCTTGACCCTTCCCGGGCGGAATTGATTACAAATTTGACAAAGCAATTGGTGGAAGAAAATCATTTGACAACGTTGATGGTAACCCACAACATGCAACAGGCCATCGATTTGGGGAACCGATTGATTATGATGGATAAAGGGCAAATTATCTTGGAAGTGGATGAAGAGCAAAAACCAAACTTGACAATCCCTGACTTAATGGCGGAATTCGAACGAATCCGTGGTGAAAAAATGACCACTGACCGAACATTGTTGGGGTGATTGGATCAGTTTAGAAACCAACTCTTGGGAACAAGGGTTGGTTTTTTATTTTTGAAAGGATTGAGGAAGTGCTGATTTTCAAGGTTTTTTGGAGTCCAAAAATCATTTTTGGAGCACTTTTTGCGGTTGCGGGAAAGGGAGGGGGATTATGAAGATTTTCCCCGAAATGCAATTATAAGGACAAAGAGGTGATAATCGAGTCTTTGCATGATGATGCATTATTAATTAAACCTTGGATTACGGATGCAGAATTTGGCCGTTTTTTCAACATTCCATCAAGAACAGCTTATGAAGAAAACTCCCTCTTCAGCAGCAAGGGGAAAAGAGAGGGGGAGTTTATATCATCTCTAAAACATTTAGGAGTGGAAACAATCATTCCGATAGAAATCTCCTGTCGATATTGTCACAAAAATGGGGAATATGTTCTCAAAATCAGGTGATATTGTCACAAAATCTAAAGATAAAAATATCTTCTCCTAAAAAAACCCGAGCTCTTTTTCGCCCGGGTTTTGCCATGATCAAATCAACAATCCAAATAGTGTGCTGTCTTTATTCACTTCTTTAAATTCAAAACCATTGACGCGCATGCGGTCGATCAAGCCTTCATAATCTTCCGGTTTGCTTATTTCGATTCCGACTAATGCAGGTCCCTCTTCTTTGTTGTTTTTCTTTGTATATTCAAAACGGGTGATATCGTCATTCGGACCAAGAACCACAGTCAAGAATTGACGCAACGCTCCCGCCCGTTGAGGGAAGTTGACGATGAAGTAATGCAACAATCCTTCATATAATAAGGACTTTTCTTTGATTTCCTGCATGCGGCTGATATCGTTGTTACCGCCGGTGATGATGGCGACGGCCGCTTTTCCTTTCAAATGATCCGCATAGAGATCAAGGGCGGCCACCGGCAATGCACCGGATGGTTCTGCAATGATGGCGTGTTTATTATATAAATCCAGGATAGTTGTACTTACTTTTCCTTCTGGCACTGTAATAATATCGTCCAAATATTTGCGGCAAATTTCATAGGTTTTTTGCCCGACACATTGAACAGCTGTACCGTCGCAGAATTTATCGATTTTTTCCAAAGTGGTTGGGCCTCCGTTTTCAAAGGCGGCTTTCATACTTGGAGCGCCTTCCGGTTCCACGCCGATCACTTTCGTATTTGGCGAAATGTTTTTAATATAGGCAGCCACTCCGCTCATGAGTCCGCCGCCGCCGATTCCGCCAAACACAAAATCAAGGGGCTCATCGATATCATTTAAAATTTCCACGCCGACCGTCCCTTGTCCTGCGATAATATCATAATCGTCAAATGGATGGATGAAGATCATCTCATGTTCCAAGCAGTAATCCATTGCCGCATTGGCGGAATCGTCAAATGTATCGCCGGCAAGCACAATTTCCACATAATCGCGGCCGAACATGCGCACCTGATCGATTTTTTGCTTTGGTGTGGTGAGCGGCATAAAAATAGTCCCTTTAATTTTTAAATGGGAGCAGGAATAGGCGACACCTTGGGCATGATTGCCCGCACTGGCGCAAACGACGCCCCGTGCGCGTGCTTCATTTTCGATTTTTTTTATTTTATAATAGGCACCCCGCAGTTTGAAGGAGCGCACTGATTGCAAATCTTCGCGTTTTAAATAAATATTGGCGCCATATTTTTCAGACAAATATTCATTCTTTTGCAATGGTGTGTGAGTGACGACATCTTTCAACTGATGTTGTGCTTTTAAAATGTTCTCCACTGTAAAACTTTTATCAGCAACTTCCATTTTAATTTAAACCTCCATGAGCATTCAGCATTAATATATTTTAACATAAGATTCGATATTTTATGAAATTTATTAACACTGTCACAAAATACTACCGATTATGTATGCGAATTTTCAGAAAAAACTTTTTGGATATAAATAATATACAGAATAGTCTAAAGACAGCTTTCAAAAAAATCAAGGAAATCTCAATAAAAAAAGAAAAAATTTATTTGTTTAAATCGTTAAAGCGTTTTCATGGTATAAACAATAAAAAAACACCATTTTCACAAAGGAAAATGGTGTTAACCGTGTCAAAAAATGAGGTGGGCAATAAGGGCGACAATCGGAATCGAAATGATTGTGCGGATTAAAAAGATGACGAACAAATCCCATAATTTTAATGGAAGTTTTGTACCTAAAATCAAACCGCCGACTTCAGACATGTAAATCAATTGAGTGACGGAGACCGTTGCAATGAAGAAGCGCGTCAATTCCGACTCGATTCCTGCTCCGAGGATTGATGGAAGCAGCATGTCCGCAAAGCCGATGATCATCGTTTGGGCCGCATCATCTGCAAAAGGAATTTGGAACAACTGTAAAATCGGTTCAAACGGCATTCCCAACACTTTAAAGAAGCTTGTATATTCCGCAAGAATCAAGGCGATCGTACCGAATGACATGATGACGGGCGTAATCGCAAACCACATTTCCAGCACATTTTTAAAGCCGGAGCCAATGACCTTCAATAAATTTTTATTGCTTTCGGCTTTTTCCAACGCATTTTGCAGACCGAAAGAAAACACATTAAAGCCTTTTGGAATATCTTCACGGTGAGCTTCGGGGGAAGAACCGTCGAAATACGTATCCGGTTTATTTCTCAAAGGATAAATTCTCGGCATAATCACCGCCAAAATCAGCCCAACCAAAATGACTGTCCCGTAAAACTGCAAGAAATATTGGCTGAGCCCCGCCGTCTCGACAATCACAAAGCAGAAGGTGATGGAAACGACCGAGAACGTTGTCGCAATGGCCGCCGCTTCCCGTGCTGTATAGTTTCCTTCCTCATATTGTCTGTTAGTTAGAAGGACCCCGATGGTACCGTCGCCAACCCATGATGCCAAACAGTCGATGGCTGCCCGTCCAGGTATTTTGAAAATCGGACGCATGATTTTCACCATCATGGAGCCGAAAAATTCCAATAATCCGAAATCCGTTAAAAGGGGCAGCAACAACCCGGCAAACAGGAATAACGAAAACATCATCGTCACCAAGCCGCCATCCGGATTCAATAACAAACCGGCTGTATTTTCGCTTGTGAACGCTTCCGGCCCGGTTTGGAACAAATACAATGTCGCAAAAATCACCGCCAAAACCCGCATGATCGTCCAAAACAAACGGGTGCGGAATAACGCATCAAAAATCGTCACTTTCCCTGATTGCGGTACAAAGTGCATCACAATCGATCCAACGGCTGCAATAATAAACACTACATACGCAAACCAGTGGATAAAAGAAACGACTTTAGCCGAAAGTCCATTGGCAAAAATTGCAACAGGAACTTTAAGTCCATCCGGCGTGCCCACCGGAATAATAAATAAACAGATTCCCAATATTGAAAGACATATAAAAAGAAACCATATATATGGATTGAATTTTTTTGTCATAAGTACCCCTCATTTAATTTGGATTGCATATTTATACACTATAAATGCTATTTATACGATTGTCTATATATTGAGAAAAAGAAATTATATTCCGAAATTTTATACTTTTTGCACAGTTTTTCTGCAACACGATTGAAAAATGTGAATCAATGCAAAAAAACACACCATTTCTTGTGAAAAAATGGTGTGTTTGGTATGAAAATCTACTATTTAATATTAATGATGTGATACTTCGGATACTGCAACGCCGGTATTCGCTTTAACGCGGATTTCATTGTAGATTTTTTCGGCGTCTTCCGCTTTATTTGAAGTGAGTACAGTACCCAAATATCCAGCGATAAAGCCTAAAGGAATTGTTATGATGGCTGGAACTGAAAGAGGAACTAATGGATCGCCGACAAAAATTGCCGCGCCTTCCACCGGGCTCCATACGTTTGGTCCCAATGCCCCCAATACCAAGCAGGAAATCAAACCTGTTGCCATTGCAGCAATAACCCCGTTTGAATTGAATCTTTTCCAGTAGATTGTATATAAAATCACCGGCAAGTTGGCTGATGCGCCAATGCAGAAAGCAAATGACACAAGGAATGAAACGTTTAAGCTTTGGGCAAACAGCGCCAAAATGATTGAAATCACGGCAATTGAAATGGAACCGATACGGGCTGCCAATACTTGTTGTTTCTCAGTCAATTTTCCGTCTTTGATAATTTCTCCATAAATATCATGGGAAATTGCAGAAGCGCCAGTCAATACCAACCCGGACACTACCGCCAAAATTGTGGCGAATGCAACGGCTGCAACGAATGATAATAGAATGTTGCCGCCCAAATATTCCGCCAATAGTGGAGCTGCCGTATTTCCGGCGGCGTTTTCCGCCTTGATCACGTCAATACCGACAAAGTGCATTGCACCGAATCCCAAGAAAATTGTCAATGAGAAGAAAATGGCCGTAATCCAAGTTGTCCAAGAAATGGACGTGCGGGCCGTTTTCGCATCTTTTACCGTAAAGAATCTCATTAAAATATGCGGCAGGCCGGATGTTCCCAATACCAACGCCATCATCATCGATACAGAATCGATCATGGAAGTATATTTGATTCCCGGAACTAAGAATTGATCCCCGTGTTGAGTGGAGATGGTGTCAAACATTTTCATTAAACTAAAATCAAATTTCCAGAATACTAAGAATGCCAATATTGTTGTACCGAACAATAACAGGCAGGCTTTGATAATTTGCACCCAGGAAGTGGCAGTCATTCCGCCAAACAATACGTATGTTGTCATCATGACGCCGACGATAATCACGGCCAACCAATAATCAATGCCGAACAATAATTTAATGAGAGCCCCTGCACCAACAAGTTGGGCAATCATATAAAGGATAACGATTGTAATCGTGGAAGTCGCTGCGATGCCGCGGATGCGCTTTTCCGTGAAACGGGCAGTCAACATGTCCGCCAATGTGTAACGTCCCAGATTGCGCATTGGTTCAGCAATAATGTAAAGAAGCACCAAGTTTGCTACAACATACCCGACAGAGAAGAAGAATCCATCGAATCCGGTTAGCGCAATCGCACCGGATACCCCTAAAAACGCAGCTGCCGATAAATAGTCACCGGCAATGGCTAGCCCGTTTTGCCAACCTTTTAATCCGCCGCCGGCTGTATAGAAATCACTGGCCGAAGATGTGCGTTTGGCGGCAACATACGTTACGACCAATGTCAAACCTACAATTCCCAAGAAGAATATTACTGTCACTAAATTCATTACTCTGCACCACCTTGTTCATATTCGCGTAAAACATCAGCAGCGATTTGATCGAATTTTGGTGCCATTTTTGTATATAAAGCGCAAAGCACCACTGTCATGACGAAAAGGCCGGCAGAATAAACCCAAACACCAGTAATGTTGCCAATCCACTTCTGTTGTAATACAGGTGTGAACGCTAAAATTGGCAATAAGATGTAGAGGAACAAAAATATCCCAGTTGTACCGAATAAAAAGGCGTTTTTCTTTCTTACAAACTTGTTGAAAGAATCCATATGATTGATTTTGTCGTAATTTATGGAAACATCTTTAGCCTTTTTTACCGATACTTCCTTTTTCTCTTTTGTTAAATTCGGTTTTTTTACTGTTGATACATTCACCATATCAAATTCCCCTTTGCGAAAAATTATTCTGTTTAAAGCGAATTATTTCTGCTCCATCCCTTTCGCATGATACTATTCTAGGAGACAGAATCTTATAATTCAATACTAAAATTTTGTGACATTCAACTCTCAAAATATTCCATATCAATTAACTATCTTTGAGTTATCAATAATTTTTCTTTAAATTTTTCGGCAAGGAGGGGGAGGGAAAGTTTTACTCAAAGAATATTCGACGATTTATTTGTATAAAAAAGATAAAAATAAACAAGATGCAGAAATGTACATTTTGGGCAGGTCGGTATAATAATTTGTGAAAAATATAACATAATTCAAATTTCTGTTATACAACAATTTCGGTATGATAAAAATTTGATAACTCGAAAAATTAAAAAAATTTCTCTTGACAGAGAATTTAACCTCGATTTTGTAGGAAATTATTAACTGTTGCGAGCTATCAAGTGTCTGAAAAAAATGAAATTTACAGTGAGATTTTTATTATTTTTGTACAAAAAAAGTAGCACAAACCTTGTCAGTGGTTTGTACTACCAAACAGTTCCGTTTACTCTTCGTCAAATGTAACCGTATAAAACTTTTCGTAATGGAACCAGCTATCACTTAACGGCTGGCCTTCATCCACTCGTTTTTGGTTCTCTTCGATCATCCATGCCGTTTGGGAAGCATGGGCTTGCAACGCTTTCAATTTATCCTCTTTGACGCTTGAAACATCAATGACGACATCGGGTTCTCCAATTTCGGCAACGGTGTTGTTTGCAAAGGCCACGCCGTAAACAACCGGACGCTCACTCTTCGGCATGCGGCGCACCGCTTCGACAACGGCCCGGCCAGTCGCTTCATGATCCGGATGAACGCTGTAATTCGGCAAGAATGTGATGATGAGAGAAGGATTCAGTTCCTCAATTAATTCTTGAACGAGCTTCACCATTTTTTCATCGTCTTCAAATTCCACAGTTTTATCGCGGAAACCCATCATCCGTAAATCTTCAATGCCCATTGCTTCACAGGCTTTTTTCAGCTCTTTGCGGCGAATTTCCGGCAACGATTCACGGGTGGCGAAGGGAGGATTCCCCAGATTGCGTCCCATTTCTCCCAACGTTAAGCAGGCATATGTAACCGGAACTCCCATATTTCGGTGTAGTCGGATAAGACCGGCCGATGAGAAAGATTCATCATCCGGGTGCGGAAAGACCATTAAAATATGGCGTTGAGGTTTTAAAGTCATGTTTGATCCCTCCTTTAAGCAAATGGCGTTTCACTGATTTCCAGTGCGATGGCCAATTTTCCTTCCTGATTTAAACCGGCCATTAATAACCGTCCTTGTTCATCTAATTCATAATGGGTGATCCCTTGCGCATAAACCCATCCATTTTCCAATTTCAATCCAATTCGGTGGGGATTGTCATCGATGACTTTACCATGCTCATATCGGATTTTCGCATTGCGGATGAATGCGCTCGCGTTGAAAAATTGTTCATTGTAATGGGTGGCATATGAGCCGTTGGTTGTTTCCAGGTGTATATAGACGTCTTTGTTTGCAAAAGAATCAATGATCTTTTGAAGCTCTTGCACATCTACTTCTTTCACTTCACATTCCCCTTTCCCGAAAGACTATGTCAATAGTATAGTAAAAAATTCCACATTATGAAAAGAAAAAGCAACATGAATTAGAATCGGGCGAATAAAAAGAAACACCCATACAGTTTCATTGTACGGGTGATTCCTGCATCTCATGCTATTTTTCATGAAAATTCTCTAGTGAAAGGGAGCGATGAGCTTAGCAATATGAGCGGTCAGATTTCCTGGATGGTCACCGTTGGAGCGCCGTATACGTTTTTTGCCCCGTGCATGACCGGTCCAACGTATTGATTCAATTTCCAGCCGTGTTGGATGGCTGCAGAAACGAACGCTTTGGAAGCGACAACCGCATCTTTTACAGATAAACCGTTTGCCAAATTGGCAGTAATGCTTGCCGCAAAGGTGCAGCCTGCGCCATGATTATAACTTGTGGCTATCGGATCTGTTTCCAATGCATAAAACTTGTTTCCATCAAAGAATAAATCGAGCGCTTTTTCTGTACCGAGGGAGCGGCCGCCTTTGATTACCACATTTTTTGCGCCCAATGCATGGATTTTTTCCGCGGCCGTTTTCATTTCATCAATGGTTTTTGGCGTTTTCATACCGGCCAATTGTCCCGCCTCAAAAAGATTTGGCGTGGTTACCAAAGCGAGGGGGAGAAGATACCGAATCATTGCGTCCACATTGCCCGGATTCAAAACTTCATCTTCGCCTTTGCAGACCATGACCGGATCGATGACTACATTGTTTGTTCCGGATGCCTGAATCCCTTCTGCGGCAACCTGGATCACTTCCTCATTTGGAAGCATTCCGGTTTTCAAGGCATCAATGCCCGTGGAAATCGCAGTTTTTAATTGGTCTTTTAACACGTCTATCGGTATGGTATAAACGCTATGTTTCCAGCCTTGGTCCGGATCCATTGTGGCGATGCATGTTAAAGCCTGCATACCGTAAGTGCCGTATTCCTGGAAAGTTTTTAAATCGGCGTGGGTTCCTGCACCGCCTGATGCGTCAGACCCGGCGATCGTTAACGTTTTTTTCAATGACAATTTCCTCATCTCCTGCTTCATTCTCTGCAATTTTTATTATATCCATCTCCTGACTTTATAAAAATGGTCAGAATACAGAAAAATGATGATGTCAGAATGTGGGGGATGAAAAGGAGGCTCGGCGTGAAGTATCGGGTTCTTTTAAAAATCAACTATTGATTCTCTCCGCGTATTAGAGTAGGTTGAAAATGAGGTGTTTCGACATGAAGAAAGTTTTCGACAATGATTGGCAGGAGATATTGCAGGAGGAATTTGAAAAGCCCTACTATCAAAATTTGCGGAAATTCATTGCCAAAGAATACAGTACAAACATCGTGTACCCGCCCATTGATGAAGTGATGAGCGCCTTTTACACCGTTCCATACAAAGAGGTGAAAGTGGTGATTCTGGGTCAGGATCCTTACCACGGCCCCGGACAAGCGCACGGCATGTGCTTTTCCGTAAAGCCGGGGGTGCCGCATCCGCCGAGCCTTCGAAATATTTTCATCGAATTGCAACATGATTTGGGATGTCCCATTCCAAAAGATGGGTATTTGATGAAATGGGCGAAGCAAGGGGTGTTCCTGTTAAACACGGTTCTTACCGTAAGACAAGGGCAGGCCAATTCCCATCAAGGGATGGGTTGGGAGCAATTCACCGATGCGGTCATTGAAAAATTGGCACAAAGGGAAGATCCGATTGTCTTTGTTTTATGGGGAAGACCTGCGCAAATGAAAAGGGCCATTATCGAAAAGAACGGTTCCCACCACACCATTTTGCAAGCGCCCCATCCAAGTCCGTTAAGCGCCCATCGCGGGTTTTTCGGGAGCAGACCTTTCTCGAAAATCAATGCCCAACTCATCGCCTGGGGCAAGGAACCGATTGACTGGTGTTTGGAGTAATGTCTTCGTTTATAACGAGTTTTTGAACAAAATTCATTCAACTTTTCACTGTCTATGAAATTTGGTACATTGGAATAAAGGTGGGATTCCCATGAAAGTTGACTGTTTTAAATGCAAATTTTTCAAAGTAACGTGGGATCCTAATCATCCCCGTGGCTGCGCAGCGTATCAATTTAAGACGAGGCAGCTTCCATCCGTTGTCGTTAAACAATCTTCCGGAACGGATTGTTTAAAATTTGAACCGAAAGAATTCAAAGGGGGGAGAAAATGATTTCCTATAAAAGATTGTTCGGGGAAATTGAACGGTATGCTTTAAAAGCGAGAGAAACGGAAAATGAACAGGAACTTCGGGAATTGTTGATCGCCGTTCGCGCATTATGTGATGTGGCGTTGAATGAACCGAAACATCCGGCGGTGACAGAACAGGGCCAACCCCAACTGTATGCAACAGGCGGAAATCGTCTTCTCCCTTCAAGGAAAATAGAGGACGAGGATGCGAATGGGGATTCGATTTTTGATTTTTAAAATTCAGAAAAAGAGGTTATGTAGATGAAAGGTTCCATCATTACAGGTGCGGTTTTCGGTTTTCTGGCTGTCGCATTGGGGGCATTTGGCGCCCATGCATTAAAAGGTGTTTTGGATGCATATGGGGAGTCAATTTGGGATACGGCAGTCCAATATCAAATGTTTCACGCGGCAGGAATCATTCTGGTCGGCATTTTAATGCATCCAAGATTAATCGGTGATACATCTCCGTTAAAATGGTCATTTCTCGCAATGACTTTCGGGATTCTATTCTTCTCAGGCAGCTTATACGTTTTGGCTGTGAGCGGCATCAGTGTATTGGGCGCAATCACGCCAATCGGTGGAGTGCTGTTTTTGATCGGATGGACATTGGTGATCGTCGGCGTTGCAAAAAGCCGAATCTATTAATCTGTGAAGGGCGGTTTAAAGTCGCATGCATGACTTTAAGCCGCCATTTTATTTTGTGTTCCAGGGGACGGTTCGACCCGGTGCGGCCATGAAAAAAGTAACGAAATTTGGTGAATAAATTCATAAGATTTCGACACATTTAATAAATGTTTCATGTTACCATAGAACATGGAAGGAGTATTTTTGGCAACTCGGAAAGGGGTACATACATTGGACAGTCTATTGTTGGCATTGGACAAGTATTATGAGGAAATGGTTTCCATTCGGAGATATTTGCATGCAAATCCGGAGCTATCTTTTGAAGAAGTGAATACGCCAAAATATATTGCGAACTTTCATAGAGAACTGGGTCTTGAGGTTCGTGAAGGAGTAGGCGGAAGAGGCGTGGTGGCCGTTTTGCGCGGAGGAAAGCCGGGAAAAACGGTGGCGTTGCGTGCGGACTTTGATGCATTGCCGATCCAAGAGGAAAACGACATCCCTTATAAATCCAAAGTGGACGGCGTTATGCATGCATGCGGCCATGACGGACATACAGCCACTTTGCTGATCTTGGCGAAAGCCCTTTATGAAATGAGGGAATCCATCTGCGGGAATGTGGTGTTTATCCACCAGTTTGCGGAAGAAGTGTTGCCGGGCGGTGCCAAACCGATGATCGAAGACGGCTGTTTGGATGGGGTGGATGTGATTTTTGGAACCCATCTTTGGGCTCCAACGCCATTAGGGGAGATTCATGTAAAGAATGGTGCGATCATGGCGGCTCCGGACATGTTTGAAGTGACGATTCAAGGAAAAGGCGGGCATGGCGCAGAGCCCCACAATGCCGTTGACGCGATTGTCCTCGGTGCGCAGTACGTCAGCCAAGTGCAAACCATTGTTTCGCGAAGAATCAGCCCTTTGAAACATGCGGTGGTCACTGTGGGACAATTCGAAGCGGGAAAAGCCTACAACATCATCGCGGAAAAAGCGACAATGAAGGGAACTGTCCGGACATTCGATGAAGATGTAAGAATCCAAATCGAAAAGGAACTTGAATCCCTGGCAAAGTCCATTTGTGACGGCGCCAATGCGACTTATGAATTTACATATACGAGAGGTTACCCACCGGTGGTCAACCATCCGGAAGAAACGGCATTGCTTGCGGATGTTGCAGTGGATGTGCCTGAAGTGAAAGAAGTGAAAGAATGCGTCCCGCTCATGGTAGGAGAGGATTTTGCCTATTATCTGCAAAAGGTGCCGGGCACTTTCTTCATCACCGGGGCCAAACATCCGGATTGGGAAACGGCCTATCCGCATCACCATCCAAAGTTTAATTTTGATGAAAGAGCGATGTTGATTGCTGCAAAGACGATGGGACTGGCAACTTTGAAATATTTAGAAACTTTTTGTAATAAATGAGAAATTTAGTGCAATTTCTAGTTAAAAAAGGGAAATGAAGTAGTATAATAGGCTTAAAATAGATTTTTTTGAAGAGGTGACCGGGATGAGCATCGGGGGAAAAATGAATGTTGCTTTTTATTCATTGATGGGACTTTTATGTATATCGATGATTGTCAGTTTTATCAATTTTCAAAGAATCGATCGCCAAGTGGATGTGGCGCTGAATGAGCGGGTGACGGCAATCCAGGAAATATCATCCGTGCGCTACCAAGTGGCCCAGCTGGATAAATCCGTAACAAAATACATGCTAATAGAAGATAATGATGATTATGAAATGGTCAATACATATATGCAGCTGATCGATCAGCAAATCGAGTCGCTTGAAAAATTGGCGGTAACCGATACAATGAAGGGCTATATCAATGAATTGAAACAATCCAAAGACAATTTTGAACAAGAATTCTCCAAAGTGGCTGAAAGAGTGAAAAATGGGGAAACATTATCGGAACATGAAAATATTCAAATCATCAGCCAAAATCTGATTGATACAACAGACAAAATGATCGAATATCAAACAGGCCAATTGGAAGATATCAAGAAAGGGGCAAATAGGGCGATTTCCTCATCCAACATTACGGCGGTAATCGTGTTAATAGCCAGCTTAATGGTCAGCTTTGTTTTAGTTTATTTCGTTAGGAAAACGATTACATTGCCTTTGAGAAAAGTGGTGGATGCGGTAAAGGTGGTTTCTTCCGGCGATTTGACGGAAGAGAATTTGAAAGTGATCTCCAAAGATGAAATCGGCCAGCTTTCGGAAGCTTTCAATGCAATGAAAAATAACTTGAAATCGCTTATTCGAAATGTGCAGCAAAATGCGGAACAATTAAGTGCAGCCGCTCAACAGCTTTCCGCAAGCACGGAGGAAATTTCCGCTTCTGCCGAAGAAATGACTCGCCGGGTAAATTCCACAGCGGAAGTGGCCCAAACGAATTCCCAAGCGGCCAATGATTCGGCCCGTGCGATGGATGAAACGGCGATCGGCGTGCAAAAAATCGCGGAATCCACTCAAGTGCTGCATTCCACTTCATTGGAAACAAGCGATATGGCTTCCCATGGTGGAGAGATTATCCGTCATGCGGAAAAACAAATGGACACCATTAACCAGTCTACAAATCTTGTGAATGAATTGGTTCAAAAATTGAGCAAACAGACGGAAGAAATCGAAAATATTTCAAGAGTGATTGCAGAAATCACCGATCAAACGAACTTGCTGGCATTGAATGCGGCCATTGAAGCGGCCCGTGCCGGTGAACATGGGAAAGGATTTGCCGTTGTGGCTGAAGAAGTCCGCAAACTGGCAGAGGAATCAAAAGAATCTGCAAGCCAAATTACCGATTTGACGGTAGAAATCAAGCGGGATACAGAAAATGTGGAAAAAGCGGTATCCGATTCCTTGCATTCGGTGGAAGACGGTGTAAAAGTCATTACAGAAGCAGGACAATCTTTTGCTGATATAGTGAAGGCCATCGAAAAAATGAAATGGCAGATTGAGGAAATCTCTGCCACAAGCGAACAAATTTCTGCAAGTGCAGAGGAAGTTTCAGCGGCGGTCAATGAAATTTCGAACGCTTCTACAGAATCCGCAAGCGAAATTCAAATGGTTGCGGCCAATATTGAAGAACAAACGACGACAATCGAACAGGTGAATAAAGTGGCTGCGGAATTGAACGAAAATGCCCAAAATCTGCAGATGGAAATCCGGAAATTCCGCTTATAATCAGGCGGGGGGCTTGTTCAAATAAAGTTCATAACAAAATGGCAAATTAGGAACAATGCCTCGATGGGCCTGTACCTTCATTGATGGATATGCAAAGATATATACAAGGTTAATAAAAAAAGAGCGAATTAGAAAAAACTTTTCTATTCGCTCTTTTTCAATTGGCTTTTTTCCATTATCGCTGGGATCTTGGCCGGGCTGAATTAATATATCTGAACCCTTCATCGAATCGGGCATAATCGAAATAAATCATCGGTAATAAATAAACGTGATTTGTACTTTCTTCACGAATTACCGCATGATCTCGGCCCGCTTGCAATACGGTACCGCGAACCCGGAGTACATTTCCGCGGGTTTCTCCCGGTAACGTTTCCGAAGATGGAAATGTGAAATAGAATGTGCCGGGCACGCCGATATTTTCGCGTAAAATGTTCTCGATATACGATTCTTCCGTTTGTCGTCCAGTGGAAGGTACTACAGTTCCGGAAGGTGTCATGACGTTTCCGCTTTGGGCAGAAAGCGGCGTTTGTTGCACTTGCCCTTGACCGAAAAACGGTTGTTGATAATATTGATTTCCCGACGCACCGGGACCCCAATAATAATAAGTCAATCATAACATCCTTTCTTATCAATTTTTAGATGCCTGGACAAGCACCTTCAGCAGGTGCAAAGAAACAATGGGATTTGAATCGGCCGGAATTCCATTGTCCATACCACTGGGCAGGGCAGCTTCCTTCAGGCTTGAAAAACCAAAGGGCTCTGTCGGCAGGAACAAAGCGTTCACCGTTGATGACTCTGCGCGCCAACGCAATATCTTGTGGACGCGCCCGCTGATAAAAATAGCTTTTTTGTACGGCTTCAAAGCCACCAGGACTTTGATACACCATATCTTCGATGCTGCGTATCTGTTTGAAATCCAGACAGTCTGCTCTTACGCGATTGACGCCGACATTTCCGACCAACAGCATGCCAAGGTCTCCATCGCCTTCCGCTTCCGCCCGCATCAATCGGGCAAGTAAGGCAACATGTGCTTCGTTAGCGGCAATAACAGCGATTTTTCATACCTCCTCAACATAATGTATGCATTCAATCAAGAATCAGAATAAAAATTGAAAAAATGTTTAAATTGATTGAATAAAGTAGATGAAACGGGGTGAAGCCTGTATAAAGTACGCTCCATCGCAATAAAATAGAATAGAAACGATTGACATGTTTCGACATGCAACACTATTGAATAGAATATGAGTAACGGTGTTAGTTGGTGACAATTTAGGGAATAGTTAATTAAAAAAAGGGGAGAAGGGAGCCAAAACGATTAATCTGGAGGTTGGTTACATTGCAACTTGGAATTTGGGTTGGGATAGTCGTCAGTGCGATTTTGTCATTTGTGATTGCGGGATTATTCAATCAACCACTCCATTGGTATCTCTTCATTTTGATACTTTTCATCGGTTTCTTCACGCAAACGGTGATTTTGATTTTGCAAACGCCTGATGAACATGAGTAAGCGAGACGCACAAAAGCGTCTCGCTTAAATTTTATTATTGAACTTTCACAAGTTTAGCGAATTTTTCTTTATCCAATAAAGTACCTACAAGGAATTCACCAAACTCCCCGAAGCGGGCGGAAGCTTCATCAAAACGCATTTCATACACAATTTTCTTAAATTGTAGCATATCGTCAGAGAAGAGTGTTACGCCCCATTCATGGTCGTCCAAACCGGTAGAGCCTGTGATTATTTGTTTTACTTTACCTGCATATTTGCGGCCGATTTCGCCATGGGAGCGCATCAACTCGCGGCGCTGACTCATCGGCAACATATACCAGTTGTCATCCAATAGGCGGCGTTTGTCCATTGGATAGAAGCAGATATATTTTGTTCGCGGAAGTTCTGGATATAAACGGGAGCGAACATATGGGTTTTGATATGGATCTTCGTCAGAACCGCCTAAATAGTTGGAAAGTTCCACAACCGAGAAATAAGTATATGTCGGAATTGTATAATCGGCAATTTTTAATTTGTTGAATTCCGTTTCCAATTCGTGAATTTCATCTGGCGTTTCGCGGAGAATCATGAACATGAAATCCGCTTTTTGGCCAATTGTGGAATAGAAGGCGTGGGAACCGGTTTTTGCTTCGTGTACTTGTTCTAATTTATCAAGATATTGATAAAATTCTTCCAATGCGGCTTGTCTTTCTTCTTCAGAAAGCAGTTTCCAGGAAGTCCAGTCCATCGCACGATAATCATGCAGGCAGTACCAGCCGTCTAAAGTAAATGCTGCTTCGCTCATTACATTAACACTCCTTCGATTGATAATCGTTCAAAATAATCTTAGCATAAATCAAGAAATTTTCCTCCCGATTAAGCTTTAAATTTAATGAACCTTTCATGAAATCGCCCACTTTTATTCACAATTGTTTTTGTGTATGCTTGAACTGTAGAAGGCGCAACCGAAAGCAAATTGTGCTGAACCTATTGTGAGGAGCAAACAAAATGCATTCATTATTACAGCAAAAAACGTGGCGTTTTATCGATCAATCCCTTTCCATGGACCGTACCCCCCTTGAATCGTTTGCGATGGATGACACGCTCTGCCAATTGGTGGGACAAGGGTTGTCGGTTCCGGTTGTCCGCACATGGGTGCACCACCCATATGTCGTGTTGGGCATTCAAGATCACCGCATGCCTTATATCCATAAGGGAATCGAGATGTTGAAAAAAGCCCATTATGAAGCGATTGTCCGAAATTCCGGCGGGCTTGCGGTCGTGCTGGATAAGGGGATTTTAAATATTTCCATCGTCCTTTCGGAAGCCCCGGGTTCCATCAGCATTAACATGAGTTATGAAGTCATGCTGCAATTTATAAAGCTGTTGTTTTCCGAAGCCGCAGAAAAAATTCAGGCCTATGAAATTGTGGGTTCTTATTGTCCCGGCTCCTATGATTTGAGTATCGGAGGAAAGAAATTTGCGGGGATATCCCAACGCCGTTTGCGCAATGGGGTGGCCGTCCAGATTTATTTATGTATTGAAGGCAGTGGAAGCGAGCGTGCGGAACTGATTAAACATTTTTATGAAACCAGTTTGAAAGATGCAGAGACAAAATTTCAATATCCGAAAATACAGCCTGATGTGATGGCCAGTTTAAGCGAATTGTTGGACCGTCCCATCACCGTTCAGGAAACCGTCATCCAAGTTCAACAGCTGCTCGCTTCACTTTCTGGGGATGTATTGTTCCAGCCTCTGGAAGGCGATGAATTGCAATTATATTCTTTTTATTTAAAGAGAGTTTTGGAGCGGAATGCAAAAATGCTTGGAAATACGTAGATGGCGAATCAATTCGGCACATCTACGTTTTCTTTGCTAGATTGTTGTTGCATATGGGAATAATCGGCAACTAAATTCCCGTTTTTCTCCATTTTAAATACCGGTGCAATGCGCGGTTCTTCATCTTCCAATGTAACGAGTCTGCGGGCGCGGTTCATGATTTGAACAAATTGCTCGTAATCTTCGCGGATTTGTTTGTTTTCCTTGCGCAGTTTTTCCACTTCTTTTTCCAATTCTTTTATTTTTTCAGTAGCGGAGTTTGCAATTTGACGCCATTTTGTCGCTTCATTGTCGTTGCCTCCCTGGGATTGCAGGCGCAACAAGTATGCAATGACAATATCTAAATTCATATCAGATAAGGAAATAGGCTTGGATTCCCCGTTTGATCCCGGAAGCAAATACACACCCGGCGAACGTCTTCTGCCGTTCACACCCAACAATTTCATCCGCTCTTTCCGGATTCTTTTTGCTTCTTCCAGTTCTTTTTCATAACGTTTGCGAACAACGGCATTCCATCGGAAACCGCATGCAGCAGGAGTCCGATTCAATTTATCTCCGGCTTCTTCAAAAGCGTTCAATTGCGTACTTCCTTCTTTTACATGTCTTAATACCGCTTCGGCGAGCAGTTCGTCGTTTTCTTTTAACCATGCATCCTGTCTGACTTTTGCCATTGTTTAACCCTCCTGTTAATGTAGTAGTTTCTTATTGTCAAAACATATCGTGTCCAACAAGTTCCAATTTTATTCATTTTTCTGATGAATTTTTTATATGAATTTAGCAAAAAAGGCGGAATTCAGTCCTTTGTTGGATATTTGTCCTTTTTACTTGAATGGAAGTGTGGCTATAGTCTAAAATATCTTTTAGGCTAAAAAATGAATTTGATTGATAGAAAGGATTGTTGATCATATGGCGGCAAACGAATTTAGAGTTTGCGATGAATGTCAAGCCGTCAATTTAAAAACGCTCATTCCGAAATTGAAAAAGTTGGATCCCGATGCAACGATCGTCATCGGTTGCCAATCCTATTGCGGACCCGGCCGCAAAAAAACTTTCACTTTCGTCAACGGCAGACCGGTAAACGCATTAACGGAAGAGGAATTAATGGAAAAAGTGAAAGCCAAATTGAAGATGGATTAAACAAAAGCTACTTTCTATCGTGGTAGAAGGTAGCTTGTTTTATTTTTTATCAGCTTTGGCCATAAGAGGTTGTTTTAATCATCGGAGTTTCAAATATAATCGTTTTTATCCAATAAAACCTGTGGTGGATGGGGATACATGGAAATTTTTGCGGCTTTCCGGGATTTCCTTGCGGTTTTGGGAAAATGCATGCCTCCACCAAAAGCCGCACCCGAAATTCTCCCGGCTTCCACAACAACAATGGCGTGTAAAAAATTAGAAAATTTCTTATAATAGATAGTAAGAATTGGAAGGAACGAGGTGCGGTAATTTTGGTGGAATATGCAAAACAAAAACTTCCGGAAGAAAAAGTGTTCAAAGATCCCGTGCACCGATATGTTCATGTTCGAGACCAAGTGATTTGGGATTTGATTGGAACAAAAGAATTTCAGCGTTTGCGCCGGATCCGCCAGCTGGGCACGACATATCTCGTGTTTCATGGTGCGGAACATAGCCGATTCAATCATTCGCTGGGGGTTTATGAAGTCGTCCGCCGCATTGTGGATGATGTATTTCACGGAAGACCCGATTGGAATGAGGATGAACGCCTTCTGGTGCTATGCGCGGCGCTGCTCCACGATTTGGGCCACGGTCCATTTTCCCATGCGTTCGAAAATGTGTTTAAAACGGACCATGAATATTTCACAAGAAAAATATTGCTGGGGGAAACAGAAGTAAATGCGGTTTTGAAGCGGGTATCGGACGATTTTCCTGAAAAAGTGGCCCAAGTGATTGAAAAAACTTATGAAAACCAGCTTGTGGTCAGCCTCATATCGAGTCAAATCGATGCCGACCGGATGGATTATTTGCAAAGGGATGCTTACTATACCGGGGTAAGTTACGGCCATTTCGATATGGAACGAATTCTCCGCGTCATGCGTCCGAGAAAGGGGAAAGTCGTCATTAAATCCAGCGGCATGCATGCGGTGGAAGATTATATCATGTCCCGCTATCAAATGTACCTGCAAGTGTATTTCCACCCCGTTTCACGCAGTGCGGAAGTGTTGTTGCACAACATCCTCAAAAGAACAAAACATTTGTATGAACAAGGATATCAATTCACCTTTGAACCGGTTCATTTTCAATCTTTCTTTGAAAATAAGATTACGGTGGAAGATTACCTTGAACTGGATGAGTATTTATTAGTGACCTATTTCAAAATGTGGATGAAGGAAAAGGATCCGATATTACGAGATTTGAGTACGAGATTTGTGAACCGCAAATTGTTCAAATACATCAATCTCAACCCGGAAGAAGAGCCGGAGCGTTTCGAACGATTAAAAGAGCTTTTCCGTCAAGCGGGTGTGGATACGGATTACTATATTTATCACGACTGCACATCGGACTTGCCTTACGATTACTATGAGCCGGATAAAGAAACGAACCGATTCCCAATTTTTTTGGAAATGCCGAATGGCGAAATCAGGGAATTGTCCCAGGAGTCTTTCATTGTGGATGCCATTGCCGGCCGCATGAAAAAGGACCATAAAGTTTACTATCCGAAAGAAGCGCTGATGGATCCAACCTTAGATCAAAGTTTAAAAATCGAAATGGAAAAGCTATTGAATAATGCAAAATAATTGGATGATTGATGTGGCTCGCATTGATTTTTGTTAAAAAACCATAATAATGGGGAAACATTCCGTATTAAAAATTCTTAAAATATTCTGGAAGAAAGAAGAAATTATATTATAATAGAGTTTGACTACCTTAAAGAAAGGAATGCAGCATGAAAAAATATCTTAGAATTTTTTTATTGATGTTTCCCCTGTTATGGATTGCCCCAAATTTGGGGGAAGCAGCAAGCAAGGTGAGTTATGCCGTTCCTTTGTATGACAATGTCAAGGTTTACGATAACCGCACCGGCGCACTGGTACCGATCGCAACGATGAAGAAAAATCAGCCGCTGGTCATTGACAAAGATTATGGCCAAAACTGGTGGCAAGTCAAATTCGGAAATGGCTACGGCTTCATCGCCAAAAGGGATGTGTATCGTTCGGTCACTTGGACAACAAACAACGTCAATACGAAGGCCAAAAATTCGAATACGACGGTGTTGATCAACAGTGATGTGGAAGTGTTTGACAACACCTCGGGAAAATTGGAACCGATGATCACGATTCATGCTGGTATCCGTTATCCGATCATCAGTGATTACAGCAAGAATTATTGGAAAGTGGATGTAGGTGGCAGAATCGGTTATATGCCGAAATATCGGACAAGCGTGGACTATGGTGTGCCGATTTTAATGTATCACCACATTTTAACTCCGGAAGAAAAAGCGAATTCCCAATTCGCCAATGCCAATACAACCGTGACCACCATCGAATTCAACAACCAAATGCAATGGCTGAAAAACAATGGTTATCAAACCATCTCACTCTATGATTTGGAAAGATATTTGAGACGGCAAGTGAATCTTCCGGCAAAAGCGGTGGTTCTTACTTTTGACGACGGCATAACAAGCACAAGGGAGTATGCTTACCCGATTTTGAAGGAATACGGCTTTACCGCAGAACAATTTATCATAACAAGCAGAATTCCTTCTGAAAAGCAGCCTTTCCAATGGGATACCCTGCGATTCTTCAGCAAACAGGATATGGATGAGTTGAGCGATGTCTTCCGCTACGGAAGCCACACTCATGATTTACATAGTCTGGTAGGGAATAAAGCAAAGGGAATCACGATTTCATATAAGGACTTATATAATGATTTGGCCAAGAGCAGAAATATTTTAGGCACTTATTATTTTGCTTATCCATTTGGCCAATATAATCAAAACTATTTGAATGCGGTGAAAAAAGCGGGTTACCGAATGGCTGTTACGACAAGAAAGGGTAAAGTGAATTTGGGAGAAGATTTATATACTTTGGAACGATTGGGCATCGAACCGGGGCTTTCGATGGATGAATTTGCAAAAAAAGCAGGCAATTACAAGTAGAGGGTGACGAAAGGGTCACCCTTTGCTTTTGTGAATATCTGATAATTTGAAACGGAACATCCCGCAATTTCACATCGGGTGGCCCGCTTTGCCATTTACTTGTCGGAAGCCCGTACGCCGCCTGTTGCATAATGATTTTTGGGCATTTCTTCAATGATGATTGTTACGGCTTCAGGTTTTGCTTGAATCGTTTCAACAAGCGCTTCCGTCACTTTTTCAACCATCGCTTTTTTCTGTTCATCTGTGCGACCTTCCAACATTTTGATTGTTACTACCGGCATGACGCAACCTCCTAGTGGATAAATTGTAAGTATAGTTATTATAATAGGTTTAAACGGAGGGGATGACAATATGACAAATCAAGAAAAACCGAAACAAAAGATTTCTTTCACCATCATTAAAAACGACCCGACGGATGGCCACAAAGGGTTTGGAATCGGCACAATCTCGCTGGAAAATGTCACTCCGGTATTCATTGATATAGAAGAAAAACAGGCATTTATTGATATGGGAGCCATGCACGCCAAAAGCGCGGTGGAAAAGGGCATCAAATTCACGACAAACCGGGAAGATTCCGCCGGCGGAAAACCTTACTGGCTTGTATGGGTGACGGTGGACGTGAAAGAAGACGGACCGTATTACGCAGGGGTTGCCGCTTGCGAAATGGTGGTCAACCGGGAAAAACGGAGAGGCTTTAAAATTTTGGCCGACCATGTGAACAAAATGGACAAATCCTTGAAGCGCAAAATTATCGTAGATCATATGGATGATGAATCAAAGAAAGTGCTGGCGGAATTTCTTCAAAATCATGATCAGGGCATGTGGGAACGCAGCAGCCAGCAATTGAAAGATGATTTGACGGTGCAGGAATAAATTTTTTGCGTTGTCAATAATTATGATAAAAAAAATAATAGTTTATGGCGGAAATGTGACGAAAAGTTGTAATATTCGTTCCTTTGTTGAAACCATTCTAAAAAATAAGTACACTGAAGTTATAATGATAAATAGTATAACTAGGACACTCAGTAGATAGGGTTAGGTGCTATGCGGTATTTGAAAATCCCAAGCCAAATGCCACATAATAACTCTATTTACAAAAGGCTTTCTCTTTCATAGGGGAAGCTTTTTATTTTTTATTGACCTTTTGAATAAAAAAGATGCTGGTTTAAAACCAGCACCCGATCAATGAAACAGCCCTTTGATGGAATCAAACGGGAACAGTTCAAACAAACCTTTCCATGTATCTTCATTAAAGAAATCAAGATCCGTACATTTTTTCGTTGGAACATCCTCTTCTTTTAAATACATGAGCCGTTGTTTCGGACATGCATCAGTCGCCAGTTTGCCCGTTTCAATATCGATGACGACCCCTTTTACGCCATCCGGCACTTCGAAAGATTCATCCGGTTTTTCCCGGTGAACGGCCTCCATGAAATCGATCCACACTTGCTTATGGGCCGACATTTCCGAAGAGGTCGACAACGTTTTCCCTTGGTCATAACCGTTCCAAACGCCGGCTGTCAAACTTGGACTGTAGCCGATGAGCCATTGATCCGAAACGGTTGTCCCCGATTTCGCCGCATACGTATGGGTCATTCTGGAGCGGAGGGAAACGCCTGTTGCCGGTGAGTAATCGCTGAACACCGGATCGAAAATGCCTGTCATCATTTGCGTTAGGATGAACGCATCCTGTTCGGAAATGATTTGTTCTTTCGGCGGCTCTTCATACTCGTAAACAATTTCGCCTTCTTCGTTCTGAATGGATAAAATCGTCGTCGGTTTCCGGTATTCCCCTTTGGCTGCAATGATGTTGAAGGCGTTCGTCAAATCATACAGCGAATTTTCAATCGTGCCCAGTGCCATGGATGGATTATCTTTGTTGGAATACCGCAAATTGAACCTCTTCGACATTTCACGGAATTTATCATACCCGATTTGTTCCAGCGTTTTTACCGCATAAATGTTGTCTGAGATGGCAATTGCCTGAGCCATGGACATGTCGCCATCCGCGAATTTCCCGTTGACGTTTTGGGGTTTATAAGTGGCCCGTCCATTGTCGTACGTAAAGATCGTTTCACCCACGTCCAAGAAAGTGAGCGGTGTAAAACCGTTTTCCAATGCCGCCGCATATAAGAACGGCTTGATGGCGGAACCCGGTTGGCGAAGGGCCTGTGTTACACGGTTATAGGAACTTTCTTGATAGTTGCGTCCACCGACAAGGGCCGTTACTTGGCCGGTTTTGACATCCATGCTGACAAGCCCCACTTGCAGGTCGTTGTCCGGCATGTTTTTCTCGATGGCTTCTTCCGCCGCTTTTTGATGGGCCTGGTTCAACGTCGTTTTAATGACCCAGCCGCCGGAACGGATATTCAAGTTTTTCTTTTCCAAAATGTCCGCCGCTTCTTGCCAAGCGACGTCCAAGAAATAAGGCGCGACTGTTTTGGAAGCGGTCCATTGATCGTTTTTCAGCACGATTTTTTCCGACAATGCCCGTTCCTTTTCTTCCGCCGAGATTTTATTTTGATCTTCCATCAAAGCGAGTATTAAATGCTGCCGTTGGACGGCTTTGTCATAATTATTGAGAGGGGAATAAATACTTGGCCCTTTCGGAATGCCGGCGAGCATGGCGGATTCCGCCAACGTCAGGTCGCTGGCGGATTTGCCGAAATAGTATTTGCTCGCCGCTTCGACCCCATACATGCCGTGGCCGTAGTTGACCGTATTCAAATAGGCTTCTAGTATTTCATCTTTAGAATAAAAGATTTCCAGACGGTAAGCATAAACGGCTTCCATTATCTTCCTTGTCCAAGTTTTATCCAATGTCAAATAAAGATTTCTAGCCAATTGCTGGGTGATTGTGCTCGCCCCTTGCGCTTTGCTGCGGGTTTTCAAATCCGTCAAAATGGCGCTGGCGATTCTTGGAATGTCAAACCCGTGATGTTGATAAAAATCTTTGTCTTCCACAGCGATGGTTGCTTCTATTAAATAAGGTGAAATTTCATCAAGCTCTTTCCAATAGCGGCGTTGATCCGTGAAATGATCCCCGATTTGATGGCCATTCCGGTCCAAGAAAACGGATGCTTTCGGTATCGTGAGTGGAGGAGCTCCGGCAATTTGCGCATACAATCTCAAACCGCCCAGGGCCACAACCATTGCGCATACAAAAGCGATCGTGTAGAAAGCCATCCGTTTTTTCCGTTTTTGCCGTCTCATTTTCCGCTGATAACTCCGTCTTCGATCCATCCATTTCACCTCATTTCTTCCAATTACCCATAGTATGGACTTGAAAATGGCAGTTTAATCGAGAATGCGCTTAAAAAAACTGTTGCCTTTTGTCTAAAAACGTCTATACTTTTTCTGTATGAAATGCAATTTTTGAAAAGGGCAATTTTCTTGGGATGCATTTTGATTTCCGAATCTATAAGTGAATACGAAAAATGTCGAAAAAAGTTCCGAATTCCTTTGAATTCGAAATTTTCAGCTTTTCCGAAAAAGATCAATAGAGTAGGTGATTCATATGCGTTTTGATGAAACATATTCCGGAAATGTGTTTATAAAAAGCCATCCAAATTATGAAGAGTCCAAAGCGGTGTTATATGGAATGCCGATGGACTGGACGGTCAGCTTCCGACCAGGCTCCCGGTTCGGCCCGGCAAGAATCCGCGAAGTTTCTGTCGGCCTGGAAGAGTACAGTCCATATCTTGACCGTGAATTGGATGAAGTGAAATTTTTCGATGCGGGCGACATTCCGCTTCCATTCGGAAATGCCCAAAAATCATTGGATGAAATTGAGAAGTTTGTAAAGAAAGTTTTGGCAGATGGAAAAATCCCGGTTGGAATGGGTGGAGAGCATTTGGTGACATGGGGTGTGGTGCAAGCCGTTTATGAAAAATATCCGGATATAGCCATTCTTCATTTTGATGCCCATACCGATTTGCGCACGGATTATGAAGGGGAACCATTGAGCCACGCAACGCCGATCCGGAAAATTGCGGAAATGATTGGTCCAAGCAATGTATATTCTTTCGGCATCCGTTCAGGACTGAAAGAAGAATTTGAATGGGCGAAAGAAAACGGCATGTATATCGCAAAGTTTGAAGTGCTCGAACCGTTGAAAGAAGTGCTTCCAACATTGAAAGGCCGCAATGTTTATATCACAACGGATATTGACGTGCTGGATCCGGCCTTTGCTCCTGGCACAGGGACAGTGGATTGCGGCGGCATTACGTCCAAAGAACTGCTTGCGGCCATCCATGAAATTGCAAGAAGCGAAGTGAATGTTGTTGGATTTGACTTGGTGGAGGTTGCGCCTGTTTACGACCACTCCGAGATGACCGTGAATACGGCTTCCAAATTATTAAGAGAAATGATTTTGGGATGGATCAAGTAAGATATTGATAGAAAGGGGATTAAAGTTTTTCATGAACTTTAATCCTCTTTTTTTGGAGCGGGAGAGGGGAAACTGTTCACAAATCAGGCGGTATGGACAAAATAGGCTTAAAATCTGCAAAGAAAACGGGTGCCTTAAGGCGGTTAAATAGAATAGAACAAACTCCACTTCCATCTTGATAAGGAATGGAAAATCATCCTATAATAAATAGGTTATAGTATTACATAAGGAGTGCCCACAGGAAATGAGTGTTGAAAAAAACGTAAAAATCAAAGTCATTTCAACGATCCGCCCAATCGAAGGGGACGAGGAAACCTACGAACTGTGGATTCAGGGAGTTTGGTTGAAAAAGAACGATAAAATGTATTTGCGATATGAAGAAATAATGGAAGACCAAACAATCCGCACAACGGTGAAAATGAACAACGACCATGCACTCATTTTGCGCAGTGGAGCTGTCAATATGCGGCTGCCATTCAGCCTGGAAAGCAGACAAAACGGTCATTACGACACAGCCTTCGGAACGTTGCCGCTGCAAACGAAAACGCATCGTCTGGGGTTTGAACATACGGAAGAAAATAATATCAGTGGCAGATTCAATGTGCAGTATGATTTAATAATTAGTGGACAATCAGTCGGTCATTATACATTGGAAATTCAATATACGGAGGGACAAGCATGAATGCGGTAGAACAATTGCAGGAAAAACTGAAAAACTTGTTAAAGGCGGCTGTAGAAAAAGCGCAACTTTTGGAAGAGGGGACGGATTTTCAAGTTCAGATCGAAGTGCCAAAAGATCAAACGAAAGGCGACTTCGCCACAAACTTGGCCATGCAGCTGACGAAACTTGCGAAAAAACCTCCCCGCCAAATTGCGGAAGCGATCGTTGGCAATCTTGAAACAGAAGGCACAGAAATCGAAAAAGTGGAAATTGCCGGACCTGGTTTCATCAACATTTTTGTCCGCAAAGATTTCCTTGCCGATATTGTGAAAGCGGTGTTCGATCAAGGTGAAAATTATGGCCGGTCAAATGCTGGAGGCGGCGAAAAAATCCAAGTGGAGTTTGTATCCGCGAACCCTACAGGCGACCTTCACTTAGGACATGCCCGCGGTGCTGCATTCGGCGACTCCCTATGCAATGTGCTGGATTTCGCAGGATACGATGTCACTCGCGAATATTACATCAACGATGCCGGAAATCAGATCAACAACTTGGCCTATTCTTTGGAAGCCCGCTACAAACAAGTGCTTGGACTTGAGGCGGAAATGCCTGAAGATGGCTACTACGGCCAGGACATCATCGAAATTGCGAAAAAACTCGCTGAACAATATGGGGATTCCATCCTGGAAAAATCCGATGAAGAACGCTTCAACTTCTTCCGTGAAAATGGACTCGCCCTTGAACTGGAAAAATTGAAAAAAGACTTGGAAAACTTCCGCGTGCGCTTTGACGTATGGTATTCCGAAACTTCATTATATAAAAGCGGAAAAATCGACAAAGCATTGGATAAATTAAGAGCAAACGGCCACATCTATGAGAAGGATGGGGCAACTTGGTTCCGTTCCACAACATTCGGCGATGACAAAGACCGCGTGTTGATTAAATCAGACGGTTCCTACACTTACTTGACACCGGATATCGCTTACCATGAAGATAAAATTCAGCGCGGCTTCGATAAACTCATCAATATTTGGGGAGCAGACCACCATGGTTACATTCCGCGCATGAAAGCGGCCATCGAAGCCCTCGGTTATGACCGGGATAAGTTGGAAGTGGAAATTATCCAAATGGTGCAGCTTTATAAAAACGGCGAAAAATATAAAATGAGCAAACGGACAGGAAATGCCGTAACCATGCGTGAACTTGTGGAAGAAGTCGGTTTGGATGCGGTCCGCTACTACTTCGTCAAAACGGCCTGCGATTCCCATATGGACTTTGACTTGGATTTGGCCGTTGCCGAGTCCAACGAAAATCCGGTGTATTATGCCCAATATGCCCATGCACGTATTTGTTCGATTTTGCGTGCCGCAGAGAAACAAGGCTTCCAACCATCATTGGAAAACCTGGATTTATTGACGGATGCAAAATCAGAAGAAGTGCTAAAAATCGTGGGCACTTTCCCGCAAGTAGTGGCGGAAGCGGCAAAACACCGCACACCTCACCGGATCGCGAACTACATTCAAGAACTGGCGGCATCCTTCCACAGCTTCTACAATGCGGAAAAAGTCATCAACCCGGACAACAAAGAATTGACAGAAGCGCGCCTTGCATTAATTCAAGCCGTTCGGGTTACCCTTGCCAACGCTCTAAGATTAATCGGCGTGTCAGCACCGGAAAAAATGTAAATCTTAATACCCAAACACCAGCTCCAACAGATGGGCTGGTGTTTTTTCTTATAATTCTTATTAAAATTATAAGGTTTATATTGACAAGGAAAATGCCGTCCAGTAAAATGATAAACAATTCCAACCTATCAAGTTGGTATTTAGTTGGCAGAGGAAAATTTTCCCGTCTTATCACGAAAAAATAGGTTTTTTCGAGAAAAACAATTCCAACTAAAAAACTCAGAATATGTTATTGACTAATAAAGTCGAAAAATGTAGAATCATATCATAGTAATTTAATCATATTTATTGGATTAGTTAAATTCCTTTTCTTATTGAAAGGTTGTGAAAATTTCCGTGAAAGAACTATTTATCAAAACGGAAGAACAGCGGAAATGGTTAGAAAAATTGGGAAATCTGGAGCAATCCATTAAAGAGCATGCCCAAGAAAACGATGAACAATCCCTTTTCCCTCATGACAATATAAACAAATTGCGTGAAATCGGGTACACAAAAGTGACGCTGCCAAAGGAATACGGCGGTGAAGGGTTCAACGTTTACGACGCCATCTTACTGCAAGAAACATTGGGCAGTTACGATGGAAGCACAGCCCTTTCCATCGGTTGGACGCTGCTTACGGTAGGGGATGTTTACGAAACGAAAAGCTGGCCAAAAGAGAAACTGGCTGATTTTGCAAAAGCGGTGGAAAAAGGGGCGATCATCAACAAAATCGTCAGCGAAGTCATCACAGGGAGCCCGATCCGCGGAGGACGTCCCGGAACGAGCGCTGTGAAAAAGGGCAATAAGTGGGTCATCAACGGCCGCAAAGCCTATGCCACTTGTTCGCCGGAATTGGATTATTTTTTGGTGACCGCTTGGATTCCGGAGATTGAAAGCACCGGAAACTTTTTAATCCATAAAGATGCAGCAGGGCTATCCATCGAGGAAACATGGGATACCGTTGCCATGAAAGCGACGGGAAGCCATGATTTGGTATTGGAAAATGTGGAAGTGGATGAATCCGACCTGGTGGAAATTCCGAATTACCAAACGGGATTTAAATTGAATGGCTGGTTGTTGATCATTCCGGCAACTTATCTCGGCATCGCCCAGGCGGCCCGCGACTATGCGGTGGAATTTGCCAATCATCATTCGCCAAACAGCATTCAAGGAACCATTGCCACTTTGCCGAATGTGCAATCACTTATCGGGGAAATCGATTTGCTTCTTGCACAAGCACGCTTCACCCTTTACGGCGCAGCCCAAAGCTATATCGAATTAATCAACAAAGGAAATCTTGCTGCACAAGAGGCGGGCAACATCGTCAATGCGGTGAATGTTGCCAAATATACGGTAACCAATAATGCGATTGCCATCGTCGACAAAGCGATGAGAGTTGTGGGGGCAAAAAGCTTGCAGCGCAACAATCCGTTGCAGCGCTATTATCGCGATGTCCGCGCAGGTCTTCATAATCCGCCGATGGATGACTTGACCATCAAAAAATTGGCGGAATCAGCATTAAAATTATAAATTTAATCATAATTAGGAGGAATCAACAATGAAGTTGAAAAAATTATTGAAATTAGGGGCTATCGGTTTACTTGCGGCTTCACTGGCTGCCTGCGGAGGAGAAGATGCTTCCGATTCGGAAAATAAAAAAGCGGAAGAATCCGGTTCAGATGTGAAAAAAGTAAAAGTGGCCTATGCAATTTCCTGGAAGCCGATTACATACCAAGATGAAAAAGGCAATCCTGCCGGCTATGAATTGGATATGTTGAGACTAGTGGATGAAAAACTGGAAGACTATGAATTTGAATATATCGGAACAACAGATGACGATCTGCTCATCGGGGTCGAACAAGGCAAATATGATTTGGGTGTCAAAAACATTTTCTATACGGATGAAAGAGCGGAAAAATACATTTTCCCTAAAGAATTTACAGGACTCAGCAGCGTTGGTCTATTGTTGAAAAAAGAAAATGCCAATATTAAAGATTTATCCGATTTTGCAGCTGCCGGTTTGGAACTTGCGCCGATTGCCGCCAATAATGCCCAATACACAGTGGTGGCGAAATACAACGAAGAACATCCTGACAATCCAGTGAAATTGGTGGCAGGCGATACGTTTGCTGTGGATGTTGTGCAATGGGTGAATGAAGGACGTGCGGATGGCGGAATTGCTTTGGAGCCGGTGGTCGACAAACAAATAAACGATCCGGAAGGTCCATATCATAATTTGAAAGATGAATTGGTATATAACGAATTTACAGTGATTAAAACTTGGACGCTGTTTAACAAAAACCAACAAGAATTGGCAAATGCTTTTGATGAAGCGGTAAAAGAAATCAAACAAACGGATGCACTCAATAAATTGATGGTAAAACATTATGGCCGCGACTTATTTGAAGTGCTGAAAAAAGTGGAAGCTGAGTCTAAATAACTCGTGATGGGCTGTTGGGTAGATCACCTTACAGCCTTATTTTTTAAGTCGATAGGGGTGAAAGGATGTTTTTTGAAAAGTACTTTGATATCGATTATTTATGGGGAGCTTTTCCTCAACTCTTGCCCTACTTGAAAATCACTTTTGCGGTGGCGGGATTGGCGGTGCTATTTGGCACTTTGCTCGGTTTGTTGCTGGCCTTTATGAAAATGGGGAAAAGCAAAATTTTGCAGATCGTTGCCCATGGTTATACAACGGTTATGCGTTGCACCCCTTCCATCGTGCTGTTGTTCCTTGTTTACTACGGTGTTCCTTTCTTATCGGAAGCATTGTTTCACATTCATTTGCAGGATATTTACACAGGGGTGTTTGTTGTCATCACATTCTCCCTGCAATTTGCGGCGATGATGTCGGAAGTGATCCGTTCCGCCATCCTGGCCATTGATAAAGGACAGTTTGAAGCGGCAGTAAGTGTGGGGTTAACGCCTTGGCAAGCTTACAGACGGATCATCTTCCCCCAAGCTTTTGTCGTAGCCCTTCCAAACTTCGGAAATGGCCTCATTGCCATCTTGCAAGAAGGGGCATTGGCGTATACCATCGGATTCATCGATATTGTGGGGAAAGCGAATCTCATTATTTCCAGCAACTTCAATTCCCATGCACTGGAAATTTACATCGCTTTAGCCGTCATTTATTGGGTGATTTCGATCGTCATTGAAAAAGTATTTGACCTTTTAGAAAAAGCGTTCAGCAAAGGTTCGCGTTCAATTAAAGCATCGTAGGAGGTGGAGAGCGGATGCTGGATATGGAATTTCTCGTTGATACATTTTTTGTTGCCTTGTCCGGGGTGCCAGTGGCATTGCTTGTGACCATTGTTTCCTTGTTGATTGCATTGCCGATCGGTTTCTTATTCGCATTGACAAGAATCAATAAGATTCCCGTGTTGAATCAGCTGGCTAAAATTTATGTTTCGTTCGTTCGAGGCACGCCTGTGATTATACAAATCTTTGTTTTATATAGCTTTATTCCGATTGTTTTAAATATGACCTTTGAAAAATACGGCATCGATTATGAAGTGTATAAGATTCATCCAATCTGGTATGCCTTCGTGATTTTCGCTTTCAATAAATCCGCCGTACTAATAGAAGTGTTCCGCTCCGCATTATCGACGGTGGAGAAGGGGCAATTGGAAGCGGCGTATTCAGTGGGGCTCACGACAGCCCAGGCATACCGGAGAATCATCATCCCCCAGGCTCTTGTCTCCGCATTGCCGAATCTTGCGACAACGACAGTAAACTTGATTAAAGCTACGTCATTGGGGTATGCCATTTCCTTGCAGGAGATTACGTTAAAGGCAAAAGTGGCGGCCAACTTCGGCTATAACTATTTGGAAGCATACATCGACATTTTCATCGTCTATTTGATCCTTTGTATTGCCGTCGAACAATTGTTCAAGTATTTAGAAAAACGATTGAGCCGATACAAAGTGGCAAGCGTTTAAAGGAGGCACAATATGCTGGAAATTAGAGGAATCCATAAATCCTTTGGAAAAAACGAAATATTAAAAGGGGTAGATTTGACGATCAATAAAGGGGACGTGGTCGTCATCCTTGGCCCGAGCGGTTCCGGGAAAACGACGCTGCTCAGATGCATCAACTTTTTGGAAAGAGCGGATCAGGGAACGGCAAAATACGGGGATCTGGAAGTGGATTTGAAACATGCGAAGAAAAAAGAAGTGCAAGAGGTGCGGAAAAAAACGGCTTTCGTCTTCCAAAACTACAATTTATTCAATAATAAAACGGCCATTGAAAATGTCATGGAAGGATTGGTCGTTGCCCGCAAAGTGCCGAAACAACAAGCGCGGGAAATGGCGAAAAAAGCATTGGATAAAGTGGGGTTATCCGATAAATACGACTATTATCCAAGCCAGCTGTCAGGAGGCCAGCAACAACGGGTCGGAATCGCCCGTGCCGTTGCGTTGAACCCGGACATCATCCTATTTGACGAGCCGACTTCCGCCCTTGACCCGGAACTTGTTGGAGAAGTGCTGAATACGATGAAGGAAATTGCAAAAGAAGGCACGACGATGCTTGTTGTGACCCACGAAATGGGCTTTGCCAAAGATGTGGCGAACAAGGTGATTTTCATGGACGGCGGAGTGATTGTGGAAGAAGGGACGCCTCATGACATCTTTGTTGCGCCGAAAGAGGCCAGAACGAAACAATTCTTGCGCCGCGTATTGCCAGGTTCCTTCGATTATGAAATCTAAAGGAGAAACGCCCTCAATTGGAAGTTTTGAGGGCGTTTTTTCTTATTTTTCATATTCAACCTATGATTTGATTGGGAATTCGCTATAATAAAAAATATTGAACATTTTGAAACATTATGTAGTCAGAAAAAAGGGTTGCATTTCTCGTTGGTTGCGGGAGATGTTTATTTTTAATGAAGAGTTCAATGGAGGAAATATGGAAACTTTTCTTAACTATTTGAAGTGGGCAGAGGATGTGGAATGAAGAAAAAGATGTTTCTCGCATATGGTTCCACTTTTCTTCTATTATTGGTGAGCATCTGGCTTGGCATATCGGTTGGCACTGTCGACATTCCCTTTTCCGCTTTATGGGATCAAGAAAGCAATCCCAGAGCTTACAGCATTTTATGGAATATCCGCATGCCCCGCGTGATGCTTGCCGGGCTTGTCGGCGCGTCCCTTGCCATTGCCGGGGCAGCCTTCCAGGGATTGTTAAGAAATCCGTTGGCGGATCCGTATACGATCGGCGTTTCATCGGGTGCTTCGGTCGGGGCAATCTCCACGATTTTTTTCGGCATCTCCTTGCCGATGCTCGGTTCCTATACCCTCGCCATGTTTGGGATACTTGGGGCCTTTATCACACTGTTGGTCGTCATCACTTTTGCGCGCCTTGTCGATAAATCGATGAAAATGGAAACCCTGATATTGACGGGAGTCATTTTCAGCTCCTTTTTGTCCTCCTGCATTTCCTTATTGACCGCCTTGTCCCATGAAGAATTGAAGGCCGTTGTGGGCTGGCTGCTTGGAAGTGTGGCCATGCGCGGGTGGTCTTATGTATACATACTCGTTCCTTTTTTGATTCTCGGTTCGGCGATTTTATGGTTCAACCGGAGAGAATTGAACGTGATGATGTATGGAGATGAGCGGGCGACTTCCCTAGGCGTGAATGTCGTCCGGAGAAAATATGCCGTGCTGATTGGCGGATCCGTGTTGACGGGAGCCGCTGTCAGCGTTTCGGGAACGATCGGGTTTGTCGGTTTGGTGGTGCCGCACATCACCCGGATGGTTTGGGGAACGGATCACCGCCATCTGTTGCCGCTATCGTTTTTGAATGGCGCGACATTGTTGATTGTCTGCGATTTGGTGTCCCGGACCATTGTGGCGCCGCAGGAATTGCCGATCGGCGTGGTCACCGCCTTTATCGGTGCACCGGTGTTTGCTTATATATTCTTTAAACAGCGACGAAAGTAGTGAGGGGGGATACGGGTGCTGAAGGTAGAACATATTTCCGGCGGCTATCATCAAACCCCGATTATTCATGATGTGTCCTTTCAAGTGAATCAAGGGGAGTTCCTCGGCATACTGGGTCCGAACGGGTGCGGGAAGTCCACTCTGATCAAAATGATCAGCGGCATTTTGAAACCGTCTTCAGGAACGGTCGCCATTGATGATGTGCCCATCGAAAAGCTTTCTTCCCGGGAACTGGCGAAAAAGATGACGGTGTTGCCGCAAATACAAAGCAACGCCTTTTCGACGACCGTCCGGGAAACCGTTGAAATCGGCCGTTATCCTCATCAGTCCGGATTTTTCTCCAGCTGGTCGGAGGAGGACGAAAAAGCGGTCCAAAAAGCGATGGAACTGACGGATGTATTGAAATATGCAGATAAGAATTTGGAGTTTTTATCCGGCGGGGAAAGGCAGCGGGTGTTCATTGCCCAGGCTTTGGCCCAATCTTCCCGGCTGCTCATATTGGATGAACCGACAAACCACCTGGATATCGCCCACCAAAAACAAATATTGGATATGATTCGCCGGGAAGTGACGGAAAATGGATTGACCGTTGTTGCGGTTTTTCATGATATCAATTTGGCGTCCCTCTATTGCGACCATTTGCTATTGATGGAAGCGGGAAGGGTAAGGGCATATGGCGAGCCCCATGAAGTCATTATTGATCGGCAAATCATGGAAGTGTATGATGCGCGCATATCAACGCAAGCCCATCCGGAGAAGCCGAAACCGCAAATGTCCATTTTGCCGGATTTTGATGAACAGACGAAGGAAAAAATGGTTTCTTTATCCAATATACAAAAGGGTGATGATTACATCGCCTTCATTGCGGATTTTCCTTTAAAAGTGCTGTCTTCCGCGGTGCATAATGCCGGTCTTGGATGGTACAGGGCATTCATCAATCGGACGGTTCCGCCCGAATACGATATCGAAAATGTAAAAAATGAATTTCTGCATTATATCGTTCATCATGGGTTTTCCCCGACGAATACAGTGGGAATGATGACGGCGGTGGATACGAAAAAAGCGGTGATGAAAGAATACCCTGCATCTTTCGGAAGCTTGATCGTCATTGTGACGGCCGGCGTGGGCAATGCCATTGATGTTTCCCATGCATACGAACGGAAGGCATTTCAACCTATCGGCACCATCAATACATGGGTGGTCATCAATGGGAAATTGTCCGATGAAGCCTTCGTGCAGGGGATGATGACCGCAACGGAAGCGAAATCGAAAGCCCTTCAATCTGAAAATGTCATGGATAAATTATCGAACACCATTGCCACAGGAACACCGACGGACAGTCTCCTTATTGCCGCAACGCAACAGGGGGAATATATGCAATATGCGGGACCTCTTACAGAAGTCGGAAAAATGATCGGCAAAGGGGTTTATGAAGCGACGGTGGAAGCCATTCAAATTTACAAAAGGGAGATGGAACAATGAAAATTTACACGAAAACAGGGGATCAAGGAAAAACGAGTTTGATTGGAGGACGTGTTTCCAAAGATCATCTCCGGGTGGAAGCTTATGGAACAATCGATGAATTGAATTCCTTTATTGGAAAAGCGGTGACGGAATTGGATCCCGGCAAATTCAAAGATATCCTCGGAGATCTTGAAACAATCCAACATGAACTTTTTGATTGCGGCGGAGATTTGGCCAACGTGATGAAAGAGAGAAAGTATAAATTGCAGGAAGCTTCTGTGGAGGCGCTGGAAAAACGCATCGATGCGCTTTCCGAAGAATTGCCGCCTTTGAAGCGTTTCATATTGCCGGGAGGGTCACCGGCAGCAGCGACGCTCCATATTGCGCGCACGGTGACGAGACGGGCTGAGCGCCAAGTGGTGAAGTTGATGAATGAGGAAGAAGAAGTGCCAGGAGTGATTCAAAAATATTTAAACCGTCTATCGGACTACTTTTTTGTGGCCGCCCGTGCTGTGAATTTCCGGTTGAACGTGAATGATGTGGAGTATATCAGGGGCGGAGACGTGTTTAGATGATACTGAGAAAGAAAATCCGGGCATTCTTTGGTGTGAATTTGCCCGGATTTTTCTCATTTACGCGCGAATATCGGTGATTTTTGCTGTTTCTTTAATGAACCTTCCAGATTTATCATATGTAATTAATATAAATTTTATAGTATGATAATTTCAAACAGCGAAAAATTTAGAAATTTTCGAATAGTTGTTGACTGAATGCTCATTCATATTTTAAAATGAAGCATATAAACGGATAAAGTAAGAGGGATGTGTTCAAGCAATAATACTTGGGGGGAGTAGAAATGAATGGTCTATTGCTGGCGAACTTGATATTATTCATCGCCGTTGTCGTGTATGCGGTTTCTTTGTTTGCATATGCAGTAATTACGAGATTACAATATATCAAGCTCGGAAAACCGGAAGAGTTGAATTTGAGTTTTAAAGATCGATTCGAAAATTTCTGGGTCAATGTGCTTGGACAAAACAAGTTGTTCAAAGATCGTAAAAGCGGTATCATGCACCTTGTTTTGTTTTATGCATTCTTTATCATTCAGTTGGGATTAATTGAATTAATTATAAAAGGTTATGTTCCAGGCTATACATTCCCTCTGGGCAGTTTTCATGAATTTTTCACTTTCATGCAAGAGTGGACCATGTTTTTCATGCTATGTGCGTTGATTTACGCCGCTTATCGCCGTTATGGCGAAAAGCTCACGCGCTTGCAATGGAAACGGGATAAGAAAGCCGCTTTCGTCTATATTGCACTGATCACATTATGTATTTCCATTTTCCTTGCTTTGGGCTTTGAAACGGTGGCCCATGGAGATGAACCGAACTTTGTGATTGCTCCGTTTTCAGGTTTCATTGCGCTGATTTTTGGCGGCTTGAGCCCGGATGTGGCGAATGCGCTCTTTTATGCATTCTGGTGGGTGCATATGCTTGCGGTGTTCACATTCCTGGTATTTGTGCCCCAATCCAAGCAATTCCATGAAGTGTTTGTCACAATCGGCGCCTTCTTTAAAAGAGCCGGAAAAGCGGGCCGTCTTCGCAAAATCGACTTTGAAGCGGAAGAAGAAGCGGAATCCTTCGGGGTTGGAAAAATTCAAGATTTTACCCGCATTCAATTGTTGGATTTATATTCTTGCGTGGAGTGCGGACGCTGTACGAATATGTGCCCGGCAACCGGCACAGGAAAAATGCTTTCGCCAATGGATCTGATCGTCAAATTGCGTGACCATTTGACTTATACCGGTGCGGTGGTGACGAAGAAAAAGCCATGGGTGCCGACATTTGTTTGGAATCAGACAAAAGGGAACCAATTGGCTATGGCGGCAGGCGCGGAAGGTGCAAACATTGAAGAAATCTATTCGCCTTCTTTGATCGGCGATGTCATTACAGAAGAAGAAATTTGGGCTTGCACAACTTGCCGGAACTGTGAAGATCAATGTCCGGTCATGAACGAGCATGTGGATAAAATTATCGATTTGCGCCGTTATTTAACGATGACGGAAGGAAGAATCAATCCGGATGCCCAACGCGCATTGAACAATATTGAACGCCAAGGAAATCCATGGGGTCTGAACCGCAAAGAAAAGGAAAACTGGCGCGATCTTGATCCGACAGTCCATATTCCGACAGTCAAAGAAGCCAAAAAATCCGGTGAAGGTTTCGAATATTTATTCTGGGTCGGTTCCATGGGTTCATTCGACAACCGTTCACAAAAAATCGCGTTATCTTTTGCCCGCCTATTAAATGCGGCAGGCGTGAAGTTTGCCATTTTGGGTAACAAAGAGAAAAACTCCGGCGATACGCCAAGACGCCTTGGAAACGAATTCTTATTCCAAGAATTGGCGCAAGAAAACATCAGCGAATTCGAAAAATATGACGTGAAAAAGATCGTGACCATCGATCCGCACGCATACAACATTTTCAAAAACGAGTACAAAGATTTCGGATGGGAAGGGGAAGTGTACCACCATACGGAATTGTTGTACAAGTTGATCCAAGAAGGAAAATTGGTGTTGAACCACCGTGTGGATGAAACGATCGTCTTCCATGATTCCTGCTATTTGGGCCGCTACAACAACGTGTATGATGCACCGCGGGAAATTTTAAAATCCATTCCTGGCGTGCAGTTGGTTGAAATGGAACGCAACCGCGAAACAGCGATGTGCTGCGGTGCCGGTGGAGGACTCATGTGGATGGAAGACCGTGTGGGTAACCGCATCAATGTGGCCCGTACGGAACAGGCCCTTGCCACAAACGCATCCGTCATTTCAGCGGGATGCCCGTACTGCTTGACGATGCTTACAGACGGTACGAAAGCAAAAGAAGTGGAAGATCAAGTGAAAACATATGATGTGTGCGAATTGTTGGAACGCTCTGTTTTTGGCGAAAGAGTGAAAGAAGAAGCAGCAGAAGAAACAGTTGCTGTGGAGGAAGAAACTGTAGAATTGCAATAAGCGGTAAGAGTGGATGGAGGAAACGGAAGATTTCCCCATTCGCTCTTTTCAAATGAAACTGGACGATGCGTTTTTTTGCATAGGGTGAGGATCAAAGTTGACTTTCTGCAACAATAGTCAGCGGAAATGGGAATAATATACTAAAATAATAAATTGTTTGAAAAATAAGAAAAATAGAATTGCTAATCTTCTATAATTTCAGTAAAATAGAAAGGAAGGCAACGAAAAGGAGTTCTAAACGGCTCCGTTTTTTCTTAAATTAATACCGAGCGAGCGTTCACTCGATTAATTATTTATTTTCTCTTTTTTGTAATTTATTTCTATTTTTTGATTCGTTGAATCGGAGAAAGGTACGTTTAAACAAAGGGGTGGAATTTTTGAAGTCAGTCATTTTAGAAGGGGCAAGAACGCCTTTCGGAAAATTTGGAGGCGCTTTATCGTCACTTTCCGCTTCCGATCTTGGCGGTATCGCCATTAAAGAAGCATTGAAACGGGCGGCTGTTCAACCGGATCAGGTGGATGAAGTCATTATGGGAACGGTTCTGCAAGCGGGGCAAGGCCAAATTCCTTCCCGCCAGGCAGCCAACAAAGCGGGCATTCCATGGTCTGTGAAAACGGAAACGATCAACAAAGTATGCGCTTCGGGGATGAGAAGCGTGACCCTTGCAGACCAATTGATCCGTCTTGGGGAAGAAGAAGTGATCGTTGCCGGCGGTATGGAATCCATGTCCAATGCTCCGTATTATTTGCCAAAAGCCAGATGGGGATTAAGAATGGGAGACGCCGCTATCATTGATGGCATGGTGTATGACGGCTTATCTTGTTCTTTCCATCCGGAGAAAGTCCATATGGGAACATACGGAAACAGCACAGCGAAAGATTTCAACATTTCAAGGGAAGAACAGGATGCTTGGGCATTCAGAAGCCACAAGCGGGCAATTGAAGCGATGGATGAGGGGAAATTTGCCGAGGAAATCGTTCCTGTGGAAGTGCGCACGCGCAAAGAGACCATCATCGTGAAGGAAGATGAAGCGCCACGCAGAGATACATCTTTGGAAGCGCTAGCAAAGCTGCGTCCTGCTTTTGACAAAGACGGGTCCATCACCGCCGGAAATGCGCCGGGAGTAAACGATGGTGCCTGTGCGCTTGTATTGATGAGCGAAAAGAAAGCGAAAGAAGAAGGACGTACACCACTTGCTTATGTGCTCGCCCATGCGGAAGTGGCTGTTGAGCCGGAAAACTTCCCGCAAACGCCAGGACTTGTGATCCAGGAAATTCTGAAGAAAACAAACAAGTCGATTGAAGAAGTGGACTTGATTGAAATTAATGAAGCCTTTGCGGCCGTGGCCCTTGTCAGCAACCAAATTGCAGGGCTTGATCCGGACAAAGTCAATGTCAACGGAGGAGCGGTTGCATTGGGCCATCCGATCGGCGCTTCAGGAGCAAGAATCATCTTGACTCTCTGCTATGAATTGAAACGCCGTGGCGGAGGAATCGGCATTGCGGCCATTTGCTCCGGCGGTGGACAAGGGGATGCCATCATGGTGGAAGTGCCAAAAAATTAATTTCACATAAATGGGGGATACGATATGGCAATTCAGAAAGTAATGGTTGTAGGCGCTGGACAAATGGGTTCCGGCATCGCACAAGTTTGCGCAACAGCAGGATTTGAAGTAAAACTGAACGACATTAAAGAGGAATTTTTTGAGAGAGGTCTTACGACAATTACGAAAAACTTGTCCCGCGATGTGGAGAAGGGACGCAAAACGGAAGAGGAAAAAGAAGCGATTTTAAATCGGATTACAAAATCGCTCAGCCTGGAAGATGCCCATGACGTGGACATCGTCATCGAAGCGGCTGTTGAAAACATGGAAATCAAGCAATCGATTTTTAAACAACTGGATGAAATCGCGCCAGAACATGCCATTCTTGCAACGAATACTTCATCCCTTCCAATTACGGAAATTGCGGCGGTGACAAAACGCCCTGAAAAAGTGATCGGCATGCACTTCATGAATCCAGTGCCTGTCATGAAGCTTGTGGAAATCATCCGTGGCCTTGCAACAGCTGATGAAGTATATAAAACCGTTGAACAAATGTCCGTTGATTTGGGCAAAACACCGGTGGAAGTGAACGATTTTCCAGGATTCGTATCAAACCGTGTCCTTCTTCCAATGATCAATGAAGCGATTTATGCATTGTATGAAGGGGTTGCAACAAAAGAAGCGATTGATACGGTTATGAAACTGGGCATGAACCACCCAATGGGCCCGCTGCAACTGGCGGATTTCATCGGATTGGATACATGCTTGTACATTATGGAAATCTTGCATGAAGGATTGGGAGACAGCAAATACCGTCCTTGTCCTCTGCTCCGTAAATACGTGGCGGCCGGTTGGTTAGGCAAGAAAACAGGCCGTGGCTTCTACACTTACGAATAAGGAGTGGAAGCGGATGAATCTGAACTTCAGCGAAGAACAACTGATGATGCGTGATATGGTTCGTGATTTTGCGCAAAAGGAGATTGCGCCGTTCGTTGAAAGAATGGAAGCGGGGGAGTTCCCGAGGCCTGTTTTGAACAAGATGGCAGAACTCGGGTTGATGGGAATCACCGTTCCGGAATCGTATGGCGGTTCAGGGATGGACTTCACTTCCTACATCATCGCCATCAACGAGCTCTCCAAAGTGAGCGCGGTTATCGGTGTGATTTTATCCGTCCACACTTCCGTAGGCACAAACCCGATTCTTTATTTTGGAAGTGAAGAGCAGAAACAGAAATATGTTACGAAGTTGGCGAAAGGCGAGTATTTGGGAGCCTTCTGTCTGACGGAACCATCGGCGGGAAGCGACGCGGCTTCCCTAAGAACAAGGGCTGAGAAAAAAGGCGACCGATACATCATCAACGGTTCAAAAATCTTCATCACCAATGGCGGGGAAGCGGATGTGTATATCGTCTTTGCCAAAACGGATCCATCGAAAGGCGCCAAAGGGGTTACGGCTTTCATTGTTGAAAAAGGCACACCTGGCCTCATCATCGGGAAAGATGAAGAGAAAATGGGGCTGCATGGTTCCAGAACGGTGGAACTGAGCTTTGAAAATATGGAAGTGCCGGAAGAAAACCGCCTCGGCGAAGAAGGGGAAGGCTTTAAAATCGCGATGGCGAACTTGGATGTGGGCCGCATCGGGATTGCAGCCCAAGCACTCGGCATTGCGGAAGCGGCTTTGGAGGCGGCGGTACAGTATGCCAATGAGCGCCATCAGTTTGGAAAGCCGATCATTGCCAATCAAGGGGTAGGCTTTAAGATCGCCGATATGGCAACGGCGGTGGAAGCGGCAAGACTTCTCGTGTACCGTGCGGCGGATTTGCGTTCAAAAGGGCTTCCTTGCAGCAAAGAAGCATCGATGGCGAAGCTGTTTGCATCCCAAACGGCGCGGGAAGTGGCGATTGAAGCGGTGCAAGTTTTTGGCGGATATGGTTACACAAAAGACTATCCGGTGGAACGCTATTTCCGCGACGCCAAGATTACCGAAATCTATGAAGGCACCAGCGAGATTCAAAGAATTGTAATCAGCAAACATTTATAGAGAAAGAAAGGGTGCCGGGTATCCGGCACTCGGAAATATGAAGGAGGACTTTGAATGAATTTCCAATTATCCGAAGAACACCAACAACTACGGGAAATGATCAGAGATTTCGCAGAAAATGAAGTAGCGCCAACAGCAAAAGAACGTGATGAAGAAGCGCGTTTTGACAGAGAAATTTGGGATAAAATGGCGGAGCTTGGCCTTACAGGAATTCCTTGGCCGGAAGAATACGGCGGTGCCGGTTTTGACTATTTGGCTTATGTCATCGCGGTGGAAGAATTGTCCCGCGTATGCGCATCCACGGGGGTAACTTTATCTGCCCATACATCCCTTGCCGGCTGGCCTGTTTACAAATTCGGTACGGAAGAACAAAAGCAAAAATACCTTCGTCCGATGGCGGAAGGGAAAAAAATCGGCGCATACTGCTTAACTGAGCCGGGTTCAGGCAGTGACGCGGGCGGCATGAGAACGACAGCTGTTTTGGATGGGGATGAATATGTCATCAACGGTTCCAAAATCTTCATCACCAACGGCGGCATTGCCGACATCTATATCGTCTTTGCATTGACAAATCCGGAAGCGAAAACGAGAGGGGTTAGCGCGTTCATCGTCGAATCCAGCTTCCCAGGTTTCCAAGTAGGGAAAAAAGAAGATAAAATGGGTATCCGTTCGTCACCTACTGCAGAAATCATCTTTGACAACTGCCGCGTGCCAAAAGAAAACTTGCTTGGAGAAGAAGGGCAAGGATTCAAAATCGCCATGCAAACGTTGGATGGAGGACGGAACGGTATCGCTGCCCAAGCGGTCGGAATTGCCCAAGGCGCGTTGGATGCAGCCGTTGAATATGCGAAAAACCGCGAACAATTCGGAAAACCGATCGTTGCAAACCAAGGCGTTTCTTTCAAATTGGCGGATATGGCTACAGCTGTTGAAGCATCAAGATTACTCACATACCAGGCGGCTTGGCTGGAATCCAACGGCTTGCCTTATGGTAAAGCGAGCGCAATGGCGAAATTGATGGCGGGAGACACAGCGATGAAAGTGACGACAGAAGCCGTGCAAATCTTTGGCGGATATGGCTATACAAAAGAATATCCAGTGGAACGCTTCATGCGGGATGCAAAAATCACACAAATCTATGAAGGTACGCAAGAGATTCAAAGACTTGTAATCTCTCGCATGTTGACGAAGTAATCTATGAGCAAGAAGGAAAAAATTATCGTACAAACTTCCGTCAAAGATGAAGGCCTCATTGAATTAAGGCGCCAGCAAATCATTGAAGCGAGCGTGAAATTATTTAAGGAAAAAGGCTTTCATCGCGCAACGACAAGGGAGATTGCCAAAGCTGCCGGGTTTAGTATAGGAACCTTGTACGAATACATCCGGACAAAAGAAGATGTGCTCTACTTAGTTTGTGACCACATTTATAACAAAGTGACCGAGTGCTTGGAAGGGATTTCCACGAAAAATGGAACCTTGGAGGAATTGGAAGAAGCCATTCGGCAATATTTTCTGTTGATTGATCGCATGATCGATGAATTCACCGTCATGTATCAGGAAACGAAATCATTGCCGAAGGAAGCGATGCAATATGTTTTGGGGAAAGAGCTTGAGATGGTTTCGTTGTTTGAGAAGATCTTGCAATCTTGCGTAAAATCGGGGGAAATAGAGCTGACGGATCAAGAAATCTATTTGGCGGCAAACCATCTCGTCATCCAAGGCCAAAGCTGGGCATTCCGAAAATGGGCGTACCATAAGGAATACACCATCGAAGAATTTATTGCCATGCAAACGAGATTATTCTTGAAGGGGATTCTCCATTTTCGCGATTAATAAGGGAAAACACCGCTAATTGCATACGACCATTTCGTCTGCAAAGCGGTGTTTTTATCACCTTGGCTGTTCTCAAGCGGGTTTTCCTGCGGCACACGTTTTGCAAGTTTTATCACTGGGGGATATTGTTCATTTTTCAATGAAAGGGGTTAATCATATGGTTCAAGTTCAAGCAAAGGCAAATCGTTCAAAGACGGAAATTGATCGTCCGAAGACAGAGGTGTATCGTCCGAAACATCATGTCCGTTTTGTTACGGCATCCAGTCTGTTCGACGGACACGATGTATCGGTGAACATTATCCGAAGACTTCTTCAGGCAAGCGGAGCGGAAGTCATTCATCTTGGGCATAACCGCTCCGTGGAAGAAGTGGTGAATGCCGCAATCCAGGAAGATGTGCAAGCGGTGGCGGTGTCTTCCTACCAAGGCGGACACATGGAATACTTCAAATATATGTATGACTTGCTGAAGGAAAAAGGGGCGCCCCACATCAAGATTTACGGCGGCGGTGGAGGCGTGATTTTGCCGAGGGAAATCAAAGAGCTCCACGACTATGGAATCGCAGGGATTTTCTCTCCGGAAGACGGGTTGCGCCTCGGACTGCAAGGCATGATCAACGTGAAAATGAAAGGGGCGGACTTCTCCACACTGAGAGGCAATTACTTGGAGCTTCTTGAGGAGTTGTCGGCGGACCGTCCAGAAATTTTGGCGAACTTGATTACGGCAGCGGAAGTCGGTGGAGATCCGGAAATCGATGAAATGCTGAAACGGGCGCGCCAAAGATCGAAAGGCACTCCGGTCGTCGGCATTACGGGTACAGGAGGAGCCGGAAAATCTTCCTTGACGGATGAACTGGTGAGAAGATTCTTAAGGGAGTTCCCGGATAAACGAATCGCCATCATTTCCGTTGACCCGACGAAACAAAAAACGGGCGGTGCGTTACTTGGAGACCGCATCCGCATGAACGCCATTTTCGATAAGCGCGTCTACATGAGAAGCTTGGCAACACGCGGTTCCCGTTCGGAACTATCCGCTGCGATCGGCGATATTTTGGATGTGGTGAAAGCGGCCGGCTTTGATTTGATTCTTGTTGAAACAAGCGGAATCGGTCAAGGGGATGCGGAGATTACGAAATATACAGACCTGTCCATGTATGTCATGACAAGCGAATTCGGCGCACCATCTCAATTGGAAAAAATCGACATGATTGATTTCGCGGACTTGATCGCCATCAACAAATTCGAGAAAAAAGGTTCCGAAGATGCCCTTCGCCAAGTGCAAAAACAATATCAGCGGGCGCATGAATTATGGGATCAAAAGTTGGATGAAATGCCGATCTACGGCACAATCGCAAGCCAATTCAACGACAGAGGCACAAACGCTTTATTTGCAGCCCTTGTCAACAAAATCAATGAAAAATTCGGCTACAATTGGCAAACTTCTTACGAAATCGTTTCAACTACTGAAAAGCAGGACGTCATTATTCCAAATGACCGCCGATTCTATTTAAGGGAAATCGTCGAAACGGTCCGCAACTACCATAAGAAAGCGGAACAACAATCCGAGCTTGCCACAAGACTTTATCAAATCGAAGGAACCATCAAAGAACTTCAAGCGAAAAATCCGGATGCGGCTCTTATCAAATCCCTTGAATCATTGGCGGAAGGCATCAAAAATGAACTGACGCCGGAATCAAAACGCATTTTGGAAAACTGGGAGAAACTGAAAGAAGCCTACTCGGGGGATGAAATGGTCACAAAAGTGCGGGATAAAGAAATCCGTACATTGCTCACAACGACTTCTTTATCCGGAACGAAAATACCGAAAGTGGCATTGCCGAAATTCAAAGATTATGGCGAAATTTTGCGCTGGGTGTATAAAGAAAATGTGCCTGGTTCCTTCCCGTATACAGCGGGGGTATTCCCGTTCAAACGCCAAGGGGAAGATCCGAAACGCCAATTTGCCGGAGAGGGGACACCGGAACGCACCAATAAACGTTTCCATTATTTATCCAAAGATGATCCGGCAAAACGTTTATCCACGGCTTTCGACTCCGTCACATTATACGGGGAAGATCCGGCTGAGCGCCCGGACATTTTCGGGAAAATCGGCGAATCCGGGGTAAGCGTCTGCACATTGGATGACATGAAAAAACTGTTCGACGGCTTTGACTTGTGCGACCCGTCCACTTCCGTATCGATGACGATCAACGGTCCGGCACCGATTCTTTTGGCGATGTTCATGAACACGGCCATTGACCAACAGGTGAAGAAGAAAGAAAAAGAATTGGGCCGCATCTTGACATTAGAAGAATTCACGGAAGTGAAGGAAAAAACATTGCAAGTCGTCCGCGGAACAGTCCAGGCGGATATTCTGAAAGAAGACCAAGGCCAAAACACTTGCATCTTCTCGACGGAATTCGCCCTCCGCATGATGGGGGATATACAGGAATACTTTATTAAAAATAAAGTGCGCAACTACTATTCTGTATCCATCTCCGGCTATCACATTGCGGAAGCGGGGGCCAACCCGATTACCCAATTGGCCTTTACGCTGGCAAACGGCTTTACGTACGTGGAATATTATTTGAGCCGCGGCATGCACATTGACGATTTTGCGCCGAATTTGTCCTTCTTCTTCTCAAACGGCCTTGATCCGGAATATACGGTGATCGGACGGGTGGCCCGCCGCATTTGGGCGATTGTGATGCGCGACAAATACGGTGCAAATGAACGCAGCCAAAAATTGAAATACCATATCCAAACATCCGGCCGCAGCTTGCATGCGCAAGAAATCGACTTCAACGATATCCGGACAACGCTTCAAGCATTGATGGCATTGCAGGATAACTGCAACTCGCTGCATACAAACGCATACGACGAAGCGATTACGACACCGACGGAAGAATCCGTAAGAAGAGCGATGGCCATCCAAATGATCATCACGAAAGAGCACGGTTTATCCAAAAATGAAAATCCATTGCAAGGCTCCTTCATCGTGGAAGAATTAACGGATTTAGTGGAAGAAAAAGTGCTTGAAGAATTTGAGCGCATCAATGACCGCGGCGGCGTGCTTGGCGCGATGGAAACGCAATATCAGCGCGGAAAAATCCAGGAAGAATCCATGTACTATGAACAATTGAAGCATTCCGGCGAACTGCCGATCATCGGCGTGAACACGTACATCAATCCGAATGCTTCCATTGAAGAAATCGACAAATTGGAAGTGGCCCGTGCGACGAAGGAAGAAAAAGAACAGCAAATCAAAAACTTGAGAGCCTTCCAGGAACGCCATAAAGGGGAATGCGAAAAGGCGTTGAAACGGCTCCAGGAAGTGGCCTTGTCCGGCGGGAACATCTTTGAAGAATTGATGGAAACGGTCAAAGTGGCAAGCCTCGGCCAAATTACGAAAGCGTTATATGAAGTGGGCGGCCAATATCGCAGAAATATGTAACCTTTCGAGTAGGAATTTTTTACAAATAGGATCAGAATAGATAAAATATGATAAGGTAAGAATGGAAAGAGGAACGTTCGAAATTGCCCGATTTCGAGCGCTTCCTCTTCTTATACATATACATAATAAATTTTTATTTTTTTCACAAAAACTTTGCAAAATTCTATCATCTATGGAGGAAAATTGGCTATAATGTGTTTTACAAGAAGTGGAGGGTTGCATATGAAACAATACATACATTATTTAGTGATTTTATCATGCCTCATTGCAACCTTCTTTTTGTATAATAAACAATTGGGAGCCATCCCCTTGCTCATTTTATCGGGATATCTATTTTTTATGGCTTTCAGAGAATTTTATAAAATAAAAAACAACAAATGAATCTAGCATAGTATACAATTATATGTATATAATGGATAACATGTGTAATGTATGTAAAGAAAGGGCGTGCACGAGTTGAAGATTCGTGAATTGACAAAAGAGCAAATGACGGAAGAATCGTTGATTGACTTAGCTTATGCAATTTTGGAAGAGAAAAAGACAGCCGTTCCATTTTTCGATTTATTGGAAGAAATCAAGCAATTAAAAGGCCTTTCTGATGAAGAAGTAAAACAAGTATTGGTGCAATTCTTCACGGATTTGAATGTGGATGGCCGTTTCCTCCTGAACCACGAAAACATGTGGGGGCTCCGCGAATGGTATAAAATCGAAACAGTCGAGGAAGAAACAGCTCCTACGATTAAAACCCGCAGACGCAGAGCGAGACCTGCTTACTTTGATGATGAAGAGGAAATCATCGATGAAGAAGATCTTGTATTTGAAGAAGAACTTGAAGAGTTCCTGGATGAAGAAGACGAAGATCTTGACTTCGATGATGAACTTGTGGACGAGTTCGAAGAGGATTTGGGCGATATCGATGCGGAACTAACTGATGAGATTCCGGAAGTCGATGATGACCTTCTCGAAGAAGATGAAGAATTCTTGATGGACGATGAAGAAATCGACGCGGAAGTCGAAACGGAAGAAGAGGAAGAGTAATAATTTTCTGAGAATATGTAATTTTTATGGTTTTTCTATAAACCACTTGACTTATGGATTACTTCCGTATAATCTTTTATTTGGGCTCCTTCAAAAAGGAGAATGAACGTGATTGATTCACGCTCCCCCTGCGAATAGGCAGGAGGAGCGTTTTTTATTTTTTAACCCATCAGGAAGCTTATTTTCATTGCACAATGTTTCAAACAAGAAAGGGCATAATACAAGCCATAAGTACTTTCGTTCTATAGGTTTATCCTTTTTTCTTTTGGGAATGGTGCTTGTAGGCACGGAAATCATGAAGAAAAAAGCGCCGATCAATGGAAACATGTTTTGAATGGACATGCGGCAATGATTCAAATAGGCTTCTTCATTCGATAAAATGTGGAAATAGTTTGAGGAGGAATTATACAAATGACAAAGTATATTTTTGTAACGGGTGGAGTAGTTTCGTCCTTAGGAAAAGGTATTGTTGCAGCATCCCTTGGCCGTTTATTGAAAAACCGCGGATTGCAGGTGACGATTCAAAAATTCGATCCATATTTGAACATAGATCCAGGTACAATGAGCCCATACCAACATGGGGAAGTGTTCGTAACGGATGACGGTGCCGAAGCGGACTTGGACTTGGGCCACTATGAACGTTTCATCGATATCAATTTGGGAAAACATTCAACAGTCACTTCCGGAAAAATTTATCAAACAGTCCTTGCGAAAGAACGCCGCGGCGACTACAACGGAAAAACGGTTCAAGTCATTCCGCATGTGACAAATGAAATCAAAGAACGCATCCAACGGGCCGGAAGAGAAACGAATGCGGATATCGTCATTACGGAAGTCGGCGGAACAGTGGGGGATATTGAAGGACTTCCATTCCTTGAAGCGATCCGCCAAATGAAATCCGATTTTGGTCCGAATAACGTGATGTACATCCATTGTACGTTGATCCCATACATTCGTGCGGCAGGAGAATTAAAAACAAAACCGACGCAACATTCCGTCAAAGAATTGCGCTCTTTGGGCATTCAGCCAAACATTATCGTTGTGCGTACGGAATTGCCGGTCGCCGATGACATGAAAGAAAAATTGGCGCTATTCTGCGACGTTTCTCCCCGCAACATCATCGAATCCCGTGATGTGGAACATTTATACGAAGTGCCATTGAATTTGCATGCGCAAGATTTTGATGATATCGTGCTCGAGTATTTCGGAATCGAAGCGCCTGAAGCGGATATGTCCGATTGGCAAGAGCTTGTGCATAAAGTGAAAAACTTGAAACATAAAACACGCATCGCCCTAGTCGGAAAATATGTGGAATTGCAAGATGCGTATATTTCCGTTGTCGAAGCGTTGAAACATGCAGGATATGTATATGATTCCGATATTTGCATCGACTGGATCAACGCGGAAGAAATTACGGAAGAAAATGTGCATGAAAAATTGAAAGACGCGGACGGCATTTTGGTGCCTGGCGGATTCGGAAACCGCGGTACGGAAGGGAAAATTACCGCAATCAAATATGCCCGCGAAAACGATGTGCCATTCCTTGGAATCTGCTTGGGCATGCAGTTGATGGCGATCGAATTTGCCCGCGACGTGCTTGGTTTACAAGGTGCGCATACAACAGAAATCGATAAAGACACACCATACCCAATTATCGATTTACTGCCAGACCAAAAAGAAAACATGGATTTGGGCGGCACATTGCGTTTAGGTTTATATCCATGCAAATTGTTGGAAGGATCCCGCGCTGAGCAAGCATATCAAAACGAATTGGTTTATGAACGCCATCGCCACCGCTATGAATTCAACAATGAATTCCGTGAAGCGATGGAAGCGGAAGGACTTGTGTTCTCAGGGACAAGCCCTGACAACCGTTTAGTGGAAATCATCGAATTGCCGGAGAAAAAATTCTTCATCGGATGCCAATTCCATCCTGAATTCGTATCCCGTCCGCAACGTCCACAACCGTTATTCCGCGAATTCATCGGAACAGCGTTTAAATATCGTAAAAACCAATAATTCCCGGGAATGTAACAAGTCCGGACTGTCTGGAAAGGAAAACTTTTCAGGCAGCCCGGACTTTTTTGTCATGGATGGGATAAGGATTTAAACGGTTCAAAGGATGGAGTTGAATTTGGCTGGAGAATAAAATGGCCAACACGCAAAATCGGCTTTCGTGGGGAAGGGAAAGGATGGTGGCCAATCTGTGAATAATGTCGTTGGGGGGAACGAAAATGGTCCTGAGTTCGGCCTTTGACATAAAAAAAGAGCGAAGTTTCATCCGTTCGCTCTTCAAATAGAAACGTCCAATATTACATTTCATCTTCCAAAATTTCATCGTAAACCAGCTTGATGGCTTCATAAATAAAGAGGGCAGCGTGCAGATGGGGAACAACGACCCGTTCGCCCAATTTCGTCGGATGGGGGATTAATCCGCCCCGGACATGCGTGGATATATAAGTATAAGCAAGATTGCTCATCTCATTATCATCACTTGCCGCTTCGCCTGCCACAACGGCAAAAGGAATAAATTCATCATATAATTTTTTCGCCAGTTGCAATGCTTCCGGATGTTGGGCGCTTTTCGCGAAGATTAACACCCGATCCGCTTCCTGGATTTCAACATCGGGCGTCCATTTGGAAAGCTTACTAAATGGCTGTTTTTCACTGTTTAAAGCGTAGAGTTCGATCGCCTGCAGTTCATCAAAGCAAGCGAAATAAACGTTTCCTTCCCCGACGCTCGCTTGTGCCAGGAGCCTTGCCGTTTGTTCAATCGAATCCTCTTCATTTTGCACAATTTTTTGATATAACCCGTTTAATTGAGTAGCTAGTATTTTTGACATATTTCCACCTCAACCCAATTATAAATGCCGGTATTTTGAATTGCAAAAGGACATGGTTAGGTTGTCCATTTTTTTGATGCATTGCAAAAAACAGGTTTATTATAATAAAAATAAGGGAATTGGATTGATGCAGAGAAAAATTGTCTTACATTAAGGGGAAAAGATTGTGAAAAAAATACTAATAGTGGATGACCAAAAAGGAATCCGTATGTTGCTTGATGAAATCTTCACGAAGGAGGGAATGGAAACTTTTCTGGCAGCGAACGGACGGGAAGCGCTTCAATTATTGGAAGAACAGAAAATGGATTGTGTACTGCTTGATATGAATTTGCCGGGGATGGACGGAAGTGTGATATTGGGTGAAATGAAAGCGCTATATCCTGATATGCCGGTGTTTATCATGACGGCCTACGAAGATGCGGAGATGTTGGATGGAGAAAATGGATATAAAGCAGATTCTTATTTTACGAAACCTTTTAATGTGTTTGAGTTAAAAGATGCCGTCATCAATGCTTTGCAAAAAGGGAAAGTTTTATCTGAATAAAATACCGTTCCAATTTAGATGGGGCGGTCATTTTTTTTGATGTGGCCGCTTTAAAAGGCAAGTTCTTTTGGGCAAGAGGGGTGGTCTTCTAGTTAGTGGAGTGCCATTTGTGCAAGAGTGGTGGTAATCTGTGCAAGTGGAGGAGTAATCTAATCAAGCGAGGGCGTCATCCAGGCAAGGAGGAGTGCCATCCGAGCAAACGGGGGTCGTATCCGAGCAAGCGAGAGTGTTATCCGTGCAAGAGGAGGAGACATCCGAGCAAGCGAGGGCGTTATCCGAGCAAGCAGAGAGTTTATCCGAGCAAGCAGAGAGTTTATCCGAGCAAGCAGAGAGTTTATCCGAGCAAGCAGAGAGTTTATCCGAGCAAGAGGAATTTTCATCCGCTCAAGAGGAAAAGCCATCCGAGCAATCAGAAAGTTCATCCGCGCAAGCAGAAGCCTCATCCACGCTAGAAGGTATTGCATCCTCCCCAAGAAGCATCCTTTTTATCCCCAAGAATACACCGTTCCTATCCATAAAAAAGTGTCCAATCATGCAAAAACGGCTGTATCCGCCAATTCCGGATAACCGGGAAGCCAACATTCTCTCCGTACTTGTGGGCATATCTTGAATTTGGTACTATTATTACGGAAAAAGTTATTAAATTAACCATCCTGAGGAGGATTTGTATAATGCCATTAGTATCAATGAAAGAAATGTTGATTAAAGCGAAAGAAGGAAAATATGCGGTTGGTCAATTTAATATTAACAACCTAGAATTTACTCAAGCCATTTTGCAAGCGGCTGAAGAAGAAAAATCTCCTGTCATTCTTGGCGTTTCCGAAGGCGCTGGAAAATATATGGGCGGTTTCATCGCTGTTGTCCACATGGTGAAAGGCTTAATGGAAAGCTACAACATTACGGTTCCTGTTGCCATCCACTTAGACCACGGTTCCAGCTTCGAAAAATGTAAAGAAGCTGTTGACGCAGGTTTCACTTCCGTCATGATTGATGCATCCCACAAACCATTTGAAGAAAACGTAGAAATTACAAAAAAAGTTGTTGAATATGCCCATGCGAAAGGCGTTTCTGTCGAAGCGGAACTTGGTACGGTAGGCGGACAAGAGGACGATGTGGTGGGCAGCGGTATCATCTATGCGGATCCGCAAGAATGTAAACAACTTACTGAACTCACTGGCATTGACTGCTTGGCTCCGGCATTAGGATCTGTACACGGACCATACAAAGGGGAACCAAAACTAGGCTTCAAAGAAATGGAAGAAATCTCTAACTTGACAAACCTTCCACTTGTTCTTCACGGCGGAACAGGTATCCCAACAAAAGACATTCAACGCGCCATTTCATTAGGAACAGCCAAAATCAACGTAAACACAGAAAACCAAATTGCCGCAACAAAAGTGGTTCGTGAAATTCTTGAAAAAGATCCGAAACTTTACGACCCACGCAAATACTTGGGACCTGCCCGCGAAGCCATCAAAGAAACAGTGATCGGCAAAATCCGCGAATTCGGAAGCTCCAATAAAGCGTTTGAATAATCGGTATCCGAAAAATTTTGCGCTTCCAAGTCAAACGAAAATAATATGCTTCCTTTTAACAGTACCACGACAGCAAAAAAGATTTCGAATGATGGCATAAAAATAGTTCGAAATGATTGTTTATTTTTTACCAAGAAGTGTCTAGTATAGTCTTTAACAATAAAAAAGTTCACTTCGAAAATGGTACAAGGAGAAGTGTCGGATGGCGACCTTCTCTTCATTTTTAATGAAACAGGGGAGTGCTAATATGAAATTTTTTATCGATACAGCGAACTTCGATGAAATCAAAGAAGCATACTCATGGGGGATTCTTTCAGGCGTGACGACGAATCCTTCATTGGTGGCAAAAGAAGAAGGGATTTCTTTCCATGATCGTCTTCGCGAAATTGCGGAACTTGTCGACGGATCCGTCAGCGGAGAAGTCATTTCATTGGATGCTGAAGGAATGATCAAGGAAGGGCTTGAATTGACAAAAATCGCACCAAATATCACAATCAAACTGCCAATGACGCCGGAAGGATTAAAAGCATGCAAATATTTCTCTGAAAAAGGGATCAAAACCAATGTCACATTAATTTTCAGCGCAAACCAGGCGCTTTTGGCAGCCCGTGCAGGCGCTACGTACGTTTCTCCTTTCGTTGGAAGGTTGGATGACATCGGACAAAACGGTGTGGAATTGATTGCGCAAATTGCGGAAATCTTTGACATCCATCAAATTGAAACTGAAATCATTGCGGCATCCATCCGTCATCCGCAGCATGTCATCGATGTCGCATTGGCGGGTGCGGACATTGCCACAGTTCCGTTTAAAGTGCTCAAGCAAATGTTCAACCACCCATTGACAGACAAAGGAATCGAAACATTTTTGGCCGACTGGGAAAAACGCAATCAACAATAAAAATACAGGTACCTTGTTTAGTTTCCCGAAAGAACAGAAAAGAATAAAGATAAGATGAAATTGCTATCAACTTTTGCGGGACAGAAATAAACTATAGTTAATGAATTTGTTTTTCTAATGCGTATTTAAGTGGAAAAAAGACCATAATAAAGGAAACTTTCCAATCACGAGGGAGAACGCGTATGGATGTTTATAAAATTATTGGCGGAAATCGATTAAAAGGAACAGTTAAAGTCAGTGGAGCTAAAAATAGTGCCGTTGCGTTAATACCCGCATCCATCCTTGCCAACTCGCCGGTGACGATCGGCGGGATCCCCGAAATTTCGGACGCTTTTACGTTGAAAGCATTACTGGAGGAAATAGGCGGAGAAGTCGTTTTCCAAAATGGACAAATGACGATCGATCCCACAAATATGACGCCGATTCCATTACCAAACGGCAATGTGAAAAAACTTCGTGCCTCCTATTACCTCATGGGTGCAATGCTTGGACGGTTCAAAAGGGCGGTCATTGGACTTCCGGGCGGATGTTTCCTGGGACCGCGCCCAATCGACCAGCATATCAAAGGCTTTGAAGCTTTAGGGGCGAAAGTGACCAATGAGCACGGCGCTATTTATTTGAGAGCGGAAGAATTGACCGGTGCCAAAATCTATCTGGATGTTGCAAGCGTGGGGGCAACAATCAACATTATGCTTGCGGCTGTTCGCGCCAAAGGGAGAACCATCATCGAAAACGCCGCGAAAGAACCGGAAATCATCGACGTTGCCACACTGCTTACAAACATGGGGGCGAACATTAAAGGGGCCGGAACAAGCGTCATCCGGATCGAAGGGGTCGACGAACTTCATGGAACGAATCATGTGATCATCCCGGACCGAATCGAAGCGGCCACTTTTATGATTTACGCAGCGGCTTTGGGAGATGGCGTGACGATTGACAACATCATCCCGCTCCATTTGGAAGCTGTCACTGCAAAATTGCGTGAAATGGGCGTCAAAGTGGAAGAAGGCGAAGAGAGCATCTTCATTCCGAAAACGGACCTTTTGCAAGCGGTTGACGTGAAAACCCTTGTTTATCCAGGGTTCCCCACTGATGTTCAACAACCCCTCTCCGTATTGATGACACAAGCCATTGGTGCCTCAAAAATTACGGAAACCATCTATACATCTCGCTTTAAACATATTGACGAATTAAGACGCATGAATGCCAATGCAAGAGTGGAAGGCAATACGGCCATCATTCAAGGGCCTACAAAATTGCATGGCTCCAAAGTGACGGCAACCGATCTTCGGGCAGGTGCCGCATTGGTGCTGGCAGGTCTTTTGGCTGAAGGGGAAACGGAAATTCACGATATTTATCATATTGAAAGAGGCTACAGCCACTTTGTAGAAAAATTGCGCAGTCTCGGAGCGGATATACGCAAAGAATCGATCACCGTAAGTACGGTGGAAAGAGCTGAGTAAAATCGAATTATATGATACAATAGCATTTGGAAACGAAAGTCACGGTTATTGTAGTAGGAGGAACCAGTTATAATGGAACGTAGTTTAACAATGGAAATCGTACGCGTCACAGAAGCAGCGGCAATTGCATCCGCCAAATGGATGGGACGCGGTTTGAAAAACGAAGCCGACCAAGCAGCGACTTCAGCCATGAGAGCTTTATTTGATACAATCCCAATGCACGGCAGAGTGGTAATCGGCGAAGGTGAAATGGATGAGGCGCCAATGTTGTATATTGGCGAGGAACTGGGCCTTCGCAACGGCGGTCCTGAAGTGGATATCGCCGTCGACCCGCTGGAAGGAACAAACATTGTCGCAAAAGGCGGCAATGGGGCCATTACGGTAGTTGCCATCGCAGACCGCGGAAATTTATTGCATGCACCGGATATGTACATGGAAAAAATTGCGGTTGGTCCTGAAAGCAAAGGAAAAATTGATATCAACGCCTCCGTCACTGAAAATTTGAAAGCGGTGGCGGAAGCAAAAAATAAATCCGTTTCGGACGTTGTGGCCATCATCCTTGACCGGCCACGCCACCAACATATCATTGACGAAATTCGTGCTGCCGGCGCCCGCATCAAATTCATCCAGGATGGAGATGTGAGTGCCGCCATCAGCACAGCATTCGATGAAACGGGAATCGACATCATGTTCGGTACCGGCGGAGCTCCGGAAGGCGTCCTTGCCGCTGCCGCATTGAAATGTTTGGGTGGAGATTTCCAAGGAAGACTTGTCCCTCAAAACGACGAAGAATTGAAACGCTGCATCAGCATGGGTCTCGATGTTTCGAAAGTATTGTATTTAGATGACCTCGTCAAAGGGGACGATGCGATTTTTGCTGCAACAGCAGTAACGGACAGCGAGTTGTTAAAAGGTGTTCAATACAAAGGAGAATACTGCCTGACAAACTCTCTTGTCATGCGTGCCAAAACCGGCACAGTCCGCTTCATTGAAGGCCGCCACAATATGATTAAAAAACCGAATTACGTAAAAGAATAATGCTTCTCATTCCGGAGATGTCTGATAGTATATTAAATATATGTCAGGCATCTCTTTCACCCTTCAAATCATTCCAACCAATCATTTTCCAAAACGTATAGACAAAATAATAAAAAGACTGGAGTAATGCTATGTCTCTCACGATTGCTCAATTAGAAAACATGACACTGAAGGAGTTATATAATCTCGCACGAGAGTATAAGATTTCCTATTACAGTAAATTAACAAAGAAAGAATTGATCTTTGCCATACTGAAATCCCGTTCAGAATTGGAAGGGTACTTCTTTATGGAAGGGATACTGGAAATCGTCAATTCGGAAGGATTCGGATTCCTTCGACCGATCAACTATTCGCCTTCCAAAGAAGACATTTACATCTCTGCTTCACAAATTCGCCGTTTTGACCTTCGAAATGGTGATAAAGTTTCCGGTAAAGTACGCCCGCCTAAAGAAAATGAACGATATTACGGATTGCTTCAAGTCGACGCAGTCAACGGAGAAGATCCGGAAATCGCAAAAGAACGCGTTCACTTCCCAGCTTTAACTCCACTCTATCCGAATCGACAAATCAAGCTTGAGACGACACCTGATAAGTTATCGACAAGAATCATAGATTTGGTGGCACCGATTGGATTTGGACAACGCGGTTTAATTGTGGCGCCGCCAAAAGCGGGTAAAACGACGTTATTAAAAGAAATTGCCAACGCCATCACAACCAACCATCCGCAGGCGGAACTCATTGTGCTGTTGATTGACGAACGTCCGGAAGAAGTGACGGACATTGAACGTTCCGTGAAAGCGGATGTGGTAAGTTCGACATTCGATGAAGTGCCGGAAAATCACGTGAAGGTGGCCGAATTGGTATTGGAACGTGCCCGCCGCCTTGTGGAGCATAAACGGGATGTCATCATTTTGATGGACTCCATTACAAGACTTGCCCGGGCTTATAACCTGGTGATTCCGCCAAGCGGAAGAACGTTATCCGGCGGGATTGACCCGGCAGCGTTCCACCGTCCAAAACGGTTCTTCGGTTCCGCCCGTAACATTGAAGAGGGCGGCAGTTTGACGATTTTGGCCACAGCGCTAATCGATACCGGTTCCCGAATGGATGAGGTCATTTATGAAGAGTTCAAAGGGACGGGGAATATGGAATTGCATTTGGACCGCAACCTGGCAGAACGCCGCATCTTCCCGGCATTGGATATTCGCCGATCCGGCACGCGCAAAGAAGAACTGCTCATTCCGCAAGAACAATTGGATAAGCTTTGGGCGATCCGGAAAACTTTCACCGACGCGCCGGACTTTACGGAACGTTTCTTGAAAAAACTCCGCTCAACGGAATCCAACGAAGAATTTTTCGAGATTTTAAATGAAGAAATGAAAAAAGTGAAAGGCAAAGGGTTGCTTTAACGGTTCAATGATTTGATTTATGATTTGATTTGCATTATACTTTAACTTGAATGTTTAAAAATTGTATGTTATGATGATTCAGTATGTGACGTGTGCATATGTAACTGGCATATTCGGGTTATGTAAGGCACAGTACGATTAAATAACTCTGTTCCAGAAAAAATGGTTCAGGGCGGGAGGTAAACGAATATGAAACAAGGAATTCATCCAGAATACCACACTGCAACAGTTACATGCTCTTGCGGTAACACATTCCAAACTGGTTCAGTGAAAAAAGACATTCGCGTTGAGGTTTGCAACGAATGTCACCCATTCTACACTGGACGTCAAAAATTCGCGACTGCTGCTGGTCGTGTGGATCGTTTCAACAAAAAATACGGTCTCAAATAAGAAGTTTAAAATGCCTGCCAAAAAATCTGGCAGGCATTTTTTTAAGTCAAATAGAGATTTCCATTATCTTCAAAACATCTGGGATAAAAAAGAGGGAGAACGATGGCTCAATTATTTTTTAAATACGGGGCAATGAACAGCGGAAAATCCTTTGAAATTTTGAAAGTTGCACATAATTATGAAGAACAGGACAAGCCGGTGCTAATGTTCACTTCCGGCATCGACAATCGGGATGAAGTTGGATACGTGTCAAGCCGCATCGGCATGCGACGAAAAGCCATCCCCGTTTTTGATGATACCGACATGTTTGAAATCGTGAAAAATTATCCTGAAAAATTGTATTGTGTCCTTGTGGATGAAGTGCAATTTTTGAAGAAACATCATGTGCTCCAATTGACAAAAATTGTGGACGTATTGGACATCCCGGTAATGGGCTTCGGATTAAAAAACGACTTTCGCAACGAATTGTTTGAAGGCAGCAAATACATGCTCCTTTATTCGGATAAAATCGAGGAAATGAAAACGATCTGCTGGTTCTGCCATAAAAAAGCGACGATGAACTTGCGGATTGATGAAAGTGGCAAACCGGTTTATACCGGCGAACAAATCCAAATTGGCGGAAACGATACATATTATCCCGTTTGCCGTAAATGTCATGCGAATCCGCCGTTGTGAGTGCTTGAAGATTATAAAATGAGGCGGGATCTACACCAAATGAGGAAGTAAACACACTAAATGAGGCCATATCCGCACCAAACGGGTAAGTAAACACACTAAATATGGCGGCATCCGCACGAAACGGGGAAACAAACGCACCAAATGAGGCGGCATCCGCACGAAACGAGGAACCAAACGCACCAAATGAGGCGGCATCCGCACGAAACGAGGAAACAAACGCACCAAATGAGGCGGCATCCGCACGAAACGGGGAACCAAACGCACCAAATGAGGCGGCATCCGCACGAAAATTAGAATCAAACGCACCAAATGAGGCGGCATCCGCACCAAAATTAGAACCAAACGCACCAAATGAGGACGCATCCGCACCAAAAGAAGAACCAAACGAACTAAATGTGGCTATATCCGCACTAAATGAGAATGTATCCGCCCAATACAGAGGCAACTTTGGCCCAAGCCGAAACTTAATCAACCAGTAGCACAACCTATGCATTTTCTTTATACTAATAAAGTCAAAGAAATTACGAAGCGAAGGCCTTTTCATATTAATCGAACTACAAACGAGGTGAACTACATGTTTGATAAACTGCAAGCAGTAGAAGATCGCTACGAACGTTTAAACGAATTGCTCAGCGATCCCGAGGTCGTAAACGATGCAAAAAAGCTCCGCCAATATTCAAAAGAACAGGCGGATATCCAGGAAACAGTGGAAGTCTATCGGGAATACAAAAAAACTAAAGAAGAGCTTGAAGATGCCAAACAAATGCTGGAAGAAAAGCTCGATCCGGAAATGCATGAACTGGTCAAAGAAGAATTCAATACATTGAAAAATAAAATCCAAGAGCTGGAACAACGATTAAAAATCCTTCTTCTTCCGAAAGACCCGAACGATGACAAAAACGTCATCATGGAAATACGCGGAGCTGCGGGAGGGGATGAAGCAAACATCTTCGCCGGAGATCTTTTCCGCATGTACACGCGTTATGCCGAATCCCAAGGCTGGAAAGTGGAAGTGTTGGAAGCTTCCCCAAGCTCAAGCGGTGGATATAAAGAAATCATCTTCATGATCAACGGAAATGACGCCTATTCCAAATTCAAATTCGAAAACGGTGCCCATCGCGTGCAACGGGTGCCGCAAACGGAATCCCAAGGGCGCATCCACACATCCACTGCGACGGTGGCCGTTCTGCCGGAAGTGGAAGATGTGGAAATCGAAATCAATGAAAAAGATATCCGCGTTGATACATTCGCCGCATCCGGAGCAGGTGGGCAACACGTCAATACAACGATGTCGGCTGTCCGCATGACCCACATTCCAACAGGGATTGTCGTATCCATGCAGGATGAACGCTCCCAAATCAAAAACCGCGAAAAAGCCATGAGAGTCCTTCGTGCCCGTGTGGCGGACTTCTACAACCGGGAAAAACAAAAAGAATTGGATGCAGCAAGAAAATCCGCCGTTGGTACAGGGGACCGTTCAGAGCGCATCCGCACTTACAACTATCCGCAAAACCGCGTCACTGACCATCGAATCGGCTTAACGATTCAAAAATTGGACCAAATCATGGAAGGAAAGCTTGATGAAATCATCGACGCGCTCATCATGGAAGATCAAGCTTCCAAATTGGCGAGATTAAATGAAGAAGCATAATACTGTCTTTGAGGCCCTCCATTGGGCTTCTTCTTTTTTAACGGAACATGGCCGTGACGCCAATGCGGGAAGAATTTTGATGCAGCACCTATACGGAACGGACTACACAGGCATCACCATGCGCATTCATGAAGAAATGCCGGAGCAAAAATGGAATGAATTTCGGGAAATGGTGGAACAGCACGCAAAAGGAAAACCCGTTCAATATATCACCGGAACGGAAGAATTTTATGGAAGAACTTTTCATGTGGATGAATCCGTCCTTATTCCGCGGCCGGAAACGGAAGAATTGATCGTTGGCGCCATCGCTAGGATGAAAAAACTGTTCGGGGAAAACGTGGAGCTGAAACTTGCGGACATCGGCACAGGCAGCGGCATCATCGCGATTACGATGAAACTGGAATGGCCCCATGCCAAAGTCACGGCAACGGATATTTCGGAGGCGGCCCTTGAAACGGCCAAACGGAACGCGGCACATTTGCAGGCGGATATCGATTTCCGCCTCGGTGATTTGACGGAGCCGATCGCAGGAGAAAAATGGGATGTCATTTTATCCAATCCTCCATACATCGCCTATCATGAACGGGAAGAAATGTCGGATGTGGTGTTGGAACATGAACCCCATCTCGCCCTCTTTGCGGAAGAAGACGGGTTGCAATGTTACAGAAGATTGGCGGAATCTTTGCCCAATCTATTAAATCAACCGGCCTTGATTGGTGTTGAAATCGGATACCAGCAAGGGGAAGCGGTGGCAAAACTCTTCCAAGCCAGTTTTCCACAAGCCGAAATCGAAATTGTCAAAGATATTAACGGAAAAAATAGATTTGTTTTTTGTATAATCGATGTATAAAAATCTCCCTCCCTGTCCATGATGATGGCAGGGAGGGAAAATACAATGTTAAATGATTACGAGATTATCAGAAAAGATAATGACCGAATTCATCCGATCATCAGCATATTAAAATTGATTGCGTCAAGTCTTGCGGTCTATTGTTTTCTATTAATGGTTCCGGATTTGGTGGATCAATTCTATGAAGCTCGTGAAAATATGATAGATGATTCATTGAAAATCCGCGTGATTGCCAACAGCAACACAAAGGCGGATCAGGCGTTGAAAAATGAAATGGTCGCAAGCCTCGAGCCGATTTTCTCAGAAATCCAGTACAATGAAATGCATCAATTGGATAATGATGAAGCTTTCGCGAAGTTGGCCACTTATATTGGGCAACATTATTCAGAGGTGGATGTGAAAATCAACAGGGGCGAACATTTAATACCACCCAAATGGGATGGACATGCATTTTATCCACAAGCCTATTATGATTCGCTGGTGTTGACGATTGGCGCAGGCCGTGGGGACAACTTCTGGTGCAGCATTTTCTCCAATTTGTGCGAACGTCCGAGCGACCAGGAAAAAGAAGAAGCGGAAAAAGAAGAGGAAAAAGAGGTCCGGTTCCTTGTTTGGGAATGGCTGAAGAAATGGTTTGCATAAAAGCATTGACGAGGAGAAATATGATCACCGCTGGAAGGTTATTCACAGCAATGGGTACCCATTCGAGAAATTTCGACAAGTTTTCCACTATTTTCAGAAAAGTTATACACATTTTACACAAAATTATCCACAAAATGTGGATAAAATTTCAGAAATTCAGTTTTTTCAGGAGATGACATACATGGAAACAGTCCAACTTATTGTGGATAAAGAAGTGGATAAAGAAAATATTTATTCACAAGCTGTGGATTTATTGAATCAGGGGGAAGTGGTTGCCTTTCCGACTGAAACGGTATATGGTCTTGGGGCGGTGGCAACCAATGAAGAGGCTGTGAAGAAAATTTTTGAAGCGAAAGGACGTCCTTCCGATAATCCCCTTATTGTACATATTGGAACGATTGAAGAAGTTTCGGCGTATGTGGAAGAAATTCCGGAAAAGGCGAAGAAATTGATGGAACGCTTTTGGCCAGGCCCGTTGACGCTCATACTGAAAGCGAAATCGGGCGTGCTTGCAAAGAACGTGACAGCGGGTTTATCCACGGTCGGGATTCGCATGCCCGATCATGAAGTGGCCCTCGGACTCCTCAGAACTTTGAAAAAACCACTGGCGGCTCCCAGTGCCAACCGCAGCGGAAAGCCAAGTCCGACAAAAGCTGAGCACGTATATGAAGACTTGCAGGGCCGCATTCCTTTAATTTTGGATGGCGGTACGACGGGGATTGGCATTGAATCCACCGTATTGGATGTGACGGTGAATCCCCCGGTGATTTTGCGTCCGGGCGGTGTCACGAAGGAAATGCTGGAAGCGGAAATCGGGGAAGTGATAGAACCGACTCCGAAAGAGCAGCAACTGGAATCCGCACCGAAAGCCCCTGGGATGAAATATACCCATTATGCACCGGAAGCGCCTGTCTATTTAATAGAAAACGACTGTAAAAAAATTGAACAAGCCATTGAGGAGCTGAAGAAAAAAGGGCATAAAGTGGCCCTTCTCGCGCCGTCCCATTGTGCGAAAACTTCCGCGGATTATTTTTTCCCTTTTGGCGAGGAGGAAGATCAACAGCAAATGGCTGCCAAACTTTATGATTCACTCCGCGCATGCGATAAAACCGATGCGACCATCATTTTGGCGACCACCACTTCAACAGAAGGCGTCGGCGCAGCCATCATGAACCGGCTGTACAAAGCGGCAGGGGGGAAATATATGGAGGTGCCGGGCACATAATAAGTGTTCGGCATTTAAAATGATGGTTGCTTATCCCCCTCCATAATATTCCTGTGCCGAAAATCATATGATAGAGTGCCTGACAGTTTCATAAAGAAAAGAGGAAATGACTTGAAGGAAATTTTTTCTGGACTTATCGTCTCATTGGATGTGGTCGCACTCTATTTATTGATTTCGGATGTAAAAAGCCGCTTTTTGCTCTCCATGTGGACAGCCATCCTTCATATGCTTTTTCCAATCATCGGTTTCACATTAGGCAATTGGATGCTTCAAATTTTAATGCAATGGTCGAATATTGTATCGAGCGCTCTTTTATTTTTTATCGGCCTGCAAATTATTTTATCATCAAAGAATGCCCATTTCTCCATCCCCATTGGATTATTGGCGATTACAGCCAGTTTAGACACCTTTTCAGTGAGTATTTCTTTTGGTATGCTTAACTTACAAAAATATTATTTTATAGCAAGTGCAGGAATATGGACTTTTATCCTATCATATATCGCTTTATATGCAGCAAAAGCCGGCATTTCAATAAAAAGTACACCATTTAAATGGATTGCGGGCATATCTTTAATTACAATAAGTGTATATACATTATGGGAACAGTAATAAGAAAGAGTGAGAGGGTACCATGAACATTTATTTTGTTTGCACAGGAAACACATGCAGAAGTCCAATGGCTGAAGCGATTTTGAAACACAAAAATATAGAAGGCATCAATGTAAAGTCAGCAGGAATTTTTGCGTTGGAAGGGGGAAAAATGTCGGAACATTCAAAAACCGTTTTGGAGCAGGAAAATATCGATTTCCAGCATACCACAAGACAAGTCAATGAAGAGGATATCGAATGGGCGGATCTGATTTTGACCATGACCACAGCCCATCGCGATATGATTATGCAATTTTATGAAAAAGCAAAAGGAAAAACGTATACGCTTAAAGAATATGTTACACCGTATAGTTCTTTAGATGTATCTGACCCCTATGGCGGCGATTTGAACACTTATAAAAACACATATGAAGAATTGAACAGACTGATTGATGAATTAGTCAAGAAAATCACTGGAGGTGATCAACAGGATGAAGAAAATGTTTAGTATCCGCAAGAAGCTTGTGCTGTTTGTCGGCATTTTGGCGGTCATTACATATTCCACAAGCTTCGTCTTTATTCGCTTTTTGCATCCTTATTTTTTCTCTCAATTCATTCCGAATGAATTGCTTTTTGAAATTATTACATACTTATTGGGTATCACATGGTCATGCATACTGGCGGGAATCTTCAGCGTCGTGTTGACGAAACCGTTGGAAAACCTGGAGAAAACCGCAACAAGGGTGGCGGAAGGAAAGATTGGGCAAGATGTGGATATGCCAAAAACCCATGACGAAATCCGTTCGGTGGCGGAAGCTTTCCAATTGATGCTCCAAAATTTGCGCCAAATGGTGGAAAGTATTGATATCAACTTCCAAAAAACGAATGAAACAATCATTGAATTGTCCGAGCAGACTTCAAGAGCCACAAGAAAAGCGGAGATCATTGCCGATACGGTTGGGCAAATTTCATCGGGGGCGGAAGCATCTGCCATTGCGGTGACAGAAACCGTTGAAGCGATTGAAGATGTGCGCCAATTGGCTACGGAAGTCAATGCGAAGGCTTTGAATTCAAAAGAAGAATCATTGCAAATGCTGGAAAACTTGAAAGTGACCTCCAGCGCGTTCAACAATTTGATTGAGAGCATTCAAAAAATTACATACGGAAACGAACAAGCCCTTGAAAGCATTCATCAGTTGGAGAAAAATGCCGAGCAAATCGGAAATATCATCAGTCTGGTCGGGGATATTGCCGCGCAGACCAACTTGCTCGCATTGAATGCCTCCATTGAAGCCGCAAGAGCAGGGGAACATGGAAAAGGCTTTGCGGTGGTGGCTGAAGAAGTGCGCAATCTGGCGGATGAAAGCGCGAAGGCGGTGCAAGGAATCACCGACTTGATCAAAACGATGCAAGAAAATGTGGTTATCGTTGTAAATCAAATGAACGAACAAGTGACTTTTGCGAAAAGTGAATCCGCCAAAATTTCGGAAGCGACAGTGATTGTCGAGCAAATGGCAAGCAAAGTCCGCGGCATGGCAGATACAGTGATTCAAATTTCCCGGTTGATTGAAAAGCAGATGGTGAATATCGAAACGACTGCCCATCAGTCCCAGGAAGTTGCGGCGATTGCGGAAGAAACATCGGCTGGCGCAACGGAAGTGAAAGGTTCAACGGATGAACAAGCGGCAAGCTTGGAACAAGTGGAAAAACTCTCAGAAGAATTGAAACGACAATCCGAGCAATTATACAAATTCATTCAACAATTCGATCGTTCAAACTAATACATACTAATACTTATCAAAGGGTTCCTGTTTTTAAGGGGGATGAAGGATGAGAAAGTTCAAAGGGGTCATTACATCCGTATTCACTGTCGGGCTCATCATGGGGCTTGGTGCATGCAGCGGTGATACCGACGAAGCGGCAGTAAAGAAAGAAACCCAGGAAGAAAAGGTGAATGAAGCTTTGGCGGCGGAAGGGGAGAAAGTCGTCAAATCCAGCTGCACAGGCTGTCATGGTATCGATTTAACAGGAGATCTTGGACCAAATTTACATAATCTCTCACTATCCAAAGAAGAAATCATCGAACTATTGATCAAAGGCCGGAAAACCATGCCGCCTGGAACTACAAACGGCATGGAAGAAGAAGTGGCCGAGTATTTATTGACATTAAAATGAAGATACATACATTCCTCTCGAACGGCATCTTTCGCCGTTCGAGTTTTTTTATGGGAGTGGGGGGATTGGTGGGATTTGAGGGTTTGGCGATTATTTTTTTCGTATGGGCGATGATCCCTTCTACGGCAGGCATAATTTTTTCGCTTGGCTATTATTTTGGTGATTGTGGCGAATATGTTTGATAGGTTGGCGATGATCCTTTCCGGAGAGGCGATGATTCCGGCGATTTGGGCGATGATCGGCCAAGAAGCGCCCTTTATTCTCCCGTGCGCTTTTATCCAAAAAATAGGCTCACCCTCACGAGGCTGAAGAAATTGCGCCAAAAAAATCGCAGTACAAACCAAATGCCTGGTCTGTACTGCGATGGGTTGGGATAGTTGAGCAGCGGGTCGTTTTTGGAATCCCTGGTGCAATCGCCCTTGTATTATTCAGTAATTTTAAACATTGCACGGATGGCAGGAATGCCTGTGCCAGGGTGATCATCCCGGTACGTCAACATCGGTCTTAAATAATAGTCCGGTTGAATCTGCTGACCTTTATAGATGGAAGGGTAGATATCGATGAATTGGTAGCCCGGTTCGCCCGTTGCCACCAGCTTCAATGTGACCGTCCCTTGGGTGTTGAAACCGCAAATATATCCAACGTAACTGTTGTTGTATAAAACGGCCAAGGCATTATCGAATTCCGTCCAACCGGAACCTTTGATTGTGATCACGAATTCCGTGCCAACCGGTCCTGATGATGGGGAGATGGACGCAATCGATGGCAAAATTCTTAAATACGTTTGACCGTACACTTCATCGCCCACTTTGACATCGATCAAGTGAGGCAGCCCGCCCAAATCATCCGGTACCGCAAACTCATATTTCAAGTTTCCTTTATCATCCGTTTTTGCTTCGCCCAAATCGAATATTTCCGGGCCATATCCTTCCGCTGTGACGCGCGTTCCGACCATCGTATGCCAGTCAAATGTCACTTTCTCGTTTTTCGGAAGTCCTGAAGCTGTCAAAACGACCTTTTCACCGACAGTGCCTTCAGACCGATCGAGTGTGACCTTTACACCCTCTTTGTTTTTCGGTTCTGACATCTTGATGCCGCCTTCCGCCGCTTTTGGCGCCTCTTCCACATAGGATTCGGTTGTGACCGGCTCATCGGAAGTAATTTCAAATGTGAAATAATGGGTGCTGATATAGTTGATGGCGGAACTGCTCCGGCTTAAATATGGAAATCCGCTGGCGCCGCTTTCCACCGTAATGCTGTGAAGGCCTTTCTTTCCGGCTGCCCGGAATACGGCTTCCGCTTTGCCGTTCGTTGTGACCGCTGTAATCATACCGGTATATTTATTATCCCAGTTCACGTGCCACAAACTGCCGAACATTTTCCAGCTCAAGCCTTCTCCCTTGATTGTGACTTCCGTTCCGGGAGGGCCGGATGCCGGACTCATGGTGAATACGGTTTCGACGAAGAAGTTGGCTTTTGCGACCACTTCATCATCCTGATAGATCAGGATATCGTGGTCATCTCCGAAACCATCCGGAATGGAAAAGGTTCCTTCCCATTTTCCATCCGCATCCGCCTTGCCTTCCGCAACCACTTTTTCCACCGGTTCATAAGCCGATCCGATGAAAGAGTAGTTATCTTCAATTTGGAAAGTGCCAACCATGTCGACCCAAACGGCTTTTAACGGTTTATCCGGTTTTAAGGAGTCGACGGTGAGAGTCACTTCATCGCCGATGCGTCCGCTGCTTTTGCTCAGCGAAATATTTCCGATGAGATTCATTTCTTTTGCTTCTTCTGAATTTTCTGCGGCATTTGCCTTGTTGTCATCCGATTTTTCGGATTCTTGTCCGGCTTCTGTGCATCCTGCCATGATGATTGCGACAAAAAGTAGGAAGGTCATGAGTCGAAGGCGATTCATCATGAAGCAGTTTCCTCGCCTTCAGAAGATGCCGACTCTTCCGCCGCCTTTTCTTGTGCGGCTTGCGTTAATTTCGCTTCTTCGCCTTTTTCAAGAATTGTCAACTTCGATAAAGAAACATCAAATGGTTGGTAAGTATACTCTTTGCCATCCACTTCCGCCACAATCTGATAATCCAATGTTCCGGTAGGGAAATCGTCCGGAATTGTCCAGCTCACGGTATAAAGCAACGTTCCTTCTTCCCCGTGCGGCCCAAGCTTCATTTCATACTCGTCCCCAGTGGCCAAAACCACTTTCACCTTTGCATCTTCAACGGTTTTATTGGTCGCTTGATCCAACACATTGGCGCGGAACACGATTGTGTGGCCCCGTTCAAATCGGCTGTCCACTACACATACGGCATCCGCTTGCAGGTGGGAATTGATGGTGTCACCTAAAACGACAATTGGCGGTTCCGATGTTTCAGTTTTTTCCGGCTCTTTTGAAGAATCGTCTTCGCTACACCCCGTTACAAGCAGTGCCGCAAACAACACCCCTGCCAAAAAATTTCTTTTCTTCATCCTTTTCCATCCTCCTTTATTCATTAAACTTTCTTCCTATTAAAATATAAAAAACTGGAAGTTACATTTATTATATACCATTAAGTAGATTAAATGAAACAGAAAAAAAAAGATTAATAGATTAAAAATAGTACTTAAAACAGAAAGGGTAGGAACGACGCACCACGTTTCATCCGTTGGTGGGGAATAAGTTTTATCCGGCGGAAAAAATTCCGAATAATTCTGTTTGAAAACAAAAAAAATATTCATTCATCCATTGAAAAATGAACGTTTTTTATGGAATTTAGAAAAAACATTCGTATTTTAATAAAAAGTCGGTTCAAAAAGATGTGAAAATCCGTGTTAATCTTTTATAATTAGTGGTACACTGTTGTTATCAAGAAGCTTGAGGAGGTAAACATGTGAAAGTAGCCATTTCATCAGACCATGGCGGCAATCGTTTGCGCAAAGAAATCATGGATCTGTTAGATGAGTTGAATATTGAATATGAAGACTTTGGCCCAAAAACAGACGATTCCGTTGATTATCCGGACTATGCTCTTCCAGTGGCTGAAGGTGTGGCAAGCGGCAAGTTTGACCGGGGCATTTTAATTTGCGGAACCGGCATTGGCATGTGCATTGCGGCGAATAAAGTGAAAGGTGTCCGCTGTGCATTGGTCCACGATGTGTTTAGTGCAAAAGCGACAAGATGCCATAATGACTCCAACGTCCTTGCGATGGGGGAAAGAGTCATCGGTCCTGGACTTGCGCGGGAAATCGTGAAAACATGGCTGAACACGGATTTTGAAGGCGGCCGTCATGAACGCCGCGTAAAAAAAATAGCGGAACTTGAAGGGTGATCCTTCCTATGACTCTTGAAGCCATTCGAAATCAAATCACGCAATTGCTTTCGGAATTTGAAGAGCAAGTGGAACTGTTGCCGGGGCAATTATTTGTGGTCGGCTGCTCCACATCGGAAATCAAAGGCTCAAAAATTGGCACAGCCGGTTCCATGGAAATTGCGGAAGTGTTGTATGAGGTATTGGATGCATTCGCCAAACAACATGGGGTTTATCTCGTTTTTCAAGGATGCGAACATATCAACCGCGCATTGACATTGGAACAGGAAGCCGCTGAAAAATATGGGCTTGAACCGGTATCGGTCATCCCTGTTCAAAAAGCGGGCGGTTCCATGTCCGCATACGCATACCGGAAAATGAACAATCCCGTTGTCGTTGAACATGTCCGGGCACATGCCGGCATCGATATTGGCCAAACGTTCATCGGCATGCATTTGAAGGATGTAGCCGTTCCTGTCCGCACATCTGTCCGCCAAATTGGTGAAGCGATTGTGGCGGCGGCCAAAACCCGTCCAAAACTCATCGGAGGCAGCCGCGCCGTTTACGAACTGCAAGATGGAACGACATGTCATTGAGCAGCTGGGCTGTTTTTGGCAACATGTCATAAAATATATATTTTTTCAAATGGATGTTTATGCAACTTTCAACATAGTCAATAATCCATATTCTTCATGCTGAATTTCGGGCGGATGACATTTTAGTTGAATGAATGCCCGGCCGTTCAGCATGGGGGATTTTTCCTGCGTTTTTTGCCGTTTAGGGAAGCATTCGTTGGATTCCCAGAACATGGCTGGGGAGATCTTCCCTGAAATGTTTATAAAAAAATATTAAATTAGTAGGAGGAACTTTGATGGCTTACGAAAAATTGGCAGCCCAAGACAAGGCTGTACTTGAAGCAATTTTAAATGAAAAGAAACGTCAACAGGAAAACATTGAATTGATCGCATCTGAAAACATCGTTTCCGAAGCGGTGATGGAAGCGCAAGGATCTGTTTTGACAAACAAATATGCGGAAGGCTATCCTGGCAAACGTTATTACGGCGGATGCGAATACGTGGACGTAGTGGAAGACATCGCCCGCGACCGCGCGAAAGAATTGTTCGGCGCAAAATTTGCGAACGTGCAACCGCACTCTGGCGCCCAAGCGAACATGGCGGTTTATTTCTCCGTGTTGGAACCGGGTGACACTGTGCTGGGAATGAATTTGGCCCATGGCGGTCACTTGACGCACGGTTCGCCGGTCAACTTCTCCGGTATCCAATACAATTTCGTTGAATATGGCGTAACAAAAGATACAAATGTCATTGATTATGATGATGTCCGTGCAAAAGCGTTGGAACATAAACCAAAATTGATTGTTGCAGGCGCTTCCGCTTATCCTAGAGTGATTGATTTCAAAAAATTCCGCGAAATCGCTGATGAAGTGGGCGCTTACTTCATGGTGGACATGGCGCACATCGCCGGTCTTGTGGCTGCCGGTGAACATCCATCTCCTGTGCCATATGCGCATTTCACAACAACGACAACACACAAAACATTGCGCGGTCCTCGCGGCGGTTTAGTGTTGACCAATGATGAAGAATTGGCGAAAAAAATCGATAAAGCGGTATTCCCTGGAATCCAAGGCGGTCCGTTAATGCATGTCATCGCTGCTAAAGCGGTAGCATTCGGTGAAGCGTTGAAACCTGAATTCAAAGAATACGCAAAACAAATCAAGAAAAATGCCCAAGTGCTTGCGGAAACTTTGATTTCTGAAGGCCTTCAAATCGTATCCGGAGGAACGGACAACCACTTATTGCTTGTGAACGTGAAATCTGTCGGCCTCACTGGTAAAGTGGCGGAAAAATTATTGGATGAAGTGAAAATTACTGTAAACAAAAACTCCATCCCATTCGATGAAGAAAAACCATTTGTCACTTCCGGTATCCGTATCGGAACACCTGCCATCACAACTCGCGGCTTTAAAGAAGAAGACGCGAAAGAAGTCGGCTTGATCATCGCGAAAGTATTGAAAAATCCTGAAGATCAAGCGGTGAAAGAAGAAGCCCTTGCCCGCGTCAAAGCATTGACGGACAAATATCCAATTTACGAAGATTTAGTGGTAGGCAAATAATTTTATAAAATCCCGCTCAAGCTGTTTGAGCGGGGTTTTTTTATGGAAGAAAGGGTTTTTTCGGGCGGTTTTCATTTGCCGGACGGCGGATTGTTGTGTTGGTGGGGGATAAAATTTTGGGTTGGCGGAAGGGAAGGCCCTTAAAGAAAAACGGAGTCATTCCCGTCCCAACGTAATCTCCTTTCAAAAAAAGGCGCAAATCACGCACCATAAGGTCTCGCTGCAAAAAATCCAACCCAAACTGCTGGACTTTATCGCACAGAAACTGTAATAATTCATATGGAAACTTGCAAAAAATACAAAAACCCCTCACGGAATGTACATAAACTTCCAATAGAAATTGACAACTATGTTAATGGTGTGATTATTGGTTTTCTAATGTAATGTTTTTTGTTATACTAGGTTGGATAAAGTGGAACAATAATGTCACTGTGAGTCCGTAATAGACATCAAAAATTTAATCTTTGTAGAAGTTAGGAGCGAATTACATGAGCAGAGTATATGTATTTGATCATCCATTAATCCAACATAAGTTAACGTATATTCGCGATAAAAATACCGGCACAAAAGAATTTCGTGAACTTGTTGATGAAGTTGCAACATTGATGGCATTCGAAATCACACGCGATCTGCCTACGGAAGAAATCGAAATTGAAACACCGATCACAAAAGCGAAAACAAGAGTGCTTGCAGGAAAGAAAATCGCTCTTGTTCCCATTTTGCGTGCGGGAATCGGAATGGTTGACGGCGTATTGAAATTGATCCCGGCTGCAAAAGTGGGCCACATCGGTTTATACCGCGATCCTGAAACGTTGAAACCGGTGGAATATTATGTAAAACTTCCGCAAGATGTGAAAGACCGCGACTTTATCGTAGTGGACCCGATGCTTGCGACAGGGGGATCCGCGGTGGAAGCGATCAATGCGTTGAAAAAACGCGGGGCGACCAACATTAAATTCATGTGCTTGATCGCTGCACCGGAAGGCGTGGAAGCTTTACAAAAAGCTCATCCGGATGTGGACATTTTCATTGCCGCCCTTGATGAAAAATTGAACGAGCACGGCTATATCGTTCCTGGTTTGGGCGATGCGGGAGACCGCTTATTCGGTACAAAATAAAAATGGCCGCCGCTTCAATCAAATGGAGCAGCCGCCTTCTTGAAAGACACAACAAACCATGAATAGAAGCGTCCTTCATTTTGAAGGGCGTTTTCCACTGTTCAACGAATCCTTTATCGCACTGATTAAGAACGGTTCAAACTCAGGTTTGCACCTTTGGAAGGGAGAATCATCCATTGCAAAAAATCAAAGTGATGACCATATTTGGCACAAGACCAGAAGCCATCAAAATGGCGCCGGTCGTGTTGGAACTGCAAAAGCACCAGGACCAAATCGAATCCATCGTCACAGTCACGGCACAGCATCGCCAAATGCTCGACCAAGTGCTGGAAACATTCGAAATCACCCCTGACTATGACTTGAATATCATGAAAGACCGGCAAACATTGATCGATGTCACAGTCAATGCCCTTCAAGGGTTGGACAAAGTCATGAAAGAAGCAAAACCGGACATCGTGTTGGTTCATGGCGATACAACGACAACCTTCGTCGGAAGCCTTGCCGCATTCTACAACCAAATCGCCATTGGGCACGTGGAAGCGGGCCTCAGAACCCACAATAAATATTCGCCATATCCGGAAGAAATGAACCGGCAACTGACAGGGGTCATGGCGGATCTCCATTTTGCGCCGACGGAACAGTCCAGACAAAATCTGCTGAAAGAAAACAAAAATCCTGAAACGATTTTTGTCACAGGAAATACGGCGATCGATGCATTGAAAACAACCGTGAAGGAACATTACACGCACCCGATCCTTGAGAAAATCGGAAGCGACCGCATGATTCTCTTGACGGCCCACCGTCGTGAAAACTTGGGCGAACCGATGCGTCACATGTTCCGCGCCATCAAACGCCTGCTTCAGGAACACGATGATGTGCAAGTGGTTTATCCGGTGCATTTGAATCCTGCAGTAAGAGAAGTGGCGAATGAAATTTTGGGGAACGATCCGAGAATCCATTTGATCGAGCCGTTGGAAGTGTTTGATTTCCATAACTTCGCAGCCCGTTCATACATGATATTGACAGATTCAGGCGGCGTTCAGGAAGAAGCGCCATCACTCGGAAAACCTGTGCTTGTCTTAAGGGATACGACGGAGCGTCCTGAAGGGATTGCGGCAGGCACTTTGAAACTGGCGGGAACAAACGAAGAAAACATTTACCGTTTGGCGAAGGAATTGCTGGAAGATGAAGAGGCTTACAACCAAATGGCGAAAGCGTCCAATCCTTACGGAGACGGTTTTGCATCCAGACGGATCGTTGATGCTTTACTGACATATTTCCATGAGAAGAAACAATAAATCATTTCAATAAAAAAAGCTATTTGAGTATAAAAATATAAATAATTATTGTAACAAATATCAATAATTTCTAAAACAGATTTTCATAAGTAAATTTGTCAACATTTTGACAAAATAATTTCGCTGTGAAGTTTTTCACTAAAACGCATTGACATCAAAAATTCCCTATTGTATGCTTACAAAGTGTATGAATACTAAAGGGATTCTTTCACAAAATGATACTCAAACCCTTGTAATATCAAGTTTCTACTACAGATACGGTGGGAACGTGGAATGAGAATTTTGGGAACGTGGAAGAGTCTGAATACAAGAGCCAAATAAGGGTAAAAATACTTAGCGGTAAAAAATTTTGCCCTTATATGAAAGATGTTTCCATTTTACACCATGGTTGAATGGTGAGGCAAATAATAGGATTCAGGAGATTATACGATGTTGGATTTGCACCGGATTTTCGATAAGCAGAAAAAAGCTTTATTTTTTTTGCTTGCCCTCTGTGTATTGGGATGGTTCTTTACACCATATCCAACGATTTTTTCTGGGTTGGGGATCGGTGCGATTTTTGGTACTTACAACTTTTGGATCCTTGTTCGTCGGATGGACAAGTTCGACCGTTCCTATCGTGAAGGTAAACGTTCAGTGTCTCTTGGTTCAGGTTTGCGCTTTGCATCTGCAGTTGCTGCAGTCGCAATACCAATCTCGTTGCCAAACTACTTTAATGTTGTTAGCTCAGTCATTGGGTTAATGATACCTTATATCTTCCTCTTTATTGAGGCCTTATATAGTTTAATAAAAACTAGGAATTAGGTCCATTTGAAAGTGAGGTGAGTGCAAAAAATGGAACATGGAGCACCGGAGTATACTCTGCATTTAGGAAATATTCCAATTACATTCAACTTGGCTACAATCTTAACTTTGTTAGTTACAGCGACTATTGTATTTATCATCGCGTTCATCTCTACAAGAAATCTCCAGTTGAAACCAACAGGTATGCAAAACTTCATGGAATGGGTAATGGACTTTGTTAAAGGGATTATCAAAAGCAACATGGACTGGAAAACGGGTGGTCGATTCCACGTATTAGGAATTACCCTCATTATGTTCATCGCTGTTGCCAACATGCTAGGTCTCCCATTCTCAGGTATTTACATCCATGGCGATCTATGGTGGAAATCACCGACCGCAGATCCTGTTGTCACTTTGACTCTAGCTTCAATGGTAACTGTGCTTGCAACATTTTACGGTATTAAATTACATGGTACAGGACATTATTTCAAAACATTCGTCCAACCAAAATCATTCTTATTACCACTGAAAATCATCGAAGAATTCGCAAACACTTTAACTCTCGGTTTGCGTCTTTATGGTAACATCTACGCAGGTGAAATCCTTTTAGGATTGCTTGCAGGTCTAGCCAGCTCATCAGTTTTAGGCTTCATCGGAGCCATCATCCCAACAATGGCATGGCTAGGGTTCTCAATCTTCATCGGCTTTATCCAAGCCTTTGTATTTACTATGTTAACAATGGTTTATTTATCACACAAAGTGAGCAAAGACCATTAATTAATAAATTCATAGTGTCTATACATTATGAGTATCAAACAAAAAATTAAAAAATAATTCCAAGGAGGAAATATAAAATGGGTCTTTTAGCAGCAGCAATTGCAATCGGTTTAGCAGCACTAGGTGCAGGTATTGGTAACGGTTTAATCGTATCTCGTACAGTAGAAGGAATCGCACGTCAACCAGAAGCGCGTGGCGTACTTCAAACTACAATGTTCATCGGGGTAGCGTTAGTTGAGGCCTTACCAATCATCGCAGTAGTTGTTGCGTTCATCGTAATGAACCGATAATTGGTTCCATGTGGCGAAGGATGATTTACAAAAAGAAACTTCGCCATTCCTTTTATTTTCAATGTTTAAGCTGAACAGTTTTTAATAAAAATGACTGATAGAAAAGCAATGAAAAGTTTTGAACATAAATGGCTCTCTTCAAATTTCGGATTGGAAATGGACTGAAGCAGGGCAAGTAAAAAGGAATTTGAAGCTCTTGAAGGGAGTGAAACAATCGTGAATTTAGAATATTTGGTATTAGGTTCCAGCGTGGAAGCAGTAAACCTTGGAGATATTCTTGCAACGCTCGTAATCTTCCTCGTATTGATGGCATTGTTGAAGAAATTTGCTTGGGGTCCGTTGATGGGCATCATGCAACAACGTGAGGAATTAGTTGCAAGTGAAATTGAAGCGGCTGAAACTGCCCGCAAAGAAGCGACAAAAACTTTGGAAGAGCAAAAAGCCCTTTTAAAAGAAGCTCGCACTGAAGCTCAAAAAATTATTGAAAGCGCTAAGAAACAAGCGGAAGCACAACGCGAAGAAATCGTGGAAGCAGCTCGCCAAGAAGCAACTCGCTTGAAAGAATCAGCTGTTCGTGAAATCGAAACTGAAAAAGAAAAAGCGATCGCTTCATTGCGTGAAGAAGTGGTTTCCCTTTCTGTTCTTGCCGCATCCAAAGTGCTTGAAAAAGAAATTTCTGAAGAAGATAACAGCGCATTAATTAAAGAAACGATTGCTAAGGCAGGCGAAGCGAAATGAGTAATTACACTGTAGCGAAACGCTATGCCGAAGCATTGTTCTCTGTGGCACAAAAACAAAACGTTGTGGATGAAGTGAATCAAGATCTTCAGGAAATCGCGAAAGTGATCAAAGAAAACAAAGATTTCCTTGCTGTCTTGACGAATCCGAAATTCTCTTCTGATAGAAAAAAACAAATCGTTTCTGAATTGTTCAATGGAGTCAATCCGGTTTTATTGAATACACTTCAACTTTTGGTTGATAAAAAACGAGTAAATGAATTGATAAACATCGCAGAAGCATTCAAAGCGTTAGCAGCTGACGCTCAAGGCACTGCGGAAGCTACAGTTTACTCAACTCGCGAATTGACGGAAGAAGAGAAAAACAACATCTCCGCTTCCTTTGCGAAACTCGTTGGCAAAGAAACGCTGAACATCACAAACGTAATTGAACCTTCAGTTATCGGTGGCGTTCGTGTTCAAATTGGCAACATCATTTTCGATAACACTGTAGCAAGCAAATTAGAAAATCTCAGACGCACGTTAGTCGTTAATAATTAGAAAAGTGAGAGGTGACATTCATGAGCATCAAGGCTGAAGAAATCAGCGCTCTGTTAAGAAAGCAGATTGAAAACTACCAATCTGAATTGGAAGTTAACGAAGTTGGTACTGTAATCACTGTTGGTGACGGTATCGCACGCGCTCATGGCCTCGACAACTGTATGGCAGGAGAACTAGTTGAGTTCGAAAATGGTGTAATGGGTATGGCTCAAAACCTAGAAGAAGGCAACGTCGGGATCGTTATTCTAGGTAACTACCTTGGCATCAAAGAAGGCGATACAGTTCGTCGCACAGGTCGTATCATGGAAGTTCCAGTCGGCGAAGAATTAATCGGTCGCGTAGTAAACCCACTTGGTATTCCAGTGGATGGAAAAGGACCTATCAATACAACAAAAACTCGTCCAATCGAAAGTCCAGCTTTCGGTGTAATGGCTCGTAAATCCGTACATGAACCATTACAAACTGGTATCAAAGCGATTGACGCATTAGTGCCAATCGGCCGTGGTCAACGTGAGTTAATCATCGGGGACCGTCAAACAGGTAAAACATCCATCGCAATCGACACAATCTTGAACCAAGCTGACCAAAACATGATCTGTATCTATGTTGCAATCGGTCAGAAAGAATCTACAGTTCGTACAGTTGTTGAAACACTTCGTAAACACGGTGCGTTGGATTATTCCATCGTTGTAACAGCATCCGCTTCCCAACCAGCGCCACTATTATACTTGGCACCATATGCTGGGGTTTCAATGGCTGAATACTTCATGTTACAAGGTAAACACGTATTGATCGTGTACGACGATCTTTCTAAACAAGCGGCAGCTTACCGTGAGCTTTCATTGCTATTACGTCGTCCTCCAGGCCGTGAAGCTTACCCAGGTGACGTATTCTACTTGCACAGCCGCTTGCTAGAACGCGCTGCGAAATTGAGCGACGCAATGGGTGCAGGTTCTATCACAGCACTTCCATTCGTTGAAACACAAGCAGGGGATATTTCTGCATATATCCCAACAAACGTTATCTCTATCACAGACGGACAAATTTTCTTGCAATCCGACCTATTCCACTCAGGTGTACGTCCAGCGATCAACGCCGGTCTATCCGTATCCCGTGTAGGTGGTTCCGCTCAAATCAAAGCGATGAAAAAAGTTGCCGGTACACTACGTCTTGACTTGGCCGCATACCGTGAACTTGAAGCATTCGCTCAATTCGGTTCAGACCTTGATAAAGCGACACTTGCGAAACTTGAACGCGGTAAACGTACAGTAGAAGTATTGAAACAAGACTTGAACAAACCAATCAAAGTGGAATATCAAGTTGTAATCATCTACGCTCTAACTCGCGGTTACTTGGATGATATCCCGGTTAAAGATATCCGTCGTTTCGAAAACGAGTTGTACAGCTGGTTAGATGTAAACCACACTCACATTTTAGAGCATATTCGTACTACGAAAGATCTTCCATCAGACGAAGACTTCGCTGCAGCTCTTACTGAATTCAAAAAACAATTTGCTAAATCAGAAGAATGATTCTTTCAGCTTTGCTGAAAGATCTTCTGATGATTAGTAGCACGAATGATGACTAAAATGAAAAGGTGGTGAAATACCAGTGGCAAGAAGTTTGCGCGATATTAAAAACCGAATCAACTCAACGCGTAAAACAGGGCATATCACAAAAGCGATGCAAATGGTGTCCGCTGCGAAACGTTCCAAAGCGGAAGAAAATGCGAAATCTTACGTTCCATATATGGAAAAAGTGCAGGATGTTGTTGCATCCATCGCCAGTGGCGCATCTGATGTCACTCACCCAATGCTTGTCGCACGCCCTGTGAAAAAGACGGGTTATATCATTATCGGTTCTGACCGCGGTTTGGCTGGACCATATAACTCAAACGTGATTCGTGAATTGGCACGTGTAGTCGAAGAACGTCATAAATCCAATGACGAGTTCGTGATTTTTACAATTGGTCGTGTTCCTACAGAGTATTTTAAAAAGCGTGGGTACAATGTAATTGATAGCGTTGTCGGCCTTCCTGACCAACCATCATTCTCCCAAATTAAACAAATCGCTCGTAAAGCTGTTGGTATGTTCGCTGATGGTACATATGATGAACTTTATATGTACTACAACCACTACGTGAGCGTCATTTCACAAGTCGTAACGGAGAAAAAAGTATTGCCGATCACTGATTTGGCACCAGCATCAGAAGGGCTTCAAGCAACTTATGAGTTCGAACCAAGTCCGGAAGCGATTTTGGAGGTTCTATTGCCTCAATATGCTGAAAGCTTGATTTATGGTGCATTGCTCGATGCGAAAGCAAGTGAACATGCTGCGCGTATGACTGCCATGAAAACAGCGACAGATAACGCGAATGAACTTGTTAAAACACTTACACTCGAATACAACCGTGCTCGTCAAGCATCGATTACTCAAGAAATTACAGAAATTGTCAGCGGAGCGGAAGCCATCCAATAGGCTAGCTCCTTGTTACGTATAAATGTACGATAGGAGGGTACACAGGAATGAACAAAGGACATGTTGTTCAGGTAATGGGTCCGGTTGTAGACGTAAAATTCCAAAACGGACAATTACCAAATATCTACGACGCTCTAAAAGTTAACATAAATCGTCCTGGTGAAGAAACTGTTACTTTGACATTAGAAGTAGCGTTACACCTAGGAGACGACACTGTCCGTACAATTGCCATGGCCTCAACTGACGGTCTTCAACGTGGCGCGGAAGTAACTAACACAGGTGCACCTATCTCTGTCCCAGTCGGAGAAGTAACGCTTGGACGTGTATTCAACGTTTTAGGTGAACCAATTGATGAAAAAGATGATATCGCAACGGAAGCTCGCCGTGATCCAATTCACCGCGAAGCACCTAAATTTGAAGAACTTTCCACAAAAGTAGAAATCCTTGAAACAGGTATCAAAGTAGTTGACTTATTGGCACCTTATATCAAAGGTGGTAAAGTAGGTCTATTCGGTGGTGCCGGAGTAGGTAAAACCGTATTGATCCAGGAGTTAATCCATAACATCGCACAAGAACACGGTGGTATCTCTGTATTCGCCGGTGTAGGTGAACGTACTCGTGAAGGTAACGACTTGTACCATGAAATGAGCGATTCAGGCGTTATCAGCAAAACTGCGATGGTATTCGGACAAATGAACGAACCGCCTGGTGCCCGTATGCGCGTTGCCCTAACTGGTTTGACAATGGCAGAATATTTCCGTGATGAACAAGGACAAGACGTGCTATTGTTCATCGACAACATCTTCCGTTTCACTCAAGCAGGTTCGGAAGTATCAGCCCTACTTGGCCGTATGCCATCAGCCGTTGGTTACCAACCAACACTTGCTACGGAAATGGGTAACTTGCAAGAACGTATCACATCTACAAACAAAGGTTCCATCACGTCAATCCAAGCGATTTACGTACCAGCCGACGACTATACTGACCCGGCTCCGGCTACAACATTCGCTCACTTAGACTCAACAACAAACCTTGAACGTAAATTGTCTGAGATGGGTATTTACCCAGCGGTGGACCCACTAGCTTCCACTTCCCGTGCGTTGGCACCTGAAATCGTGGGTGAAGAACATTATCAAGTGGCTCGCGGCGTACAGCAAACATTGCAACGTTACCGCGAATTGCAAGATATCATCGCCATCTTAGGTATGGATGAATTATCCGAAGAAGATAAGAAAACAGTTGAACGCGCTCGTCGTATCCAATTCTTCTTATCTCAAAACTTCCACGTGGCTGAGCAATTCACTGGTCAACCAGGTTCTTATGTTCCTGTAAAAGACACAGTGCGCAGCTTCAAAGAAATTTTGGAAGGTAAATATGACCATTTACCAGAAGATGCATTCCGTCTAGTAGGAAGCATTGAAGACGTAATCGAAAGAGCTAAAGCAATGGGCGTAGAGGTATAATGTTACGGACGGAGGAGGAAAAAAAATGAAGACAGTTCAAGTCAATATTGTCACTCCGGACGGCCCAGTATACGATTCAGAAATTACAATGGTAATCGCTAAAACTGTTTCTGGAGATATCGGTATCCTTCCAGGTCATATTCCTTTAGTGGCACCGCTGCAAATCAGCGCGGTCAAACTAAAGCTTGCAGACGGTTCGCAAAAAGTAGTAGCCGTTAGCGGTGGCTTTATTGAAGTTCGTCCAGACAAAATCTCGATTTTGGCTCCTTCTGCTGAAGTGGCTGAGAACATTGATCTCGCTCGTGCTCAAGCAGCGAAGAAGAGAGCTGAAGAACGTCTTCAAAGCAAGTCCGATGAAATCGACTTCAAACGGGCTGAATTGGCTTTGAAACGTGCGATCAATCGTATCAACGTTTATGAGGGTAGATTTTAATAGATAAGCGGGCAGTATGACTGTCCGCTTTTTCTATAAATGGATATGGAATTATTTTACTTTGAAAGTTGTTGTTTCCCAGATTTTTTTTCCTTATAAAAATTTGGATGTTTCATGATCAAAAAGGAGGAGGCGCGCATATGGGTATGGGTACGAATATTTATCAGACAATGGGCGTTCAGGCGGGCATTGAAATCTTTTCCCACATTCTATTCATCGCCATCGCTTTTTACGCATTGCAATCCGTCCGGTTGGAAGTTGTTTTCAAAAAAGGGAAGACGTTTCAAATTCAGCTCATGTATATCTTGCTGAGCATTGCATTAGGCTACACGGTGTCGGATTTTCTGATCGATTTTACCGGTTTATCCCGACAACTTCCTTACATCTTTTCCAAGTACAATTAGTGCTTATTTCCCGATTCGATGGATCGATAGATTGATAGGTTTTAATCAAAAATTTGTTTCCCTTCGGATGATATATGATTTGTAAGGGCAAATGACAAATTTTGATTCTTTTGTCGTTACAACACATATACCGTGTTATTTCCTGGGCAATCATGTAGAGAAATTTGTTACAGAAATGACAAAAAGCTATGAAAAAGTTAGTAATTTTTGATAATCCGTTAAAATTCACCATATTTCCCTAACGTGCGTAATATATAATTGTAGATATATGTTGAAAATATTTGAAATTAGTATTTTTAGTCACTTGTAAATTAGAGAATTAAGCATTACTATTGATATGGTTTGTTTTTTAGTGACTAAATGCGTAAGGCATCTTTGGATAATGGATTCGGAGGGACGATTTGTGGAGAAAATGATTGTTACAGGAGGCCGAAGATTACAAGGAAAAGTTAAAATAGAAGGGGCAAAGAATGCTGTATTGCCGATTTTAACTGCTTCATTGTTAGCTTCGAAGAATACAAGTGTAATAAAAGACGTCCCAAATTTGGCGGATGTTCATACGATAAATGAAGTATTGAAAAGTTTAAATGCCGAAGTACAATATGATGTTGAAAATAATGAGATTCATATAAATGCAGAAAAACCTTTATTAAGTGAAGCACCATTCGATTATGTCAGTAAAATGCGCGCTTCAATTTTGGTGATGGGATCATTGCTTGCCCGAAACGGCTATGCCCGCGTTGCCATGCCGGGCGGTTGCGCAATCGGTTCCCGGCCGATTGAACTGCATTTGAAAGGCTTTGAAGCAATGGGCGCGAAAATTACGACGGGCCATGGATATGTGGAAGCAAGAGTGCAGGACCGTTTAAAAGGGGCAAATATTTATTTGGATTTCCCAAGTGTTGGCGCAACGGAAAATATTATGACCGCTGCCGCATTGGCTGACGGTACGACAGTAATCGAAAATGCGGCAAAAGAACCGGAAATTGTGGACTTGGCCAATTTCATCAATAAAATGGGCGGTCGTGTCATGGGGGCTGGAACTGACACAATCCGCATTGAAGGTGTGAAAGAACTGCACGGTACGATCCATCATGTCATTCCTGACCGGATCGAAGCCGGGACATTTATGGTGGCCGCTGCGATTACCCGTGGTGATGTGTTAATTGAAAATGTGATTCCGGAACATTTGACCGCACTGATTGCCAAAATGCGTGAAATGGGCGTGGAAATCACGGAAGAAGGCAATGGACTTCGGGTACGTGCGAAAGATCCTTTGAAGGCGGTCGATGTGAAAACGATGCCATATCCGGGATTCCCTACAGACATGCAGGCGCAAATGATGGCGTTGATGCTGACGGCTTATGGAACGAGCATCATTACGGAAACGGTATTTGAAAACCGCTTCATGCATGTGGAAGAGTTTCGCCGCATGAATGCGTCATTGAAAATTGAAGGCCGTTCGACGTTTATTGAAGGACCGGTGAAACTGCAAAGTGCGGAAGTGGCTGCAACGGATTTGCGTGCGGCAGCAGCGTTGATTTTGGCTGGATTGGCGACGGATGGAGTAACGCGTGTAACGAAGCTGTATCATTTGGATCGGGGTTACGTGAACTTCGAGAAGAAATTGCGTGCGCTTGGGGCAAATATTGAGCGCGTTTCCGGCGATTCATCGGAAACGGATTCAAAGAAACCGAATGTTGCCACAGGGACTACGCTGAATGTTTAATTTCGGGCATTCTATTTTTCTAATGTACCATATGATGGGCGTGTTTCATTTATTCATAGAGAGATGCTTAGAACGACAAAATCCTGTTCAAGAGGTTTTGTCGTTTTATTTTTTTGGATGATGCAGCCGGATTGAAATGCCGGTTATTTTTTGAAAATTTTGTCTTTATCCAAATAGATGGGATTGATATATTTAAGTAAAAAGTGTTGGCAGGGATGGAGATGAAAAATAATTTAAAAAGCGGCATCATTGGAAGAAACGATTGGGGCGTTATTGAACGGCAATCTTCCGCATATATCGGGAGTATTCATCGGAAAAATGGAAAACTTGGAGTAGCTGTGAAGCAAAGAAGAAATGACTGAAAAACTATGCATTTCTGATAGGGGGCGGGAAAGATGATAAAGAAAGCCATTCTTTACGCAGTTTTGTTTTTTCTAGCATTATCGTTTGTGCAGTGGATCATGTCGAAAGAAATTCAATGGGGATTCAATCTCGGATCAAGCTTCATGGCCTTCTTGTTCATGCTGCTTTTCAACTGGGCAAACGTGCCGTACCAATGGAAAAAAGGGGATAAAGGAAACTGATTTGGAAAAGAGCGTCCGAAACTAGCGCAACATTCGGGCGTTTTTTTGATCCCATTTCAAATCAGTCTAAGAATGGATAATAAAAAACTTCCACAAAAAAGATATATTTCCCTTTCTCCAATCATAAGTAATATGTATGAAACGAATAGATCATCACAAAAACCTGGCAATCATGATTTCCATCACATTATTTGTCGCAGCGCTGTTTTTCTTCCCGTTTCTATTCAAAAACTCCGAAAAAACGTTGAAAGAAGCATCGGGGCCGTTGGTGACGACGGAAGATTGCAATATTTTCATCCGCATCTCCGGCCAGAAGGATCCAATTCCACTGGAAGAATATGTGGTCGGGGTCGTGGCGGCGGAAATGCCGGCCAACTTTCATCCGGAAGCCCTGAAAGCCCAGGCCATCGCCGCAAGAACCTACGTGCTGAAATCGACGAACTATGGCCAAACCCCGATCGAGCCGACTGTGCTGAGACAAGTATTTTATGATGAAGATACGAGAAAAGCCAATTGGCAGACCACTTTTGACGAAAACGAGCAAAAAATCAGACAAGCCGTAGAAAGTACGAAAGGAGAAGTGCTGAAATACAACGGCGAGCTGATTACGGCCATGTTCCACTCCATGAGCAACGGCAGGACGGAAAGCTCCAAAAACTACAGCGGGGTTGATTTGCCGTATCTTCAATCCGTCGCCAGCGCGGATTTTCAGGCGGAAAACTATGTAACGAAAAAGACGTTGACATTGGAAGAATGGAATCGTCTATTAAAAGTCAACATGACCTTGGACGAGGTCAAAAAAATCCGTACCAAACTGAACAACACGGGGAGGGTGGAGAAAGTTATATCCGGCAACAAAGAATGGACGGGCCGCGATTTCCGCGATTTGTTGGACTTGCGTTCGACCGATTTTACAATCCAAGTGGCCAATAACAAAATCGAAATTACGACGGAAGGCTACGGACATGGTGTGGGCATGAGCCAATACGGAGCCGATGCGATGGCGAAACAGGGAAGAACCGCCCATGAAATCCTCGCCCATTACTACAAAGACACAACCATTGAAAAAATGATGTGTACGAAATGAGAGCCGCCAAGCGGGAAACGTAACTACAAGCACCTTACTACACAAATATTACGTCTGGAAAAAGTTTATGCAAAAAATAGTGAAAATTTCCAAAAAACTTGTTTAGAAATTCCAAAACTTGTTCATCCTTCATATTGAGGTGATGAACAAATGAGAGAAGACAACAACAAACAAAATAATACTTCTCAAAATCCAAAAACGAACTGGCAACAAAAACCATGGTTTTGGCCGGCAATATATGGGGGCATTGCAGCAGTACTTATTGTCTTAATTGTGACTTATTCCGTACTCACAAGCAAAGAAGAAAGTGACACGGTGGCTGAACCGACTGCACAGGAAGAGCAATCACCGGTCATTGAAACAAACGCTCGCACGGAAACGCTCAAATATCCATTTGATGAAAGCCAGCTGGAAAATGTGAAAGTATTGCAAGATTTCTATGATATCAACGCGGATGCGAAATCACGCGAAAATGCGCTGCTTGTATTCGATCAAACATTCACAACATCCTCTGGAATTTCCATTTCCATCAACAATGAGCCATTCGAAGTACTGGCTGCAATGAGCGGTGAAGTGAAAGAAGTGAAGCTGGATGCGTTCACGGGAAATAAAATCATCATCGAACACCCTAACGGAATGGAAACACACTACAGCTCTGTAACGGATATCCTTGTGAAAAAAGGGGATTTGGTGGAACAAGGCCAACCAATCGCCACAACAACGGAAAACGATTGGAATCCGACTGCCGGCATCCATCTCCACTTTGAAGTGTTGGAAGATGGAAAACATGTAAATCCAAGAAATTATTTAAACTTCTAACAAACGAAAGCGCAGCCTGGACGGAAACACCCGTCTTTCCAGGCTGCGCTTTTGACTTTCCCGGGAAAAAAAGTTCTGAAAAAGTTGGAACATACATATGGTGAATAAACGTTAAATCGCTGATTGCAAACGTCAATGAAATACATGTATCAGAAAAACGTCGAAATAGATTGTTTATTGTAGGCAAAACTGCACTTCTTATATCCGAGAGAAAGGAAGAGAACGTGCACGAGCACATTCGGCACCGTTGCGTACGACTGGGAAAGCTGCTTGTGGAGACGGGTGAGACGGTTCGGGTCCTTGCGAAAATGACAGGATATTCCAAAAGTACGGTGCACAAAGACTTAACAGAGCGGCTACAATTAGTGAATGAAGAATTGGCAAAAGAAGTGAGAGAAATATTAGCCTACCACAAATCCGTTCGTCATTTGCGGGGGGGCGAGGCGACACGTAGAAAGTGGCAGTCCCAAAAAAAACAATGAAAAGGCATTTGGTTTGACTTTGGCCAGAAGTCAGGCTGAATGCTTTTTCATTTCATCCTGGGGCGGAAGTTGGCCGCAAGACGGATCGGGTGTATATGAAGCGAAAATGTATACGTTTTCCATCTTATAACGGATGCGCAGACGCTTTCCACCCCATAAGGGTTGTGTTTATCCAAGATGGATTTGCGGCAACGTCGGGGGCAATTCCGCCTCGTGCGGCTGCATTTTCACAAGGCGGAAACTCCATTCATCCAGTCCGATATTTCCGGTTTTTGGCGCAAAGATTGTGATTTTATTCAGAGAATAATGATTTTATAAAGTCAATATTGACCCGAAGCTAAATTTTGAACAATTTGTAGAAAAACGGTGAAAAACGTCAAATTCCCCCAGAATAAAGCTGTAAATAAGATTTTATTATGATAAAATATTCTAGATAAAATGTATAAATTATGAACGTAGTAATAGAGTCGCAAAATGTTGGAAGGAGAAATTAGATTATCATGTTTTCAAAGGATATAGGGATCGACTTAGGAACTGCTAATGTACTGATTTATGTGAAGGGGAAGGGAATTGTTCTAAACGAACCATCCGTTGTGGCAATCGACAAAAAAACCAACAAAGTGCTGGCGGTTGGTGAAGAAGCTAGAAGAATGGTAGGGCGTACGCCAGGAAATATCGTTGCCATCCGTCCATTGAAAGACGGGGTTATTGCCGATTTCGATTTGACGGAAGCGATGTTAAGACATTTCCTCAATAAACTTGATGTAAAAGGATTCTTCTCAAAACCCCGCATTTTAATTTGCTGCCCGACGAACATCACAAGTGTCGAAAAGAAAGCGATTCGTGAAGCGGCTGAAAAATCAGGCGGTAAAAAAGTGTACTTGGAAGAAGAACCGAAAGTGGCTGCCATCGGTGCAGGCATGGACATTTTCCAACCAAGCGGAAACATGGTGGTCGATATCGGCGGCGGTACGACAGATATCGCGGTGCTTTCCATGGGGGATATTGTGACGAGCGAATCTATCAAAGTGGCGGGAGATACGTTCGACAATGATATTCTTCAATATATTAAGAAGGAATATAAACTGTTGATCGGTGAACGTACGGCGGAAGCCATTAAAATCAACATCGGAACGGTTTTCCCTGGCGGCCGGGATGAATCGATGGAAATCCGCGGACGCGACATGGTGACAGGACTTCCGCGCACCATCACGATCCATTCCGCCGAAATTGAAAAAGCATTGCATGAATCTGTCCAATTGATTGTTCAATCCGCGAAAAATGTATTGGAAAAAACGCCGCCGGAATTATCCGCAGACATCATTGACCGCGGCGTGATTTTGACAGGCGGCGGCGCATTGCTTCACGGCATGGACCAATTGCTCATGCAAGAATTGAAAGTGCCGGTGCTTGTTGCGGATAATCCAATGGACTGCGTGGCCATCGGAACGGGTATCATGCTTGACAACATCGACCGTTCACCTGGTTCAAGATTTTAACTTCCAGCGTTCCAACACGAAATAAGCGAACCCTCGGCTGGAAAAAGAAACAGCCGAATTTCATCCAAAACGACATGAATATGCGGGTAGAAACGCGGCAATTCCCGAGTTGCATCCGACCTGAGAAAACTTAGTGATTCTAAGTTTCATCCAAATGATGGGCAAAATGACTTATTCATGGCACCATTGCATCCATTCTATCCGCACATTCCCGGAAATGATGAAGGAAAAGGATCTTGCAAAAATCCGTGGAAAGCGAAAAACGAACTATAATCGATTGGCGACTTCCCACCGATATAAAAAGGAGAGGCATTTTGACCAAATGAAGGGGGAAAGAGCATGTTTAGAGGAATCTATACGGCAGCTTCCGGCATGCTGGCGCAGCAAAGAAAGACGGAAATTTTGACGAACAATATGGCGAATGCGAACACACCGGGGTTCAAAGCGGAGCAGACAACGATCCGCTCGTTCCCGGAAATGCTCATGTCCGCCATTGATGATACCAATGTTCCGACGAAAAAAGGATTAAACCTGAACTTGATCCGCCCGATCGGCAATCTTTCAACCGGCATTTACTTGCAAGAAACAATGCCGAACTTTGCGCAAGGCAATGTTTACGAAACGGATTACAATACTGACCTTGCCTTGATGAACGGCAACCTTCCTGCAGGGAGCAGCATCTTTTTCCGTCTGGCCCATCCGGATGGAGGCGAGGCCTATACAAGAAACGGGAACTTTGCTTTGGATGGACAAGGCTATTTGGTGAATGGGGACGGATATTACGTTTTATCCGAAAACGGAGACCGCATCCAGCTCCCAAATGAAGAATTCCAAGTCACTGAAGACGGTGCCGTGTACGTAAACGGACAACAGGTGGCGAGAATCGGGGTGGCTTTTGCCCCAAATGCCAATGACCTGGTGAAACAGGACAATGGATTGTTCCGGACACAGGACGGACAAGCGTTGCCTTCCGCCTTTGCAGAAGGCGATGTCACGTTTTCCATCAGACAGCGGTTCTTGGAAGGTTCCAATGTTGATGCGGCGCAATCGATGACGGAACTTCTGACGGCATACCGCGCCTTCGAAGCAAACCAAAAAGTCGTCCAAGCTTATGACAAAAGCATGGACAAAGCGGTCAATGAAATAGGAAAAGTATAAGGAAGGAGGCGGAAACATGCTACGGACAATGCTGACGGCTACCAACACATTGAATCAAATCCAGCTTCAAATCGACACGATCAGCAACAATATCGCCAACATCGGCACAAACGGGTATAAAGCGAAAGAAGCCCGCTTTTCCGAAATGCTGTATCAGGAATACCACAACACGAGAAAAGATGAGCAGTCACCGAGATTGACACCGCAAGGAATCCGCTACGGTGTCGGTGCGAAAATTTCGCAAATCCAAACAAACAATGCCCAAGGAACGTTGCAGACGACGGACCGCCCATTGGACTTTGCATTCAAAAATGCGCGCCAATATTTTAATATTTTAATGCCGGATGAAAACGGCGACATGAATGTGGTGTATACACGAAAAGGCGATTTTTATGCAACCCCGATGAATAATGGGCAAATGATGCTCGTCAATGCGGACGGCTATGCAGTGGCGGACATCGATGGAAATCCGATCGTGTTCGATGAAGAGGTGAGCAGTTTTTCCCTCGAGAATGGCGGCAGATTGGTCGTCAATTTGGAGGATGGCACGCAGCAAGCTTTTTTGTTGGGTGTCACTGAAATCCATTTGCCACAACTGATGATGAAGATTTCCGACGAATACATAGACGTGCCTGATAACTTGAATGAATTGGGCTACGAATTGAACGATGTTTTGACGGATATGCAGGGAAATGCCCGCCAAAATATCGGCCTTGAAAATTATCAATTGGAATTGTCCAATGTGAATATGGCCAAAGAAATGACCCAGTTGATCCAAGCGCAAAAATCCTATCAATTTAATGCCCGCGCCATCACCATTGCGGACCAAATGTTGGGGTTGATCAACGGAATCAGTTAATGGTCATGATCAGGGAAATCCGTACTTGTGAAACAATGAACGAACCCTTTGTTTCATCCTTCATCCGCGCTTTGACGTATGGTGCAAAGCGCGGAATGAAGCGAGTTCGTTTGATCCCGGGCAACCCCGCAAAGGCGAAACTTTAGATGCGGCTGTTGCGTTTATTTTATCAAGAACGATGACGAATCATGCGAACAGAAAAAATGCTGGCGGAATTCTGTTGATTCTGACGGCACATTCATAATCGTGTGAACCCATGGGCAAAATTCGTTTACCAAAAATACTTGAATGAACAGGGAGAACAGACAATGGCAAACGAAATGAAAAGCGGCTCCACTTTGACGGAAAAAAGAACGAAACGGCAAGAGAAGGATCCAAAAGCATCGGGTGTTCTACTTTCAAAGTGGCTGAAGCGGAATAAAAGAGAGAACGAGAAGAATGAGGAAGCTCTGCCAAATGACGACAGTTTCATAAAGAACCTGAAAATTTACCGCACCAGAATGTTTCCCATTTGGCTGCGGATTGTCATTGTGCTCGTGCTGTTGTTGCTCGCAGCCATATTCGGGCTCATGATCGGTTACGGCCTCATTGGTGACGGCAAGCTGATGGATGCGTTAAAATGGGAAACATATCAGCACATTCTGGACATCATGAACGGAAAAGAATAAAGTATGTTCCGCCATTTTTTGTGGAAAGCTGAATTCATGATGCATGCTGATATTGGAAATGGCGCTTTTTTGGCCTCCGGATGCCTTCAAATTCTGAGGAACATGTTGCGTTGCCGCTTATTTCGTATGCTTGATTTTGATAATGGGGGGAAATGTTATGTTGAAAGTTGAACAAATTCAGGCGATTTTACCGCACCGATATCCATTTTTATTAGTGGACCGTATTCTTGAACTGGAAGAAGGGAAACGGGTGGTGGGCATCAAGAATGTGTCCATCAATGAACCTTTCTTCAATGGCCATTTCCCTGGCTATCCGGTAATGCCCGGCGTTTTGATCGTGGAAGCGTTGGCGCAAGTCGGAGGGGTGGCTTTATTAAATACTGAGCAATTCAAAGGGAGATTGGCATTTTTGACAGGCATTGACAACGCCCGTTTCAAGCGCCAAGTCGTGCCAGGCGATCAATTGAAATTGGAAGTCGAATTTGTCAAATTGCGCGGCTCGATGGGGAAAGGCCATGGCATTGCCACGGTTGACGGCGAACTCGTTGCGGAAGCGGACATTTTATTTGCAATCGGCCCGGAAACACCAAAAGTAAAATAAACTCCTTCCCGAAATACACACGTCCAAAAGGGTTCCAATCATGAATAGAATGATTGGAACTGTGCACCCTTTTATAATAAGTGTGTTCCCTTAATTTGAAATTCATTAACCAAAGAGATAAAATATAACAGTTGAATTTTTTTAGGTTGTAGGTAGAGAGAAGTATATGCACCCTTGGCTCTTTTAAACATAGGAGGTTTTATTTTAGAATGTATAAACAGCTGTCATCGGGCGTAAAAATCAGTATCACACGATCCATTTCGATCGCATTCGAGCAATACTTGGCAAGCATCGGCTGGGATGAAGACCGTTTTTCAATGGAAGAATTCATGAAGAGATGGCAACAATATTTTTTGGAAAATGCCGCATGGTTTGAAAAAGTGCCACAGGACATATTGCTGAGCCCCGAATTTCATGAAGAAATTGCCCATAAAATTGACGAAGTGATCGCCAAAATTTTGAACGAAAAGCCGACGAAAAAACAAATTGAGACCATCGAGAAAATGCAGAAACAGCTGGGCACGAATTATACGTATGGATGCAAAGCGGAAGCCCATTATGTGGAACAGCTACTGAAAGAACAATTGAAGGAAAAAGAACGCCCATGAACTTTTAATCCGGAAAATGGCAAAAGTTCTAAAATCGATAATGGATAGTTCCCTCTTTTTTCGCACAAATTAAAATCAGTCACTTTGCAGGTGACGATTAGCGAAGAAAGGAGGGGATTTTTTATGAAACCGTTCATCTATGCGTTATTGTTAGGGTCCGCTTTATTAGTGGGCTGTAATGATAACGACGATGAGAACGCAATCAATGAGGTAGGCAATGACGTTGAAGAAGGCGTAGAAGATGTGGGTGAAGGAGTCAAAGAAGGTGTCGAAGATGTCGGTGAGGGAGTCAATGATGCCCTTGACAATGACACGATCAATAATGACATCAATGACAATGACAAACGGACAAACCAAGGCCTACGCAATGAAGACGTCATGCCGGATGATAAAGGTGTAACCGGGGATGAACGCGGTAACCAGGAAGATATCGTTGAGGATGCCAAAGACATTCGTGACGCTGATACGAAGGATGAATAATGGTTGCGCATCCAGTTCCCATNTGGGGTAAAGGAAGCCACGAGACAAAGTCCAAAGCCTCTTCTGGTATTTTAGACTCGAGAAANTCAAAAAATCCCCCTTGCCCTTTTCGGAGCTATCTGGTTTGGATAGCTCCATATTTTTTGATTCAAGGGTTATTGATTTTGGACAAGCGCCCTTTGTTTGGATGGGGGGAGAAGGGGGAAATGGAGATAAAATTAAAATGGGAACTGGCGAAATGGCACAAAATCAGGTGATATGAGACATAAAAACTGTAAATAAAATAGGCACTGGTGAAATGGACACAAAATCAGGTGATAAGTTCAAAAAATCTGTAGATAAAATGGCCTGTGTCGAAATGGACACAAATTCTGGCGTTATGTTCACAAAAACTGTAGATAAAATATGGCCGTGTCGCTATGTTCATAATATTTATAGAGAAAGACACAAAACCTGTAAATATAACGCCTGCTCCTTGTTGAAATCCGTGATAGAAAATCAGCCATTTTCCCCCTTCAATAATGGACGTTCCCTCATCCCTTTCCGGAACTCACTCAATAATTCTTCCTTTGATAAGTTTTTCTCCAGCAACGTTTGCAACAATTGTTCCGCATATTTTAACCGCACCGTTCGCACATGTCCCTTCATTAAAACCGAAAGCCGATCTCCAATTTCTTCAATCGTTTCCACTTTCACTGTGAAGGGGGCGGGTTCATTGTCAGGGGAAGTGATCGTCACTTGCACATCAAAAGATTCCCGGGTTTCCCACAATCTTTCAAAATGCTTTCGATATGGCTGCTCTGTAAACAACTCCAAAATCCACGTCTTTTCATGATTTTCCTGATTAATGATGATTCCGTCGATCAGGGGGATTTCCACACCATCGTGTTCAAATTGAAAGGAAATCATTTTAAAAGTTTTCAAAGGTTTCCCTCCCATGATAATCGAAATGCCCTCTTTCATCAGTATAGCAAAGGAACGCTTTCAAACATCGGGTAAAGAAAAAAATTAAAAAATTGCCAAACTTTTATTTTGGACATTTTTAAAAAATGGGGATAAAAGCAGGCATGATCTAGTTTGAGTTAAATTTTACGAACATTTGTTTCGTTCGGAAAATGAAAGTTTGAGATAGAAAAATGCGGTCATTTCTTGATTTTGGGATTTTGTCAAAAGAAGGGGTTACCGCTATGATTGAGAAAAAGGAGGTGAATGGATGAATCATGTCGGACTAGTCGGGCGATTAACGAAAGATCCAGTTCTTCGGGAATTTGGAGAACATCGTGTGGCTACGAGTTTTGTACTGGCGGTTAATCGCAATTACCGCAATAGCCAGGGCGATGTGGATGCCGATTTCGTCTCCATTACCGCATGGGGAAAGCTGGCGGAACTGATCGTCCAATATTGCGGCAAAGGTTCACTGATCGGAATCAACGGACGATTGCAATCACGCTCCTATTTAACAAAAGCAAATGTAAAAGTATATACAACTGAAGTCGTCGCCGATGATGTCCGATTTTATTCACTCAAGCCACCAAATAAGCAAACGGAAGTTGAAAAGGATTTCGTTCTTCCGGAAACGGAACAAGAATTACCAGTTACGCAAGGGTCTTCAATTTGAAAATCGGCTGAGAGTTTTGAGGATGGTTGCATTTTGCAGGAAAAAGTGGAGGTTAGCAAAGCAAAGGATTCCGGGTAACACATAGTGGCAGGTTTTCTTTTACAATGGAAGGTTTTGTTGATTTTGTTGGAGCGAAAGGCAAAAAAATTGTTGGGAATGGAAAATGAATGGGAATGGCCTAAAATTGTTTTGGAGTTTGAAGGGGAGTACAAATAAAGAAAATGGGGGGTGAGAAAAACACTGCTGGTTTGTGACCGCCCAGCAGTGAAGGGATACATGGTAATGCATAATGGATCATGATTACAATTGAATATGATAACTGGATAAAGGTAAAGTGAGGCTACATACGAATAAACGAGGAAATCAGAACACACCTATCTAACTTCCTCCTATGGTTAGTTGTCAGACTGTCTAAGAAAGGATGACTTTCTGGGCAGTCTTTTTTGTGTGTATTTGGTTTTGGCGTGGATAGGTTCAGCTTTGGGGTCCGTCTTTTCCTTTGGTGCGGAAGATTTTTTATTAGTGTGAATAGGGCTTCATTTGGAGCGGATGGTACCTTCTTTAGTGCGAATAGGGTTCCGATTGGTGCGGATAGTTTATTCTTTAGTGCGAATAGGGCTTCATTTGGAGCGGATGGTACCTTCTTTAGTGCGAATAGGGTTCCGATTGGTGCGGATGGTTTATTCTTTAGTGCGAATAGGGCTTCATTTGGAGCGGATGGTACCTTCTTTAGTGCGAATAGGGTTCCGATTGGTGTGCATGGTTCATTCTTTAGTGTGAATAGGGTTCCGATTGGTGCGGATGGTTCATTCTTTAGTGCGCATACGACTCCGATTGGTGCGGATAGATTTGCCTTTAGTGAGAATAGGGCTTTATTTGGAGCGGATGGTACCTTCTTTAGTGCGAATAGGGTTCCGATTGGTGTGGATGGTTCATTCTTTAGTGCGAATAGGGCTTCATTTGGAGCGGATGGTTCATTCTTTAGTGCGAATAGGGCTCCGATTGGTGCGGATGGTTTATTCTTTAGTGCGAATAGGGCTCCGATTGGTGCGGATGGTACCTTCTTTAGTGCGAATAGGGCTCCGATTGGTGCGGATGGTACCTTCTTTAGTGCGAATAGGGCTTCATTTGGAGCGGATGGTACCTTCTTTAGTGCGAATAGGGCTCCGATTGGTGTGGATGGTTCATTCTTTAGTGCGCATAC
>JGI25330J36431_1000006_pt1 | contig 137027 bp, 147 predicted proteins | sample HigsolmetaAR205D_FD_36431 | JGI IMG/M metagenome (IMG submission 36431) | reverse complement strand
ATTAATTTTCAAATAAACTTCCATTAAATGTAATCTTAAGTTGATGACATTGGGCTCGAGCCGGGCCCGCGGAAAGCGTCCCCGGAACGGAAATCAATTTTAATAACATATCAAAAAAACATCATTTTCTCCTTGGAGAAAATGATGTTTTTTTAGATTTGTCCCAGCCTCTATTTTATTTGCTCATTTTCCACTTTAATACGTTTTCTTTTTCAATAATCCGAGAACCGCTTTTCTTATCGAATACAGCGACGTTTATTATGGATAAATTTTTTTCTGTTTTATGGGGTCTCATTTTCAAAATAACGTAAAATTCATCATCTTCATCATATTCCTTTTCGAAGGTGAAGACGGCGTACTCTCCTTCTTTCGGTTCACGATAACCAATCGATTGGATTGCTTCGAAACGTTTTTCAAAGGGATATTTTTCAGTAACGGCAAAGATTTTAGCAAGCTCTGCTTCTGCCACTTTTGTAGCTTCTGCTACCACTTCTTCTGAAAATTTTAAATTTCGGTCTTTCATAGTAAAATAAACCGTTGCAACGCCTGAAATTAGGAAAAAAACACAAAGAATGACTACTGTAATGATAAGAGGTTTACCGCCTCTTTCGTTTATTAGGTATTTCACTATATGCACCTTCTTATATATGTGGTTTGAAATCTATTTTCAATGTAACCGAAAAAGGTGAAAATTGCTAGTGGATTCAAAGGTTTGTTCTTTCGTTGTCACAATTTTAAGTATTTATGGCGGATAATCCTCTTGAATATAATGGAAAAAATCAGGGTACAAAAATGAAACAAACTATACAAATCTTAATACATATAACAAAGTTTTATTAATACCATAATAGCATAAGAGAACGATTATTTTTTAATAGGCTTTGTTAAATTACTCTGTTGAGATTTGATAAAAACAAACAAATGTTCTGTAATGTTAGTAAGAACATTTGTTTGGAGGGTTTGAAATGACATTAAGAGAGTTAATAGCAGAGATTAAAAAATTGAATTCAGCAGAACAACATCGGTTAAAAGAGTTTTTTATCAATTCTCTTATGTCATTTTCTGCAAGTGAACCTGTCTTTCAAGAAGTAACTGAACGAAAAAATAAAGATGGCTACACCTGTGTACACTGTAATTCTAAACAAGTGGTTCGTTTTGGTAAATATACAGTAAAACTTGGTCTGAAAGAAGTTGAACGTCAACGATACCGTTGTAAAGATTGCGGAAAAACATTTACTGATGTAACTGCAACACCATTGTATCGAACCCATAAGTCTGAAAAATGGTTGGATTTTATAAAATGTATGTTAGAAGGTTATTCACTCCGTAAATCGGCAGAACTCATTGGTAATGTACATTACGTTACCCTGTTTTATTGGAGGCATAAAGTATTGTCTGCATTAAAACAAATGAATTTTGAATCTTTTTCAGGGATTGTAGAGATGGATGAAACTTATTTTCTGTATTCGGAAAAAGGCAAAAGAAATATCGAGGGGCGTAAACCTCGCAAACGTGGTGGCTCGTCAAAATTTCGTGGCATTAGTCACGAACAGGTTTGCGTTTTAATTGCAAGAGACCGTCAAAAGGCAACATATTCTGGTGTACTTGGTAGAGGTAGAATTGTTAAAACTCAATTAGATAAGGCTATTGGTTCTAAACTATCATCGGACAATACTCTTTGCACCGATGCTTGGAGAGCTTTTTCTGCTTATGCAAAAAGCAAAGAATTGGAGCATTATCGTTTTAAGTCAGATGGTACAGAACGTGTAAAAGGATTGTATCATATCCAAAACGTTAATAACTATCACAGCCGTTTAAAAGGTTGGATGCAACGATTTAATGGTGTGGCAACAAAATACCTCGACCATTATTTGAGTTGGTTTCAATTTTTAGATATTGTTAAACACCGAAGTGATAATGCATCTATAAGTAAAATGATTGTAGAGAGCTGTCTATTTCCAATTAATGAAACCTATGATTCATTAAGAACGTATAAATATTAAAATCTCGATTGTTTAACCAACAGAGAATCTTATAGAAAAGGAGGTAACTCGTTTGGGAGTAGCTGTTCTTATTATTTCAATACCTTTCTTAATTTTTGCTATCACACTATCGAAAGGAAAAGGAGCATCAATACTCGCAGGTTACAATACAATGCCTGACAGTGAAAAGGCTCAATACGATGAAGTAGCTTTGTGCAAGTTTATGGGTAAAATTATGTATGGTATTAGCTTTAGCATATTATTATTTGCATTGAGTGAGATGTTAGAAAACCAAGTTTTATTTATTATTGGTCTTATTTTACTTTTATCACTTATTATTTTTGCATTGGTGTACTCCAATACAAGAGACAGATTCAAAAAGAAAGTTTAATGATAATTGAAAGAGGACTTCACATCTTGAAGTCCTTAATTTATTAATAGAATCAACAATATTCATTAACATAGCCTTTTAATAAAAGATATCAGCGATTATTAAAGTTAATGAAAAAACAGCTAAATTTTCACAAATTAGGCATAAAGAATCATACAAAATTATAGAAAATACTGTAATCTATAATTATAGTGACTTATTAATCAATTCGACATCTTTTGTTTTAGTATTTTTTAGCTAAAATAATGAAAATAAATTACAGCGACGAGGTGATAGGTTGAAGTACATAAAATACCATAAAGCATTCACCTTCATCCTTGTGATTATTGCAATGATTTGCTTAATTGTTTTCATGCAAACTTCATTAAAAGCTTCTGCGGACGGGAAACGAGCAAATGGTTCTACTATTGGTGGAGTCAATGTTTCTGGTTTGAAAGATGATGAAATAAAAGAAGTGCTGGAAAATGCAATTCTTGAATGGAAATCAGAGCCAATCATCATACAGGGTGGCGGTGCAGAACTGACGATTAATCCAGAGGAAATACAATTTGATATCGAACGGTCAATAAAAAATTACCGAAATCTAACAGACAAACCATTTTTCCTGTTTTGGACATCTGATAGGAAAGTGCAAATTCCAATATATATAGCAGAGAGTGACGTTGTAAAAAGTCAAATTTCTAACATCTCCATTTGGGATACGGAAGAAACTTACAATCAAGTTGTTATGCAAGCTTCTTATTTAAAATCCCATGAAATTGAGGCAATTGTAACCGATACGACACAGCTTAAAAATGAAAGAATCGCATTATCCATTGAGGAAATTCCCGAAAACGCAATAGGCGTACAATTATTAGCGGAAGCTTTGGACGAATATATATTAAAGCCGAACAACCCATTTTCTTTGTTGACAGATTTAGAAAATCTAACAGATTCCGCAAACATTGAAGGATTAAATTTTTTTGGCTCAATGATTTACAATACAGTTTTACAAAGCAAAGTGGAGATTTTGGAAAGACACCCGCAAAAAGAGATTCCAGATTATTTGCAGCCCGGCATGGATGTATATATAGATGCTTTTACAGAGAAGGATTTACAATTTGTTAATGTTTCTGAGCATCCATATTTGCTGAAAACAACCGTTGAAGACAATCGGTTGAAAGTGGAGTTGTATTCTAGCGTAAAAGAAGCGACGGTCCAAGTTTATGTGGATCAACAACCTATCGCACCTCGAATCATAAACAGATACTCTAAAGATTTGCCAATGGGTGCAACGAAGTTAATTCAAGAAGAGAAACAGGGTCTTCGAGTAACGGTTACAAGAAAGATTTCGGAAAATGGGGACGAACAAATACAAGAGATTAGTAGAGATTATTATGCGCCAATAAATCGAATCGTGTTGAAATCAACAAGTCAACCAGTTTCTGATGCGATTGAAGAACAGGGCAATAACACAAATTCTAGTCTAGTAGAAAACGTGGATTTAGATGGTGATGGATTACCGGATTACGACAACAGCAATGAAGTGAGTCTTGATGAAGATTTGCCTCCTGGAAGTTACTATGATAAAGGCGGTAATTTAGTAACTCCATAGAAAGGAGAGGACAAAATGATTGCAAAAAATCGGAAACGATTAGGGGACTTGCTCGTAGAAGCAGGAGTCATTACACCTGAACAACTCGACTATGCATTGAAAAATAAATCAAAAGATGAGAAACTGGGAGACTTTTTAATCAGAGAAAACTTTATAACAGAGCAACAATTGATTGAAGTGCTTGAATTCCAATTGGGCGTTCCGCATATTAACTTAAGCCAATATCATATCGATCCGGAAGTGCTTCAATTAGTGCCGGCAGAATTGGCAAAACGGGTACAAATAATGCCTATCAGAAAAGATAAAAATAGATTGTTCATTGCAATGGCTGACCCAATGGACTATTTTGCCATCGAGGAAGTTCGGATGGCAACCGGTTGCCATATTGAAACGGCCATTGCTGCAAAAGATGATTTGTACAGAACCATTGCAAAATATTATGATTTGCAAGAGTCTTTGGATCAGGCGATGGCAGATTTAAACGATACAACTTCTGAAACTGTGGAGCAGCAAATCACCGATGAGGAATCACCAATCGTCCGCTTAGTGAACCAATTAATTTCCAATGCCGTATTGCAACGGGCGAGCGACATTCACTTTGAGCCGCTAGAAACGAAATTTCGGGTAAGATACCGGATAGATGGTGTGCTCAGAACGGAGCGTTCCCTTCCAAAACATATGCAAAATATGATCACTGCCCGCATTAAAATTTTGGGGAATCTAAATATTACTGAAAACCGATTACCGCAAGATGGGCGCATTAAGACAACTGTCAATTTTCGACCGGTGGATATACGTTTATCAACTTTGCCGACGATTTACGGCGAAAAAATCGTTATGCGTATCCTCGATTTGAACAATGCTGCCACGAGTATTGATAAATTAGGGTTTAGCGAACAAAATGAAAAATTATTCCGGAACATGATTTCTAGACCAAACGGCATCGTACTCATTTCCGGTCCAACTGGATCAGGTAAATCGACAACGTTGTATGCCGCTTTATCTGAGCTGAACCAAGAAGGTGTTAATATCATAACGGTTGAAGATCCTGTGGAATATCGATTGGAAGGAATCAACCAAATACAAGTAAGAGAAGAAGTTGGATTAACTTTTGCCACAGGATTGCGCTCCATACTCCGCCAAGACCCAGATATTATTATGATTGGAGAAATCCGTGACACTGAAACAGCAGAGATTGCCACTCGAGCTTCCCTTACTGGTCACTTAGTTTTAAGTACTCTCCATACAAACAGCGCCGTAGAATCGATTTCTCGACTTGAAGATATGGGGATTGAGCCGTTTTTAATTGCATCTTCTGTAGTCGGAGTTATCGCACAACGTTTAGTAAGACGAGTATGCCGTGACTGTGCAGAAACTGTACCTGCAACCTTGCGGGAAAAGGAGCTATTTTCTAAGGAAGGGCTTCAAATAGAACATATGCTTCGAGGTCGCGGTTGCGCAGTTTGTAACCATACCGGCTATAGAGGAAGAATTGCAATTCATGAAATCTTGCCTATCGATCGTACCGTGAGAGAATACATTTTGCAGCGGAAAGGGACTCCAGCAATTATGGATTACATGAAACGTGAAGGCTATCGCACATTACTTGGAGATGGATTTTTGAAAGTTTTACAAGGCTTGACTACAACAGAAGAAGTATTACGTGTTTCAAGGGTCGAATAGAAAGGGATGTATATATGGCATATTCAATCCATGATTTACTGCAAAAAGCTTTTGAATACAATGCATCGGATTTGCACATTACGGTTGGTACTCCGCCAGTGTATCGAATACATGGCCGACTTGAAAGGTTTGGAGAGTTCGGTTTGACTGCCGAAGAAATTGAAGACATGGTAAAAGCCATCATTCCGGACCACAAAATGAAAGATTACCAAACAATAGGCGATGCGGATTTTAACTACGCTTTCAACGAAAACTTTCGATTCCGCGTCAATGCTTATCATCAACGAAATGCACCAGCACTCGCTTTCCGCTTGATTCCAACGAAAATCCCGACAATTGAATCGCTCGGAATGCCGAAAGTGTTATATGATTTGGCGGAAAAACCCCAAGGACTTGTATTAGTTACCGGTCCAACCGGCTCGGGGAAATCGTCCACGTTGGCGGCAATGATTAACCATATCAATTCAACGAAGGCTAAACATATCATTACTCTGGAAGATCCGGTTGAATATATTCATCCGCATAAAAATTCCATTGTCAATCAACGGGAAATTGGAATTGATGCAAAAGATTTTGCAACAGGACTAAGAGCTGCTCTTCGTCAAGACCCAGATGTCATTCTCGTTGGAGAAATGCGGGATTTAGAAACGATATCAACTGCAATTACTGCTGCAGAAACAGGGCATTTAGTGTTTGGTACACTTCATACATCCAGTGCACCGACAACGATTGATCGTATTATCGATGTTTTTCCACCACATCAGCAAAATCAAATTCGCAATCAACTTGCTAATGTGTTGCAAGGGATCATTTCCCAGCGCCTTTTCGTTCGAAAAGATAGAAGCGGCCGTGTAGCAGCAACCGAAATTCTTGTGGCTGTGCCGTCAGTGACAAATTTAATTCGCAACGAAAAGATTCACCAAATTCAAAATATCATGCAAACGAGCCGTGCACTAGGCATGCATACGTTGCAACATTCAATTCAAGAGTTGCTTTCAAGAGGCATCGTGTCGTTTGAGGAAGTGAAACCTTACATGAACGTTGGTGATTACCATTGACCATTTACAGGTATGTAGGAAGGACGAAAACAGGTCAAGTAATAAAAGGCAAAATCGATGCAACAAGTAAAAAAGCTGCGATTGCAAAACTTCGGGAGAAAGGCATCAACCCTCGGGAAGTCAATCAATCGTCGAGCATCCTTGACAAAGAGCTGAATTTCGGTGGGGGAAAAGTAAAAAACCAGGATTTCGTCATCTATTGCCGACAATTTGCTACGCTGATTCGCGCAGGTGTATCGATTGTTGATTCTACAAATATATTATCTCGCCAAACAAAGAGCAAGCCATTAAAAAAAGCCTTGGAGATGGTGGAGGAGGATATTCGAACGGGGATTTCCTTCTCCGATGCGACAAAAAAACATCCGAAAGTGTTTCCCGAATTGTTTACTAACATGATCGCTTCCGCAGAAGTATCGGGGAATATGGATATTACTTTGGATAAATTGGCTACAACCTTCGAAAAGCAATACAACTTAAAGAAAAAGATTCAATCGACGATGACTTATCCGTTAATATTGCTTGTTTTAACTATTGCAGTAGCCATATTTATGATGGTCTTTATTGTTCCTTCATTTACTGAATCCTTTGAAAGCATGGGAGCAGAGTTGCCAACAGTTACCATCATCACCATCAAAATTAGCGATTGGTTACGAAATTTTTGGTGGGTAGTACTTGGTATTCTTGTAATCGCAATTGTGCTGTTTTATTTCCTTTATAAAAACAATAAAGAGTTTCACTATACGATGAATTATTTATTGTTGAAATTTCCAATATTTGGTCCGCTATTGCAAAAATCTGTTATTGCACGGATGGTATCCACTTTGTCTTCATTGTTTAGTAGTGCAGTACCGATTTTGCAAAGTCTAACGATTGTAGAAAAAGTGGTCGGGAATCCGGTGATTTCACAAGTTGTAAGAGAAGCAAGAGATAGTCTTGAAAAAGGGAGTCCACTATCAGAACCTTTAGCGAAAAGTTGGTTATTTCCACCGCTTGTCACATCGATGATATCGATTGGAGAATCTACGGGTTCCCTCGATTATATGCTAGAAAAAGTTGCGGAATTTTATGAGGCAGAAGTGGAACGCAATGTGGATACGTTAAAGTCGTTAATTGAACCTATCATGATTCTATTTCTGGCAGTAATTGTAGGTGGAATCGTTGCAGCAATCTTCTTGCCGATGTTTAGCTTGTATGAACAAATGTAGGAAAATAGATTAATAGTTTCGGACTATTTTAAGGGGGTGAGGTTAACGGGTAAAAGTGTAGTCCGAACTAAGTCATAACGAGTTACATGCTAATCCTAAAGGAGGTTTTTTATATGTTAAAATTATTGAAAAAACGTTTGAAAAATGAAAAAGGTTTAACGTTAGTCGAAGTGTTAGCAGTAGTTGTAATTTTAGCAATCGTGGCAATGATTGCGATTCCAGCAATCGGAAACTTAATTGAGAATAACAGAATTAAAGCAATTAAAGCGGATGCAATTAACGTTATTAGTGCAGCTCAAATCTACTATACTGAGGGTGGGAAGGGGATTTTTGGTACTATAGATAATAATAAAATAATAGGAGAAGACTATGTTCAAAACTTTGGTTCAATAAGTAAAGATGACCTAACAGTTACTAGAGATGGTAAAATTAAAGCAACTGGTACAAAAGGAAATGTCACAATTGAGTTTGGAAATGAAAGTTCTGGCGCTTCAATTGAAGATATTAAGGCAGAAGAGGCTAAAGCCGGAAGTAATATTGTAATTAAGGTAGATGGTAAACCAGTATATACAAATGAATGAGACGTAATATATTTAGTTTTCCAAACCACTCCTGAAAGAGTTTTTTCGGGGGTGGAAATGGAAAACTAATATTTGAGAATAATTTTTTATGCTGAAAAAAGGAGCCCTGCGTATGTTTAGACGAAAGAAAAAATCCCATGTATCCATTGAAATCAATGATTACGTACTTCGCTCCCTTGTGATGAAGGGATCCGATCTATCGCAGGCGAAAATAGTGGAGTTTGCCATTCCAGAAGGGGTAATGGAAGAATCTGACGTAAAAGATGAGTTGACTCTGTATGAACTCTTAAAAAAATACGCTCCCAAATGGGGTGGGAAAAACCAACATGTTCGTTTTCTCGTTCCGGATTCTTTCATTCTATTAAAATCGTTTGAACATCCGAATGATATTGAACCAACTAAATTAAGAGAATATGCGGAAATGGAAATCGGTTACTCCATTCATCTTCCATTTGAAGAGCCCCTTATTGATGTGTTTGACCCGGAAGAAGGGGACGGCAAAGCGATGCTGTTTGCCGCAAGCTCTGAACAAGTGAATAAATACATACATTTATTTTTAGATATTTCGATGCATCCTGAAATCGCAGATGTTCGGGCCCTTTGCAATTTACGATTGCTCGAATCGTTGAACTTGTTGGATGAACAAAAAACTTATTTGCTCACTTATTGGTTGATTAACGAACTATCTATTACCATTTATTCAAAAGGAAATGTTGAATTCCAACGGTTCCAATTGATCGATACGGATATGAATCAATGGAAGGCAAAAGAAGTGGGTGAGCATCAACTAGACTTCTCCTATGATGGAGAGTTTGAAGATTATCGCATGCTCATTTCAGACCAAGTGTTAGAGCTCGATCGCATCATGAATTTCTTCCGTTTCTCTTTAAATAAAGGAGAAAAGGGAGTCGATGAAATCATCGTCATGGGGGATAACCCCTATCTTGATGAAATTCATTCTTTTCTGCAACAAAGTTTTGATTTACCTATGCAATTAATGAATGATTCGTTTATTCAACAATATTATCCCGAATTGAAGGCAAAACATGCATCGTTAATGGGACTGGCCTTAAAGGAGGTTAAATGATGATACCGGATATTAACCTGTTGCCGAAAGTTGATCGAAGGCAGTCCACATCCAAAACTGTATACATTGTATTATCCATTATCGCGTTGCTCTTTGTTGCATTCTTTGTGTTCCAGTATTTTAATTATCGTGGTGAAATTGCCGATTTGCGGAGCGAGGAGCAGCGGGTGATTGATGAGCGGAATCGGCTTCAAGCGGAACTGGACAGCATATCGGTTGACACTGGTTCATTAAAGCAATCGGTTGATTTTGTCGAAGCGATTTCTTATCCGGTTTCACCGATTCTTGATGAAACGATTCGTTTGCAGCCCGGACATTCTTATTTGAGGGAATATGCCTTTGATGCGCAAACGGCGGAAGTGTCCATGGATTTTGAAACATTAAGTGATATTTCCAAATATTTATCCCGATTATCAAGCAGTACATATTTCTTTGATGCACAAGTTTCATCCATAGAGCATTTTGAGCTTGGCAATCAGGAAGTGGAAGGGAAAGCGAATTTCAATGAAATTCCACGTTATGCGGTCAAATTTACTTTGTTGATCAATCAAAATGCTTTAGCTGCTGGAGGTGGTAACCAATGAAGTCATTAAGTGGGAAAAATTCGACCACTTTATTGTTGATCGTCCTCATAGCAGCGCTGTTATTTGCTTTCTACTATTATATAATTCTGCCGAAAAAAGAAGAGGTTGAATCTCTTGAATCGTCCATTGAATCAACCCGCTCGGAAATATCATCGCTCGAGCAGCAAATCGAGGAGATCAACGCATCGAAAAACCTCGATCAGGCAACAATTTTTGAAATGCGGAAAAAAGTGCCTCAAACAAGAAACTTGGACGATTTGGTATTAAATATAGAAGAAACTCAATACGTCTCAGGAACAAAAATTTTATCCATCGATTTTAACAACTATGATACGCTTGTTGCTGATTCCGGATTTGACCGGCCGGATGCTTCTGCCGAAGAGGATGAAAGTGATGGGGAAAATGAAGGAACATCTCAAGGAGAAAACGAAGAAGAATCAGATGAAGCACCAGTTTCTCCGATCGATAATGAATCCTTGCCGCCAGAATTGAAATTAATCACCTTTGAAATTGACGTACAATCTCCGGACTTTCAGCATTTAGTAAACTTTATTAAAGAAATTGAAAAAATTGAACGTATCATGCACATCGATATCATCGATTTTTCATTGCCAGGTGAAGAAAATGAATTCGCCGAAAATCCGGAAGACAGCATCGAAGCAACAATCCAAGTGACAACCTTCTATTATGAAGGGGATGTGTAATCGATTGGAATTGTGAGGAGCGCTTTTATGGATATTTTGTATTCTGTTTTTTTCTTCCTGTTTGGGATTTTGCTAGGCTCGTTTTATAACGTTGTGGGACTTCGTGTTCCGTTAAAGGAGTCCATCATTACGCCGCCGTCCCATTGTCCGAAATGTCAAAGACGGTTAACCGCCATCGATTTGATTCCGGTGTTTTCATACATTTTTTTACATGGAAAATGCCGGACATGCGGCGCCAAAATATCACCCATTTATGTAGCAACAGAGCTACTAACCGGAGTGCTTTTCGTATGGAGTTATCTGTTGCTTGGACTATCGATTGAACTGGCCGTTGCACTCTTTTTCATTTCATTATTGGCCATAATCGTCGTTTCGGATATTCAATACATGATCATTCCAGATAAAGTGCTTCTTTTCTTTCTGCCTTTTCTGATCATCGGCCGTATCGCTTCCCCCCTTGAACCGTGGTGGGATTCCCTCCTCGGTGCTGCGGCCGGATTTGGCATTTTATATTTCATTGCTGTGATCTCAAAAGGCGGAATGGGTGGAGGCGATATTAAGCTGTTTTTCTTAATTGGGCTGGTTTTGGGAACCGTGAAGACATTGCTCGCATTGTTTTTGGCCAGTGTTATTGGCGTGATTGTTGGAATCATTGTGATCAAAGTTCGCAAGCAAAGCCGCAAAGTCCCGGTTCCTTTTGGGCCATCCATTGCCGTTGCGGCCATCATTGTATATTTTTACGGCGATGCAATGATTCGATGGTATTGGAATTTGTTTTAAAGTGTAGAAACCTCTGCTGATTTGGAGCTTTAATAATATGGTGGATAATGGATAGATGATGAATCCGCATCCCAAAAGTTGGACTGGAAAAGCTGACTTTTGGGGTGTTTTTTTATTGGAAAATGCAATGGTGTGAATTTTGAAGGGTTTCCGGAAAAATTCAAAAAGCGGATAAGCGGTGAAACGAAAATCAGAAGTTTATGCTATTCGTTGAAGATGGGCAGGGCTAATAAGATTTGAAGACAAAAAGAAACGGATACCGAATAAAATTTCCATGTTGACATTATAAGCGTAAAAATGGTAAAAACAATAAAGAAAGAGTAATATTGTAACAGAAAATTCATATGGTTTGATGAGCTAACCAAAGATGATAAAGTAATGTTTCTCTATGAATAGTCATAAAGAATTATGTTGTTGGGAGATTTTTCAAAAATAATAGTAGCTGGTACAAGCCCCAACCTCTCCGATAGGGACTTTATACCAGCAAACTGATTGGATTGTGTAATTGGAACACTGATTTTAAGGGTAACTGCCCTTTCTCTGTTCTTTGATCCTTTTAAAGGATGTTATGTATAAAAGGGAACTTATTATAAATTGGAAAGAGAGACAGTATTCAACTTACGGCCTTTGTCAATCAGAAAAGGCTCTTCAAACATGGTTCATAAAAAATTCAAAAATATGATGATGAAGGATTTACTATGCAAGATGAATTTTGTCGACATCATTTGCATGTTGACCTGAAAAGAAAATTAGCCGGCATAAGTTCATCCCATATCTTACTTATGCCAGCTAAAAGCTTAAGCTGGGTATTCCAAATTGAAATAAAGAACAGCTTGTCCAGAAAGCTTATAAAGAAACTTTCTGTTTGTCAGGATTAAAGAAGACCGCCTAAAAGGCTGTTAAGTAAACCAAGTACTAATTGTAATAAGTTTCCTACTAATTCCATGACTACACCTCCCAGCATTATGTATAGCCTGTCTTACTTTTGTCGAAGAATGATCTTCGAATCGGAGTAGTACAGACATCTTACATAATGAATATAAAATTTCTCAATATTACCATCAATGGTATAAAATTACTTAATAGTATTTATGGATAAATAGTAACTTTTTCTAAAAATCCAAAAGGCCGCACGACCTATTATTTTTGATGAACTGGTTATATTATAATAAAAAACTATTAATTAACAGAATTATTAGTGATTGAAAAAGAAATATCTTTAAATATTGCTATAGTGAAAATAATAATTTATGGAATTGGAAGATGCTCTTTTCCCATTGTAAGCAGAAAGCTCTATTCCGGTCCGAATCTCTATTAGTAAAAATGAATCTTTTTTCTGTCAAACCTTTGTCACTATGAAGCAAAAGATGTCGAAAACAATCGGAATATGCAGCATTTAAAGTAAGAAATGTTCAAACTCTTTGCCTTTGGTCAGGAATATTTTAGCCATAAAGGAGGAAACCTGCATAAAACCGATAATTGGCATCACGTTGGATTGGGATGATGGGATATATAAGGTTAATGAGGCGTACGTGAAAGCGGTGGTGGATGCGGGAGGAGTCCCAGTCTGCCTGCCATATGCCGAAGAATCGGCTGGCGACCGGATGATTTGTACAATTGATGGGTTATTGCTTACCGGCGGAGGGGATATCAATCCAATTTTCTTTGGAGAAGAACCGCTTCCAAAGTTGGGAAGGGTCTTCACGAAACGGGATGAACGGGAAATCCAATGGACAAAACTGGCGATCCAACACCATATTCCGATTCTTGCCATTTGCCGTGGTTTGCAAGTATTGAATGTGGCGCTTGGGGGAACCATTTACCAGGATATTTATGATCAATTGGAAGGAAAGGTTCTCCTTCATTCCCAAACCTCTCCCCGCTTTGAAACGTCCCATTTTGTACAGCTTCAAAAACAAAGCCGATTGAGCCGAATTGTTCAATCGGACAAAATCTCAGTAAATTCCTTCCATCATCAGGCGATTAAGGATGTTGCGGCAGATCTCAGGGTTGTCGGAGTATCAAGCGATGGCATAGTGGAAGCGGTGGAACATCAAACGGCTCCGTTCTGTCTGGGCGTTCAATGGCATCCGGAACAATTGGCCATTTGCGGCGAAGAGGTTTCAAAGAAGTTATTTGAAGCATTTGTTGATGTCTGTAGAAAAAAATAAAATAAAAAAACTCGCATTCCAATTAAGAGATTGCGAGTTTTTTTATTTCATTAATGAAATCTTCGGTACAAACCAACAACGATTCCCAAGATGGTCACTTTATCCACAATAATCGGATCCATCGCCGAGTTTTCCGGTTGAAGGCGGAAGTGGTCTTTTTCCTTATAAAAACGTTTCACGGTCGCTTCATTTTCTTCGGTCATGGCAACTACAATATCCCCATTATTCGCAGTGGATGTTTTCTTTACAATGACATAATCCCCGTCCAAAATCCCTGCTTCAATCATCGAATCTCCCATCACTTCCAACATGAATAATTGATCGTTGCTTGTTCCGTATGCGTCAGGTAAAGGAAAGTATTCCTCGATGTTCTCGATCGCTGTAATTGGGCTTCCGGCAGTCACCCGGCCAACCAATGGCACATGAATTACCGATTGTTTTTGCGGTTCTTCTTCACCATCCAATATTTCAATCGCCCGAGGTTTTGTCGGGTCTCTTCGGATATATCCCTTTTGTTCCAGGCGCGTAAGGTGACCATGTACTGTTGAGCTGGAGGCAAGCCCAACCGCCTCACCTATTTCCCGAACGGATGGAGGATATCCTTTTGCCCGAACTTCCTTCTTTATAAATTCCAAAATATCTCTTTGCCTTTTTGACAGCTTTTCCATCGTGGTCACCTCTAATGTGAATAGTTTTACATATTTTACATATAGTATAGCAATGAATCTCGGAGAATGCAAACACAAGTTCGAAAAACACTCTTGACAAAAACGTACGTTCGTATTAAAGTAAGAACAGATATTCGGAACAAACATTCGTAAAAGGGGTAGAAAATTATGGCTTGGTTACAAAGAAATCATTACTTAAAAGTGCTGATTATTGTTTCTTTAATCATAATTGCTTATATTTTTATTACAGATGAAGGGGAATTGACTTTCGAACAAATTACAATCAAAGAAGGCGATACCCTTTGGACATTGGCGGATCGCTATAAAGGAAATTTGACGAAAGAGGATTGGATTCGGATGGTGGCGGTTGAAAACAATCTTGACGGAGAACATATCATTGCCGGAGAAACGTTGATGATCCCGGTTCCGAAAGATGCGATCTATATTGCCATTAATGAAGAGGATGAAATTCAATCAGTAAAGGTAGCGAGCAAACGATAATGGGAAATAACAAGGCGGTTATTTATGCAAGAGTAAGTACGGAAAAAGCTGAACAGGAAACTTCCCTGGAACGGCAAAAGGAAGAGCTTTCACGATATGCCCGAAGTTTGGGATTTCGTGTGGATAATATATTTGAAGATTGCCACAGCGGTTATGATGTTGATCGTGATGGACTGCTTGAAATGCTGGATTATATTTCGGAAAATGAAATTTCTGCTGTCTTCGTACAGGATGAAACCCGATTAGGCCGTGGACATGCCCGGGTAGCGGTACTGCATTTGCTTAAAAAAAGCGAGACGGATGTATATTCCCTTAATGATGCCGGTCCATTGAAATTAAACGAAATGGACGAAATGCTGTTGAAAATATTAGCGATTGTAGAGGAGTATCAACGGAAAATACATAATGCAAAAATTCAGCGGGGAATGCGCCGGGCCGTTGAAAACGGATATCGTCCCGAACGGAATTTCAAAAATAAACATAATCGTGAGGGAAGGGGCCGGATTGAAGTTCCTGTTGAAGAAATTGTCAAGCTGCGGGAAAAGGGGTTGACATTTCAAGAAATTGCATCCACTTTAAGAGGATTGGGATATGATGTGAGCAAAGCAACCGTTCACCGCAGATATATGGAATATAAAGAAAGACTTGAAGGCTAATCTGCTTGCACTTCGGGTCTTTTTTTCATATTCTTTTTGTATTGAAAGGGAAAGGTGTGATTGAATGTTACCAAAAGAAAAGATCGACCGTATCAATGAATTAACAAGAAAAGCAAGAGAGGGCAAATTGACGGAAGAGGAAGCAAAAGAGCGAACATTGCTTCGGAAGGAATATTTGGAGTCTTTCCGGGAATCTTTCAGAAAGACCATCGAAAACGTGCAAATTTTTGATATTGAAGGAAATGATGTTACACCGGAAAAAATAAAACAACTTCGCCGCAACCGATTAAATTGACGAAGTCCTGGTGAAGTCAAATAAATGTAAGCTAACACACAATATTCCTAAAAAATAGATTGTTTTCTATGGAAATGTTGTCTAAACTGAATACGGAACTATTTTTAGCACGAGAAAGGATGTCAAAAAATGACAACTACAGCGGATTTATTAGCAATTAATGCAATCCGAACTTTATCCATTGACGCGATTGAAAAAGCGAACTCAGGGCATCCAGGACTTCCAATGGGTGCGGCTCCAATGGCTTATACATTATGGACGAAACAAATGCGCCATAATCCGAAAAATCCGAATTGGTTCAACCGCGACCGTTTCATTCTTTCCGCAGGTCATGGATCCATGTTGTTATACAGCTTGCTTCATTTAAGCGGATATGGCTTGGACATGGAAGAAATTAAAAACTTCCGCCAATGGGGTTCAAAAACGCCAGGGCATCCTGAATACGGCCATACTGTAGGAGTGGAAGCTACGACTGGTCCCCTTGGACAAGGCATTGCGATGGCAGTAGGTATGGCAATGGCTGAGCGCCATCTCGCAGCGATGTACAACAAACCGGGGTACGATATAGTCGACCATTATACCTATGCCCTTTGTGGTGACGGAGATTTAATGGAAGGTGTCGCTGGCGAAGCGATTTCATTGGCCGGACATCTGCAACTTGAAAAATTGATCGTCCTTTACGATTCCAATGACATTTCATTGGACGGCGACCTTTCAAAAGCGTTTTCTGAAAATATTCAAAAACGTTTTGAAGCGTGCGGCTGGAATTACTTGCGTGTGGAAGATGGCACAGATGTGGATGCCATCAATGAAGCCATTGCAAAAGCGAAACAATCCAAAGGGAAACCTACATTAATTGAAGTTAAAACAATCATTGGCTACGGTTCACCAAATAAATCAGGCAAATCCGACGTCCACGGTGCGCCATTAGGAGCCGACGAACTTAAATTGACGAAGGAATTTTACGGCTGGAACCATGAGCCATTTGATATTCCGGAAGAAGTTTACGAAACATTCAAAACGGCCATAGAAGCAATTGGAGTACAAGCTGAGGCTGAATGGAATGCAACATTTGAAAAATATCAAAATGAGTATCCGGAACTTGCAAAACAGTTCATTCAAGCAATGAATAGTGAACTTCCTGAAGACTTTGATGCAGAGCTTCCTGTTTATGAAGTTGGCAAATCCATTGCGACCCGCTCTTCTTCCGGTGAAGCGATCAATGCTTTAGCGAAAAAAATCCCATACTTCTTCGGTGGAAGCGCCGATTTGGCAGGTTCCAACAAAACAACAATCAAAGGCGGCGGCGACTTCTCAGCACAATCGCCGGAAGGGCGCAATATTTGGTTTGGTGTTCGGGAGTTTGCAATGGGCGCTGCATTAAACGGAATGGCATTACACGGCGGATTACGCGTATTTGGAGGTACATTCTTTGTATTTTCCGACTATGTTCGTCCAGCTGTCCGTTTGTCCGCATTAATGGGATTGCCGGTCACTTATGTGTTCACTCATGATTCCATCGCTGTTGGTGAAGATGGCCCAACCCATGAGCCGATTGAACATTTGGCTTCATTCCGTGCAATGCCGAATGTTTCAGTGATTCGCCCGGCGGATGCCAACGAATCCCGTGAAGCATGGAAACTGGCGATTCAATCAAAAGACCAACCAACAGTCCTAGTATTGTCCCGCCAAAACTTGCCTGTGCTTGAGAATACGGCAACATTGGCGAAAGATGGCGTTGCAAAAGGTGGTTATGTCGTATCACCGGCAACGAAAGAAACACCGGATGCAATCTTAATTGCCACTGGTTCCGAAGTTTCTTTGGCTGTTAAGGCCCAAGAAAAGTTGCGTGAAGAAGGAATCGATGCATCGGTTGTATCCATGCCTTCCATCGACCGTTTTGATAAACAATCCGATGAATATAAAGAGTCCGTATTGCCTAAAGCCGTGACAAAACGCTTGGCGATTGAAATGGCTTCTTCATTGGGTTGGCACAAGTACGTCGGCACTGATGGAGACGTGCTTGCCATCGACAAGTTCGGTGCGAGCGCTCCTGGGGAAGTTGTGATGGAAAAATACGGATTCACTGTTGAAAATATCGTGAATAAAGTAAAATCCTTATAAAAATATAAAGAGCATCTCCATTGAGGGGATGCTTTTTTTATTGAACAAGCAATATTGAATAGCTATTATTTTAAAATTATTTTAAATAATTATTATTTTAATATATTTCAGCTTAAATATATTATGCGTAAAATTAAATTTTTATCAGATTTTTTAAAATATATTAATAAAATTTTTTATAAGCGTAAACGTTTGCATTTTCTCAAAAAAAGGAGCATGATAGGTTCATAAGTTTTGTGACGGACTAGTTGCAACGGCTTATAATCTATAAATTTTGGAGGGAAACGCATGATTTATGCAAATCCGAACACACAAGGTGCTCTAGTACATTTTAAAGATCAATATCAAAACTTTATTGGCGGCGAATGGGTTCCTCCAGTAAAAGGTCAATATTTAGAAGTCATTTCTCCGGTGACAGGAAAAGTGTTTACAACCGTTCCACGTTCATCGGCAGAGGATATCGAGTTGGCGCTTGATGCGGCGCATGCTGCAAAAGACGCTTGGGGAAAAACGTCTGTCGCTTACCGTGCACAAATTTTAAATAAAATCGCGGATCGCATTGAAGAAAACCTCGAAATGATCGCCGTTGCAGAAACTTGGGACAATGGGAAAGCGGTTCGTGAAACGTTGAATGCGGATATCCCTCTCGTGGTTGATCATTTCCGTTACTTTGCAGGAGCCATTCGCGCTCAAGAAGGCGGAATCAGTGAAATCAATGAAGATACAGTCGCATACCACTTCCATGAACCTTTGGGTGTTGTTGGACAAATCATCCCTTGGAACTTCCCGCTTCTGATGGCCGCTTGGAAAATCGCTCCGGCTTTGGCTGCAGGTAACTGTATCGTGTTGAAACCGGCTGAACAAACACCTGCTTCCATTTGTGTATTGCTTGAATTGATTCAAGATTTATTGCCAAAAGGCGTGTTGAATATTGTTCAAGGTACGGGTATCGAAGTGGGCAAACCTCTTGCAACAAACCCGCGCATTTCAAAAATCGCGTTCACCGGTTCAACAGCAGTTGGCCGTTCCATCATGCAATATGCTACAGAAAACATCATACCTGTAACATTAGAGCTTGGCGGAAAATCACCTAATATTTTCTTTGAAGATATCATGGATCAAGATGATGAATTTTTAGATAAAGCCATTGAAGGTTTTGTATTATTTGCGTTAAACTCCGGAGAAATTTGTACATGTCCATCCCGTGCATTAGTACAAGAATCCATCTATGACAAATTCATGGAAAAAGTGATGGAACGCATTAAAGCAATCAAAATTGGCAACCCGTTAGATACTGAAACCATGATGGGTGCCCAAGCTTCCAAACAACAATTGGATAAAATCCTTTCTTACATTGAAATTGGTAAACAAGAAGGTGCGGAATGCCTCATCGGTGGATACCAAAACAAATTGGAAGGTGAATTGGAAGGCGGTTATTACGTAGCGCCTACGGTATTCAAAGGCCACAACAAAATGCGTATCTTCCAGGAAGAAATCTTTGGACCGGTTCTTTCTGTCACTACATTCAAAGACTTTGATGAAGCGATTTCAATCGCCAACGATACATTATATGGTTTGGGTGCCGGTGTATGGTCCCGCAACATTGAAACGGCTTATAAAGCAGGCCGCGCCGTTCAAGCAGGCCGCGTTTGGACGAACACTTATCACCAATACCCAGCCCATGCCGCATTCGGTGGTTACAAACAATCCGGTATTGGCCGTGAAAACCATCTTATGATGCTTAGCCATTACCAACAAACAAAATGTATTTTAGTCGGTTACAATAAAGGATCAATGGGCTTCTTCTAATGCGAAAAGTCATTGCCACAAAAGTTGCCATGGACATGATACAGCATCTTAAAGCAAAACACGGAGAGCTCATATTTGTTCATTCGGAAGGTTGCTGTGATGGAACTTCCCCCATCTGTATGAAAAAAGAGGACTTCTATCTAAGCAGCCAGGATGAACAGATTGGAGAGGTTATGGAAGGGGTGCCTTATTACATGCATCGTTCCAATCTCCCGTACTGGCAACATCTGCAGATGGTGATCGATGTGGCCGATGGAATCGGCAATTCCTTTTCCCTGGAAAGCACCGAAAATAAATCCTTTATCATCCAAGCAAAGAAATTAGCGGAATAAAATTATAATAAGCTGCCCTTTTTGTACATTTGTAAGGGGTAGCTTATTTTTTGTTTATCGTTAGAGGGCGGATGCGAAAATGAGTAACCTTATTTCCCATATTACATGCATCGGGCGAATCTCCCTTACTGGCAGCATTTGCGTATTGTGAAAGACGTAACGGATGGAATCAGCAATTCCTTTTCGTTGGAGAGCACGGAAAATAAATCCTTTGTCATTCAGGCGAAAAAATGGGAAGAATAAAAAACTGCCCTTTTGTGCTGGTCACAGAAGGGCAGTTTGACCACATACATAATGTGTGATAACTGATTGCAATGAAAAGGTACAGCTGAAAATTTTCCTTGCTATAGATCGTCTCCCATGGACCATTTTCATCATGGAATGGAGGCAATCTATCACTTCACCAATCCGTTTTGAAAAGCATAAACCACTGCTTGGGTCCGATCTTGCACTTCCAACTTGGCGAGGATGTTGCTCACATGGGTTTTTACCGTTTTTAGCGCGATAAACAATTCATCGGCAATTTCCTGATTGGATTTTCCTTTGGCTATGAGCAGCAACACTTCCATTTCCCGTTCGGTCAGTTGCTCATGAAGAGGGCGGCTCTCCGTATTCCGCATCCGATGAATCATTTTTGAAGTGACTTCAGGTTCTAAAACCGATTCCCCTTGGACGGTTTTCCGGATGGCATCCGCAATTTGCTTTGCATTGGACGTTTTTAAAATGTAGCTGATGGCGCCGGCTTCCAATGCGGGGTAGACTTTATCATCGTCCAGGAAACTGGTCACCATCATGATTTTCGCTTCCGGCCACACTTTCAAAATTTCCTGCGTCGCCTCGGCTCCGTTCATGACAGGCATGACGTTATCCATCAAAATAATATCAATATTCGGCTTCAACTGGAGAACCTTTTCCACTGCTTCTTTTCCATTTTCCGCTTCTCCCACAACGGTCATATCCGGTTGAGCGGAAAGATAAGTGGAAACACCGATACGGACCATCTCGTGGTCATCGGCAATGAACACCCTAATCATCGATTGCACCTCCCGTTTCCTTTTCGGACAATTCGCCTTCCTCCGACTCTTTCTCTTCTTTATTCAAAGGCACTTTCACCTCAACAATGGTTCCTTCTCCGGGAACGGAAACAATTTTATATTTCGCTCCGATTTCCACGGCTCTTTCGGCAATGTTTTTCAAACCGTATGAAGTGGAGTTGGTTTCTTCATTCATATCAAATCCGCGGCCATTATCTTGGATTCTCAAAATGGCCAGGTTGTCTCTTTCAATTAACAGCATCTCCACTTCCGTCGCTTTGGCATGGCGCAATGTATTGGATAACGCTTCTTGGGCGATGCGGAATAAATGATCTTCCTCCGCTTTTGACAACTTGATTTCCTCGATTTCATATTCGATGTCAAAATTGACCTTTTGTTTCAGTTCGAAAATTAAATCTTTCAACCCTTGCGCCAAGGTATTATTATTTAATGCAATTGGACGGAGATGCAATAGCAATGCGCGCATTTCCAGTTGGGCCTGCTGCACCAATTTCTCAATTTGCACCAATATTTGTTTTGCGTTTTCTGGAGGGGTATCCATTTCCGTAATCGATGACAATAACATGGATGCCGCAAATAGCTGCTGGGAAACGGAATCGTGAAGTTCCCTTGCAAGTCTTTGTCTTTCCGCCACGATCCGTTCCTGGATGATTTTGTCGCTTGCTTCCGCTTTTTCATTGGATAGGCGTTGCAGGCTCTTTCTTTGAGTTTCAATCAATTCATTTGTTTCTTTTAACGCTTTTCTCAAAGGATAAGAAACGTTGCGCTTTAATGTGAAATCCGGTTCAGCCAATTGCTTTACATATTTCAGCGTAATGAATTCTTTCGATTTTACCGAAATCATCCACCATAAACTAATAACAAAACTGATGAAGAACACGCCACAAACAATGATGACACCAAGCGGCATGCCATTATAAGTGTTTTCCCATAAAGGGCTCCACGCTGCAGCATTCGGAACATCATATAATAAATAGAAAACACCAAAAAACATGCTTATTAAAATGATAGAGATCATAAGGGTGCGGAATAGAAGTGATATCATTTCCGAATCACCTCCACATCCCCAAGCCATGTGGCTATATGAATCACAAGTTTTCTTTTGGCGTTTGTCACATCGCCATCTTCAAAAGTAATCCTTTCATTCCATAACCGTTTCGGAGGATGATGCAATAGTTTCGCTTCTCCAATCAGAGTTGAATATTGAAGTTTGAATGGCACTTCATAAGGCAAAATGATCGTTACTTTCCCAATTCCCTGGCGAATGGTGATGACAGAAGTGCCGGCTGGCAAAATGGTTTCTGTCACATCGATGGTGTAATCCCCAAGGAAGTTTTGAATCTGAATATCTTGCCATTTATAATGTTCCATTGGCATGGAAGAGGGGAGAACCAAGTCATTTTTTTGAACGGTACCCAATTCAAAATGCCGGGCTTCCACTTTGACTTCTTTTTGATGATTTGTTGCCTGTTTATACAAAATATAAATTAATACACAGACGACGAAAAATCGCAGACTCCAAATGGTTATAATGGCAACTAAAATAAAAGAGGCGCCTATCCAAAAATAGACTTTTTTTCCTTTGGCAAAACTTCGATAAAGAAAAAATGCCCCCAACAAGAGAAAGAAGGCGCCACCGTTATTGAAAACTGTGAGCTCTACAAAAACAATCAGCAACATGATCAAAAATACGGTTATCAGCTGTTTCGTTGTGAAACGGTTCAAAGTGGCCCCTCCCTCAAGATAAGCGAAAGTTCATAATAATAAAGAAGGGAAGATTCCCTTCTTCTCGTTTTCTTCATTATATCACGGTTCGACCGTTTCCTTCGAGGACGTGTTTGCCTGTTTTTGTTCGAGCAGTGCCAAGCGGGTTTCCAATTGGGAATATTCATAGTTCTTCTCAATCTTATTGGATAATTGGTCGATATAAGATGAGAGGTTTTGGAAATCCATGTCGTTTGAATCGAATACGCGGTTCATTTTCACATTGGCTCGGACGACATTTTCTTTCCCCATTAATTGCAATTGTCGAACTTTCATATCTTCAATTTTATGTTTCATCATTTCAAATTTTTGTTCCAATTGAATATATTCTTTGTTTGCTTGATCCAAACTTTCGAGCAAAGTCAATTGGCGTCTTTTATAGCTCTCCACTTCCTGGGTTGCAAAGAGAATCAAATCCTCTTCTCCGCTTGCTTTCGCCAACTCCAATTGGTTGGTTCTTTTCTCCAGCATGTTCCCTGTCTCTTTTAATTTTTGCTCCAATTCTTCTTTTAACCGTCTTTGTCTTTCTAACAATTTGCCAGTTTGCTCCGTCATTTTTTCGGCTTCGCGAATATACTGGTTCAGCATCGCCACCGGATTTTTCTCTTCTTTTTTATCAAATAGCGCGTGCAAATCCGCTTCCAACGTATACCGGAATCGTTTGAATAAATTCATTAAAATCTCTCCTTTTTTTGTATTTTTGACCATTCATTTTCAAAGTTTGTGAATGGATCTTCTTCATTCATTGCAATCGATACCTCTTCATTTTTCCATTGTTTATACAAAACATATAAGAGGATGATTGACACAAGCCCCAAAAGTGCCGGGATATTGGATACGGCCATCATAATTCCGATCAAGCCGATGAGGATCCAAAGCACCTTGCTGACAACAGACCGGCTTTTGACGTAATAATGCATTCCAAGAAAGATGAATGCCAGGGAAAAAGCAAGTCCCATCAGTGGCCCTAAAGTGGCGAGTACGACGCAAACTAAAACGATTGCGAGAAGCAGTAGAAGCAATTTTTTCATATTCATTCTCCTTTCATCATTGTACTTTCATGTTACAATTCAACTAGTTTTCTCAAAACGACCTTGAATTGTATTTTCCCCTAAGTCTTGAGACCGAGTGACTAAGTGTGGTTTATATGGGAAAGAAATGGGTATACATTTTTAAAATCAACCTTTACAAAAATGAGATTTATAAAAGTTTTTTATTGTTGAATAGGTAGTGTTTTCATCGGATTTTGACAAAAAAAAATCTATTATTGGGACAAGTTTTGACAAAATATTCGAAATCTTTAAATTATAATGAAGTCAGAAAGGAGGACAAGCGGATGAGAATCTATTCAATCTTTAACATAAAAAAACAATACCAGTCATTTGTCTTTGGAAGGGAAAGAATGCTGCTAGAGATGGTAGCAAAAATCGATGACGAGCAAGAGTCCTCTGCAAAAAAGCAATTAAGTTACATTTGTGAGCCTATGGAAGGAAATGTAGAGGGAAAAATTTATGAACATCTTCAAAAATGTTTTCCTGCAATGCGTTGGATGGACGGTTATTTGGGATTTGAACATAAATTAAAAGGGCGAATTAAAATCAAGGTTTTTGAATATTATATTGAAGCGATATGTGAAGGATCGCGCATGCTCGATTTGGATCTGTTTCAGTGCCTGAGCCAAATCAATGATTCATTTCTTGCGTTTAATAAAGAGGAATACGAATGTGGTTGGTTAAAGCCGGTGAAATATGCGTCATATTAGGAAAGTTTGAAAACCCTGTTGTCACCGAATGTGCAACAGGGTTTTCAGGGAATTGAGGGGATCTTATTTAAGAAAGGGGATATGTTTACTTATATAAAATATATATAAGTGCAAACAAGGAAGAATTAATCAGCGACTGCCAACAGTTTTTTATGTGTCTCTTTCAATTGGTTCGCAATCTCTTCGATTTTACCTAATGTTTCGATGCGTTCTTGCTTTTGTTGTTCAATGGCTTGTTGAAGCGTGATTTCAATTTGTTTTTGAGCGTTGGCGAAAAGATCTAATAGCGCATTGTTGGGTTTCCATGCAAGGTTTTGAGCTTTATCTGTAATTTCTTGGACACTTTCAAGCCATTTTGACACTTCATCAAACTGACCTTCTTTGCCCAATTCCTTTAAGCTGTTTTCAAGTCTTTCTTGCCACTCTTTGGAAGCTTTTTTTGCTTCTTCTTCAATAGCATTGATGGCATTCACAGAAGACTCAATGAACTCTTTTTGAACATTAAATGCTTGTAGAGCTCTTTTTTCGAAATCTTCTTGTACTTTTTCGATTGTTTTTAAGCTATTAACCCAGCTGTCCCATACTAAATCTACACCTTTTGCAATTTGCTCTTTTGCCATTACTTGATTTCCTCCTTTAATGTAACGAGAAATTTAATTTATAATGAATGCATTTTGCAATGCATACATCCGAATATCAAGATTGGGGTTGTTCCTCAGGTGTACCGGAATGTTGAGCTTTTGTTTTGCGAGTGCGAGTGGTTTTAGGTTTTGAAGAGGTTGCTGCGGCTTTTGCTTTGGTTGAGGCTGTGTTTGTTGCTGCGGATGTTTTTTTCGTTTCTTTAGGAGTTGCTTCGACTTTTTGCTGCGATTGAAAGGTGCTGCCTGTTGAAAAAAATGGGTTATATAAATTGAAAAATTGATTTAACAGCTTTTGATATTCACTCAATGAATTGGCCCACATATCCAAATATTTTTCTCCGGCTTCTGTGATGGAATAAATGCGTTTGGCAGGGCCCCCGGAACTTGTATCCCAAACGGAAGTAACCAAATTATCTTTTTCCAGTTGTCTTAACAGGCGATAGAAATTTCCATGATCCAATGATTCAATACCGAATTTCGTAATTTTCTCCATCAGTTCATAACCATGGGTATTAAATTCTCTCAAGTGCAATAACATGATCGGAATCAAAAAGTTTTTCGGCGCACCAATACTTGGACTTTTCGGCTTCTTTTTTTCATCTTTCGATACCAATATTTTTACACCGCCTTCTGCTATTTACTTATATATGTAATTTACACTTATATGTAAACTTTGTCAATTGTTTTTTGAAAATTTAAACAACATTTTTTCAGGAAAGTTCACAATTTTGTAATATATTCATAAGAATGAAAAAAATACATAAATAATATATTAAAATATGTTGTTTTTATAACAAAGAAATTTTAGTGGAGGAGATGATGATCCTTGACCCAATCATCATTTGATGTGTTTACATTATGGAAAGAAATTTATAACAAAACGGAAAGTGTATGGCAAGAGACGATTCAAGAAACCCTCGAAAAGAAGTCCTTTGCTGAAAGTTTAGGTCAAATTCAAAGCCAATATGTTCAATATCAAGAACTTGTCAATAAAATGACGGAAAGCTATTTGAAACAAGCGAACATTCCTACCCGGGACGAAATCGCGAATGTGGCTTCTTTAATCATTAATGTAGATTCCAAAATCGACCAATTGGAAGATGAGTATGATTTGCAACGGGAGAAGATCCAAAAAGAAATTGACAGCCTTAAAAAATCCGTTTCTTCGTTGGAAAAGAAATTGGATAAAGTCATAGATCTATTGACCAAAACGTTGGAGCTGGCTGAAGAATCGAAAGCTTCAGTGGCCGCTACCGCCAATAAAACGGTTTCAAAATAATACTTTTATTAAAATAGAAAAATATGATGAGAAAGGGAGACTGTTTTATGACGACTACAGTATTTGAAGTAGAAAAGGTAAATGCGTTAAAACCATTGGAAGGAAAAGTGGCGATTGTTACAGGCGCATCCCGTGGGATTGGGGCGGAAATCGCAAAAGTGCTGGCCAGAAATGGTGCAACGGTTGTAGGCACATATAACAACAGCCCTAAGCATATTCAGGACGTGGCAAAAACGATTGAAGAAGAAGGCGGAAAATTCCATGCATTGCAAGCGGATGTCTCTGTTTACGAAGATACGGAAAAACTTGCAGCCGAAGTGGTTGAAAAATTCGGCAAAATTGATATTTTGATCAACAATGCCGGGATTACGAAAGACCGTACATTTAGAAAAATTTCGAAAGAAGAATGGGACGCTGTCATCAACGTCAACTTGAATGGTGTTTTTAACGCAACCAAAGCAGTGATAAAGCATATGATGGACCAAAATTATGGACGCATTGTGAGCATCAGTTCCATCGTCGGCCAAGCTGGCGCCTTTGGGCAAACAAACTATGCAGCAACGAAAGCCGGTATTTTGGGTTTCACTAAATCCCTTGCTTTAGAAACGGCATCGAAAGGAATCACCGTAAATGCAGTGTGCCCTGGATATATTGGAACAGAAATGGTGGCGGGCATGCCGGTAGAAGTGTTGAACAACATCATTGCGAGAGTTCCAATGAAACGATTAGGTGAACCGAGCGAAGTGGCTCAGGCGGTATTATACCTGGTTCAGGCGGATTATGTGACAGGCCAGGCAATTGCGGTAAACGGCGGCCTATATATGTAACACTTTGTCGGAAAGATTGTTGGGAGGGATTATGTGGTTACTGTTGATACAACACCAATTAAAGAATGGTATGATAGCTTGCCAAAAAATGAAACGCTTGAAAAGTTGAAACGTTTTAATGAAGTATTGTTCACTGATCCGGATCCGCAAGTGGGTCAAACACCAAAAGAAGTGATCTGGACAAAAAATAAAGCGAAACTTTACCGTTATCAGCCGAATAAAGAAAAAACGAATAAAGTCCCTATATTGATGATTTATGCACTTATTAATAAACCTTATATTTTGGATTTATATCCTGGGAACAGTTTAATCGAATATTTAACGGACCGCGGTCATGACGTGTATCTTTTGGACTGGGGTACAGCCGGTTACGAAGACCGCCATATGAAATTGGAAGATTATATTGTCGATTATATTCCACGGGCGGCCAAAAAGGTGCTGAAACATTCCGGCGCCAAAGAAATCACGATGTTTGGTTATTGCATGGGCGGTACAATGACGGCCATTTTCACAGCCCTCTATCAAAATAAACTGCCAATCCGGAATCTGATTTTGCTGACAAGCCCAATCGATTTCCAAGATGCAGGACTTTATACCAATTGGTTGGATAAACGTTACTTCAAATTGGATAATATTGTTGAAACTTTTGGAAATGTCCCATTTGAATTCATTGACTTTGGCAATAAGTTGTTAAATCCTTTATCAAATACTGTAGGTGTTTATGTCAATGTCGCTTCAAACATTCAAAATGAAGAAAAAGTGCTCAATTGGAAACTGATGCAAAAATGGTTGAATGATGGTGTGCCTTTCCCTGGTGAGGCATATCGCCAATGGATACGCGATTTTTACCAAGAAAACAAATTGATTAACAATGAATTAGAAATCCGTGGGGAACGGGTATTGTTGTCAAATATTAAGGCGAATTTATTAAATATCGTAGCCACTCGAGACAATATCGTTTTACCGCATCAGATTGAACCATTAAATGAGAAAGTATCCAGCAAAAACAAAACGTTGCACGTTGTGAATGCTGGACATGTTTCAGTGATTACCGGAAAACGGGCAGTGGCTGAGAGATATCCATATATTGAACAATGGATTACTGAAAATTCCAAATAAGTCGGATTAAATGAAATTGCCGCATCCGAACGGTGTTTGAAATTCTCACAGAGAGTGTTTCAAATGCGTTCGGATTTTTTTGTGCAATAAAATGAGAAAATTTCGAATAATATATTTTGGAAAAATATCTTTATCTTATCAAGAAATTTGGTTACAATACAAAAGGTATGTATAGTGCATTCGATTTGAAAAACTGTGGAAAAGCTAGAATCCATAGTATGAATAGTGTATAATCCAACGTGGAGAGTTTTTCGCGGTATAAGTTGAGAAGGAGGTAAGTATTTTGGATACTTGGTTAGCAATATTGTTAATTATTGTTGCGTTAGTGGCTGGTGTAGCTTTAGGTTTTTACTTGGCACGTCAATCCATGATGAAATACTTAAAAGAAAACCCACCAATCAATGAACAAATGATTCGTGTGATGATGGCACAAATGGGACGAAAACCATCTGAAAAACAAGTTCGTCAAATGATGGCTCAATTAAATAAAATTCAAGAAAAGCAAAAATAATCATACAAGGTTGTCCTACATCGGAATTTATTCTGAAGGAGGATAACCTTTTTATTTATATTTAGCAACAGTTTAAGCTTGTGAAATTATATTGGGTACATTCACAAGCTTTTTCAATTTCTTAAAATCTTCAACACGATTGGTTGGATATGACATTTATCACATAATTTTCATTACATCTTCCCCTGTTTGAAATAATGTTATATTCACATAATAAAAACAGAGGTGAGGATGATGACACAGTCTGTTGCAATGAATCGTTCATATAGTAAAAAAGAAGAGTTTTGGAATGCATTAACCCATGGAATAGGTGCACTTTTAACCATTCCAGCATTGATTTTATTAATTGGAAAAGCACAAAGTACAGGAACGAAAGTGGAGCTTATTAGTTACATTATTTTTGGAGTCTCGATGTTTCTCCTTTACCTGGCTTCCACACTGTACCATTCAATTCCAAAACATAAAGTTTTTCTAAAAAAAATGGATCACAGCTCCATTTTCCTTTTAATTGCGGGAACGTATACCCCCGTCGCATTAATTGCCATCGGAGGAACAGCCGGGTGGACGCTTGTAGGGATTGAATGGGGATTCGCTGTTATTGGAATTATTTTAAAACAATTTTTTGTCCATCGTTTTAAAAGAACATCACTACTCGTTTACATCGGGATGGGATGGCTCGTCATCTTTGTTTTTCAACCAGTCATTGAATATTTGACGATCAAAGGTGTGTTGGTGTTATTAGCTGGCGGGTTAAGTTATACAATTGGAACGTATTTTTACCAAAATAAAAATATTCCTTATAACCACGCGATATGGCATGTATTTGTCATGGTTGGCAGCTTATTCATGTTTTTGGCAATATATCTCTTTTTATAACATGCGTACATTGGATGAAATAACATTCTCTCATTGAATTGAAAAAGCTCAATCTCTTGATACGCAGAGGTTGAGTATTTTTCATTTTTTATAGCATTCCCTTTACCAAATCGGTCATAAAGTGAAAGAAACTTTTCCACAAGAATGACTTAACACATCAAAAGCCCTCTTGCTGTTACGAGGGCGCCATTTGAGGAATCATCGGTTAACCATATCGTCTTAGCCGTTCTCTCTTTCATTCATCACATATTCTTGCAAAAAATTTCTTACCGTTTCCTCGTACTCCACCGGATTTTCATTGAAAGATTGGGCATGAAGACCGCGTTCAAACAATTTTAATCTTTTCGGACCTTTTTTCAATTCGTACATTTCTTCCGTCATTTGACAAGGGATGAACGAATCGGGAATGCTATGGATAAATAACACCGGCTTCTTAATATTCGGTACCACATCTTTGGGGGCTACATTTTTAAATCGGTATCCATCACGGAAACGCAGGAATAAATCTGCCAAATGGATTGGAATGTTTGGCGAGATGCGGGTGGAATTTTTGACGATATGCCGCAAAAGTTCTTCAAAATCTGAAAAAGCGCAATCGGAGATATAAAAATCCACATGATTTCCAATGGATCCCGCATATAAAAGCATTGTCGCCGCGCCCATTGATTCCCCGTGAATGCCCAGGATGGCTTCTTCCCCGATGACGGAACGAACCGTTTTGACAACGGCCGCTAAATCAAACTTCTCATAATATCCATAACTTGTCGTTTTTCCGCCGGATTCGCCATGTCTTCGATGATCGTATACAAAGGAATTGAACCCAAGCCTTTCAAACATGCGCGCATATTTGATCGAATTGATTTTGTTTTCGGTAACCCCGTGGCATATGATGACCGTATTTTTTGTCGGGCATGGTTGCAGAAAAATCCCTTTGATTGGGTAGCCGTTAGGGGAGTCGATGGTAAATTCATCTTTTTTTATGCTGTTGAACCATTTTTCATCAAATCGATTCGCTTTTAGTTCCCTGTCTAATATAAAAGCATCATCTTTTTTCTGGATATACATGAGTCGATTGGTTAAAGCAAAACCAAAAATCGTAGTGAGCACGCTTGCAATCGTTGTAATAATCGTAGAAAACCAGAATATTTTTTTCTTTTTCTTTTTCAATATAAGCACCTCCTCGCTTGATATCAAATTATGTATAACCACTAATATATTTCGGAAAGTTCGAAAATATCGCAAATGAACAAAAATTTTGTAGTAAAAGAACAAAATTTCACATATCATCTGGTAGAATAAAATTGCACGGTTTTGTTCCAATTTTTATACTGATATAATTATATTAACAGATTATGCAAAATCGTGTGCGATTGGAGTCTGAATAAAGGGGAGAAGTTCATGTTAGAAGAAGTTGTTATTGTAAGCGCAGTCAGAACAGCCATCGGTTCCTTCCAAGGTTCGTTAAAAGACATTCCAGCTCCGACATTAGGTTCGATTGTCATTAAAGAAGCTTTACACCGGGCAGGTATTGAACCAAATCAAGTGGATGAAGTCATCATGGGAAATGTACTTCAAGCTGGACTGGGTCAAAATCCTGCACGTCAGGCAGCCATTCAGGCAGGGCTTCCGGAAACGGTGCCAGCCATGACGATCAATAAAGTCTGTGGTTCCGGTTTGAAATCCGTGCATCTCGCGGCACAAGCGATTGCGGTAGGGGAAGCGGATATTGTGGTGGCCGGCGGTTTTGAAAATATGAGCCAAGCGCCATACCTTTTGAAAAATGCCCGCTCCGGTTTTAAAATGGGTGATCAAAATTTGGTGGATAGCATGATTCATGACGGCCTATGGTGCGCCTTCAATGATTACCATATGGGAATCACGGCGGAAAATTTGGCTTCCCAATATCATATTACGCGGGAAGAACAGGATGAGTTCGCGGCACGTTCCCAAGCCCGTGCGGCAAAAGCCATCGTGGAAGGTAAATTTAAAGAAGAAATTGTGCCGGTGGAAATCCCTCAACGAAAAGGGGATCCAATCATTTTTGATACGGATGAATTTGTTCGCCCGGGCACAACTGTGGAAAAACTATCCGCGTTGCGTCCTGCTTTCAAAAAGGATGGCACAGTCACTGCCGGGAACGCCTCAGGTATTAACGACGGTGCGGCAGCAGTTGTTGTGATGTCAAAGAAGAAAGCGGAGGAACTTGGAATCACGCCTCTTGCATCCATTGTCGCCAATGCCGCTGTCGGGGTGGATCCAGCAATTATGGGAATCGGGCCTGCTGAAGCGGTTCGAAAGGCATTGAAAAAATCAGATTTGACTCTTGATCAAATCGAATTAATTGAAGCAAATGAAGCTTTCGCAGCTCAATCAATAGCTGTGGATCGCGAACTTCACTTTGATTCTGATAAACTGAATGTAAATGGTGGGGCAATTGCCCTTGGACACCCAATCGGTGCGAGTGGAGCGCGCATTTTGGTTACGCTTCTTCATGAAATGAAAAGACGTGACGCGAAGCTGGGGCTTGCCACCCTTTGCATCGGTGGAGGACAGGGAGTTGCAACCATCGTTCAACGATAAGACTAAAGCAGGTGAACATGATGGCAAAAAAGAAAAAGCAAAAATCTTCTCAAAAAACAATTGAAAACAATGAAGGAATTTCCCTTCAAGAACAACTGAACCAGGAAATGCTGGAAAAATTGAAAGCTGCAAAAAAAGAATTGCTTGAAGAAGAAAGAAAAAAAGAGGAAGAACGGCAAGCAAGACTTGAGTTTGAGAGAAAACAGCGGGAAAAGAATATGAGCTTTGAAGAATTGCTGGAAAAGTACGGAAATCAAGGCTCGAAATTTAGTTGACAGGTGTCGCGGAAAGGCGACACCTTTTTTATGACCGGCTACTTTTGCATAAAACCTCTGTTTCGGAGATGAGTGCTTCCGGTATTCAACGGCGTGGGTCCTCCGCTGCATTCCTGTTGTTGAAAGCGGATATTGGCGCAACCTCACATAAATCAACTTCCACTCAATAAAAAAACGCCCAACGCATCAACGTTTTTTGCGAAGGGCGTATGTGATAAACAGCATGATGAACCAAATTGGTGTGAGCATAACGGCCATTCTTGTTTCTTCGGACATGAACATAATAATCAACACGGCAACAAAAAATATTAAAATGGCATAGTTCATATATGGAGCAAGCGGCGCTTTAAAATGGGATTTTTTATGTAAATCCGGGTGTTTCTTTGTATAGATGATGTGTGAAATTAAGATGATGCTCCATACCCAAATAAAGCAGATGGCGCTGATTGTTGTCACCACTCCAAATGCTGTATCAGGAATGACGTAGCTTAATAATGCTCCGATGGAAAGAACGATGGCGGAAACAACAAGCGCATTCCCCGGGACAAAGTTTTGGTTCAGCTTTGATAGAAATTTCGGGCCTTGACTATGCTTGCTTAAATTGTACATCATCCGGCTTGTGGAAAATAAACCGCTGTTTCCGGCAGAAGCGGCAGATGTCAGCACAACGAAATTGATGATGCCGCCCGCCAAGGGAATACCCGCCAAAGCAAATACTTGCACAAAGGGGCTGTTGGCGGCGCTTAGCTCAGTCCAAGGATTGATGCATAAAATGACGAAAATCGCCCCTACGTAAAACAACAAAATCCGGATCGGAATTTTATTAATGGCAGACGGTATATTTTTCTCCGGATTGGACGTTTCCGCGGCTGCCACGCCCACCAGTTCGACCCCAACAAAGGCGAAGACGACCATCTGGAAAGCGGACAGGAATCCGGTTATCCCATTTGGAAACAATCCGCCGTAACTCCAAATATTGCGAATGGAAACAACTCCGGAATCCGTTTTAAAACGAATGATCAGCCAAAAAAGGCCAATGGCGATCAAAGCGACGATGGTAATGACCTTGATTAAGGCAAACCAAAATTCCAATTCCCCAAACAGTTTCACGGTTAAAAGATTCAAAACGAGTAATAGGATAATGGCAATCAATGCCGGAATCCATTGAGGAATGTCAAACCAATAACGGACATAAACACCGACGGCAATCACATCGGCCATCGCCGTCATAATCCAGCAAAACCAATAGGTCCAGCCTGTGACATAACCTGCCCACGGCCCAATTGTATCTGCCGCAAAATCGGTGAAGGATTGGTACCCGGCATTGGATAAAAGCAGTTCACCGAGGGAACGCATCACAAAAAATAGGGCAGTTCCTACGATTAAATAAACTAACAGTATGGATGGGCCCGCTTTGGAAATCGCAGCCCCGGAACCCAAAAACAGCCCCGTACCAATCGTTCCGCCAATGGCAATTAACTGGACATGGCGGTTTTTCAAATCTCTCTTTAATTCTCTCTGTTCCATTATGTTGCCCCCAAAACCAATGAAAAATCGTTTCAGTTTTGTTATCAATATTTTTAAATACATTCATCAATCCTATTGATGATAACTTTGAAATTTTATCAATAAACTATTTTATTTTCAATAATTTGTATAGAAATAGAATTATAAAGGGAATCTTCGAGTTGAAAATATGGACGAAAGGGGATTTTTTAATCAAAAGAGGGACTCGGGGTTTGTGATGGTTTGTTTTTGATGTAAAAAATATTTTATTTGTAAAAGATTGTGAATTTTTCGGAAATAATAAAAATTTATTTTATGGATTTTCAATTAGTAAGGAGTTAGTAAAAATTGATTGGAGAGACGGAAGGAGTGACCCTGTCAATCCGCTTCGAAGTGTCCCTGGGAACCCGCAGGAGCGTATGTGTAAACCTGATTCTGACCTCTGAGCGGAAATCCATTTTCAACGCTAAATCAAAAAACATCCTTTTCTTAAAAAGAGAAAGGATGTTTTTTGATTTGATCAAGGTCCGTGAATCAATCGTCTATCTATTCAATTCACGGACCTTTTCCTATTCCATAAATATTTTATAGTGGATATAACTTTTAGGCATAAAACAAAAGTGACAGCTCCAGCCGTATCAAGCAACACATCTTCAAACATGCCTGTACGGCCTTCGACAAGGGTCTGGTTATATTCATCCAATGCGGCAATGAAAAAAGTGCAAATGCAAGCGATGATGGAAGGAAATATCCATTTCAGTTTGCGGAATAGTAAATATAAGAGTACAGCAACAATTCCGTATCCGACAAAATGCATCGTTTTGCGGAATAAAAATTCAATGAAATAATAATATCCTCTCGTTTCAACCGAAATCGTCCGACCCCAGTAGCTCACTTCAATTTTGCTTAATAGTTCATAAAAAGGCTGATCGCGGAGCAATACCCTCAATTCCGGAACAATGGTCTGCTGTTCATAAGGCATGCTGGAAAGATAATATAAACCGAGGAGCGCAGCGGTTACGAAAAACAAATATTTTTTCATCGGTGATCCGTGTAAATTTCTTGTTTTGTGATGGTTTTGATGAAAGAAGTATCCTCGATGCTTTGGGCTTCCTCATAAGCTTTGATGTTTTCCAGCAGTTGTTCCTTCGTTCTTGCCCCCACGACAATGGATGCCACAGCAGGTTGGCTCAAATTGAAAGCGATGGCAGCAGGATGGACGGATCCAAATTCTTTCTCGATCTTTTCCAAAATCGAAACGAGTTCTTCTTTTGAGTAATTTAAATAAGAATCCACTTTTTCCACCCGTTTTTTCCATTCATCTGTCAATAATCCTTTTGCAATGGATCCTCTCGTCACAACGGACACTTTCTTTTCTTCAAAAAACGGGAACCATTCTTCCGGTCGGCGGTCGAAAATGCTGTATTGCATCATGTTGGAGATGCCATTGCTTCTTTCAAAGAACGGCTGGAACACGTTGGGGCGAATGGAAGAAATGCCGTATTCCCGGATGAGGCCTTCTTTCTTTAATGTCTCAAACGTTTCAATGATGTCATCCCACGGATCATCGATTGTTCCGCCATGAAGCTGGTATAGATCGATATAATCCGTTTTTAATCGGCGCAGGCTGTCTTTGATTCCTTCTTCGATATGTTCTTTCGAGGCATCCCAATACCAGCCGTCGCCTTTTTCATTCCAGCGGTTTCCCACTTTTGTGGCGATGTAGACTTGATCGCGGTACCGTTTTAAACATTCCCCGACAACTTCTTCGTTGACACCTTTATCATAAAGGTCCGCTGTATCAAAATAATTGATGCCTTGTTCGATTGCTGTTTCGATCACCGGCCTTGCTTCTTCCACCGAAGCCGGCAAAGACATGCAGCCCAAGCTGATTTCTGAAATCTCAAAGTCACTTGTTCCCAATCTTCTTTTTTTCATGGAATCACCTGCATTCATTCTTTCATTTTCTATCACTAATGGTACAATGAATTCAGTATGAAGGACAAGCGAGGAATTGGTATGAAAAAATTTGAAGAAAAAACCGTTCAATCGACAGAAATTTTTAAAGGAAAAGTTGTGACATTAACAGTGGATGATGTGATTTTGCCAAACGGGAAACCTGCCAAACGGGAAATTATCCATCATCCGGGAGCTGTTGCAATCATTCCAATCACGAAGGATGGAAAGATTGTGTTTGTCGAACAATATCGGAAAGCGTTGGAACGCACCATTGTTGAAATTCCGGCGGGGAAACTCGAACCGGGAGAGGAGCCGGCCGTATGTGCAAGAAGGGAACTGGAAGAGGAAACGGGTTACGGTGCCAAGGAATTAACCCATATTCAGTCTTTTTATACCTCCCCTGGATTTGCCAACGAAATCATTCACCTTTTTGTTGCGAAAGATTTGTATAAAATTGAAGAGAAACGCGAATTGGACGAAGATGAATTTGTTTCCATCATCGAAGCTACCCTTGAAGAAGCGGAAGAAATGGTGAAAAATCAGCAAATCTATGATGCGAAAACGGCATTCAGTGTGCTTTGGTATAAATTAAACGAGAAGTAAGATTATGTAGAGCGAAATTTCGATAGAATTTACCAAATTTCGTACTAATAATACCCGTGGACGAGCATAAGCTGTTAACAACGAAAGGGGAAATGCTTATGTTTCGTTCCATTTATTTCATTCAATATGCCTTTTTATTGGCCATTGGCTTCGTCAGCGGCGTCATCTGTTTCCAAGCTTTTTCTTTGGACAAGTCTATGAATCTCATAAAATTGGTGGATCCAAGAGTGCTGGAGTTGACCGATGTCACAATTTGGCAAACGGCATTGCCGATACTGATTTGGGCATTATTTGTATTATTTTTTACCACTCACCCGTATCTTCATTTTTTTGCTAAACTGGTGGTAGCGATCAAGGCGACATTTTTCGGTTTTGGTTCGGTTTTTTTACTGACGCAGCAAGAGTCCATTCTCGTTTATAGTGTTTGGTGGTTTCCATTTCAGCTAATTTATTGTATCTTACTATTAGCGCTATGTTCCGTTTTTGGAACGAGAAAAGTAGGGACGAATCGTAAATTTGTATTTAATAAGAAATTATTTTTTACATTGGTAATGGCCTTTACAATGATGGGGTTGGGGGAAATGTTCGTGATTTCTTACATTATTAATTAACCCTGACCTTGTAATTAAAATTGGTCTTTTGTTATAATGGAATGTGTTTAGGAGGGCGTCATATGGAAAGCCGTATTGATCGTATAAAGAAGCAATTACATAGTGCTGGCTATAAACTGACGCCACAACGTGAAGCGACAGTAGCAGTACTATTGGAACATGAAGAAGACCATTTGAGCGCGGAAGACGTTTATTTATTGGTGAAAGAAAAAGCGCCTGAAATCGGTCTTGCCACAGTGTATCGCACTCTTGAGTTATTAACGGAATTGAAAATTGTCGACAAAATCAATTTTGGAGATGGCGTCTCCAGATACGATCTTCGACAAGAGGGTGCAAAACACTTCCATCATCACTTAGTTTGTATCGAATGTGGCTCAGTGGACGAAATTCAAGAAGATTTGCTGGAAGAAGTAGAAATGGTAGTGGAAAAACGGTGGAATTTTATTATCAAAGACCATCGGCTCACATTCCATGGAATTTGTCATCGGTGTCAAGAAAAACACGCAAAAGAAGAAGAGTAATCCCTAAATAGGTTTCTCCTATTTAGGGGTTTTTTGTTCATCTTCATTGATAACTTATTCCAATTCCTACAAATATTAGAAACCTGGTTTTACATATTTTTTTTGAAAATCCTAAAGACACTTGCAGATTTCTGAAAATACTTGCAAGATGAATAGAGATGCTAGCGGCTTCAGGCAAAATCAGGGCGACTTTTAAAAATCTTTAAACAAAAACTGTTAAATCTTGTATGCCATCAAATAAATCTCTATCATTTTAATTAAGAAGGGACAGGTGAAAATCATGAGAGAAGCACAAGAAGCCGTCCTTGATTATCTCCATTTTTTAAGAGTCGAGCGGCAATATTCGGAAAATACGTTGGCTTCCTATCGCAGAGATTTGGAAGATTATATAGAACATTTACATACAGTGCAAAAAATAGAAAGTTTAAACGATGTGGACCGTTCCAGAATCCTTCTTTATTTGGAACATTTAAGAGAAACAGGGAAATCTTCGCGCACCATTGCCCGCCACATTTCATCAATCCGTTCGTTTCATCAATTTTTATTAAGGGAAAAAATCGCTGATCATGATCCTACAGTCCATATTGAAATGCCTCAAATCGAGAAGACGTTACCGAAAGTATTATCCATTGCGGAAATCGAAGCATTATTGCAAGCGCCGGATCAATCCAAACCCCAAGGAGTACGGGATGTGGCCATGATTGAATTGCTGTATGGAACAGGAATGCGGATAAGTGAATGCGTCGAATTGAATTTGGAAGATGTACATCTGTCGATGGGATTTGTCCGCATTTTTGGGAAAGGCGGCAAGGAGCGGATTGTACCGTTGGGAAAAAGTGCGCTGTATGCATGCGAAAAATATTTGCAGCAAGCCAGACCCCTGTTGCAAGGAAATTATGTAAAAACGGATGCATTTTTCATCAACCGGAGAGGCAAGCGTTTAACGCGGCAAGGATGTTGGAAAATACTGAAACAGCATGCCCTCGCTGCCAATATTAAAAAAGAGATGACCCCCCATACGTTGCGGCACAGTTTTGCCACTCACTTGATTGAAAATGGCGCGGATCTTCGGGCGGTGCAAGAAATGTTGGGTCACGCGGACATTTCTACGACACAAATTTATACGCATATTAGTAAAACGAGACTTTCGGAAGTTTATAAACAATTCCATCCTCGTGCGTAGATGGAAAGGCAAAGGAGGAAAAAGGGATGCAATTATTTAAACGAATTCATTTAATCGTAATGGACTCTGTTGGAATAGGGGAGGCGCCCGATGCAGCGGAATTTGGCGATGCCGGAAGTGATACCCTTGGCCATATTGCGGAGGCAATGGGCGGACTAAATGTGCCAAATATGGAAGCATTGGGTTTAGGCAATATCCGGGAAATAAAAGGGGTCCAAAAGGTTCCAAACCCGAAAGCATATTACGGAAAAATGCAGGAAGCATCGGCTGGAAAAGATACGATGACAGGACATTGGGAAATCATGGGGCTTCAAGTGGATAAACCTTTTAAAGTATACCCTGATGGTTTTCCGGAAGAATTGATTCGTCAACTGGAAGAGCGGACAGGACGGAAAGTGATTGGCAACAAACCGGCCAGCGGTACTGCCATCATCGAAGAATTGGGGAAAGAGCATATGGAAACGGGAGCGATCATTGTTTATACTTCGGCAGATCCCGTTCTTCAAATTGCTGCCCATGAAGAAATTGTTCCTTTGGAAGAACTGTACAAAATTTGTGAAATTGCCCGGAAACTTACGTTGCAGCCGGAATATCTGGTAGGCCGTGTCATTGCGCGCCCTTTTACAGGAACGCCGGGCAACTTTACGCGTACAGCCAATCGCCATGATTATGCCATCAAGCCTTTTGGAAGAACGACAATGAATGAATTGAAAGATCATGGCTTTGATGTGATCGCCCTTGGGAAAATTTCCGATATTTATAATGGCGAAGGGGTGACGGAGGCCATCCGGACGAAAAACAATGGGGATGGAATGGATCGGTTGGTTGAAACGGTAAAGAGGGATTTCCACGGATTAAGTTTTTTGAATTTGGTAGATTTTGATGCGATGTATGGACATAGAAGGGACCCGATCGGTTATGGAAAAGCGTTGGAGGAATTTGACGCGCGCTTGCCGGAAGTATTGGACTTATTAAAGGAAGACGATTTGCTGATCATCACAGCGGACCACGGAAATGATCCAACCTTTAAAGGAACGGACCATACGCGGGAATTTGTGCCACTGCTCGTTTACTCCAAACAATTTAAAGAAACTGGAACTTTAGGTTTGCGGGAAACTTTCGCGGATATCGCGGCTACGGTTGCAGAAAACTTTAAGGTTCCGGCGCCAGCTTACGGTACGAGTTTTTTATCAAGTTTAAAATAGCGGGGTGAGTCTCATGAGAATGGTCGATATTATTGAAAAAAAGCGGGATGGCAAAGAGCTGTCAACAGAGGAAATTCAATTTTTCGTCAAAGGCTATACGGAAGGCACCATCCCTGATTACCAAGCCGCAAGTTTGCTGATGGCCATCTACTTCCAAGACATGACTGAACGGGAGCGGACGGATTTAACCATGGCGATGGTGGAATCAGGGGATACGATTGATTTGTCTCCGATTCAAGGAATCAAATGCGATAAACATTCCACAGGCGGTGTAGGGGATAAAGTCACTATCTGTTTATCCCCGATGGTCGCCGCATGCGGAGTGCCCGTAGCCAAAATGAGCGGCCGGGGGTTGGGCCATACAGGCGGGACGATCGATAAATTGGAATCCATCCCGGGATTTAAGGTGGAACTGACGAGCGAACAATTTATCAAGCAAGTCAATGACATCAAAATGGCCGTTGTCAGCCAAAGCGGAAATTTGACACCGGCAGATAAAAAAATCTATGCTTTGAGAGATGTGACCGGTACCGTCCCCAGCATTCCGCTGATTGCCAGCTCCATTATGTCCAAAAAAATTGCAAGCGGCGCGGATGCCATTGTTTTGGATGTCAAAGTCGGTGAAGGCGCCTTCATGAAAACGGTGGAAGAGGCGGAAGAATTGGCCCATGCGATGGTGAAAATCGGCAACCGTGTCGGAAGAAAAACGATTGCCATTTTATCCGATATGAGCCAGCCATTAGGGTATGCGGTTGGAAATGCTTTGGAAGTTAAAGAAGCGATCGACGTTTTGAAAGGTCATGGCCCGGAGGACGTAAAAGAACTTTGCTTAACCCTGGGTTCCCAAATGGTGCTGCTCAGCGGCAAAGCACAGTCGATTGAAGAGGCGCGCAAAAAGTTGGAGGAAGTGCTCAACAATGGAAAAGCCCTGGAAACATTTAAAGCCTTTGTCGCTTCCCAGGGCGGCGATCCGTCCATTACAGAGCATCCGGATTTATTGCCCCAAGCCAAATATAAAGTGGATGTTCCAGCCAAGGAAGCAGGATATATTAAAAAAATCATTGCCAATGAAATCGGTGTTGCGGCGATGCTTCTTGGAGCCGGAAGAGAAACGAAAGATTCGGAAATCGATTTGTCCGTAGGCATCGTGTTGAACAAAAAAGTGGGAGACCATGTCGAAAAAGGGGAAAGTTTGGCGACCATTCACTCCAATCGGGAAGATATAGAAGACATTAAGAAAAAAATTTATTCAAATATAAACATTACAAATGAAATAATAGAAACTCCTTCACTGATCAAAGGGATCATCACAGAATAAGGAAAACATCCAATTAATCTTTGAAAATGATACACCGCTACATGATAAAAAAGAGCGGATTGGGAAGCGTCAATTTCCAACCCGCTCTTTTTTCTATATTAGATAAGAAGATTGACAGAATATTATTTTTTAATAAAAAATGTGACAATTTTATGAAAATTATATATTATAGAACTTAACAAAGAAAATTTAAGACATATAAAAGAAAAAAGAAGGGGTAAAATGGATAAAATATGGCGGGGTAGATTTGAAGGATATTCATTCAATTCTTTTAAAAGGGATCTAGTTTCGGGGACAATTGTTGGAATCGTAGCCATTCCGTTGGCGATGTCTTTTGCGATTGCTTCCGGGGTCAAACCGGAGTACGGAATTTATACGGCCATTATTGCGGGGATTCTTATTTCTTTGTTAGGGGGATCAAAATATCAAATCGGCGGGCCGACGGGGGCATTTGTTCCCGTATTGTTGGGAGTCGTGCTTGTCTATGGTTATGAAGATTTGTTGCTTGCAGGTTTAATGGCGGGTGTGATGCTCGTATTAATGGGTGTTTTTCGGTTGGGCATACTCATCCAATATATCCCTAGACCCGTGACGATCGGCTTTACAGCTGGAATTGCCGTCATCATTTTTACAGGGCAAATTGCCAATTTTCTCGGTTTAACCGGATTAAAGCAGCATGAACGTTTTATCGACAACATGCAAGAAATCGCAACCCATTTGAATACAATCAATATCTATAGCATCGTGGTAGCATTTTTGTGCCTGGTGACACTCCTCATCACGCCTAAAGTGTTGCCAAAAGTGCCGGGGCCATTGATGGGCATTATTTTATCTTCTGTTGTTGCAGCCGTCTTTTTTAATGGACAAGTGGCAACGATTGGATCAACCTATGGAGCGATTCCAAACACATTGCCGGAATTCCGGTTGCCGGAGATTACGGCGGATCTCATGGTTTCCCTGTTGGGGCCGGCTTTTGTCATTGCGATGTTGGGTGCGATTGAATCATTGTTATCTGCGGTTGTAGCGGATGGCATGACGAACAGCAAACACAATTCGAATCGCGAATTGATCGGACAAGGGATCGCGAACATAGTGACGCCACTCTTTGGCGGAATACCTGCGACAGGTGCTATTGCCAGAACAGCCACCAATATTAAGTTTGGCGCCGCTTCCCCTTTTTCCGGAGTCATTCATGGTTTATTCGTCCTTGTTACATTATTGTTGTTTGCGCCGCTTGCAGTGCATATACCGCTCGCGAGCTTGGCCCCTGTGTTAATGGTTGTCGCCTGGAATATGAGTGAACGGAAACATTTTGCCCATGTATTAAAATTGAAATCCGGTGACTCCCTTGTGTTGGTCATCACTTTTTTGCTTACCGTTTTTACAAGTTTGACCATCGCGGTCATGGTGGGATTATTGCTTGCCGTCATTTTATTTGTGAAGCGGATGAGCGATATGCTGATTGTGTCGAAAGTATTGCCGGACCATAAAAATAACGGAAAAGTACATTCCCATGTGGTAAGCGAAGCGCGGGATTGTCCGCAAATCAGCATTTACACGGTGGAAGGGCCGTTGTTTTTCGGTGCGGCCCAAACCTTTGAAGAACGGATTTTAAAATCCATCCATTATCATCCAAAAATCCTCGTGCTTCGCATGGGGAAAGTGCCTTTTATTGATGCGACGGGTGAGGCCTATTTGAGAAATATAGTCCGCAACTTCAAATCCCAGGGTGGAAAGCTCCTTGTAACAGGGGTGCAGCCAAGCATGAAGATGCTTTTGGATAAAAGCGGATTGACGAAAGAAATCGGGGAAGACAATTTCTTTGAACGCACCGGTGAAGCGATTGATTGCGCTTTGGGATGCATTAACCGGAATCAGTGCATCGGCTGCAAACATTTCGCATTCAGGGAATGTGAGGAATTATCAACAACCAAAATCAGCTAATTCAATCATGGGACTTAATGGCCAAATTTTGGCTCATTAAGTCTTTTTTATGTTTAAAATTCTTCCTATTTTTCCATACTAAAGCTGATTAGGTAATACCTTCTTATGTTTCATGAGGAGAGATGGTCTGTATCCTAAAAAATGGGAAAATGGAAGGTTCATAATAAGCAGCCATGCAAAATCAAGGTCTGCTTTCGGGAGTGGGAAGGTGATTGTACATAAGTTTCCTGGCCTCCCGGTTTATTGTCGAAACGGTTTCTGCCAAATAGTTGTCGCCATCCGGATGAGCTTGCAATCCGTTGGTTGACTTCCTCTGTTTATTCTTCGTTATTTCGCAAGCTCGTCATTCTGCATCAATCGGACAGGTGGTGGATGAAAAGAAGAAACAAGTAAAAATAAAAGTTTGTCGTATTTTTGCTAGTTTCAGCGAATTTCTTCTACTATTGTCAATCAAAAGGAATTTGGACGTGCTATGTGGAATTGCGAAGGGAGGAGGCGATGTAACGGATGAATTATGAAATCAATATGGAAAATGATATTGCAATTATCCGACTCTATGGCGAATTGGATCATCATGAAGCCGAAAAAATTCGAACAGACATTTCCAAAACGATTTTGAAAGGGAAATTACACACCATTATTTGGAATTTAGAGAGATTGAATTTTATGGACAGTTCAGGAGTTGGCCTCATCTTGGGCCGCATGCGGGAGTTGAATGCGGTCAATGGACAAACGATCATCCTCAATCCATCCAATACGATGAAAAAAATATTTCAATTTTCCGGGTTAAGCAAGTATGTGATGGAGGGTAAAGAAGAAGAGGCTATTTTATATGCAAGGGGGATTGTGAATGGATAATGAAATGACACTATCATTCGTAGCATTAAGCGAAAATGAAAGCTTGGCGAGAATTGCCATCACAAGTTTTGTGGCTCAATTGGATCCAACGATCGACGAACTTTCCGAATTTAAAACCATCGTATCGGAAGCTGTCTCCAATGCAATTATTCATGGATATGACGAGGATGGCAAAGGGATTGTCACAGTCCATGCGGTTCGCGAAGGCGATGTTGTTTCGGTTGCTGTGAAAGATGAAGGAAAAGGGATTCCGGATATTAAAAAAGCGATGGAGCCTTTGTTCACTACAAAACCGGATATGGAACGTTCCGGCATGGGCTTTACGATTATGGAAAGTTTCGCGGATCATCTTCAAGTGGAATCGGAACCGGGTGTTGGAACGGTTGTTACTTTTTCCAAAAAATTTCACTCCATGAAAATGAAGCAAATTTCTTAATTCCATCATGAAATTCAACACCCTTTTTTAAAGAATATTTTTCAAAATGGATGCCAATCTATTTAAGGGTATTTGGAAGAAGTAAGGGGGATGAGGACAATCGAACAGCCGTCCAATGTTTTGTTGACGCAGGAAAAAATGCGGGAGTTGATCAGGCTCGCACAAGCTGGAGATATGGAAGCACGGAAACAAATGATTGAAGGGAATACGCGGCTTGTTTGGTCGATTGTTCAACGCTTTGCTTCTCGCGGGGTAGAGCTTGAAGATCTATTCCAAATTGGTTGTATCGGTTTAATGAAATCAGTGGATAAATTTGATTTATCGTATGACGTTAAATTTTCAACCTATGCGGTACCGATGATTATTGGTGAAATACAGCGTTTTTTGCGTGATGACGGCATGGTGAAAGTGAGCCGCTCCATCCGGGAATTGAATTTTAAAATACGTCAAGTGACCGATGAATATTTAAAGACCAATGAGAAGCCACCTTCAGTCTCGGAATTGGCCGAAATGCTCGGTGTATCACAGGATGAAATCTTAATGGCGACCGATGCCATGAGAGATCCTGCTTCTCTCCATGAACAACTGTTTGAATCAGAGGGAGATTCCATCACGTTAATGGATCAAATGAAGGATGAAAAATCCGAATTACCATTTCAATATATTTCTTTGAAAGAAGTGTTGAAAAAACTCGATAAGAGAGAGCAAGCGATTATTTACTTGCGCTATTATCACGATTTGACCCAGACGGATATCGCCGAAAGACTTGGCATTTCCCAAGTACAAGTCTCGAGGCTTGAAAAGAAAATTTTGGCCCAATTGAAAGAATGGATGGATACATCATCAACGACAACAAGAAAAACAAAAAAGACGGTGAATAAATGACAAACAAAATCTTTGCATCAATAGAGGACGCAAAAGAATTTTTGTATTCAAAATTTGGAAAAGATGAATCTTTTGATGTTTGTATCAAAGATGTTTATGTGAAAAAATTACCGGTGTTATGCGTGTATATAAGCGGGCTTGTTGACGGAAGTACCCTCACTGATCAATTGGCTCCGCTTTACTTTGATAGCGATGATAATGGGCAAATTCCGGCTGAGGACATCAATGATGACACTTATTTCGACAATACTTTCAATTTCTATGGAAAATCCGAGCCGAAAGACAAGGAAGAATTTTTGCTGGGTGTCTTAAGCGGCCAAGTAGGCTTTGTTACACTACATGGATTTGCCTATTTGTTAGAGTTGAGAAACTATCCAGGTCGTCAGCCGGAAGAGCCGGATAATGAAAAAGTCATTCGAGGTTCCCGTGACGGTTTTGCGGAAAATATTATGATCAATACGGCACTCATTCGCAGGAGAATTCGGAGTCCTGAGCTGCGATTTGAAATGCACAAAATCACTTCAAATGGCAGAACCGATGTAGCGATTGCTTACATTAAAGATATCGTCAATGATCAACATTTAAAATGGGTGAAACAAAGAATCGAAGAAATCAAACACGATGGATTGACAATGGCCGACAAAACCTTGGAGGAATGGATCTTTAAGCAAAAGTTCCATCCGGTGCCTTTTGTTCGATATTCTGAGAGACCGGACATCGTTGCTGCCCACCTCCTTGAAGGCCATATCGCCATCATTGTTGATACTTCCCCATCCGTCATTTTGCTGCCGATTACAATATTCCACTTGATGCAGCATGCGGAGGAATATAGGCAATCGGCACTTGTCGGTTCTACTGTTCGGCTGTTGCGCTATTCGGCCATTATTTTAAGTTTAACATTGATGCCTATATGGTATTTGCTGGCCACCCATGAAGAATATTTACCGGAAGCGCTTGATTTTATCGGTGCGAAAGAAGAATCGAATATACCGCTCTTGCTTCAAGTTTTCATTGCCGATTTAGGGTTGGAATATTTGCGGATTGCTGCGATTCATACACCAACGCCGCTATCCACTGCCATGGGGTTGGTAGCGGGCGTTATCATCGGGCAAATTGCCATCGATGTTGGATTATTCTCGCCGGAAGTGGTTCTTTATTCGGCGGTTGTAGCGATCTTTACTTTTGCGATTCCAACCTTTGAATTGAGCGTTTCCATTAAATATTTCCGTTTTATCGTGCTGGTGTTGACAGCTTTATTTGGACCAAGCGGATTTTTCATCGGCTTTTTCTTGATTTTTTCGTATTTCTGCTCACTTCGGCCGATGCAAATCCCCTATATGTGGCCGCTTGTACCGTTTTTCCCAAAAGCTTTCTTGAGGGTATTTATCCGATTCCCGATGGCGGACGATGCGCTCAGACCTTACATTGTCGGAGCGAAACAGCGAAAACGGACTTAAATTCTGTTGCGAAAGCCATGCGCCTATGTTAAAGTTCAAACATAATACTAAAAATTGCGGCTGTCCATTGTCGAAATATTCAATCTTCATCAAAAAGGAAAGCTTGCAGATGCGGGCTTTCCGATTTTGTAATTATTTTTTTCTACTGCTTTTTTAATAAATGGTATAAAATGGAGATTAAGAGATAGAAATGGTGTGATTATATTCATAGACATGGACAGCTTCATTGAATACGGAGGGGAATCTATGCACTTATTCGGAACACAAACAATCGGAGAAAATGGTCATTTACATATCGGTGGAGTTGATGCGGTAGAGCTTGCAAAAGAGTACGGAACTCCGGTAATCGTTTATGACCTCGAATTAGTCAGAAATCGGGCACGCGCATTTAGAGAAACGTTTGAAAAACATGGTGTGAAAGCACAAGTCGCATATGCTTCAAAGGCATTTTCATGTATCGCAATCTATCAATTTGTGAATGAGGAAAATTTATCTTTGGATGTCGTTTCCGGTGGAGAATTATATACGGCCCTAAAGGCAAACTTTCCGGTGGAACGCATTCACTTCCACGGAAACAATAAATCCTATGATGAATTGAATCTCGCATTTGATGCAAAAATTGGATGCATCGTAGTGGATAATTTCTATGAAATTGAGTTATTGAAAGAGATTTCCGAATCACGGAAACAATCTATGAATATTTTATTGCGGGTGACACCGGGGGTAGAAGCCCATACGCATGATTTCATCACAACAGGTCAAGCGGATTCCAAATTCGGTTTTGACTTGAATAACGGTCAGGCTGATGAAGCGTTTCAATTGGTTGTGGATCATGAATATTTAAATTTATTGGGTCTGCATTGTCATATAGGTTCCCAAATTTTTGAAACAGACGGTTTCAGTTTAGCCGCTGGAAAATTGATCGAAAAAATTGATGATTGGAATAAAAAATACAACTTTGAATGTAAAGTCCTCAATTTAGGAGGAGGTTTCGGTATCCGCTATACGGAGGAAGATCGTCCACTTGAACCTCATGTGTATGTGGAAGAAATGATCAAAACGGTGAAGGAAGAAACCGCAAAACGCAGTTTATCCATGCCGGAAATTTGGATTGAACCAGGCCGTTCTTTAGTGGGGGATGCAGGAACGACACTATATACGATCGGTTCACATAAAACCGTTCCAAATATTCGCGAATATATCGCCGTTGACGGAGGAATGAGCGACAACATCCGCCCGGCATTGTACGATGCAAAATACGATGCGGTGATTGCCAATAAAGCGAACGAACCAAAAGAATACAAATATACAGTTGCTGGTAAACTGTGCGAATCCGGTGATAAACTGATTGTGGATGCCCCACTTCAAAAAGCGGAACCAGGCGATATTCTTGCGATTTTCTGTACTGGCGCTTACGGATATTCAATGGCATCCAATTACAACCGCGTACCGAGACCTGCAGTTGTTTTTGTGGAAAACGGGAAACATCAATTGGCCATTCGCAGAGAAAGTTACGACGATCTCATCTTAAACGATATGGAATATCAATTAAATAAGGTGAATCAACTGTGAAAATTTCAAGATGGAAATTGCTAGGAATCCTCATTGCTTTTTGTTTAATATGGGCATTGTTTTACATTTTTTTCTTAATTCCAAGACTCGATTGACTTGTTGCGATTTGGCAATAATTGGATGAAATTTGATTCTTGAATTGAAATCGTGTACGATAATATAGAATGTTGTATGCGATAAGAAAACGAGGGAATGTACTATGTTAGTTCGTTATAAAAAATCACTCGAAAAAATAGCGATGGGATTACTTTCGTTTATGCCGCAGCAGAAAGATGTCAAAAAACTGATGGAAACAATGCAGTCCTACGAACAAGAAGACAATTGGCAATTATATTTATGGAAAAATAATGACGAGTATGTTGGTATTGTTGGGGTTGTGGTGGAAGATTCTGTTGCGACGGTCCAACATATCACGGTCGTTCCTTCCTACCGCGGTGAAGGAATCGCGAAGAAAATGCTGAAGGAACTCATCGATTCCGGAAAATTTACGGAAATTAAAGCATGCGAAGAAACAGAACCTTTCGTTAATAAATGCTTATATAGCATAAAAGAGGCAGACGGAAATTAACGTCTGCCATTTCTTTTTTCTTCCCTCTTTCTGAGAATATCTGAACGATCGCGCAGCATATGCTTATGAAGAAGATACTTCGTGGACAACACGGGAAGGGATTCAATTTTTTCATTGATTCGCTCTTCCAAAACCGTGTTTGTCACTTTGATTGAAAAAGGTTGAAATGGCTGTTTGTTTTCGATCGCCGCAATTGTTTTCAAACAATCATTACATAATTGCCGAAAATCGATATAATCAAAAAATGGATGGTTTGGATTGGACAAGAACTTTTCATAAGCCTTTCTCATGATTCTGGATGCGCCTTCCCAATTATTTCTGCGCCAATGGTACAATCCGGTGGCCATTTGGATATATCCAACGAGGGGATGCGCTTTATTTCCAGGTGCGATGGTTTTCCAATAATCCTCTAAAACTTCGTGACATTCAAAATAATCTTGATTACCATTGAAATATGCGCAAAAATCGATAAATGACGGATGAAATAAAGGGTGCATGGCCAGTAATCCCCTTTCTAAATTCATTTATAAAGAATTCAAGGTGTGTGACATATGTATGAAGTAAAATTGGATGCTTTTCAAGGTCCGCTTGATTTATTATTGCACTTAATTCAGCGTTTGGAAATTGATATATATGATATACCGATGGCGGAATTGACCGCCCAATATATGGAGCATGTCCGGGCAATGAAAGTGTTGGAGCTGGAAGAAGCCAGCGAATATTTGGTGATGGCAGCCACACTCCTCGCAATCAAGAGCCGAATGCTGCTTCCGATCCATGAAGGGGAAATGGAGGAGGCGGAATTTGAGTTGGATGAACCGGACCCAAGGGAAGAATTGGTATTAAAGCTGATTGAATATAAAAAGTTTAAAGAAGCGGCCACCCAATTGAGACAGATGGAGGAAAACCGGCCGGAAAACTTTACAAAACCGCCAAGCGACCTTTCCCCATATATGCCGGATGAGCAGCTTGCATTGTTCAATGCGGAAGTCAATGTTTACGATCTGCTTTACGCTTTTCAAAAAATGCTAAGGAGAAAACAATTGCGGAAACCGTTGAAAACAACGGTGAAGAAACAGGAAATTCCGGTAAAGGACCAAATGTTCAAAGTGGTGGATATATTGAAAAAAAGGGGAGGCAAATCCAGCTTCTTTGAACTTTTCCCATACGAAGATAAAGCAACTATCATTGTAACCTTCTTATCCTTGTTGGAACTGATGAAACGACAAATCGTTTTTGTCGAACAGGAAAATAACTTTGAAGATTTGACCGTGATACTGCAGAAGGAGGAACTGACAGGTGAACTCGAAGATTTTGATGAGCAGGATTGAAGCATTATTGTTCGTAGTAGGAGACGAAGGATTGACGGTCAAACAACTGGCGGATTTATTGGATGTGGGAGAAGTGGATATAGAAGCGGGGCTGAGCGAATTAAAAACCCACTATGAAAATAATGCTGCATCGGGCCTTACCATTAAACAATTGGCGGATACATACTTATTAACAACAAAACCAGAATTGGCAAACACAATCAAAAAATTGGTCGAAAATCCGAACAGTAGTGTATTGTCAACCGCATCATTGGAAGTTTTGGCCATCATCGCCTACAAACAGCCGATTACAAGGGCGGAAATCGAAGACTTGCGCGGTGTAAAAAGCGAACGCCCTATCCAGACCCTGATTTCCCGCGGACTCATCCGGGAAGTCGGACGGGCAGAAGGGACAGGACGCGCAATTCTTTACGGAACGACAAAGGAGTTTTTAAATTACTTTGGCATATCCGAGCTTTCAGAACTTCCTCCATTGCCTGAAGGAAATATGGAAGATGAAAATGAGCATACGGATCTCTTCATGACAAAATTCCAGGAAGTATTTCAAAATGAAAATCAATAAAGGAGTGGCTGAGTGAAATTAGCAAAGTTGATGACCGCTTTTGCTGTTTCATTGACGTTCTATTTTTTGTTTCAACAAGTGGCGAAAGCTTCTTATGTAGTAATTGATGCAGATACCGGAAGAACATTGATTGGAAGCAATGAACATGTGAGAATGCCGATTGCAAGCCTTACAAAAATTTGGACGGCCCTGATTGCCATTGAAAACAGCAATTTGGATGACGAAGTTGTCATCTCCCGGGAAGCAGCCATGAGTGAAGGATCGTCCATTTATTTGGAGCCGGGAGAAGTTGTGCCGGTGGAAGCATTGTTATATGGACTGATGCTCCGTTCCGGAAATGACGCGGCCTATGCTTTGGCGGAACATGCAGGCGGATCCGTTCAGGGATTTGTCGATTTAATGAACGAAAAAGCGATGTATTACCATTTGAATGAAACCTATTTTACAAATCCATCCGGCTTGCATCACGATCTGCATCTCTCAAGCGCCTATGACACAGCCCAAATGCTCCGAATCGCTTTGGAAAACGAAGATTTTTATAGAATTGCTTCCACGATTCAATATAAAAGCAATACAAAAAATGGAACCACTTGGCTGAACAAACATCGGCTGCTGAGGGAAAACGTCGGGGCGGTGGCCGGGAAAACGGGATATACAAAAGTGGCGGGAAGAACGCTTGCAACGTATTTTGAAAAGGACGATGAACGCATCATTGTTGTAACATTGAATGAAGCCAACGATTGGCAAGTACATAAGCAGCTTGCAAATCAAGTGTTCAAAGAGTATGATGTGAAAACCATTGTGAAAAAAGGAAAATATAAAGCAGCAAACAATATTACAGTCGAACTTAAAGAACCGATCCGGCTGCTGATTTCGGATGAAGAAGAGGACCAAGTAAGGAATGTATTGCACCTGTCCAGAAATAAAGATCGAGAGTTCGGTATTTGGCATGTGTTTCTAAACAACGAAAGCATTTATTCAACTAGAGTTACATTGAAATAGAATGAATAAAGCTGTCCGAAATTTTAATCATATATTTCGGACAGCTTTTCATTTTGCAAAATGAGTTCTTTTTCTTTAATATTGGAACAAAATATGACATAATTTTCAACAGTGATAAGGATCTTCATAATGAAAAGTTAGCATTGAGGGGTGAGTCATCGATGGAAAGGCTTCAAAAAGTAATTGCACAAGCGGGAATTGCCTCGAGACGGAAAGCGGAACAATTGATTTTGGAAGGAAAAGTGAAAGTGAACGGGGAGGTTGTCACAACCTTAGGGACAAAGGTTTCAAAGTCCGATGTGGTGGAAGTGGATGGCGTGAAAGTGGAACGGGAAGAAAAAGTATACTATCTGTTCTATAAGCCTAGGGGAGTCGTATCGACCGTATCCGACGATAAAGGAAGAAAAACCGTATTGGATTTTTTTAAAAATGTCGAGGAACGGATATTCCCGGTTGGCCGTCTTGATTATGATACATCCGGTCTTTTATTATTAACCAATGATGGTGAGTTCGCCAACTTAATGACCCATCCAAAATATAAAATCGAAAAAACATATATTGCACGATTAAAAGGAATCCCGAAATTTGAAGATTTAAAAAAATTGCGAAGGGGCATTATGCTTGAGGATGGCATGACGGCTCCGGCAAAAGTGGAATTAAAAAAATCGGACCGCAAAACCAATAAGTCGATTTGTGAAATCACGATCCATGAGGGGCGCAACCGGCAAGTTCGCCGCATGTTTGAAGCGATTGGAACGCCCGTCGTAAAATTGAAGCGGGAACGATTCGCCTTTCTGGATTTAAAAGGATTGAACGCAGGCGAGTATCGTGAGTTGACGGCCCATGAAGTAAAACAATTACGGGTTCTTGCAGAAACAGGAAAAATTGGTTAGTACTACAACCATAGTGATAACCTTCATAAACATTTCATATTTGTCCTTGAAATATTTGCTATAATGAAAGAGATTTTAATGTTCTCTTTGCTGGGAGGTTGCGAAATGGACAAGAAAAAGAAACGTTCGATTATCAGAGGAATCATTCTTCTGGTGTTGGCTTGTGCGATTATTTATACGATATACAACTCGGCAACGAAAGAAAAAGTGGAAGCGTTGGCGGACGGCGATCAGGCACCGGATTTCGAATTGGTGGATTTGGAAGGCAATACCCATCGTTTGTCCGATTATAAAGGGCAAGGGGTTTTCTTGAATTTCTGGGGAACTTGGTGTGAACCATGCAAAAAAGAAATGCCTGCCATGGAACGCCAATATCAACAATTCAAAGATCAAGGTGTACAAGTTTTGGCCGTGAACATTGCCCAGTCAAAATTTGAGGTGCAAAATTTCGTAGATCAATATGACCTTACATTCCCAGTGGTCATCGACAAAACAAAAAGCGTGATGCAAGCTTATAATGTTGGCAAATTGCCAGCAACTTATTTGATCAGTCCGGATGGAAAAGTGAAAAAAATTCCTCCTGGTGAATTGTCTGAACAACAAATACAATCATTTATGGAGTCAATTAAGCCGGAATAGGGGTATTTTAAAATATGGAAAAAATCACATGTGTTTGTGGTCATGAAAATCCGTTTGGCACAAAGATTTGTGGAAAGTGCGGCAGACCACTGTCAGAAGATGCAAAAGCTCAAAAAATACTTGATATGCGGTATGATGGTTCGGCAATCCGCTCAAAGACGTATAACAAATCCATTATCGACAAAATCTGGAACTTCTTTTCCAGTGTAAAAGTCGGCGTTTCGTTAATTGTCATTACTTTAATCGCTTCTTCCCTTGGAACTTTTTTCCCTCAAAAATTTAATATCCAAGCGGCAACGGAAGCGGAAAAAGCGCTTTACTATGAGCAAAACTATGGAACCATCGGGAAATTATATTATGAATTAGGTTTTTCGGATATATTTAATTCATGGTGGTATCAGATTTTAGTAGGCCTTCTTGCCATTTCAATCATTGTTGCGAGTCTAGACAGAGGGATTCCTCTCTATAAATCGTTGAAAAATCAGCGGGTTAAGCGTCATGAAAGCTTTATGAAAAAACAAAGAATCGTAGCCCAAGGACCGGTAACGGAAGGCGATCCATCCAAAACCCTTGATTTGATTTCCGAGAAAATGACACAATTGCGTTATAAAGTGCGTCGGGATGGAAACGCTTTATTGGCTGAAAAAAACCGCTTTGCCCGTTCTGGCCCATACATAAATCACCTGGGGCTCATTATATTTATCTTTGGGGTAATGCTGCGTTTTGTTCCTGGCTTCCACGTAGATGAAGCAATGTGGATCCGGGAAGGGGAGGTTCGCGCAATACCGGGAATGGAAGGTTATTTCCTGGAAAATGAACAATTCATTTTGGAAACATATGATAATGATCCAACGAGAGCACAGATTGAACAAGGTGTTGCCGCCATCCCGAAAAACTATCAAACCAACGTCAAACTTTATAAACAGGCAGAAGGTGCCCTTTTAGGGGACACGGAAAATATGGAACTGGTAAAAGAGTATTCCATTCGTGTAAACCACCCGTTAAAATATGACGGCTATTCCATTTATCAAATGGATTTCCGCCAAAATGAATTGAAAACAATGACATTCGAATTGACCCATAAAGAATCTGGAAAATCCCTGGGGTCATTGACGATTGACTTGACGGATCCGGATAAAGAATATGTTTTAGGAGAAAATACGAAAGTTGAAATATTGAACTATTATCCTGATTTTTCCGGAATGAAAGATGGGGTTCCTCAAACAGCATCCCAATATCCAAACAATCCGGCTTTCGTGTTCAAAATGACTACGCCGGATAAACCAAAAGGGGAAATCAGTTTCGTTTCAATTGGTGCCCCGCCTGTTGAAGCGGGAGAAAATGAATACAAAATGACGTTTAAAAATGTAGAAACAAGAAATGTTTCCGGATTAACAATCAAAAAAGATGTAACGATTCCAATATTGATTATTGGCGGTGCAATTTTCTTGCTTGGTTTGGCAATTGGTTCTTATTGGAATCATCGTCGCCTTTGGGTACAACAATTGGAAGATGGTACAATTATGCTCGCTGCCCATACAAATAAAAACTGGTTCAGTATCAAAAAAGATTTAGATATTGTTACAGATTATGCCCATTTACCAAAATATAGAGATCAACTTGAAGAAAATGGAGAGTCGGATAAGGAAGGTGACGATGTCAAATGAGTTTGATAGATATTAGCGGCAATCTGCTTTTTATCGCATTCTTTGCATATATTTTAGGAACGGTATTTATTGCCGGTTCCATCAAGCGAAATGATGGGGCGGCCAGCAGGGCGGAAAAGTGGGGCAAAATCGGTATTGTTGTTGCCATCATTGGTTTTATTGCCCAGCTCGGTTATTTTATTACCCGCTGGATTTATGCGGGACATGCTCCTGTAAGTAATATGTTCGAATTTACAACAGCCTTTGGAATGTTCCTTGTTGGAGCGTTCATATTAATCTACTTTATTTATCGTGTGAAAATTCTTGGGTTGGTGGCGTTGCCAATCGCTATACTATTCATTTCATACGCGACGATGTTCCCGACGGAAGTGACGCCGCTTGTGCCATCGTTGCAAAGCCACTGGTTGACGATACACGTTATAACAGCGGCAATCGGGCAATCCATCCTTGCCATCAGCGCCGTTGCCGGTTTGATTTATTTATTGAAAGAAGTGGATCCAAAAACGCCTTCAAAAGAACGTTTTTGGCTTGAAGCCATTTTATACTGCTGTGTTGTGATCATCGGGTTTATCGTTGTAACCATTACATTCCGCAGCATGGGGTATGAGGCGGAGTTCACTTATATTGATAAAACCGGCAAAGAAGCGGATATTGTTTATAACATGCCGGCCATCTTTGGGATGAATGAATATGATTTGAAAACGGATGGCGTGATGGAGCCTTTAATCGAAATGCCGGCACTCATTAATGCGAAAAAATTGACAACCGTTACTTGGTCGTTCATCGCAGGCACAATCATTTATTTGTTATACCGGTTAATCGCACGAAAACGCATTTGTGAACTTCTTCATCCTCTAGTAAAAAGAGTCAACATCAACTTGGTGGATGAAATTGGATACCGCTCGGTTTTAATTGGATTCCCTGTCTTCTCTTTAGGTGCTCTTGTCTTTGCCATGATTTGGGCGCAAATCGCTTGGGGCCGATTCTGGGGTTGGGATCCAAAAGAAGTTTGGGCGCTTATCACGTGGCTGTTCTATGCGGCTTATCTCCACTTGCGTTTGTCCAAAGGCTGGGAAGGAAGAAAGTCAGCCTGGCTTGCCTTAATCGGTTTTGCCATCATCATCTTTAACTTAGTCTTTGTGAACCTGGTCATTGCAGGACTCCATTCATATGCATAAAACTATTAACTATTATCAACGTAAATAACGATGAAATATTAATAAATTGTGAAAGGTCTTCCCAAAAGTAGGGAGGCCTTCTTTTATTAGTCTTTAATTTTTATTCATAAAATTGTACAATGAGTATAGTAGATAAAGCAAAGAGAGGGGTTAACATCGTGTCTGAAAAAGTGTCTATTTTGGTTGTGGATGATGAAGACAGAATTCGTCGTCTATTAAAGATGTATCTTGAACGGGAAGGATACGAGGTAGATGAGGCGGAGAACGGGGAAGTCGCACTAAAAAAGGCATTAGAGAAAGATTATCATTGTGTTATTTTAGATATCATGATGCCTGAAAAAGACGGATTGCAAGTTTGCGAAGAGCTTAGAGAAAAAAAATCTACACCGATTATTCTCTTGACGGCTAAAGGCGAAGAAGCAAACCGGGTGCAAGGTTTTGAATTGGGTGCGGATGACTATATCGTGAAACCGTTCAGTCCACGTGAAGTAGTGTTGCGCGTGAAAGCGATTTTACGGCGTTCAAGTGCGTTGAACCAAGTGTCCAACACAACTGCTTCCAGAGATATCGTGGTATTTCCTCACTTGACGATCGATAATGATGCCCATCGCGTCACTTGTGATGGACAAGAAGTGAACTTGACTCCTAAAGAATACGAACTGCTTTACTTCTTGGCGAAATCGCCGGATAAAGTATTTGATCGGGAACAATTATTAAAAGAAGTATGGCACTATGATTTCTTTGGTGATTTGCGTACTGTCGATACGCATATAAAGCGCTTACGCGAAAAATTGAACCGCGTATCGGATAAAGCGGCGAAAATGATTGTAACCGTATGGGGCGTTGGTTACAAATTTGAGGTCATCAATGACTAGAATATGGAATAGTATTGTCGGGAAGCTATGGGCGACCATATTGCTTCTCGTTTCATTTGTGTTATTTATTTTTACAGTTGCCATGCTTGAATTTCTTGATGATTTCCATATCAAACAAGCGGAAAGCTCTTTGAAGCAAGCGGCAACGACCATCTCCAACATAGTAGCCCATACGGATATAGAGCAAATTACCGACGATTTATTGGATGATTTATTAAACGAAGATACAAATGCCTTTATCGCCCTCGATGATCAGACTGTCCTTTCCAGCTACCAATCTGGAATCAATCAGGAGGAAATAAGAAAGGATTTATTGGAATCGGATGAATTCCAAAAAATCTTTGAGGCCAGCGAACCGATTATCCGGCAAATGATTTTGCCTTCCCAAACGGAAGAAGATAAAATGGAGTCTTATTTCGTATTAGGTTATCCGTTGTCCATTGAGAATGAAGTACAGGGTGTTTTATTTATTTATCAAAACCCTTCAGCCCTTCACCAAACGACGAACCAAACAACCAAAATCGTCTTTGTGTCAGCGATAATCGCCTTTGTATTGACAACGTTTTTCGCCTTTTTCTTATCTTCAAAGATTACACAACCCCTTCGGAAAATGCGGGAATATGCTTTTGATATTGCAAAAGGAAATTTTGACGAGCAGCTGCCGACAAACCAAAGCGATGAAATCGGACAGTTGGCTGTGGCATTCAATCAGATGGGACGTCAGCTGAAACATCATCTGGAAGTGATCAGCCAAGAAAAAGAACAATTGTTCAGCATCCTTACATCCATGACCGATGCGGTGATTACGTTTAACCGTGATAAAACCATTTTGCTCAGCAACCCGCCTGCGGAACGATTGTTGCAGCGATGGTTCATCCGAAATGGCATGAATAAAGATTTATTCTTGCCGGAAGAAATTTATGCCATGTTAGATCATGTATTAACATTCGAAGATAAGCTGGAAGAGGACTTGGAAATAGACGGTTCTTATTATCGAATCACCATCAGCCCGCTAAAAAGCAGCGGACAAGTGATCAGGGGAGCCATTGCGGTGATTCGCGATATGACGGAACAAATAAAATTGGACAAATTGCGTTCAGACTTTATTGCCAACGTTTCCCACGAATTGAGGACGCCAATCGCCATGCTGCAAGGATATTCTGAAGCCATCATTGATGGTGTGGTCGAATCGGAAGAAGAAAAGAATGAGATGATAAAAATCATTTATGATGAATCACAACGTATGGGACGTTTGGTTGCCGACCTGCTCGATCTGGCACGCATGGAATCCGGCCATACAACATTAGTGAAAGAAACGGTGCCGATTAATCCTGTTTTTGAACGTATTACNCAAAAGTTCAGTCAAGTGGCGAAGGAAAATCATATNCATTTGAATTTCCATACAGAATTGCCGGAAGATACGGTGATCAGCATCGATGAAGACCGTATTGAACAAGTATTGACCAATTTGATTGATAATGCCATCCGCCACACACCTGCAGACGGCAGTGTGACCGTATCATTGGAACAAGAATTGTCCTATTTGAAAGTCCAAGTAGCCGATACGGGAGAAGGCATTTCCAAAGAAGATCTGCCATTTGTCTTTGAACGTTTTTATAAAGCGGATAAGGCGAGAACGCGCAATAAAAAAGTCGGCACAGGCTTGGGTCTTGCCATCGCCAAAAATATTGTTGAAGCCCATAACGGAAATATCAGGGTGGATAGTGAAGTCGGAAAAGGGACAACCTTCACCTTCTATTTGCCGTTAAATGGATAAGAATTCGTGGATACTCCAGGTAAAGTTTGAAAATATTACTTGCGATTTAATCGAAGTATGGTACTCTATTACCTGGAGTAGAAGCGAATTCTTTTTTTGCATTTTTTTCGAAAATTTTCTCTTTCACATTAATTTTTACTTTCATGTAACATTTTTGATTAAAAATCGACAAAATGAATAAGGATGGAGGTGGCATGGATTGAAAGAATCCATATTCCATCGACTGTATGATCAATATCATCAGGATGTATTCCAATTTTTAGTGTATTTGGTAAAAGATCGATCGACAGCGGAAGACTTGTCCCATGAAGTGTATGTCCGGGTATTGAAGGCATATGAACGGTTTCAAGGGAGAAGCTCAGAAAAGACGTGGCTTTTTGCGATTGCGAAAAATGTCGCGATTGATTACTTCAGGAAAAAAGCTGTCCGCTCTTCCCGTTCATATACCGCTTTTGATTGGGAGAGGGAGCAGCTTGTATCCCCCGTAAAATCGCCTGAAGCCTTTATCGAATTGAATGATGAACTGAGGCATCTGTTGGAAGCGTTGGAAAAGTGTACCGGAGATCAGCAACTGGTGATCATTCTCCGCTATTTTCAGGAACTGTCCATTGCAGAAACGGCAGCAATACTCAATTGGACGGAAGGAAAAGTAAAAACGACACAACACCGTGCCATAAAGCAGCTAAGGGAATTGCTATCAAATAAAAAGGAGGCGAATCAATATGAATCATGAGCATTGGGATGAAGAACGAATTGAAGAGTTGCTGAGCAAAGTTCCAAAAATTCATGATACCCGTTCAAAAGAAGAAGTGTTGGAACGATTGAAAAAGGACGGGGTTTTTGAAGAAGAGCCTCCAAAAAAATCGCCAAGAATCAATCTGTTGCCATGGATGATTGCTGCTTGTGCCGTATTATTCATCGCAATTCTGATCCCTTCTTTGATGAAAAAAGATTCAACTGCGGATGAGGCGTCGACTGCGAATGATTCATCCGGAGAGGACATGGGCATTCTGGGTGTCCCGGATAATCTTGAAGAACAGGAAAAATTCGTGAACGTGATGACGGTGGGAACGGATAACAGAACGGCTGTATATCCTGATCAAACGGAAGGGAACACCCTTTTCCGAATCGGTCTTGCAAGCAAAGATGCGGACAGCATACCGGTAACGATTGTGATTCCGAACGAAAAAATACTCGAAGATTTTGGAAAAAACGATCCGTCGCAAGTAGAAATGTACAAAGTATACGCTCCCCGATTAAACGAACAGGCATTGGGCTTTATCGACTATCATCCTTACGAGGGAGAAATCACCGAGAAGAATGGAAAAGTGATTCATGTTTTGCCGGAGAATCATCCATATGACGTTGCATCGGCAGCCCTTTCAACCTATTTTGCTACCTTGACCGACACTTTTTCTTCTTATAGTGAAGTGGAATTTGCCGATCAAAACCATCAACCAAAGATATTGAAAGAAGTGGGAAAAGAATATTCGCTTCAGATTACAAAGGAAACGACACAATATAGCTACTTCAAATATGTACAAGAGGATGGCTCCGCGTTTTTGGCGCCAAATTTCAGAGAAACTTTTCCGAATGTCGAAAAGGCGATGGAAGCATTAAAGGTGAATACCAATGATGTCTATCAATCGGTCATCTTGCCAAATGTCGATTATTCGGTCAGCGTTGAGAAGGATTTGGTGAAAATCACCTTTAAAGAACCTTTGGATCTTTTCAATTATAATCAAGTGGAAGCAATGCAAATGATTGAGGGGATGCTTTTGACTGCCGCAGGATTCAACAAGGCGGTACAGTTCGAAAACATTGTCCAATCGGAATGGGAAGGATTTGACTTCTCAAAACCATTGCCAATCCCGGTTGGTCCGAATAAATTGCCGTATACGGTATTGGAAAATGAATAAAAGTGAATGGAACTGGTGCATGGAAACGCGGAAAAAATACCGTTACATGAACAGGATGCCATATCATTTTTCATATCAATGAACATATTCCTTTACAAATATTCAGTATTCTCATATAATAAGGCTAAATTGAATAATGATTCATCTTCGGGGCAGGGTGAAATTCCCGACCGGCGGTGTTAGAACTTCGTGTTCTTAAGCCCGCGAGCTCATTTTGAGCAGGATTTGGTGAGATTCCAAAGCCGACAGTATAGTCTGGATGGGAGAAGATGGTACGGTCGTTTTTCGTTATGGGCAGTCATTGCACATGACAGACTTGGTGTTGGAATTTTTTGTAATATCCAACGCGCATTTCTTCATGGTCTTTTTAGTCATGTGTTGTCTCTAATTGTATCCTTTTCTCCCTTATGCAAGTTCGCATAAGGGATTTTTATTTGTAACGAAGCCGACTGATGCCTTTCTTCTTGCGAGTTGAATCAACAAGCAAAGAGGAGAGAGTGTTAATGAAAAAGATGAAAGTGCGATCATTCGTAACAGTTGCAATGCTATCAAGCATCTCATTTATTTTGATGTTTTTAAATTTCCCGCTTCCGTATTTTCCTGTATTTTTGGAAATCGATTTCAGCGATGTTCCTGCATTGATTGCCGCCATTACAATGGGGCCGGTTGCAGGTATTCTGGTGGAACTTATTAAAAATATTTTGAATTGGCTATTTATCGGCGCACCGACAGGGGTACCGGTGGGACATATGGCAAACTTTGCGACAGGTCTCTTATTTATTCTGCCAGTTTATTATATTTATAAGAAAACCAATTCCATCAAAGGGTTAATTTTAGGACTGGTTGCAGGAACATTTTCCATGTCGATTGGCATGAGCGTTTTAAATTACGTCGCCTTCTTGCCGATGTACACGTATTTCTTGGGAATGGGAAGCTTTGATGTGAAGGAAACCATCGTTCTTGGCATTTTGCCGTTCAATATCATCAAAGGCATCTTATTGATGGTGCTTGTATTGATGTTGTTCAGAACGATGAGAAAATGGATAGAGAGCCAAAGGGCACAATATTTATTGCAAAAACAATAAAAAAGTAAGGGGAGTTTGCATGACGGCAAACTCCTTTTTTATGTTTTCGATTCATATATTGCTATAAAGGATGGTGTTATGGGAAAAAGAAATGTATCCATTTTTTTCTTATTGCTGATTGTCACTACGATGGTTTGGACAATCTATTCGAGCTTTTTCAAAGAACGGACAAGTGAGGGGGAGATGTTTACAGAAGACGAGTTTATTGATTTTCTATATCAAAATTTAGGGATGGAGGAACCGCACGATATTGTACCGTTGGATGCAACGGATGGACATTCTCATGATGAGGAGTTGGAAACTTCCTATCAGCCGATGAATGTTGAAGCACTGGATTTTCAGTTAAAAACGATTCATAATGAAACTATCCGATTGTCAGAATTAAAAGGAAAGAAAATTCTGCTCAATTTTTGGACAAGTTGGTGCCCACCTTGCAAGGAGGAAATGCAAGAGCTGAATGAATTCTATGATCAATATGCCATAAGGAACGATATCGAGATATTGGCCATTAATGTGACGGATCAAGAGTTTTCAATCGATGATGTGAGAGATTTTTCGGCCCAGTACCAATTGCAGTTTCCTGTTTTGCTTGATGAGCGTGGGGAAGTTTCAAAGAAATATCAAATCATGACGATTCCAACAAGTTTTATTATTCATGAAGACGGTACGGTGATTGAAAAAATTGTTGGCCCTGTCACAAAAGATGTCTTATTGGAGAAGTTTCAATAAAGGAAAAGTATTGTAAAAGAAGAGATTGGAGGAATCCTTTGTGCAAGTCATTTCTACACCATATGTTCTAAATGAAAGAAAAAAACAGGCAGGAAAAGTTTTTGAAACGTCAAAAGCCCAAGTGCTCAATATCCAATTGAAATCCGGCGAATCCATTCCGGACCATTTTGCCGATTGCGATGTGTTGATTATTGTACGCAGTGGGATCGTATCATTTACGGTGAATGATGAAACAGTCGAGTTGACGAGCGAATCTTTATTGCACATGGAACCGAAAGAATTGCACAGCCTGACCGCGAAGGAAGATGCAGACGTTGTGGTTGTCAAAATAAAATAAGACATGAAAAAAGTAGTACAAACCGTTTGTACTACTTTTTCATTGATTACCCCATAATGTGGTAACCGGAGTCGACATAAATCGTTTCCCCGGTGATGCCCCGGGAGATGTCGCTGAGCATAACGACCGTCATATCGCCGACTTCTTCTTTGTTTGTATTGCGTTTCAACGGGGAAACCTCTTCGTAACGATGAAGGGCTTCATTGAAGCTAGGAACCCCTTTTGCCGCAAGTGTGCGGATTGCACCGGCTGAAATCGCATTGACGCGGATCCCTTCTTTGCCCAAATCAGCAGCCAAATAGCGGACGGATGCTTCCAAAGCCGCTTTTGCCACACCCATCACGTTGTAACCTTCAAGAACCCGTTCTGCCCCCAAATAGGACATCGTGACAATGGATGCGCCTTCCGTCATATATGGACGGGCCGCTCTTGTGACCGCAATTAATGAATAAGCGCTAGTATCCAGCGCAAAAGCGAATCCTTCACGTGTTGTTTCAACGAAGCGGTTTTTCAAGTCTTCCGCATGGGCAAAGGCAACAGAATGCACAATGCCATGAATCACTCCAAATTGTTCGCCGATTTGTTGGAACGCATTCTGGATGGATTCATCGCTGTTCACGTCACATTGAATAACGGCATTTTTTTTGTTTTTGTGACTTTCTAAAAGTTTTTCTATTTTTGCTTTTGAGCGATCTTTCCGATAAGTGAAAATGACGTTTGCTCCAACTTCCAAAAGTTTTTCCGCCGCTCCCCAAGCGATGCTTCTTTCATTGGCAACGCCCATGACTACAATGTTTTTATCTTTTAAATTTAATACATCCATGGTATTGACCCCTTTGACATCAGTTATTAGTACCAACTACTAAAATATTAACAGTATTTAGAATAAAAATCAACAAGAACTATTGACAGCTACTTTGCATTGCAATATAGTTAAGATAAATACTTTGCATTACAAGATAGTTGCACGTAAGTACCTTGCATTACAAAGTAGTGTGGTGCCGAACAGGGAGGTGAAGGGGTTGAGCATTCGCACTCAATTGTTAAAAGGCGTTCTCGATGGCTGTATTCTGGCCATCATTGATCAGGAGGAAGTATACGGTTATGAACTATCAAAAAAGCTGGAGCAAGTTGGATTGGATATCAGTGAAGGAACGATATATCCGGTACTGTTGCGACTTCAAAAAAATGGATACGTCATAGGGGAAATGAGGGCATCCGATTCAGGTCCGAACCGAAAATATTATTCCATTACACAGAAAGGAAAAGAGGTTCTTGGACAGATACGGGAAGAGTGGAAAATCCTTTCGGGTTCCATCGAAAAATTGTTGGGGGAGTGAAGAAAATGAAAGTTACGGTAAAAGAACTTATACGTCAAAATAATGAGAAGAGAAAGCTTTTGACAAAGGAAAATCAAAAGTATTACGAAGATTTGCTTGTTTACATCCGGGCAAATCTCTCCCGTGATGAAAGGGCAACGGAAGAAGTGCTGCTCGAAATGCTGGATCATTTGTTGGAGGCGCAAAAGGAGGGGAAAACGGCAAAGGAAGTGTTTGGGAAAAATCCAAAAGAGCTGGCCGAAGAAATCATCGCCTCTTTGCCAAAGGAATCATGGAAGCGTCAATCGGAATTCATTCTCGAAATAGTAATGACGCTATTCGGTTGGTATATGATCGTAAGTGGGATTGGGCCACTGATAAAAAAAGAGGATCAAACGATTTATTCGGGAACGCTGATCGTGTCCGGCCTGCTTCTAATAGCCAGCTTGGCGATGTTCATTTACTTCGTAGTCGTTTTATTGAAAAAAGAAGCATTCCAAGAACAGAAAAAGAAAAGGACGATCTCCATTCTGTTCGGATTTTTGATCGCGGGCTTATTTGCCCTCAGCTTAATTGTGAAATTTGCCATTCAGCCTTTTGGCGCATCTTTTGAAGTATCTTATTATACCATTTTTGGGCTTGGCTGCTTCCTGCTCCTTGCGGCGTATATATTGAAGAAAATGCGGGAGCAAAATACGTAACGGCATTTTACTGAAAAAATGAAGGTGCATTCACAAACGATGCACCTTTTTTATTGGTTATTCAAATTTCAATGGATCGCCATCGAATGGTTCGTCTGCCACTTTGATGGAATCAGTCGGACAACCTTCAAAAGCGTCTTGCATATCTTCCAGCAAATCTTCTGGTACTTCGGCAGTCCCCGTGTTATCATCTAAAATAACAAAGGCAATGCCTTCATCATCGTAATCATAAATGTCTGGGGCAGCTGCACCGCAAGCGCCGCAAGCAATACATGTATCTTTATCTACAATTGTATATTTTGGCATAGAATGAATCTCTCCTTTTTTTCTATCGGGCTACCTAGTTGAAGCTTCTTTATTATTCTAAAACTGTTTATATCACTTTTCAACATTAAGACTATAAAAAGGAGGTTCTGATTTGCTATTTCAGTATTTAGTCTTAGATATTTTAAAAATCTTAGAAAATGAACGGACCATTTCTTCCCCATATCATTTATTGAAAGGCAAACGCTCCGGCCAAACCATTCAGGATGTCGGCATTTTTCATTTGCATCCATACTTTGGCATTTTCCCAAAATTATCAAGAAAGAAATACGATGAAGAAATTCAAAAACTCGTTGAAAGCCAATTGATTCAGATAACAGACAACAGTTTCCATGTAACGCCAAAGGGTATCCAATTCCTTCGGCAATATGAACCGCTTCCTTTGAATGGATGGCAATATCGGGGAAATGAGCATCTTTTTTTCTCAAGACTTTCACTCATCGTGCAAAGTTTGTCCCATGCGAGAGAAAAAGTGATGGCCTTCAGTCCGATTCAAAAAGATGAAGAAATTCAGCATTGGGTACGGCATTTCCTTTTGAAAAACGACTACAAATCAGGGCTCCTTGGACATAACCTGTACGATGAAATTCTCCAAAGTCTTGGAAAGGTCCAAATCAAGGAACAGGCAAAAGAAATTGTGGTAAAACGTTTAACCGGATATCAAATGCCCGGGTTTACTTGGGAGCAGCTTGGCATGGAATATCAGATGCCTGAATTGGACGCCCAAATCTTATATGTTGCTTGTCTTCATCAATGGTTGAATGAAATTCTTCCAAACAGACTGCAATATCCGTATTTGCATCAGATGTCGGAACATATCCGGGCGGATATTCCATTGACCGGCTCCGCCTATCATACGGCGTTGCTGTTCAAACAGGGATATTCCATCGAGCAAATTTGCCGAATGCGAAAATTGAAACAAAGTACCATTGAAGATCATATCGTTGAATTGGCCATCAACGATCCGGCGTTTCCGATCGAAAAATTTATTTCAAAAGAAGATATACAACAAGTGCTTGTTGCGACAGAAGATTACGATACGAAAAAGCTGAAAGTGCTCCGTGAAGTGCTTCCTCATCTATCGTATTTCCAATTGCGCCTGGCACTTGTCAGAGGTGAAAACGTATGCAATTAGAACAGCTTCTGCAAACCCATTTCGGTTATCCTTCCTTTCGCCCCGGCCAAAAAGAGGTCATCGGGCAGTTATTGGATGGAAGGGATACCGTTGCCTTGCTTCCCACTGGCATGGGGAAATCTTTATGTTATCAGTTGCCAGGATACATATTTAACAAACCGGTATTAATTATTTCGCCGCTCCTTTCCCTCATGCAAGACCAGGTGGACCAGATGAAGCAGTTCGGCGAAAAGCGGGCAGTGGCGATCAATTCCTTTTTAAACAGAAATGAAAAGAAACTTGTATTGGATACTCTGCATCGATATCGCTTCATTTTCATATCTCCGGAAATGTTGGTGCAGCCGCAGATCATCCAGCGGTTGAACCGGTTGGATTTGGCATTGATTGTAGTGGATGAAGCCCACTGCATTTCCCAATGGGGATTTGACTTCCGGCCGGATTATTTAAAAATAGGGGAAGTGTTGAAAGAAGACCGGCCGCCGATTTTGGCTCTATCGGCAACGGCGACGGAAAAAGTGCTGGAAGACATACGCCGTTTTTTAAAGATGAGGGATCCTTTTGAATATATTCATTCGGTGGATCGTCCCAATATCCGTTTTGGGAAAAAAGTATTCCAAACGAGAGAAGAAAAAATGGAATGGCTCCTTGACCATGTGACGCAGACAGAGGGCCCAGGCATCATTTATACCCGGTCCAGAAAAAGGACGGACGAAATTGCGGCACAATTATTGCAGCTTGGCATTTCCGTTTCTTCCTATCATGGGGGGAAAGAGGCGGAAGACCGGCAATTTATCCAACAGCAATTTATTGAAGGAGCATTGGATTGGATTGTTGCGACGAATGCTTTCGGCATGGGGGTCCATAAAGAAAATGTGCGTCAAATCATACATGATACAATGCCATCCAATGTGGCCGATTATATGCAAGAAGTGGGGAGAGCCGGGCGCGATGGAAAAGATGCCATTGCCATTCTGTTGTACAGTGAAGGGGATGAAGAAGTCGCGCGGTTTATTGCAGGGGAAGACTTGCCAAGTGAAACCCAAATGGAGCTGTATGAAGAATATAGAAATCGAAAAGTGGATCCAAAAGAAATGATTCAAGATGGATTCATTTCTGAAACCACCTTCCGTGTGCTGCACTATTGGATGGGCCTCTATCCGTTGGAAGAAGTTAAATCGATTTTCAGGAAAATGATGAACGAGAAGTACAGATCGGTGGATGAGATGCTGCGTATTGTGAAAAGCGATCGGTGCATCCGGGAACAACTTGTGGAATATTTTGGGCAAACATTTAAAGATAAACCGGAGCATTGTTGTGAACATTGCGGCATCGATTATCAGCAATTCCTTCTTCCAAGACAGGATACGAAGGCGGCAACAGCACCTTCCACGTGGCAGATGCGGCTGCGACAAATTCTGCTAGGAACTGACTGAAAATGTTAAAATTTCCTCCTTTACGACATTTTTCTTTGAAAATAGAAATTTCCTCTCATTTACTTTTTTTATCATTTTCGTCATAATGAAATCAGAAGTAATGGAGGTGCTGTATGAGTGGAAAAGATTATCGAAAAAAGATAGAGGAACATCGACAATCGATTGAGATAGAAGATGGAAAAACAAGATTAAGTCGCAGCGAACGCCGCCAAAAAAGAAAGAAAAAATCGAAAGAAACGCCATTACTGACAACTTTGACCCTTATTATGATCGGGATTCCACTGGCGATATTAATTTATGTATGGGGTTTTTGGGATCCAAACGATGAAGAGGTTTCTGTCGATAAAGATGAGAATCTGGTTGAAGTGCAAAGAAATAATGAAGTTTCCGCCAAAGAGAAAGAAAATAAAAGTGACGTAATTAAAAAGGAAGATTCTTCTTCTGAAGCTGCAAAAAAAGAGGAACAAGCGGATTCCAAACCAAAAACGCCAGAGAAGGAAACAAAAACCGATGCTCCTGAGAAATCAGCGGATGATAAAGATGTTAAGAAAAATGAAAATAATACAGAACAGCAAAAGCCTGCTTCTGAAGAGAAAAAAGTAAAAATACATACTGTCAGTGCGAATGAAACATTATTCCGAATTGCCAAGCAATACTACAATGATCCGATCAGCGGTGTCGAAAAAATAAAAAATGCCAATCATTTATCTTCCGATGTGATTACACCGGGACAGTCGCTTGTCATTCCCGAATAAAAGAAAAGGTTTTATCATTTGAATAAAATCCGTTAAAATATTATACATTACTGTTGAAAAGACGATGGTGAATTTACCACGTCTTTTTGTTTTACCGGGAGGGGTACTTGTACATGTTTGGGTTGACAGCTGTCCTGATCTCCTGTTCATGCTTGCTTGCATTTATGGTAAAAGAAGCGTTTGAAAATAATGTTGTACACCATGAAATCAATTTAACAGGGGAAGAGGAGAAATATTCGATTTTTTTTATTTCGGATATTCATACCCGCTTAATCAGCGATAAAATGATACGAAACATAAAAGAACCAATCAATGCGGTGATCATTGGCGGGGATTTGGCCGACAAAAGGACACCGATTTCGAAAATTTATCAAAATCTCCGGCTTCTGCAAACATTGGGACCTGTTTATTTTGTTTGGGGGAACAACGATCGGGAAGTGGGCGAAGAGCGTTTGAGGGGAATTTTTCAAGAGACGGGTGTAAAAATTGTTGAGAATGATGCGATACTGCTGCCGAATATGGTGAACAGATGCTGGTTGAGCGCGGTGGATGATGTTTCTTCACGCAAAGCCAGTCCTGAAAAAGCTTTCGAAAAGTGTGACCCGCAAGATACGGTCATATTTGTATCCCATAATCCGATCCTGTTTTCTAAAATCGGAAACTATCATGCGGACATTTATCTGGCTGGACATTTTCATGGTGGCCAAATTCGGTTGGGCCCTTTCGGAATTTACCCGCAAGGCGCTTTTTCCGACGATGAAGGCAAGTATACCCTCATCAGCAACGGCTATGGGACGACGATGTTCCCTTTACGTTTAGGGGCAAAACCCGAATGTCACATAATTGACTTAAACTTTCGGCGCACATTCTGACCAAAGGGTTGAAATTCCGCGTTATAATAAGGTAGTAGTTTGTCAAATTAAGGAGTTGTGAACAAATGCAAAAAGCAGATGCAATTATTGTTGGAGGAGGCCCATGTGGTTTATCGGCAGCGATTGAACTCCAAAATATCGGGTTGAAACCAATTGTTATAGAAAAAGGGAATGTGGTAAACGCCCTCTATCATTATCCAACTCACCAAACTTTTTTCTCCACAAGCGAAAAATTGGCCATTGGCGATGTTCCGTTTATAGTGGAACAACGGAAACCAAGCAGAAATCAGGCCCTTGTTTATTATCGTGAAGTGGTGAAACTGAAAAACATTCATGTAAACCGCTTCGAAAAAGTGCTTTCTGTGGAAAAACGTCCGGACGGATTCTTTATTGTGACTTCCGATAAGGCCCAATATGAAACACCTTATGTCATTTTGGCAACCGGTTATTATGATCATCCGAACTATATGAACGTACCCGGAGAAGATTTGCCAAAGGTTTTCCATTATTTTAAAGAAGCCCATCCTTTCTTTGATACGGATGTGTTGGTCGTCGGAGGGAAAAACTCAGCGGTCGATGCGACGTTGGAATTGCATAAGGCAGGTGCCCGTGTAACCGTTGCATACCGCGGCAGTGATTATTCTCCGAGCATCAAGCCATGGATTTTGCCGGAATTCCAATCCCTCATCCGAAATGGCGAAGTGGTGATGCATTTCAACACAATGGTGAAAGAGATTCGGGAGAAGGAAGTTGTACTGGATATCGACGGCAAAGAAGAAGTCATCAAAAATGATTTTGTGTTCGCCATGACCGGCTATCATCCGGATCATGATTTCATCCGGAAAATGGGTGTAACCATTGATGATGAAACCGGAAGTCCTACATATGACCCTGAAACAATGGAATCCAATGTGGAGAATTTGTTCATTGCAGGAGTTCTCGCTGCCGGCAACAATGCCAACGAAATTTTCATTGAAAATGGAAAATTCCATGGGGCGTTTATTGCAAAAGCCATTGAAATGAAACAAAGCAACTAAAGGAAGACATTACGGAAAAAGGGCTGTCCTGAAAGTATAAAATGTTCGGGACAGCCCGCTTTAATATGGTTATATTTCTTCGACATTGCTCCAGCAAGGTTGGCGACATATACAGCGCCGCTTTTTTTATTGCCGGAAAAATTCAGTTCCCAACCTTTAAAAACCTAGAGTAATACTATAAAATATTATTAATAAGGAAGGGAGCGTCGATATTGTTTATTCTACTCTCTGCAGCGATTGCTCCAGGATGTGCGTTATTCAGCTATTTTTACTTGCGAAATCAAATGGCGACCGAACCCCGAAAAACACTTCTCCGAACATTCATTTTCGGATTATTGATCACTTTTCCAATCATGTTCATTCAGTATGTCATGCAGGAAGAAGAAATCATTACAAATTCTTTTCTCCTCGATGTCCTATTCTCGAGCGCATTGGAAGAATTTTTCAAGTGGTTCATTATTTTTGCTTTTATTTATCGCCATGTGGAATTTGACGATCCATATGATGGAATTCTGTATGGAGCAGCTGCTTCTTTAGGGTTTGCTACACTGGAGAATATTCTTTATTTGTTGACATTTGGCATTGATACCGCCTTTATGCGCGCATTATTGCCAGTTTCAAGCCATGCTTTATTCGGTGTGGTGATGGGCTATTATTTCGGAAAAAGCAAATTTACAAAGAATGACCGTTCGAAGGAATATTTGGCTCTTTCCATTGCGGCTCCATTATTTTTGCATTTCATCTATAATTCTATTTTAATGTTTGAAGATTATTGGCTTTATTTGATGGCCCCATTCATGCTTTTTTTATGGTGGTTTGCTTTAAGGAAAGTGAAATTGGCACATGAGCATTTAATCAAACATCTTGTGGAACAAAATAAGATTTAGTCATGGTCTGAAAGGAACAACTCCTTTTGGGCCATTTTTTTATTTTACGAAATCAACAATAAAAATTTGTTCATTGAACATAATAATGGCTGAATGGTCGTTTCGCTTGGAGATTCGACCATTTTTTCGTTGATCAGTGCATAATTGGTTCCAAAGTTAACATGCTATGAAAAAAGGAGTGAAGGAGATGTTCAGAAATATATTGATTGCATTGCTGTATCTGGTTGCGGCAACCGGCACGATTACGCTCATCAAGCCGGAAGAATCTTTCGCCTTTTCGAATCAGGTCATTGAACGGGGTGCCTTTGGCGACGATGTGATCGAATTGCAAGCACGACTGCAATATTTGGGGTTCTATCATGGAAAAATTGATGGAAAGTTCGGATACGGCACTTACTGGGCATTGCGAAACTTCCAGGAAAGCTATGGCTTGAAAGTGGATGGGATTGCCGGCGCGGAAACAAAAAGGGTGCTTGCGAACAACAGCGATTTTGACCGGGAATGGGTGCATGCGCAAATTAACGCGGGAAGAGAGTTTACTTATTATGGAGGTATTCCTCTTGATCAACAAGTGAAAAAAGGGAAAGCTGGTTCGTCGGGAAGCAAAAGCTACCAGTTGCCATCCAAATTTACGGAGCAAGATTTGCAGCTGATGGCGAACGCTGTTTATGGAGAAGCGAGGGGGGAACCTTATGAAGGACAAGTGGCAGTGGCGGCAGTCATTTTAAACCGGCTTGAGTCGCCTGATTTCCCTAATACGATTTCGGAAATCATTTTCCAACCAGGTGCATTTACAGCCGTGGCAGATGGACAAATTTGGTTGACGCCGAATGAAAGGGCGAAACAGGCAGTTCTTGATGCCATGAGTGGATGGGATCCATCGGAAAATGCACTATATTATTTCAATCCGAATACAGCGACAAGCAAATGGATTTGGTCAAGACCTCAAATTAAACAAATCGGTCAACATATTTTCTGCTATTAAAGGAGCGACAATATGAAAAGTCTAGTATACCTACTTTCCATTGCTGTGTTGGCATTAGGGCTGTATGCTTATGATGTCCGTTCAGACAATCAACAATTGAAAAAAGAAATTCACGCGCAATACACCAATTCTTTATCCAATGCCAGCGAAAAATTATCCTATTTGCAGCGTTCCGTGGCACAATCACTGCTATTCCAGGATGAAAAAGCATTACAAAACGAATTGGACAACATTTGGCGGACAAGCAATGAATTGCGTACATCCATCAGTAATTTGCCGTTGAATCCGGATGTAGCGAATCAATGGCTCCGTTATATCGGAAAAATCGGGGATGAAGCAAAAAGAGCTTCAACCAACGGCGATTACGAATCTTGGCAAAAGAAGATGACGGTGGTTCATAACAATTTGGAACAATTGACAAATGAATGGTCCCTTGCAACAGCCCATTTTTATGAAAATGACGGTGATTTTGAAAAATGGAAGCAAGTGGCGAAAACCGATCTGGAAGAATCGCCTTTTAAAAATCTGGCTTCAAACTTGAAAACATATTCGGAAAAGGATTTCCCGTTAACAACCAGCGAATCCGATTGGTTGAAGAAACGGGATTTGAAACACATACGAGATCGTGAAATCACGAAGGATGAAGCCATTCAAGTTTTAGAAAAGCTTGTGCCGGGGATCAAAGATGCGACATATACCGTTTCAAAGAGCAAAGAAGATGCGCCATATCCCTTTTACCATATTCAATTTGTCAAAGGAAGCAGGGTAGGATATGCGGATATTACAGTCAAAGGCGGCCATTTGATATCCTTCTTATCCGAACGCCCGGTACAGCCGGACCGGAATATTACACAGGAAAAAGTGAAGGAATTGACAAAACAATTTATTGAACGGGCCGGTTATGATGATTTGGAGATTATCGAAATGCGGGAAAACCATGAAGCTTGGCATGTCCATCTTGCGCGGGTGGCAGGAAAACACAATGCCCTGGTATATCCGGACGGTATACAGTTGAAAGTATCGAAGGACAGTGGAGAGCTGTTAGGTTTGAATGCAATGGAATATGTACAAAGAGAAAACATCAATGACAATCAGCCGGTAGTTCCGATTGACTGGAAGAAATTTTTCCGCCCAAATACAGTGGTGGAGGAAGAACGATTCATTTATACGGAAAACGAAGCGTATCAGTTAAGATTATGCTATGAAGTGATTGCCCGTTTTGAAGATGACATCAATCAAACGTACCGGGTTGTTGTAGATACGGAAAACCATGATGTCCTCAAAGTGGAGCAATTGCCATAATTATTTAAACACTCTAGAAATTCCGATTCTTTCGTGCAATAATATAAATACAATTATTGTGCGAGGCGGGTCAAAATGGAAATTAAAATGGGGATGTTTATTACATTGGAATCCAATTCATCGGAAACGGTTGAAAGTGTCAAATGCAAAGTGGTGGACAGACAAGACAATGTGCTTTATGTATCTCAACCGGTGGGAATGCAGACGAATAAAACCTGCTGCTTAAGGAAGAACACTGATTATCGTGCAATATTTCAAGGCGAAGATAAAGTCATCTACACATTTCCGACGAAAGTGATCGGCGAAAAAATGGACCAGTTGCCTACGATTTTACTTTCATGCCCTCCCAGAAAGGAAATCAAAAAGATTGAAAGAAGGAGATTTGTCCGGGTCAGAACTTCAGTGGACGTTTCCGTAGAATACAACGGTCAATTTCATCCATACGTGACAAAGGATATCAGCGCCGGTGGAATTGCTGTAAAACTGCAATCTGTTCCGCCATTCGCAGAAGGAAATACGGTCACATTAACAATTGTTTTACCATTTAAAAATGGTGAGATACAATATATTCAGACGGATGCGAAAGTGGTTCAAATATTTAAAAACAATGATGAACAGCTTGCATCTTTCCAATTCATCAATATCGATGAAAACGATCAACAATTGATTCTTCGGTTCTGCTTCGAACGGCAAGTGTTGATCATGAAGGAGATGTCAAACCTCCAATAAGCTCATTTTATTGGAGGGCTTTTTTATGGAAAAATAATCAGCAAACATTTTAACAACAATGTTGGAGGAAAGTAGGATTGGACATGAAAAAAAATATTCAAATTGCGATTGATGGCCCTGCAGGCGCAGGAAAAAGCACCATAGCCAAAATCGTGGCTGAACAATTGGGCTTCACTTACATTGATACTGGAGCGATGTATCGCGCCGTAACGTATAAAGCGCTAAAAGAAAACATAAAATTAGATGATGAAAAAAATCTTGAAGAAATGTTATTGAGAACAGAGATTGAATTGAAGCCGTCCCCTAATGGACAACTTGTATTTGTCGATGGAGAAGATGTCACAAAAAAAATCCGTTCCAACGAGGTAACCGCAAATGTTCCGCAAGTGGCTGCCCTCGGGAAAGTTCGCGAAATTCTTGTCGCAAAACAAAAACAGCTGGCCAAAGACGGGGCGGTTGTCATGGATGGACGAGATATCGGAACCCATGTCTTAAAAGATGCGGAGTTGAAAATCTTCATGTCCGCATCTGTTGAGGAAAGGGCGAAACGCAGACTGCTAGATAATGAAAAAAGAGGCATCCCATCCGACTTTGAAAAGCTGAAGGAAGAAATCGCCCTGCGCGATCAGCAGGACATGGAACGGGAAATCTCTCCGTTGGTACAAGCGGAAGATGCCATCTTTTTGGATACGACCCACTTGTCCATCGAAGAAGTGGCTGAAGAAATCTTGCGTATGGCAAAAGAAAAGATGGCATAATCAGTGAATCTTTTTGCGTATTTTATTCATAAAAAAGGAAATATTTTAACTATAAGGAAAAAATTTTGTGTTTAAATTGAATTTCTAATAAAATAGATATTGTAAGATGCGAAGGAGGGTTACATATGTCCGAGGAAATGAACTTAGAAGTTGGCCGAGAATTCCATGAAGGAGACATTGTAAAAGGAGTTGCTGCCAAAGTAGAAGATAAGGCGGTGACTGTTACAATAGAAGGGGCGCCATTTGATGGGATTGTGCCAATCAGCGAACTGTCCAGCTTGCATGTGGAAAAAGCATCCGACGTGGTATCTGTCGGTGATGAGCTGGAATTAATGATCACGAAAATTGAAGATGAAAACTTTGTACTTTCCAAACGCAAAGTAGATGCTTTAAAAGCTTGGGATAAATTAGAAGAACTTTATAAAAAAGGGGAAGTTTTTGAAGCGGAAGTAAAAGATGTGGTCAAAGGCGGTTTAGTCGTTGATTTGGGAGTACGCGGTTTTGTACCGGCATCTTTGGTGGAAGATTATTTCGTTGAAGACTTTGAAGGATACAAAGGAAAAACATTGAAATTCAAAATTACGGAATTGGATAAAGAAAAAGGACGCTTGATTTTATCCCATCGTGCGGTGGTGGAAGAAGAAAAAGCGAATAAAAAGAAACAATTGCTGGAAAGTTTAAAAGCGGGAGACATTTTAACAGGAAAAGTTCAACGTTTGGCTCCATTCGGCGCTTTCGTCGATATCGGCGGAGTGGATGGACTTGTTCACATTTCACAAGTCGCCCACGAACATGTGGAAGATATCAGCACCGTTCTTCAAGAGGGGCAAGAAGTGAAAGTGAAAGTATTGTCCGTAGATCCTGCCAATGAAAGAATTTCCTTGTCCATTAAAGATACATTGCCTGGACCATGGGAAAACATCAGCGGACGCGTTTCAAAAGGCCAAGTGTTGACAGGCACGGTGAAACGTTTGGTATCTTTCGGTGCCTTTGTTGAAGTGTTCCCGGGGGTTGAAGGATTAGTCCACATCTCGCAAATTTCTCAGAAACATATCAATACGCCACACGAAGTATTGAAAGAAGGCCAAGAAGTTCAAGTGAAAGTGCTGGATGTGAACGAGCAGGAAAAACGTTTATCTCTAAGCATCAAAGCGCTTGAAGAAACCCCTAAGGAACAAGAGGAATTTGATTATCAATTGCCTGAGGAGGCGACGGGATTCTCCATCAGCGACGTTATTGGTGATCAATTGAAAAAACTGAAAGAACAATAATCATCATCATAAAAAAATGCGTGCTTTTAGGAGTGCGCTTTTTTTATGTCCATATATGTCAAAATATGATAAACCATGAGATTTCGTGTATAATACAGAAGATAAGAATTTGGAAGGATGAAGGACAGATGACAAAACCAGTAATCGCCATCGTAGGTCGTCCAAATGTAGGAAAATCCACCATCTTTAATCGGATAGTGGGGGAAAGAATTTCCATTGTGGAAGATGTTCCTGGAGTAACCCGTGATCGCATCTACAGTTCGGCAGAATGGTTGAATCATGAATTCAACATTATTGATACAGGGGGAATCGATTTGGGCGATGAACCTCTATTGGAGCATATACGCGCCCAAGCCCAGATTGCCATGGAAGAGGCCGATGTCATCATCTTTATGACAAACGGCCGGGAAGGGGTTACTTTGCAGGATGAGCAAGTAGCGAAAATGCTGTATAAAACGAATAAACCGGTCGTTCTTGCCGTAAACAAAATCGACAATCCGGATATGCGGGAATTGATTTATGATTTCTATTCCTTAGGATTCGGCGATCCGATTCCAATCTCCGGTTCCCATGGACTTGGAATTGGGGATTTATTGGATGAGTGTGCGAAGCATTTTCCGAAAGAGTATGAAGATGACTATGCGGATGATGTCATTAAGTTTTCACTGATTGGAAGACCGAACGTAGGGAAATCTTCGCTCGTCAACGCCATTTTAGGCGAAGAAAGAGTGATTGTAAGCGATATTGCCGGTACAACCCGGGATGCAGTCGATACACCTTATACGTATGATGGACAAGACTATGTCATCATCGATACGGCAGGAATGCGGAAAAAAGGCAAGGTGTATGAGAGCACCGAAAAATATTCCGTGTTGAGGGCATTAAGAGCAATCGAACGTTCCGACGTGGTGCTTGTTGTGTTAAATGCGGAAGAAGGGATCCAGGAACAGGATAAGAAAATTGCAGGGTATGCCCATGAAGCGGGAAAAGGCATCATCATCGTTGTCAATAAATGGGATGCCATCGAGAAAAATGAAAAGACCATGAATGAATATACCCAAACCATTCGGGATCAGTTCTTATTTTTGGACTATGCGCCGATCGTCTTTGTTTCCGCCAAAACAAAGCAGCGGCTCAATCAAATATTGCCGTTGGTGAAACGGGTCAGTGAGAATCATGCTATGCGCATCCAATCATCCATTTTGAACGATGTCATTGAAGATGCGATTGCAAGAAATCCTGCGCCTACCGAGAAAGGAAAACGTTTGCGCATTTATTACACAACGCAAGTTTCCGTGAAGCCGCCAACATTTGTAACTTTTGTCAACGATCCGGAACTCATGCATTTTTCTTACCTTCGATTTTTGGAAAACCGAATTCGTGAAACCTTTGATTTTGAGGGAACACCGATTCGTATCATACCACGGGCCCGTGAGTAAAATAGTGGGGGATATTGATGAAAAAAGTGACAGTATTGGGAGCCGGTTCTTGGGGAACCGCTTTAGCTATGGTTTTAACGGAAAATGGCCACGATACGTTGATTTGGAGCCATCGCGAGGATCAAGCGAATGAAATCAACGAGCGGCATACAAACGAAAAATATCTGCCGAATATTCAGTTGCCGGAAAAACTGACGGCAACAAGCGACATAAAATCAGCGGTGGAACACGGAGAGATCCTTGTTTTTGCCGTGCCGACAAAGGCAATCCGTGAAGTGGCCGGACAAGTCATGAATTATTTGGACAAAAAAGTGTTGATTGTGCATGTGTCAAAAGGGATTGAGCCGGATACGCTTAAGCGCATTTCTGAAATTTTGGAAGAGGCTCTCGATCCCCGTGTTGTCGAAGATATTGTGGTGCTCTCCGGCCCCAGTCATGCGGAAGAAGTGGTGTTGCATCATCCGACAACCATTACGGCGGCATGCGCCAATCTCCGTTCCGCCGAAAAAATACAGGATTTGTTTATGAATCATTATTTCCGTGTCTACACAAATACGGATGTCATCGGTGTGGAGCTCGGCGGAGCGCTGAAAAACGTCATCGCATTGGCGGCCGGTATTTCGGATGGCCTGAACTATGGGGATAATGCGAAAGCGGCATTAATTACCCGCGGCCTTGCGGAAATAGCCCGTTTAGGCGTGCGAATGGGAGGCAATCCTTTCACCTTTGCCGGATTGACTGGCATGGGCGACTTGATAGTCACTTGTACAAGCGTCCATTCCCGCAACTGGAAAGCCGGGAACATGCTGGGCAAGGGAATGAAACTGGATGAAGTGCTGGAGAACATGGGCATGGTCGTCGAAGGGGTACGCACAACAAAGGCCGCTTATCAACTTGCGCAAAAATATGATGTTTCCATGCCGATTACAACGGCACTTTATCAAGTGTTGTTTGAAAACAAGGATCCGAAAGATGCGGTAGATGAATTGATGCACCGTTTAAAGAAAAGAGAAATTGATTATTTGCAATAAAACAGATAACCTATGGGCGGGTACCATTCACCTCAAATTGTTTGAGTAGTGTACCCGTTCATATGAATTATATACGAACGCATGTACGTGTCTGCGTGTACATATTGCTTCTTGAAAGGTGGAATCGCAATGAATAATCCCTTGTTTCTGATGGATGTAAATGAACTGGTGCTCGGTGCGGCCCGTGGTCCTTTGGCGAACATGCACCCGATGGACGTCATGTGGGTTTCCTTTTATTCCATCCTGGCAATGATCATTTCCATTCTCATGTTAAGTGCAGCCCGCAAATGGGTAAAAAACGAGATCTTGTCCTTTTTCATTCGAATCATCGCTTTTATCATCTTTTTAATTGGAACATTATTAATGGTTTTAGTAATCTTCACATGGCCATCATAATCTCAGGAGTGAAAATCGATGAAAAATAAACCCATATTCTTGGTAATGTTGCTATTAACATCCTTTTTATTATCCGGATGTTTGTTTCCTCAGGAAGAGCGGGTGGAAAATCAAATCCCTGACGAAGCCCAGCTTATTGCGGTGCAGAATGCCGTCGATCAATATAAAGCGGAAACCGGCGTATTGCCGATAAAAAACAAAGAGATGGATACAGATATCTTTATCAAATATCCGATCGATTTTTCCAAACTGGTGCCAAAATATTTGGCGAATGTTCCTGGGAATTCTTATGAAAAAGGCGGCATTTTCCAATATATTATCTGGGATCCGGAAAACAATCCTACTGTGAAATTGGTAGATTTGCGGTCTGCAGAGACGTTGAGAGAACTGAACCTGCGTCTTCTCTCATCCAAATACATGATGTATAAAGAGCAAATTGCCGACTACGTATATTCGATAGATTACAAAAAATTGGGGTATACGAAAGAACTGACGGTTCCGAGCCCTTACTCGAACAACCACTTGCCATTGGTCGCATCTACGGAAGGTAAAGCCTATGTGGATTATTCTATCGATTTGGCTCAATTCCTAAAAGAACATGACATCAAACCAAAACCGGGCGAAGATATCCGTATGTACCTGGTGGAAGCTTATCCTGTTGTGCCGGCCTATTCGTTGCCTTACACGGTAAACGAGGACAATGAACCGGTCTTTATGTATGATCCAACAAAAAAATAAAAAATTTTAGCCTTGTACGACTTTTCGTGCAAGGTTTTTCATATTTTAGATATATAATTCATAGATTGAAGTACGTAAAGGAGGAGCTACAATAGGGGAACAAATATTTCAACAAATAGCGGAAAGAACAAATGGCGATGTATATATTGGTGTTGTAGGGCCTGTGAGAGTTGGAAAATCCACATTTGTGAAAAGAATGATGGAGTCCATTGTGCTTCCGAACATCGTTGATGAAGAAGAGCGGAAAAGAGCGCTGGACGAGCTGCCCCAAAGCTCACCCGGTCCTGTCATTATGACGGCGGAACCGAAATTTGTTCCTGCCCATGGAACGGAAATTTGTATTGGGGAAAATGATATACCTTTCCGCATCCGTTTTGCTGATTGTGTGGGTTATGTCATTGATGGGGTAAAAGGGTATGAAGATGAAAACGGTCCAAAATATGTACACACCCCGTGGAATACGGAAGCCATTCCGTTCCAGGAAGCGGCACGCATCGGAACCGATAAGGTGATTCGGGATCATGCCAACATCGGGGTAGTTGTAACAACAGACGGTACAGTGAACGGTATTGCCCGGGAAGCTGCGCAAGTGGCGGAAGAACAAATTGTTGAACAACTGCAGGAAATCGGTAAACCATTTGTCATCATTTTAAACAGCCAATATCCGAACAACCAAAATACGCAAAGATTGCGCAATGAATTGATCGCCAAATACAATGTGCCGGTCATTGCCACATCCATAGATCAAATGTCGATCAATGACATGGAATATATTCTCGAAGAAGCATTGTATGAATTCCCTGTGGAAGATATTGAAGTGGAAAAGCCTGATTGGCTGGACGTTTTAGAACCTTCCCATCATGTCAATGCGACACTTTCGGATGCGGTTGGAAACGTCCTTAATTCTGTCACAAAAATCCGGGATGTTCATAAAGCGGTGGAAGAATTAAGGGACATCGATTTTATCGAAAGTTGCGATATCGAAAAAGTCGATGCCGGAATCGGTGTGGCTACGGTGCGCATTACATTGAAACCGGAAATTTACAAAGCGGTATGCAATGAATTTTTGGATGCACCGATCGACACGAAAAAAGATTGGCTGCTCTTCATCAAAGAGGCGCAGGAGGCGAAAAAAGCCCAAAAACGCTTCCGCGAGGCGATTGAAGAAGCGACGGTGAATGGTTATGGCGTAACGCTTCCGACAATGGAAGAGTTTGAACCGAGCGAGCCGGAAATTATCAAACAAAATAATTTCTACGGCGTCCGGATGAAGGCGAAAGCCCCTTCATACCACATTATCCGCGTCGATATGGAGTCTGAATTCTCGCCTTTGATTGGATCGGAGTTCCATAGCCAGCAGCTTCTAAAAGATCTGCAATATGCTTATAAGCACGATCGCGAAGCATTATGGCAAACTCCATTATTTGGCACGCCCCTTCATGAAGTGTTGACGGAAAGCATCCGTTATAAGATGAATGCTGTTCCGCCAAGCGCGAAGAAGAGAATGCGCCAAACAATTGAAAGAATGGTGAATGAAGGAGAAAAAGGACTCATCACGTTTATTATTTAAAAAATGTGAAATAATAAAAATAATGGAATGTTATATAGGACTTTTTGTCAAGTAGACGAAAAGTCCTTTTCGTTGTCTAATGTTTAAAAAATACAACTTTTCTTGGACAAACATGCATAAATACAGTTGCACCGCGTATTTCAATATGTTACTCTTTTTACATGATTTAGCTTTTCTAACCCTTTGAGAGGAGGTGAATAGCATGAATAAAACAGAATTAGTGAACTCTGTTGCTGAAGCTGCGGGTCTTTCCAAGAAAGATGCTTCTAAAGCAGTAGATGCAGTATTCGATATAATTCAAGACACTCTTGCAAAGGGTGACAAAGTGCAATTAATCGGTTTTGGAAACTTCGAAGTTCGTGAACGTGCTGCACGTAAAGGACGTAATCCACAAACAGGAGAAGAAATTGAAATCGCTGCAAGCAAAGTTCCAGCTTTCAAACCAGGTAAAGCACTTAAAGAAGCTGTAAAATAAAAAGCTTCTTTAAAATTACATAGAGCAGTCGTCATGAATATGATGACTGCTCTTTTTACATATTAATTATAATATTAATAAACGATAAATCAATTTTAACATCCGGATCAAGAAAACTCATCAAAAAATTCAAATTTTATAAAAGCCTTTTGCGATTCACGTCTGTATGTGCTACGATTCAATTTGACAGTGTTGTGTTTTGTCGATTTAGGAGGAACATTTATGTCGAATGTTGATTTAAAAAAAATAGAAGAAGCTGTAAAAATGATTCTGGAGGCCGTAGGAGAAGACGTTAATCGTGAAGGACTCATTGATACGCCCAAACGGGTTTCAAAAATGTATGAAGAAATGTTCAAAGGTTTGAATGAGGATCCGAGAAGTCTGTTTGAAACGGTCTTTCATGAAAATCACGATGAACTTGTTCTTGTAAAAGATATTCCATTTTATTCAATGTGTGAACATCATTTAGTTCCATTTTACGGAAAAGCTCATGTTGCATACATACCCCAACAAGGACGGGTGGCAGGTTTAAGTAAAATAGGACGATTGGTGGAATCGGTCAGTCATCGACCTCAATTGCAAGAACGGATTACAACGACCATTGCGGATATTTTAATGGAAAAATTGGAGCCCCTGGGCGTTTTTGTCATGATTGAAGCGGAGCATATGTGCATGACGATGAGGGGATTAAAAAAACCCGGGACAAAAACGGTCACTTCTTGCGCAAGGGGAATTTATGAAGAAGATGCTGTAAAACGCCAAGAAGTAATTTCATTTATTCAAATGTCTTAATTAACATACCAGTTTATGTTATGATAACAAAGAAAAAGAGATGTGAGGGAGAAGTATGAACCAATCCGATTATGTCGTAATTGAAGCCGAAGAAGATGGCGTACATGTAATTGGTTTAACCCGTGGTGAAGATACAAAATTTCATCATTCCGAAAAATTGGATGCCGGGGAAGTAATGATCGCTCAATTTACTGAACATACTTCCGCCATGAAGATACGGGGAAAGGCGAAAATTTATACAGCCCACGGCATCATTGAAAGCCAATCAAAAAAGTAACCAGGTTTGTATGACGACTGTAATAAGTGCAGGAGACAGTGCCTGAATGTGGAATGGAGTAATACCTATGGATATATCATACATTGAAAAGCATATTGAACAATTGAAAAATGATATATATCGAAATGTGGAACATAAAACATTGGTGGAATATACTGGGAATCCGTTGGTGGATGAAAATCAATTATTTTACTTGCTGTTGCCGTTTTTTGATGGGGAAGCTTGGGATGATGACATATATCAAGGGGTGATTACGGTTGGTATAGTACAGGCATCCCTTGCAAAACATAATCTTGTCGACGAGTATGATGCAACAACGAAACAGCAGCAGCTGACAGTGCTTTCTGGCGATTATTACAGTGGTCGTTATTATGAAATCTTAGCTAAATCCGGTAATATTTCATTAATCCGTCAACTTTCTGAAAGCGTTATAATCAGATCGGAACATGAAGTGCGGGTATATGAACCGACCAATTATGCCATCGACGATTGGTTTGACAGCTTATCTGTAATCGAATCAGAATGTATTAACAGGTTTTACCAAATATACAATTTCAATCAATATTCAAAGATTATGCAGAACAATTTATTGATTCTTCGATTGCAAAATGAACTATTAAACTATAGAAAAGGTAATAGCTCACGTTTTTTACAAAAAATGAAGGAAAGCGTTGGACCTGATGATTCTTTAAATTTCGAAAAGTATCTTCAACATAGAATCGAAGTGCTTGTTGACCAATTGCGAGAATTGTTACGTACCTCTTCTATGAAAGCTGAATTGAAACAATACATTGCAGAACGGTTGATTAGAGAGAGTTAAGAAAGGTAATGAAAAAAATGGCAAAATCCAAAGAGCAACGTGTCCATGAAGTCTTTGAAAAAATTTATCAAAATTACGATAAAATGAATTCGGTGATCAGTTTCAATCTTCATGTCAGATGGCGTAAAGATATTATGAAACGAATGAAAGTCAAGCCAGGTTCGAAATGTCTGGATGTATGTTGCGGTACAGCCGATTGGACGATTGCGCTGGCAAAGGCGACAGGGGAAAGCGGCGTTGTAATAGGACTCGATTTTAGTAAAAATATGTTGAAAATTGGAGAGGAAAAGGTGAAACCTTATCCTCAAGTGGAGCTGATCCATGGCAATGCGATGGAACTCCCATTCGAAGATAATACTTTCGACTATGTTACGATTGGATTCGGATTACGGAATGTTCCGGATTATATGCAAGTATTAAGAGAGATGCATCGCGTATTAAAGCCTGGCGGAATGGTCGTTTGTTTGGATACATCACAGCCGGAAATTCCGGTTTATAAACAATTGTTCCGTTTCTATTTTCGATACATCATGCCGCTATTCGGAAAAATTTTTGCGAAGAGTTATGAAGAATATTCGTGGCTGCAAGAATCTGCGAGCGCTTTCCCTGGCATGAAAAAACTGGCCCAAATGTTTAAAGAAGCCGGATTTGTCAATGTCACATATAAAAGCTATAGCGGTGGTGCGGCAGCAATGCACATGGGATACAAAAAAGGAATTTAGGGAGAGGTTAACGAGTGGAAAAGATGAAATTAAAAATGCTCTATTCCGATTTCAAACCGGATATAGATATCATCGAAGCAGAATTGGAAAAAGCTCTCAACTCAACGTCGCATGTATTAAACGACGCCTCTCTCCATTTATTACGTGCGGGCGGTAAAAGAATTCGCCCACTTTTTGTTTTAATGAGTGCAAAATTTGGTCAATATAATATTGAACGAATGAAGTACGCTGCTGTGCCTCTTGAATTGATCCATATGGGTTCCCTTGTTCACGATGATGTCATTGACCATTCCGACATGAGACGGGGGCGTCCAACCGTCCGTTCCCAGTGGAATAACCGGGTCGCAATGCTCACGGGAAACTTTATTTTTGGACGGGCCATCCAATATGTATCCCATATCGAAGACCCGAAGGCGCATCAAATACTGGCCAGAACAATGGTGGAAATATGCAATGGAGAAATTATCCAAATTGAAGATAAATATCGTACGAACCAAAATTTGAAGGACTATTTCCGCCGCATTAAACGAAAAACCGCCATCCTCATAGAATCGAGCTGTGAAGTGGGAGCGGTTGTCGCAAATGTGGATCCTTTGAATACACAGCGATTAAAAAGATTCGGCTATTATGTCGGCATGAGTTATCAGATCGTGGATGACGTGTTGGATTTCATATCGACGGATAAGCAGCTGGGCAAACCGGCAGGCAGCGATTTATTGCAAGGAAACATTACGTTGCCGATTTTGCTTATGAAAGATCATCCGAAAATCACCCGATTTATTGAGCGGGCTTCCAAAGGGGAGGTCACGGAAGCGGAACGGCTGGAAATGCTTCAAATCGTCCGCAAATCGGATTCCATCAAAAAAGCGCTGGAAATAAGCGACCGCTATTTGAAAAAAGCGATGAAAGAAGTTGAGAATTTGCCTGATAATCCGGCAAAGAAAAAACTGAAAGAAATCGCATTATTTATTGGAAAACGCAAATTTTAAAAATTTATTCCCCACCCCATATTGATAGTTGAAGGTTGAGCTTGAATTTGTTAATATTTAGCGGTGAGCAAAAACCTTATTTTGGAGAATTAAGGAGTTGTTAGGACATGGCAATTGAAAAAACATTTCTTATGGTAAAACCTGATGGTGTAAAACGCCAAGTAATCGGAGATATTATCGACCGTTTTGAACGTCGTGGATTTGTATTGCGCGGAGCTAAATTAATGAATGTTCCACGTGAATTGGCTGAAAAACATTATGAAGAACATAAAGAGAAGCCATTCTTTAACGAATTGGTTGACTTCATCACTTCCGGACCGGTATTTGCAATGGTTTGGGAAGGCGAAAATATCATTAAATTGGCTCGCGTGATGATGGGAGCTACGAAACCTGAAGAAGCTCAACCAGGTACAATCCGCGGTGATTATGCAGTGACAATTTCCGAAAACGTTATTCACGGTTCCGATTCACCGTCATCAGCTGAACGTGAAATCAAATTATGGTTTAATGATGAACTAGTTTAATCATCCACGTTTATTTCTGTTGCTTTAAGCTATTCCACAGCAATCCTCTCGCTGTCGGGATAGCTTTTTATTTATACTTCTTTTCCATTTAATATGAAGTTGATATAAAAAGGTTTGTGTTATTCAACATAAGTTAAAGATTATTTTCACCGTTGGAAATTCACTTTTTGATTTTTTTATATATTTCAGAAAAGAAAAATTTTGTATATAATAGGTGTACGTCATTAGAGGGGATCGATAATCATGAATGACTATGAACTGTTTGTTCAAGGAATAAAGAGATTGACCGGAATCGATTTGTCGCTGTATAAAGAAGCGCAAATGAAACGTCGATTAACCTCACTTTATGAAAAAAAAGGGTACAACAATTTCGTGGATTTTTTGCGTGGGGTTGAAAAAGACAGAGATTTATTAAACGAATTCCTGGATCGGATGACGATAAATGTTTCTGAATTTTATCGAAATTCAAAACGTTGGGAAGTCCTTCAAAATAAAATTTTCCCCAAACTGCTGGAAAAAAATAAGCGCTTGAAAATATGGAGCGCGGCATGCTCGACGGGGGAAGAACCTTATACAATTGCCATGGTGCTTTCCCAACATGTGCCTTTATCTTATATTCAAATATTGGCAACGGATATAGATGTAAATTGCCTTCAAAAAGCGAAGCGGGGGGTTTATCCTGAGCGTTCTTTGGCGGAAGTCCCTCCGAACGTCAAATCGAAATACTTTATTCAGGAAGGCCAATTTTACAGGGTAAAAGATGAAATAAAAAATACGGTAACTTTTAAAAAGCACAATTTGTTAAGTGACCCATATGATAAAAATTTTGATTTAATTGTTTGTCGCAATGTCATGATTTATTTCACTGAAGAAGCAAAGGATCATATCTATAAAGAATTCAGCAATTCTTTGCGGCCAGGAGGCATTTTGTTTGTAGGATCGACGGAACAAATTTTCAATCCTGCCCGTTATGGTTTTGAAGTGGAAGATACGTTCTTTTATCGGAAAAAATGAGGGTGAAAAGGGCGCTTTTCGACATTGTGCGAAAAGCGTATTATCTTTTATTCGAACGTCATTTTATACAATTTGTTCGATTCATCATGTTTTTTAACTACTGTTATGTTATATTAAAGAATACATACTTTAACGAGTTGAAGGGAGAAAGTGTTTGATGAGATATTTAACTGCGGGGGAATCCCACGGTCCTCAATTAACGACGATTATTGAAGGGTTGCCATCCCTTTTGCCGATCACTGCAGAACAAATCAATTATGACTTAAAACGACGCCAGGGGGGGCACGGCCGAGGCCGCCGCATGCAAATCGAAAAGGACACAGTTGAAATTGTAGGCGGCATCCGGCATGGGAAAACATTAGGTTCCCCCGTAGCGTTGGTTGTCAAAAATGATGACTGGAAACATTGGACAAAAATTATGGGAATCGAACCCCTTCCCGAAGATGTGGATCCTGCAGAAATCAAGCGCCAAATTACAAGGCCGCGCCCTGGACATGCGGATTTGGTGGGCGGAATCAAATATGGCCACAGGGATTTGCGCAATGTGCTGGAACGTTCCAGCGCAAGAGAAACAACTGTCCGGGTTGCTGTCGGATCCGTTGCCAAAGCGTTATTAAAAGAATTGGGCATTTCCGTTGTCGGTTATGTGACTGAAATTTACGGAATCAAAGCGGATACATCAAAAATTGCGGGAAAATCCGCTGACGAAATTCGTAAAATGGTCGAAGAAGATCCTTGCTATACGGTGGATCCGGAAGCTTCAGCGAAAATGGTTCAGGCAATCGATGAAGCGAAAAAAGATGGGGATTCCATCGGCGGTGTTGTGGAAGTGATTGTGGAAGGGATGCCGCCGGGCGTTGGGTCTTACGTTCATTATGACCGGAAATTGGATGCCAAATTGGCCCAAGCCATGATTTCCATCAATGCTTTCAAAGGCGTGGAGTTTGGCATCGGTTTTGAAATGGCCCGCAAAAGAGGTTCTGAAGTGCATGATGAAATTATTTGGGACGAAGAACACGGCTACAGCCGCAGAACAAATCGTTTAGGGGGCGTTGAAGGGGGCATGTCTACCGGAATGCCAATCATCGTCCGCGGTGTCATGAAACCAATTCCAACCCTTTACAAGCCTCTTGAAAGTGTGGATATTGAAACGAAAGAACCATTCAAAGCGAGTGTGGAACGTTCCGATGCTTGCGCGGTGCCGGCTGCCTCCGTTGTTGCGGAATGTGTCATCGCATGGGAAATCGCCAAAGCGATTGTTGAACAGTTCCATAGCGATCAATTGCCGCAATTGAAAGCGCAAATCGAAGAAGTACGTAAATGGGCGAAGGAGTTTTAATTATGCGAATTCCAGTGAATGCAAAAAGCCATTCCTACGAAGTGTTCATCGGAAGCGGAATTTTACGTTCCGCTTGCGATGCTTTAAAAGAGAAAATCGAAAAAGCGGATAAACTCGTTGTATTTACCGATGAGAATGTTTGGCAGGCACAACAGCAATATTTTACAGAAAACTTTCCGTATCCTTTTGAAGTGTTTGTAATGCCAGGGGGAGAAGCGTGTAAAAGTTTTAAAAATTTTGAAGATGCCCACACTTTTTTAATTGAGAATCAATGCTCAAGAAAATCCTTCCTGTTTGCCTTTGGCGGGGGAGCTGTCGGGGATTTGACGGGATTTGCCGCCGCTACGTTCATGCGCGGCGTTCCTTATATTCAAATTCCGACGACGATTTTGGCCCACGATTCGGCGGTAGGTGGAAAGACGGCCATCAATCATCCTCTTGGCAAAAACATGGTCGGCGCATTCTATCAGCCGGAAGCGGTCGTATATGATATCAACTTTTTATCCAGTTTGCCGACAAAAGAAATCCGTTCAGGAATGGCGGAAGTCATCAAACATGCGCTGATTTCCGATGAAGTGTGGCTGAAAGAGCTGATGCAGACACCATCCATCACGGACATCGAAAAACCTGTGTTGGCGAAACACTTGAAATCAGGCATCGAAGTGAAGGCAAACATTGTCGAGCAGGATGAAACCGAGCATTCGGTCCGAAAGTTTTTGAACTTTGGCCATACATACGGCCATGCCATCGAAGCGGCGGCAGGCTATGGAGGTCTTGCTCATGGAGAAGCGGTCATGATCGGAATGGTGTATGCCCTTCTCCTCAGCGAAAAATACGGTCGGATTTCCCGCGAATTCACAAAGGAATTTGTGAAGTTCGCCTATAAAAACGAATATCCGTTGAAGCAAGTAAACAATTATTCTTTTGAAGATTTATATGAATATTTAATGAAAGATAAAAAGATAGAATATGGAAAATTGAAATTTGTTTTACTGCAAGAAATAGGAAAACCTTTTGTGAAAGAAATTGAAGAAAAGGAATGCCGGGAAGTGGATAGTGAACTTCGCTGTCTGCTGGAGGAGGTATGCAAATGATTCGCGGCATACGTGGAGCAATCACCATTGAATCTAATACACCCGAATTGATTTATAGTGAAACAGAGAGATTGGTAAAGGAAATGGCAAGAGTGAACAAGATCGATCCCGAGGATATCGCTTCGGTCATTGTCACAACAACACCGGATATCAATGCCGCATTCCCAGCGAAGGCAGTCCGTTCCATTGAGGGTTGGAAATATGTGCCGACGATGTGCACACATGAAATGAATGTGCCCGGCTCATTGCCTTTATGTATCCGGGTATTGATGCACGTCAATACGACAGTGCCTCAAAAAGACATTCAGCATGTTTATTTAAATGATGCTGTAACCTTAAGACCGGATTTAGTGAATGAAAATCGATAAGAAGGAGCGTTCATCATGAAATTCAAAAAACAAATTTATGGAATGAAAGCATATCAACCAGGTAAACCTATCGAAGAAGTTCAAAAAGAATTTGGTTTAAAAGAAGTGGTGAAACTGGCTTCTAACGAAAACCCTTTTGGCTGCTCACCAAAAGTGAAAGAGTTCATCCAAAATAACGGTATCAATTTCGCCATCTATCCGGACGGTTATGCCCAAGAACTTCGCACAGCTGTGAGCAACCATCTTGGGGTGGAAGAAACACAATTGCTGTTCGGAAACGGTTCGGATGACATCATCGCCATTATTTCACGGGCGCTGCTTTACCCTGGCGTCAATACGGTAATGGCGGATCCATCTTTCTCCCAATATAGCCACAATGCGGAAATTGAAGGGGCGGAAGTTCGGAAAGTGCCGTTGAAAGATGGCAAGCATGATTTGGAAAAAATGTTGGAAGCCATTGACGAAAACACTTCCATTGTATGGGTCTGCAATCCGAACAACCCGACCGGCACAATTGTTGCGGACGAAGAATTAAACGCATTTTTGAAGAAAGTGCCTCAAGATGTGCTGGTTGTATTGGATGAAGCCTATTTCGAATATATTACAGATCCTTCTTATAAAGATTCGCTTCATTACATTAATGAATATCCAAATGTCATTATTATGCGCACATTTTCGAAAGCGTACGGTTTGGCCGCATTCCGCGTAGGTTATGCCATCGCCCAAGCGGATTTGATTGCCAAATTGGATCCGGTGCGCGCTCCTTTCAACAACACGGTGTTGAGCCAAAAAGTGGCCATTGTCGCATTACAGGACCAACAATTCATTAAAGAGTCAGTGGAGCAAAACGAAAATGGAAAACAGCTGTTTGTCGAGTTTTGCAATAAGCATGGACTAAAATACTATCCTACACAAACAAACTTTATTTTATTTGAAGTGAAAACAGACAGTGATGTCATCTTCCAAGAAATGATGAAACGCGGCTTTATTGTTCGCAGCGGAAATGCCTTGGGCACACCTGGATACATCAGGGTTTCCTTCGGCACAGAAGATCAAAACCGCCGATTCTTATCAACTCTTGAAGAAGTATTGAAGGAGCAGGGAGTATTGGCATGACCCGCAACGTATTAGTCATTGGTTTAGGATTGATTGGGGGATCGCTGGCATTGGCTTTGCAGAAATCCCCCCAAACAAAAGTGGTTGGCTATGATATATCCGAAAAGACGAGAGAACTGGCCAACACGTTGAATATTGTGCACGAAGTTTCGGACGATGTGGAGGAAGCGGCAAAAAAAGCGGATTTCATTTTTTTTGGAACGCCGGTCAATGCCACCCTTCAATGGATGGAAGAGTTGAAGCATTGGGAATTGAAAAAGAATGTCATCATTTCTGATACGGGCAGCACAAAAGGATTAATCATGAAAAAGGCGGAGGAACTGCGCGCGCAAGGGATCACCTTTATCGGCGGACATCCGATGGCGGGTTCCCATAAGAGCGGAATTACCGCCGCCAAACCATACCTATTTGAAAATGCTTATTATATATTGACTCCGTTTGAAGATGAAGATGGAAATAAAATTATCGCTTTACAACAGCTGCTGAAATATACATTGGCCAGATTGGTAAAACTGAATGCGGAAGAACATGATCATATGACGGCGGTGGTAAGCCATTTTCCTCATATTGTAGCCGCTTCCCTTGTTCATCAATTGCATGAAGAAAATAAAAAGTATCCGATGACTGGCATGCTGGCTGCCGGGGGGTTCCGCGACATTACCCGGATCGCTTCATCCAACCCGATGATTTGGCGGGATATTACATTGCAAAACCGGGAAGAACTCATTGGGCAAATGAATGCCTGGATCGATGAAATGCAGAGGGTAAAGAAAATTTTGATGGAAAATGATGATGCGTCCATCGAAGAATATTTTAAAACGGCAAAAGATGTACGGGATGCATTGCCTATTTCCACCGGAGCATTCTATACTACATACGATTTATATGTGGATATTCCGGACTACCCTGGTGTCATTTCGGAAATCACGGGTTATTTGGCAGAAGAAAAAATCAGTATTACGAATATTCGAGTGGTGGAAACGAGAGAAGATGTCTTCGGTATTTTAGTCATCAGTTTCCAAAACGAAAAAGATCGGGAGAAAGCGATGAATTGCATTCGTTCACATACGAACTTTGAAATGCATGTCTCTTAACTCGTATGTGGAAAGGGGGAAATCAAATTGACTGCAAAAGTATTGGCATATAACAAACCTCGTCTGGAAGGAATCCTGACGGTGCCGGGGGATAAATCCATTTCCCACCGCGCGGTCATGTTTGGCGCGATTGCAAAAGGAAAAACGACGGTCACCGGTTTTCTGCCAGGAGAAGATTGCTTAAGTACAATCGATTGTTTCCGCAAATTGGGCGTTGATATTCAAGTGGATGGCACAAATGTCGAAATTAACAGCCCTGGAATGGAAGGTTGGCAAGAACCAAAGGAAGTTTTATATACCGGCAACTCCGGAACGACGACAAGATTGATGCTTGGCATTTTAGCCGGCACCAATTTTCATAGTGTGATGACAGGCGATGCTTCCATCGGAAAACGTCCAATGGGGCGCGTCACAAAGCCTTTGAAACAAATGGGAGCGCTGATCAATGGCCGGGAAGGGGGACAATATACGCCTCTTGCCATTCAAGGAACAAAATTAAAGGCGATCGATTATACAATGCCTGTTGCGAGCGCGCAAGTAAAATCGGCAATTCTTCTTGCAGGCCTTCAAGCGGAAGGAACAACGATTGTAAGGGAAAAGGAAGTTTCCCGCGACCATACCGAACGCATGCTGAAACAATTCGGGGCAAACATTGAAGTGAAAGATGGGGTCATCTCCATTGAAGGTGGCCAGCAATTGAAAGGAACTCACATTGATGTGCCAGGCGACATTTCCTCCGCCGCCTTTTTCTTAGTGGCTGGCGCGATTGTTCCAAACAGTGAAGTGGTTTTGAAAAATGTGGGCATCAATCCGACGAGGGCCGGCATCATTGAAGTGATGCAACAAATGGGTGCCGATTTGACGATTGCTCAGGAAAAATCGGATGCGGCCGAACCGACAGCTACCCTCACGGTGCGCACTTCCCATTTAAAAGGAACAACAATTGAAGGGGAAATCATCCCTCGGCTGATCGACGAAATTCCGATCATTGCACTTCTCGCAACGCAAGCGGAAGGAACAACGATTATCCGCAATGCGGAAGAGTTGAGAGTAAAGGAAACCGACCGCATTGAAGCAGTCGTGACCGAGTTGAAAAAACTTGGCGCGGATATTACGGCTACGGAGGACGGCATGATCATCAACGGTCCAACAAGCTTAAAAGGCGCCAAATTGTCCACTTATGGCGATCACCGCATAGGCATGATGGCGGCAATCGCTTCACTCATTACCGAATCGCCGGTTGAAATTGACGATGCCGATTGTATTGCGATTTCATATCCAACATTTTTCGAACATCTTGATTTATTATTAAAGTAACGGGGAATAAAAGGTTCATCGATTTGAAGATGAACCTTTTTTCTTGTCTAGTGAAATATAGTTTTGTAGCATAATGGTAGAAAAAGAAAGCAAAGGTGAGAGAATTGAATATCATTACACAGGACATCATCCAGGCAATCGAAGGCGGCGAAATCGACCGTGTCGATACATTGTTGGAATCTCTATTTTTAAAGGAAACTCCGGAAGTGCAATATGGAATTTACGAATTGTTATTACAATACGGGTATCTGCCACAAGCGAAAAAAGTACTGGAACATTTGCGTTTCCTTTTCCCAGACGAGGCGCAGATTGCAATCGATTATGCTTCGGTGCTCATCGAATTGGGGGAAGAAGAAGATGCCCTTGATCTATTGTTGACAATCGATGAAAGCGCACCGGAATATCCTCAGAGTTTACTCATTTTGGCGGATTATTATCAAATGCAAGGATTATATGAAGTGGCGGAAAAACGCATTAACGAAGCGTTGGAAATCCTCCCTGACGAACCGCTGATCCGGTTTGCCAAAGCGGAATTGCTTGTTGAAATGGGGCGTTTTACAGAAGCGGCACGCATTTATGAAGAGCTGCATAAACAACAGAAAGAAATCGCAGGGGTACTGCTTGCGGAAAGACTGGCGGAAGTATACCGCGCAGGGGGAGGATATGAAACGGCGCTGGATTATTACATGGAAGCATTGGAAGAAAAAGTGACCGCCGATTTGCTATACGGGAGTGCCTACTGCGCGTTCCAGTGCGAAAAATATGAAACGGCCATCAGACAGCTGGAAGATTTGAAAGAACTAGATCCGGATTATTTCAGCAGCTACTTGTTGCTTGCCCAATGCTATGCGATGCTTGAGGATAATCAAAAAGCGTACAGCATTATAATAGAAGGAATCAAACGGGATGAATTTGAAAAATCCTTCTACTTATTTGCCGGAAAAATCGCGTTGAAAAATAAACTTCCTGAAGAAGCAATCGGCCATTTGCAAAAGGCCGTCGCGTTGGATCCGGAATACATGGAAGCCATCTTGGTGCTGATGTCCGTCTACCATCAGATGGAGAGGTACGACGATATTATTGAATTGTATGAAAGCCTGCAAAAAGAACAATTTGAATGGATTTCTTTATTCCCATTTGTTGCGGATGCATATGCAAAAAATGAACAGTACGAGCGAGCATACGAAATTTATAAATCAGCATATAATGAATTAAAAGATGATCCTTCTTTTCTAGAAAACTATTGTTATTTCCTCATTGAAGACGGAAAGCGCGATGAGGCACGGGAAGTGGTTCAGCGCTTGATCCAATTACAACCGACAGAAGTTGAATGGGTAGATTTACTTGAGAGTTTAGAATAGGGGAGGGACATTCATGACTTCTTCCGTACCAATCGTCGACAAAAAGAACTTTGTTCGCTGGTTTCTGAAAAACTTCCAATTGAAGCGGCGGGAATGTGTCTGGATATTAAATTATCTGCTGAGCAACGATGAGTTGCTTGAAAATATTCATTTCGTCGAAGAAGCTCATTATTGTCCTAGGGCAATTGTGATGTCGAGTGTTGATTCCAATGGTGTGCCGTTCCGATTCTATAAGGGCAATATTATGACGAGTGATGCCGAAAAATCCTTTCATGATTTGAGGCTCTATCCAAACGAAGACATGTACATTCAGCTGAATTTTCCGAATGTGCCGCCAAACCAGCTGTATTTGGCTGTCTTAGAGGAAAACCCATATATGCCAAAATATTTGAATATCAATGAAAAAGACCGGTTGATCGCGGAAGAAATTCTCAATACGAGCATGCTGACATTCCAGGAAGAGAAACTGTTAAGAGAAATCGATGAAGCACTCGACCAAGGAGATAAAGAAAAGTTCTTGGAACTTTCGAATCTGTTGCAGGCTTTGAAAGAAACTTCAAAACACTAGCGAAATTCAGTCGAAAGAGATACTCTTTTCGACTGGATTTTTTATTTTCAGCATCTTTTTCCAACGGAGTGGGGTATAATATTGAGTAATGATGAAAAAATGTGTCTTTGGAGGAAAAAATAATGTATTTTCAGGTAAAAGATGTACAACAATATCAACAGAACAAAGAATTTATTGATACGGCAATCGTTCCGCTGGTATCTTTGGATTTTGCGGAGGATAAGATTGTCAAAAGCAGTTCGGAAGCGGAGTTTTTAATGGCATTGACTTCCTTTATTGAGCAACAGTTCAAAGGCCGCTTGATGTTGATTCCTCCATATTCCTACACCGAGGATATGAAAGACGAGAAGCTTGTCCAAACTTTGAAAAAGAATATTCAAGAAGGGGGTTTCAAGCATGTCATCTTTATCACATGCGATCATTTTTGGACAAAGTTACAGGATGTGATAGACGTGATATGGCTGCCTGCGATTCCGATCGAATCGATGGATAAGGATGTGAAAAAACGGATATTGGAAGAACAATTAAAACAGGTGCTTCCGGTGCTGTCATCAAAGTGGTCGCAACATTAACAATTCCTTCAAGAATTGTTCACAATCTATAGAAATCCAATATAATGCATTATTGACCTGCCCATTTTATTGATATATCATAGATATGTCCTAGTTTATACTATTATTAATTATAAGTAACTATGTCTGTTGGACTGACCTTAAGTTAGAGGGGGGAAAAGGATGAGTAACAAAAAGGTTTCAAGACGTCAATTTCTTAACTACACTTTAACTGGTGTTGGTGGATTTATGGCGGCAGGTATTTTAATGCCAATGGTTCGTTTTGCAATTGATCCGGCTTTGCAGGTGAAAGCTGAAGGCGATTTCATACTTACTAGCCAAAAAGTTGCTGACTTGACAGATGTACCAGTACGTGTTGACTTCTCTTACGAACAAGTAGACGCTTGGTATAAGTCTGAAGTTTCCGAAATGGCTTGGGTTTACAAAGAAGGCGACAAAATTATAGCGCTTTCACCAGTATGTAAACACTTAGGTTGTACGGTAAACTGGGAAGGCGGCGAACACAAAAACGAATACTTCTGTGCTTGCCATGGTGGACGTTATGAAAAAACTGGTAAAAACATTCCAGGTACACCACCAACAGGTCCGTTAGATCAGTATGAAGTTTCTGAAAAAGATGGTTATTTAATGCTTGGGAAGAAAATACCAAACACATTAGCTTAATTAGTTAGGGGGTACAACACAAGTGCTAAACAAATTATATGATTGGGTCGATGAGCGTTTGGATATCACCCCAATTTGGCGTGATATTGCCGACCACGAAGTGCCTGAGCACGTTAACCCTGCACATCACTTCTCTGCATTCGTATACTGTTTCGGAGGACTTACATTCTTCATTACAGTGATCCAAATTTTATCCGGTATGTTCTTGACAATGTACTATGTGCCGGATATCGAAAATGCATGGAAATCCGTATACTACTTGCAAAACGAAGTGGCATTCGGTGAGATCGTGCGCGGTATGCACCACTGGGGAGCATCATTGGTAATCGTAATGATGTTCTTACATACGCTTCGTGTGTTCTTCACAGGTTCCTATAAGAAACCTCGTGAACTAAACTGGATCGTAGGTGTTTTGATTTTCTGTGTAATGTTAGGTCTTGGATTTACAGGATACCTGCTTCCTTGGGATATGAAAGCGGTATTCGCCACTAAAGTAGGTCTTGAAATTGCAGGTTCTGTTCCATTTATTGGTGAATTAATTAAAATCTTGCTTGCTGGTGACGCATCCATCATCGGTGCCCAAACGTTAACGCGTTTCTTTGCAATTCACGTATTCTTCTTACCTGCAGTATTGTTTATCTTGCTTGCAGTGCACTTTATCATGATTCGTCGTCAAGGTATTTCAGGACCACTATGATTGTTGGTTTTGATTCGATAGTTCAAAAGGAGGGGACAACATGCATCGCGGAAAAGGAATGAAATTCGTCGGCGACTCCCGTATTAAAGCGTCAAACAAAATGCCGAACAAGCCGAAAGACTATTCCGAGTATCCAGGGAAAACAGAAGCCTTTTGGCCAGACTTCTTATTGAAAGAATGGATGGTTGGTGCTGTTTTTCTTATCGGTTATTTAATTTTAACGGTCGCTCATCCTTCACCATTAGAGCGTCCGGCTGATCCAACAGATACATCTTACATTCCATTACCAGACTGGTATTTCTTATTCTTATACCAATTATTGAAATATTCATTTGCTTCTGGTGACTACAACGTTATCGGTGCAATTGTAATTCCAGGATTAGCTGTCTTGTCATTATTATTAATGCCTTGGTTGGATAAAGGTCCTGAGCGTCGTCCGTCAAAACGGCCAATTCCTGTTGCAATTATGTTATTGGTAGTAGCTTCAATGTTCTATTTGACTTGGGAATCTGCCGCTCACCATGACTGGGAAGCTTCAAAAGCTCAAGGTCAAATTACACCAAAAGATTTAGGATTAATCCCGGATATTGAAATCGATGAAAATTCTGAGGGTTATCAAATCTTCCAATCTCAGCAAACTTGTGTTGGCTGCCACGGCGGTGATTTGACTGGTGTTGGTACAAACCCTATGTTATTAGGTAACGAATTGACTGCTGATGAAGTTCTTGAAATCATCAAAAATGGTCGTGGTGCAATGCCAGGTGGTCAATTCTCTGGTACAGACGAAGAAGCACAAATTTTAGCAGAATTTATTGCAAGTCTTAAAGAGGAATAATCTTTTTTATTGTAGGGGCTAGTTTTTTAAGCTGGCTCCTTTTTTATGCAATTTGATCAAATACATAAAATTCTGAAAAAGTTCACATTCTACACTCATATTTGGTAATATTACTTATGAAAAAAAGGAATCCGATATTCCGGTTTTTTGCAAAAGGAGAAACAGAATGAAAAGTTTATTGCCGCAAATGATGTATTTACTTCAACACCGATCTATATTAACCATGTTGTTTATCATCAATTTTTTAGGCACCATTTACGGATACATTTGGTATATGCCTCAACTTTCAAGAACAGCCCCGCAATTTTTGCTTTTTGTGCCAGACAGTCCGACGGCCAGCTTATTTTTCTGTTTTGCCATCATCGGCTGGTTGTTGGGGACAAACTTCAAATTGTTGGAAGCCCTTGCCCTCATTACATTGGTGAAATACGGTATATGGGCAGTTGTGATGAATATACTAACATTGATGGAGATCGGATCAATTGGATTGGCTGGATGGATGCTGGTTTTTTCCCATTTTATGATGGCGGTTGAAGGAATTTTATATATCCCAAAATACCGTTTTACCCTCGGGCATATCATCATCGCTGCAATCTGGACTTTACATAATGATGTAATCGACTATGTATACGGTCAGATGCCGACATATAGCAGCTTATATCAATATGCAAATCACATCGGTTATTTCACTTTTTGGTTGTCCATCCTCTGTATCTGCATTTCCTATTATTCTTTTAAAAAGCGCGATTATTTGCATAAAATATGATAAATATTTAGAATAAATATTAGGAAAATAAGGAAAGGGGAACTAAGACACCAGGATGTACATTCTATATTTTGTAATCATTTTATTATTGCCGATTTATGCTCAATTGAAAGTGAAACGCACTTATAATCGTTATTCTCAAGTTGCCGCTTCAAAAGGATTGACCGGGGCGCAAGTGGCGCGAATGATTTTGGACAGCCATGGACTATATGATGTCCGCGTTGTTCCAACACAAGGCATTTTATCCGACCATTACAATCCAATGACGAAAACAGTGGCATTATCGGAAGGGAACTATTACAACGATTCTTTGGCAGCCATTGCTGTTGCGGCCCATGAATGTGGACACGCTGTGCAACACCAGGAATCCTACTCATTTTTGGTCATGCGTTCAAAACTTGTTCCTGTTGCCAATTTCTCATCCAACTTATCTTGGATTTTTGTAATGATTGGGATCATTGCGCAAAGTACGAACATGCTTCTATTGGGTATAATCCTGCTTGCTGCCGGCGTCTTGTTCCAAGTGGTGACATTGCCAGTGGAATTTGATGCTTCCAAGCGGGCAATGAATGAAGTTGTTCAGTTGGGAATCATCAACAATCATGAAGAACCCGGTGCAAGAAAAGTGTTAAGCGCGGCGGCATTGACATATGTGGCAGCAGCAGCTGTGGCCATCCTTGAATTGTTGCGATTAATTTTGGTGTTTACAAATATGAGTTCTGATGAAGATTAATTTTATGGCGGATCATTGCAAAAAGAGCGGATTGGTCGATTCCAATCCGCTTTTTTTATATATTTGCTCGCACCGGTTCCATTGGGCTGCTCAATAAAAAGTGAAACTTGTAATAATAATTTCAAATGATCCCGGAATATGTTAATAACCCTTCCTATTAATTAATAAGATATAGCAAATCCGGATAAATGGGGAGGGATCGCATGAAAATCGATTATCCTAAAATGTTGTTATTCGGTTTGCTCACTTTTGTGATTCTTTTGATTCTTGCCATCTACTCATTTAAATTATCCTTGCATTTTATCGTGAATGATGAAGAAGATGTTTATGATGGATTCAGAATTTCAGAAATTGAAGATTCGGATTCAGTGAATGGGGAGAATAATGCAATCGAAATGGAGGAGAATCATTAAAATAGATTGTTTAAAATTCAAAGGCTGTCTGAATGTTCTTCCAGACAGCCCGCCGGCTCAAAGAAAGAATGATCCGATTTTCGTTCATTTCGTTATTTAAAAGGAAAGGAATTTTCCTCTTGATTATTCTTCAATCCGGAAACCTTCGCCGGTGACGTCTTTCACATCGATGATCGATACGAAAGCTTTTGGGTCGATTTTTCGGATGATGGATTTTAATTGAACGATTTCATTTCTGCCTACAATGCAGTATAAAACATCTTTATGTTGTTTTGTATAATAGCCGTAAGCATGAAACACGGTGATGCCCCGACCCATTTTTTCCGAAACGGTTCTTGCGATCTCTTCAGGCTCGTTTGAAATAATGAATGCCCCTTTCGCCGCATATGCGCCTTCCTGCACGACATCAATCACTCTGGCTCCGACGAATACAGCCACCAGCGTATACATCATCGTAATGGAGCTTAAATAAGTGAGCCATGAGGCGATAAGTACAAATGTATCGAACAGGAACATCGTTTTTCCCATGCTCCAGCCAACATATTTGTGGGCAAGACGGGCAATGATATCGACTCCTCCGGTAGTACCGCCACATCGGAAAATGATTCCCAAACCGACGCCGACGAATACCCCCGCAAATAATGAAGCAAGCAATAAATCATTCTTCAAATCCAGCGGAAACTGGTATGCTTGAAATATTTTCAAGAATACCGATACGCTCAAAATCCCTAAAATTGAGTAGAAAAACTCTTTACGTCCAAGCAATTTCCAACCTAAAATAAATATTGGAATATTCAATACAATATTTGTAATGGCTGGATCTAAGTTGAATGTAAAGTATAAAATTAAGGAAATTCCACTAAATCCGCCTTCTCCCAACTTGTTGAGCATATTGAAATGAACAAATCCGAAACTGTATATCGCTGTTCCGATAATAATTCCAATGATTTGCTGTATTTTTATATCTTTCAAAATACGACCTCCTTATTCCAAGGACAATTAGGCTAGATTGCATGTTTTATTATGTTTTATTTTTCTGCTTTTGACAACTCCTTCCCTTTTCATTACGATGGTTAAAAGGGAATTTTGAACCAAAGTTTGATAAATGGTAAAGATTTTGCCCAATTTGTCGAACGGGTTGGTTGCATTTTAATTAGTATGATTTCCAATTGAAATACAATGTACTTTCATATGAGAAAATGGAATAAACATGGATGAAACGAAAGGACGAATCACAATGACAATAAGAGTAGCAATTGCAGGATGCAGAGGAAAAATGGGAAAAGAAGCCGTTAAAACCGTTGTAGGTCAAGAGGGAATGGAGCTGGTGGCGGCGCTTGACTACAAACATGTCGGGGAAAGCCTCGCGGAACTTGAGATGTTTCCAGCTGATTTAGATGTTCCGATTTATTTGGACTTATCCCAATTAATAGAAGAAACAAAACCGGATGTATTAATTGACTTAACAAGTCCTCATGCTGTATATGATCATGTCAAGGTTTCCCTTTTGCACCAGGTTCGCCCGGTTGTCGGAACCACAGGCTTTACGGATGAACAATTGGAAGAATTGACGCAGCTTGCACAAGAGCAAAAAACGGGTTGCATCATCGCACCGAATTTTGCCATTGGTGCGGTGTTAATGATGAAATTTGCAAAAGAGGCTGCAAAATATTTGCCAAATGTGGAAATCATTGAATTGCATCATGACCGCAAACTGGATGCCCCATCCGGTACGGCAAAGAAAACGGCACAAATGATTGCGGAAGTCCGGGAAGAACGGAAGCAGGGACATCCATTGGAAGAAGAAACGATGGCTGGTGCGAGAGGGGCGGATTTTGAAGGGATGCGCATCCACTCCGTCCGTCTTCCGGGATTGGTGGCCCACCAGGAAGTCATTTTTGGCGGAAACGGACAATTGTTGACGATTCGCCATGACTCCTTCAACCGGGAATCATTTATGGATGGCATTGTCTACTGTGTCAAAAAAGTAATGGAACTGGAACAATTGGTTTATGGTATGGAAAATATTCTATAAAAAGAATGGATGAATGCTTATGAAAATGAAAATCGCATTAATTGCCCACGATAGCAAAAAAGATAGTCTTGTTGAGTTTGCCATTGCATATAAAGAAATATTGCAGCAACATGATTTGTATGCAACAGGAACGACAGGCCGCCGCATTATTGAAGAGGCAGGGCTTTCCGTTACTTGTTTTCGTTCCGGCCCTTTAGGCGGCGACCAACAGATGGGAGCAATGATTGCCAACAACGATATGGATATGGTGTTTTTCTTCCGCGATCCATTGACAGCGCAGCCTCATGAGCCTGATTGTACAGCGCTTATCCGTTTGTGCGATGTTTACAATATCCCGCTTGCAACCAATATGGGAACGGCGGAAATTTTGTTGAAAGGCTTGCAGGAAGGATTCGTGGATTGGCGATTGATTCAGGAAAGAAAGTCGAATTAATGGACCATTGCATCCGTCTAGGATAAAATTGGTTGGAACTTATGCTGTTTAGTCTTTTCGTAATGTTGGTATAAATGATTGAACATTCTAAATTGAAAGGGCGTGTGTCGGTGAGAAAATTAAAGATTGGTATTACGTGTTACCCAACGGTGGGCGGTTCAGGAGTGTTGGCGACGGAATTGGGGAAAAAGCTCGCGGAACGCGGACATGAAATCCATTTCATTACATCCAGTGTGCCTTTTCGATTAAAAAAAATTTATCCGAATGTCTTTTTCCATGAAGTCGAGGTGAACAACTACTCCGTATTCCAATACCCGCCATATGATATTGCGTTGGCAAGCAAAATGGCCGATGTGATTTTGGATCAAAATTTGGATGTATTGCACGTTCATTACGCCATTCCACATGCGGTGTGCGCAGTGCTTGCCCGTGATATGTGCGGGGAAAACATTGGAATTGTGACTACTTTGCATGGAACGGACATTTCGGTTTTAGGGCAAGATTCAACACTCGCGCAAGCCATCAAGTATGGCATTGAAAAATCCGACATAGTGACAGCAGTATCCAACGCATTAAAAGAACAAACATATGAAATTATCAAACCGAATAAAGAAATCGAAACAATCTATAATTTTGTCGATGAATCCGTCTTTAAACCATTGGAAGAAGCTCCATTATTGAAAAAACAATACGGAATTGGGGAAGATGAAAAAGTCATTATCCATTGCTCCAATTTCCGAAGAATAAAAAATCTGCCGGACATCGTTGAAACATTCATTCGGATCCGCAGTCAAATTCCGGCCAAATTGCTTCTTGTCGGCGACGGGCCTGAACAGCACCGGGTGATGGTTCAAGCGAAAGAATCACCATACAAAGACGATATCTTATTCTTAGGAAAACAGGAAAATGTGGAAGAACTATTCTCTATCAGTGATTTAAAACTATTAATGTCTGAGAAAGAATCCTTTGGTTTGGTGCTGCTTGAGGCAATGGCATGCGGCGTGCCGGGCATTGGAACAAACGTCGGCGGCATTCCGGAAGTGATTGAACACGGCGTCAATGGTTATATTGTCGAATTGGGCGATGTTCAACAGGCCGCAGAATATGCCATCGAATTATTGTCGGATGAAAATAAACACGCTGATTTCAAGAAAAACGCCATTCATACGGTGCAAACGAAGTTTAGTGCCGAACCGATTATCGATCATTATGAAGAATTATATTATCGATTGGCGGCATTGAAAGTATGAAGCAATCAAACGATTGGGAAGTGGCATTACGCGTAATTGATAAAATTGAAAAGGCCGGTTATGAAGCGGTCATTGTTGGAGGAGCGGTAAGGGATCATTTGCTCGCACGGAAAATCCATGACGTGGATGTTGCGACAAATGCCCTTCCAATGGAAATCAAAAACATTTTTCGAAACACCGTTGATGTGGGTATCCAGCACGGAACGGTCATTGTATTGGATGAAGGCAGTCCCATAGAAGTGACCACATACCGCACCGACGGAACCTATACCGATTTCCGCAGACCGGAAGAAGTGACATTTGTGAGGGACTTGCCAAAAGATCTGGAGCGGCGAGATTTCACCATCAATGCGATGGCATATACAAAAGACGGCGAAATTATCGATCTATTCGGCGGAAAAGAAGATTTAAATAATGGTATCATTCGGGCTGTAGGTGATGCCAATTCAAGATTCCGGGAAGATGCCTTGAGAATGTTGCGGGCTGTACGTTTTGCGGCACAACTCGGTTTCTCCATCGAGGAATCGACAATGAACGCCATCCAAAAAGATAGCGATTTAATTGAATTTATTGCCAAAGAAAGAATTCACATGGAACTATCGAAAATGTGGGTGGCGGAATATGTCTATTTAGGAATCAAGGCGCTTGTTGAAAGCAATTTGGCGCTTTATTTGCCGGGCAATTTTGCGGAACATTTGGAGGCATGGAAACCGTTTCAGGCAAAAGAACCTGAAGTGGGATGGGCATATCTTTGCCTATTAAACCGTAAAGAAATGGAAGATATTATCGAATTTTACAGATACTCAAACAAAGAAAAAAGCTTTGCGAAAAAAGTGATTCACGCCTATGACCGGTTTCTGAACAGATGGGACGAATATGATTATTTTTCAAATGACTTGACCATTCTGGAAACTGCTTATGATTTTGCCGTTTGGCAAGGCAAGGACGTTCCTTTTTCCAAGGATCATATTGCCAAAGTGAAAAAGCTTTTGCCGATTCAAACAATGGACGATTTTGCATTGAACGGCCATCTCCTCATGCAATGGTCCGGGAAAAGGGGAGGACCTTGGGTAAAAGAAGCACTGGACAAAGCGCTGTATGCAGTTTTAACAGGGCAAGTAAAAAATGATGAAGAACAATTAAAGGAATGGTTCCACAATGAATTTATCCATGAAAGATAAAATATTGCAACGCTTTCTTTCAGCAAAAGGCGAGCCAATTTCAGGACAACAGCTTGCGGATGAATTGGGGATATCCCGCACTGCCATATGGAAACATTTGCAAACCCTTCAAGAAGAGGGATATGAGTTTGTGACCATCAAGAAAAAGGGGTATCGGTTGGTTGAAGTGCCAGATCGGGTGGATGCGGCAAAAATTTCTTCTTTTTTAAATACGAAACGTTTTGGCCATGCGATTCATTACTTTGAAGAAATCGACTCGACCCAATCGGTTGCCCAGCAGTTGGCAAGACAAGGTGCGGAAGACGGCACCGTGATCATCGCCGAAGAACAAACGGGCGGCAAGGGAAGAATGCAACGAACTTGGCATTCGGCAAAAGGGAAGGGCATTTGGATGACAATTATTGTCCGTCCAAATATTCCTCCCCACCAAGCCCCCCAGCTCACACTTGTTGCAGCTGTAAGTGTCGTATTGGCAATGAAGTCTCTATATAAAAACTTTATACCGGTAATCAAATGGCCGAATGATATTTTAATCAACGGGAAAAAATGTGCCGGCATATTGACGGAGATGCTTGCGGAAATGGACCGGGTGGAAGGTTTGCTCATCGGAATAGGGATCAACACAAATCATGAACTGGACGATTTCCCTGAAGACATCCAATCCATTGCCACATCGATCGCCATTGAAGAAAAACAAAAAGTGGATCGGGCACAACTGGTAGCGGAGATTTTAAAGAATTTGGAGTATTATACAGATGAATATGTGGCCCATGGATTCAAGTCGATCAAAAAATTGTGGGAAGAACATTCAGGCACAATCGGCAAACGGATCAAAGCCACAACCATCCGGGAGATCATCGAAGGACAAGCGGTCGGCATCACCGATGAAGGGGTGCTGGAAATTCTTTTGGATGACGGCCAAGTGAAAAAGGTCTACTCTGCGGATATTGAAATTCAAAATGAATAAGTGTTTCGAACAACTTCCTTCTTTTCCAAAGGTTCAACGCTTTACAAACCTGTCAATTTTCTGTATCTTTTTATTAAGTTGCTTACATCAACGGACAGTATCTTTTTGAACTGTACCAAAAGCAACTATAAAATTAAGGAATCTGCCTTGATCGATTATGACAGGGACGGAAGAAAACAAGTTCGAAACATGCGAACATACACCATCCTTCTGTCCATTTTTGGAAGAAGGATATTTTTTGTTTTCTTCCTCTGAATTTTCAAAGGAGGAAACTTCGTGAAAACAACAAGCGATTTTTTAACAATGAAGGCGAATGGTGAAAAAATTGTCATGATCACTGCTTACGACTGCCCTTCTGCCAAATACGCGGAAGAAGCGGGAGTCGATATGATCCTTGTCGGTGACTCTTTGGGGATGGTCGTGTTAGGATACGACTCCACGGTGCAAGTGACAGTGGACGATATGATTCACCATGCAAAAGCGGTCCGCCGCGGCGCAAAAGATACGTTTATGGTGGTGGATATGCCTTTCGGTTCTTATCATGGCGATCCGAATGAAGCATTAAAAACCGCCGTTCGCATGATTCAGGAATCCGGCGCGGATGCTTTAAAAGTCGAAGGTGCCGGAGAAGTGCTTTATGTGATAAAAAAATTGGTTCATGCAGGAATTCCGGTTGTAGCACATCTGGGATTGACACCCCAATCGGTTGGTGTGCTTGGAGGATATAAAGTGCAAGGAAAAACGGCTGAACAAGCTCAAGAATTGATTGAAGACGCCCTTCGTTGCCAGGAAGCAGGGGCCATGGCCGTCGTTTTGGAATGCATCCCTCACCAATTGACTGAAATCGTTTCCAAGAAATTGGTGATTCCGACAATCGGCATCGGTGCAGGTCCTGAAGCCGATGGACAAGTACTTGTGTTCCATGATCTGTTAAGATATGGAAAGCACCGTATTCCGAAGTTTGCGAAAGAATTTGCCAATGCGGGAGAACAGATTCAAAAGGGAATTGAAGGGTATGCAAAAGCGGTAAAAGAAGGTTCATTCCCCGCACCTGAACATTGTTTCAATATGAAAGAAGAAGAATTATTCTCGATTTATGGAGGCAAATAATTCATGGAAGTTGTAAAAACAATTGTTGAACTGAAATCTATCGTTAAAAACGTAAAATCAGAGGGAAAAACGATCGGGCTTGTACCAACGATGGGTTATCTTCATGAAGGGCATATGGCGCTTGCCAAAGCGGCAAGAGAAGAAAATGATTTTGTCATTATGAGCATTTTCGTAAACCCTACCCAGTTTGGTCCGAATGAAGACTATGAATCTTATCCGAGAGATTTGGAGAGGGATAAAAAAATTGCGGAGTCCGTCGGGGTGGATGTCGTTTTTGCCCCTTCCGCCGAAGAAATGTATCCGACAGATGGCGGCATCCGGATCCATGCAGGAAGACAGGCGACGATTCTTTGTGGTGCATCAAGACCCGGCCACTTTGACGGGGTGTTGCAAGTGGTGACGAAATTATTCCATCTTGCTGAACCGACAAGAGCCTATTTCGGCCAAAAAGATGCCCAACAAGTGGCCATAGTGACGACGCTTGTCCGGGATTACAATTTCCCATTGGAAGTCCGGACAGTTCCAATTGTCCGTGAAGAGGACGGACTTGCAAAATCATCCCGGAACGTCTATTTATCAGAAACTGAACGCAAAGAAGCGCCGGCTATTTATAAAGGATTAAAACTTGCAAAAGAAGAATATCTATCTTCCAATGATGCTGAAAAAGCGGTTCGGGCTGCGAAAGATTATATTTTGGAAAATACAAGTGGACGGATCGATTACGTCGAATTATTGTCCTATCCGGATTTGGCACCGGTGGACGACTCAACGGAACAATTGTTGCTTGCTGCTGCAGTGTATATTGGAAAAACTCGTTTAATTGACAATATTATCTTTTCAAAAAAAGGGGAAATTTAAAATGTTTAGAGAAATGATGAACGCCAAAATTCATCGTGCACAAGTAACGGAAGCGAATTTAAATTATGTGGGTTCCATTACGATTGATGCGGATCTGTTGGATGCTGTCGGCATGCTTCCAAACGAAAAAGTACAAGTGGTGAATAACAACAACGGTGCGCGATTTGAAACATATATCATCCCCGGTGAACGTGGAAGCGGCGTGATTTGCGTCAACGGTGCCGCTGCACGCCTCGTTCAGGAGGGGGATATTGTCATCATTATTTCTTACGCTTATGTGGAGCAGGAAAAACTTGCCGATCACAAACCGACTGTTGCGATTATGGGGGAAGGCAATAGAATCAAAGAAATCATCCATTATGAACCTGAGGCAACAGTGCTATAAGCGACCGGTCAATGGCAAAGATGAAAACCGGACATAGGGCAATCAGGAGCAAATTGGAAAGTCCATATTCCAATTTGCTTTTTTTATTTCTGTACCGTTGAATATTATTTCTGAAAATGATCCATTGTAATGGGGAAATGATGGTTAATAAAATCCGCAACAGAATTAGATTGATTCACAATTTTATGAATGTTAATTTTTAAATGAGGTGATGAAATGAAAAAATTTGATGTTGCAATTATCGGAGCCGGTGCGGGCGGATATGTGGCGGCCATTTATGCGGCAAGAAGCGGCCTCAACGTTGCTTTGGTGGAGAAAGGAAAAGTGGGTGGAGCCTGCTTTAATTTAGGTTGTATTCCATCAAAAATCATGATCGAGCATTCGAAACTCGTCCAGAAAATGAAGCTTGGACAAGAGTGGGGCATTACGGCGGGTTCAATTGACATCGATTTTCCAAAGCTGATGAAGCGGAAAGATGTCATTATTCAACAATTATTGGAAGATATTCACCGGTATATCGGAAACAACACCATCACTTTTTATGAAGGCAAAGGGGAAGTTTCAAAGGATTTAACGGTGAAAGTAAATGAAGAAACGTTTGAAGCGGAGAACATCATATTGGCGACTGGCAGCAGACCGTTCGTGCCTCCTTTTAAAGGGCTTGAGACGGCCGATTACCACACAACCGATACAATTTTCCATATTAAGGAACTGCCGAAGCAATTAACGATCATTGGCGGCGGAGTCATTTCCATCGAAATGGCTTTCAGTTTGGCGCCATTAGGTACGAAAGTGACAATTTTGAACCATAGCCGGGATATTTTGCAGACGGAAGAGCCGGATGCGCGGCCCATTATCCGTCAAAAATTGTATGATCTGGGAGTGGAACTTGTTCTGGATTTTGATTTTGAAGAAATTCGCGGAAATGAAATTGTGACTTCAAGAGGTGTTTATACATACGAAAACTTATTATTTGCGACCGGCAGAAGACCGAATGTGGAAATTGCGGAAGCGCTCGGGTTGGAAATGGATGGGCGCTACATTAAAGTCAATGAATATTATCAGACAAGCATGCCGCATGTGTATGCAATCGGCGATATTATTGGAGGCTATCAATTGGCCCATGCGGCAAGCGCGGAAGGCATCCATGCCATTGAAGCGATCTTGGGGAACAAACCGGAACCGATTGATCAATCGGCGATTCCACGATGTGTTTATTCCACACCGGAAATCGCCACATTCGGGGTCATGGAGGATGAGGTGAATCCCGAAGAGGCAATTGTGACGAAACTTCCGTTTAAATCAAATCCGAAAGCCTTAATGGAAGGCAATTCGGACGGGTTTATTAAATTTATTTCCAGCAAAAAGGACAGCCGCATTTTAGGGGCATGTGTCGTAGGGGATGGTGCAACGGAAATCCTGAATTCCATGCTTGCAGTAAAAGTGGCCGGTGGAACGGCGGAGGATTTGGGGAAAATTATTTTCCCACATCCTACAAAAAGTGAAGTGATTGGAGATGCTGCCAGAACGGTTTTTTGGAGGGGGATTCATATTTGATCTCCGGATGGGCAGGGCGAAAAGGTTATTTGAAACCTTTTCGCATTTTTTATATCTATGTTAAAATTCGCTTATAGCTTATACTATGGAAATTGTGAGTTGAGAAACAAATGGAAAACCAAAAATTTGTCATTGTGGATTTGGAAACAACCGGCCATTCCCCAAAAGCGGGGGATCGGATCGTCCAAATTTCAATGGTGATCATGAAAAATTGGGAAGTGGAAGAGACTTTCACGACCTTTATAGATTCGAAACGATCCATTCCCTTTTTTATTCAGGATTTAACGAATATTTCCGAAGAAGAAATCAAAGACGCTTTGCCTTTTGAATCCCATGCGGAAGTCATTTATGGCCTGTTGCGGGATGGGATATTTGTTGCCCATAACGCGGACTTTGATTTATCTTTTTTGCAGGCGGAACTGGAACGGTCAGGGTTCCCGAAATGGAAGGGAAAGAAAATCGACACGGTGGAACTGTCAAAAATTGTATTTCCAACGGCGCTAGGCTTTAAATTGGGAGATCTTGCAAGCGATTTGAAGATTCCGCTCAACCATGCCCATCGTGCGGATGATGACGCAATGGCGACGGCACTGCTCTTAAAAAAATGCTGGGAAGAAATTTTGGCATTGCCCATCCATACAATTGAACAATTGCATAAACATTCATTCAAGTTAAAATCGAACATTTCCCATTTATTGTTTCATGCATTGCAAATCAAGCGGAAATCAGTTGAGGATGAGGATGGATTTATTTTTTACAACCAGCTGGCATTAAAAAAGAAAGAGCCTACCGCTGATTACGATGAATTAACTTCGGCATATCCGCATTCCGATCAGGAAAAAACGGCGCTTCTATCCAAGCAATTTCCCCATTTCGAAGAGCGGCAGGGCCAGTTTCAGATGATGGATGCCATTTGGGATACGCTCCAGCAAAAAAATGAAATCATGATCGAGGCTTCCACCGGGGTAGGGAAAACCCTGGGATATTTATTGCCTTCCTTCATTTATGCCAAGCAGCAAGGAAAGAAAGTTTGCATCAGCACGTACACCTCTTTTTTGCTGGAACAAATTTTATATAAAGAAATTCCGAAAATGGAAAAGGTTTTTGGAATGAAAATCCATGCCTCCCTCCTCAAAGGGATGCAAAATTATATCGATATTGAATTATTTGAACAGCTGCTCGAACAAGAGGAGCATTCCTATGATGAAACATTGACGCTTATGCAAATTCTTGTTTGGCTTTCCAAAACCGAAACGGGGGACTTGAGTGAATTGAATCTCTCCGGCGGAGGACAGCTGTTGATTGATAAAATCCGCAAAGTCCGCCGAAATGACAATCCCTATGATTTTTATGAAAGAGCACTGGCGGAAAGCGCAAAATCCGATATTATTGTGACAAACCATGCAATGTTATTGGCCGATTTGGAGCGCCTTGAGCCAATTTTTCAATCGATTGACGGATGGATCATCGATGAGGCGCATCAGTTCATCCATGCGGCGATTCATCGCCAGCAAGTGGTTTTTTCTTATGCTCAATGGAAATATTATTTTGGACAAATTGGACATGCATCGGAAAATGGGTTATTTCATAAATTCCAAGTGGCAGCAATGCAAACAGGAAGATTTTCAAAGCAGCTATTCATTCAATTAGAAAAATATTTTCAAATAACATTGGAACGGTTTGAGCAAGTGATGGAAGACCTTGTCCACTCGATGAAAGATCGGAGACAGCCTTTTTTGGAATATCGGCATACGGCATTCTTGAAAGAGTTATCATTAAAAAAACCTTTATTAAAAGAAGTGTCGAGCGCTTTGCAAAGTTGGATCGATTTGGCGGAACAAGCGTCAAACCATTTTCGTCATCATGGGGAAGAATTATCAAAGGAAAGCAGGCTGCTACTGGAGCGATGGGATTATTGGATTCGTGAATGGAAAATGAAATTGGCGGAATGGGATCAAATCTTTTTTGTGGATAATCATCGGCATGCCGTTTGGATTGAATTTGATAAAAGACATGTTCCGGGAAGCATACGCATTTATAGAAAGCCGATCGAAATCAAAGAAGCGATTGTACGCATGTCTCAGTCATTACGAAAAAATGCCGGCATTGTCTGGACTTCGGGGACACTCACCATTCCCAATAATGAACGTTTTATCGCAAAGGACTTGGGAATCTCAGACGATGTTCCTGTTTTGCAATTGGAAGCCCCCCAAAACTATTACGCCGGCGCAAAAGTTTATATTGCAACGGATATGCCGGATATTCAAGGAGTTCCGCAGTCGGAGTATATTGAATCGGTGGCAGCGGCTGTCACTCAAATTGTCCAATCCGTCGAAGGCCGCTGTTTTGTATTGTTCACCTCCCAGGAAATGTTAAAGCGGACGGTGGAACTGATCCAGGAAGCGGAATTATTAAATGATTATTTACTCTTTGCCCAGGGGGTTACAGGGGGCAGCCGGATGCGGTTATTAAAATCTTTCCAAAAGTTTCAGCGTTCCGTATTGTTCGGCACAAACAGCTTTTGGGAAGGAGTCGATGTTCCCGGTGAGGAGTTGAGCGCCGTCATTATTGTAAGGCTTCCTTTCTCATCACCGGATGAACCGACTTTTAAAGCCAAAGCGGCGTTATTAAAAGCAAAAGGGAAGAACGCTTTTACGGATTTGTCATTGCCCGAAGCGATTTTAAGATTCAAACAAGGTTTTGGAAGGCTCATCCGCTCATCGAAAGATCGGGGGGCATTGATCGTGTTGGATCGACGGATTGAAACGAAATCATACGGGAAGGAATTTATTAAAGCCCTTCCGGACATCAAAATTGAAAAACTCCCGCTTCAACATATGGTGAAAGATTTGCAACATTGGTATAATAACTAACGTGAGGAAGAACAGCAGATAAACAACGATAAAACTTGACAAAAAACAAGGTGTTCAAATGAAAAATTGGATTATTTTTATCATTAGTTTTGTGTTAATATTAACTATTGGAATATCTGTTTTAGTCCTCTGGGAAGCATCGAGTCCATTCACGAAAATTGAAAAGCAGGCGGTGGAATTGGCAATCTCATCAGACTCGATCAAAACGGCTGATGACGCTTATGTCTACAATGGAAATAAGCCGTATGTCACCGTTTTTGGGGTTGATGAAGAAGGGGTTGAAAAAGCCGTTTTTGTACCGATCACGTTGGATGAAAAATCGATACAAATCGTTCGGTTGGACGAAGGCATTTCAGAGGAAGAGGCGATATCGCACATAGATAAAAAAGATGTCAAAGAAGTGCTTCATACAAAATTAGGCTATGAGGAACCGGGGGCCGTTTGGGAAATTGCCTATATCAACAAATCGGACAAACTCAATTATGTCTATATTTTGTTTGAAGATGGACAATGGTGGAAACGCATTTTGAATTTATAGAGGAGTCGATTAGGAATGAAAGAATTTTTGGCCAATCGTGTAAAAACTTTAACACCTTCGTCAACTTTAGCAATTACGGCAAAAGCGAAAGAAATGAAAGCGCAAGGCATCGACGTGATTGGACTTGGAGCGGGTGAACCGGATTTCAATACGCCGCAAAACATCATCGATGCAGCTATCGATTCAATGCAAAAAGGATACACAAAATATACTCCTTCCGGTGGTCTTCCGGCTTTAAAACAAGCGATCATCGAAAAGTTTAAACGTGATAACCAATTGGAATATCAACCGAATGAAATTATTGTAGGTGTTGGAGCAAAGCATGTTCTTTACACTTTATTCCAAGTGATTATTAATGATGGCGATGAAGTCATTATTCCAATTCCTTATTGGGTTTCTTATACTGAACAAGTCAAACTTGCCGGCGGTGTTCCAGTTTTTATCGAAACAACGAGTGAAAGAAATTATAAAATAACACCGGAACAACTGAAAAACGCCATTACGGATAAAACAAAAGCGGTGATCATCAACTCCCCAAGCAATCCAACGGGAATGATTTACACACGCGAAGAATTGGAAGAAATCGCGAAAGTGGCGCTCGAGCACAATATTTTGATCATTTCGGATGAAATTTACGAGAAACTTGTTTACAATGGTGCGGAACATTATTCCATCGCGCAACTTTCCGAAGAAGTAAAAGCGAAAACCATTGTCATTAACGGTGTTTCAAAATCCCATTCAATGACAGGCTGGAGAATCGGATATGCGGCCGGAGATGCAGATATTATTAAAGCGATGACCGACTTGGCATCCCACTCAACTTCCAATCCGACGACAGCTTCCCAATATGCGGCGATTGAAGCCTACAATGGTCCGCAAGATTCGGTGGAAGAAATGAGAAAAGCTTTCGAATCCCGTTTGGAAATCATTTATCCAAAATTAAGCGCCATCCCTGGATTTAAAGTGGTAAAACCTCAAGGTGCTTTCTATTTATTGCCGGATGTGAGCGAGGCAGCGGCGAAAACGGGATTTGCATCGGTGGATGATTTTGCAAGCGCGCTTTTAACTGAAGCGAATGTTGCGGTGATCCCTGGTTCCGGTTTCGGTGCCCCTTCCAATATCCGCATCAGTTATGCCACTTCTTTGGATTTATTGGAAGAAGCAGTGAGCCGCATCGAAAAATTCGTAAAAGATCGTTGGCAACAATAATATTTGTTTTCACTTATAGCGTCCGTTTTTTACGGGCGCTTACTTTCTAATGAAAGGGGTCAGGGACATGAAACAACAGAATGATCGGCTCCGTAAGTGGATTGAGCAAAAACATGTGGGCATCCCTGAACTTTTTTTTCGTTATTACAAAAAATTGGGAATCTCAGATGAAGATGCCATGTTATTATTGCATTTGATCGCTTTTCATTCCGAAAACATCCATTTTCCAACGCCAAACGATTTGGCCGAAAGAATGCACTTTTCGGTAGAAGAAATTTCCGAGAAGCTGGGGCGGCTTGTGAAAAAGGGCATGATCGAAATCACCAGCGGGGTTGACGCGAACGGGAAATTATATGAAAAAATCACATTATTCCCTTTATGGGAGCGGATTTTGGATCTCATCGATCTACAAACGATGAATCTAGAGGAAGAAAATCAGAAAAAAGAAGAAGGGGAAATCTTCACGCTTTTTGAACAGGAATTTGGCCGTTTGCTTTCACCGATGGAAATAGAAACGATTTCTTCCTGGTTGGATCAGGACAACCACTCCCCGGCCATCATTCGAGAAGCATTAAAAGAAGCCGTGCTTGCGGGAAAGCTGTCTTTGCGTTATATCGACCGCATTTTGTTTGAATGGAAAAAGAAAAACATCCGGACCATTCAGCAAGTCGAAAAGCAAAGGGAACAATTCGCAAAACAGAGTTCCCCTTCCATTCCACCTAAACCATTCACAACGGATCATCATAAAAAAGTGCCATTTTACAATTGGTTAGATGAAAGAGAATAGGGGAGATAGAATGCTGACAATAAAACAGTGGGAACATTGTTTGGAAGAAATGGACAACATGTTCCCGGATGCCCATTGCGAGCTGGTACATAGCAATCCATTCGAATTATTGATCGCAACGCTGCTATCTGCTCAATGTACGGATCAATTGGTCAATAAAGTGACAAAAGATTTATTCCAAAAATATAAAACACCGGAAGATTATTTATCGGTACCTTTGGAGGAATTGCAGCAGGATATCCGTTCCATCGGGCTTTACCGGAATAAAGCAAAGAACATTCAAAAACTGTGTGAGAAGTTGATAACAGAATTTAACGGGGAAGTTCCAAAAACGAGGGAAGAATTGACTTCTTTGCCAGGGGTCGGAAGGAAAACGGCCAATGTTGTCATGTCTGTGGCTTTTGGAATTCCTGCCATCGCGGTCGATACCCATGTGGAAAGAGTCACAAAGCGTCTCGGCTTGTGCAGATGGAAGGACAGCGTATTGGAAGTGGAAGAAACGTTGATGAAAAAGACGCCGAAGGAAAGATGGTCCAAAACCCATCATCAATTAATTTTCTTCGGAAGATATCATTGCAAAGCTCAAAATCCCCAATGCCACCAATGCCCATTGCTTGATCTGTGCAGGGAAGGGCAAAAACGGCTGAAAAAAGGGCTGATCAAACAATGATTCGCGTAAGAAAAGAAGCCATTCAAAAGGACCGAATCGAACCTTATTTTGAACAATGGGAAAACCTATCGAAAGAAATTTATGCTGCCCATGATGAGCGCGATAGCAAAAAAGCGAAAAATTTAATGGAGCAGGGTATTGCCCTTTTTGAAGAGCTGATGGTAAACACTTCGGATACGGATGTCGAAGAACTGTTGGTGCATGAAGAATACGAAGGAATGCCTTTAAACGGAATGGAGCGGTTCCAATTCATCAAATCTAGACCGGGGCAATATGCCTGTTATGTGCAACTGGATGAATTATTCAAGGAAGTGAAAAAGCGGTTTGCGCGGTTAAGGGTGCAGAAATAGGAGTACAGCCAATGGTGGTTGTACTTTTTTTCATTATTTTTAATGGTTTATTTTGGTAAAATGATGGTAAAGTTGTAAAATTATGAGGAGATGTTTCCATGGGCCATATCGCTTTTTTATCTGCACTTATTCCGTACCTGATATTGTTTGCTGTCGCCTATCTTTTTTTCAATCTGATTTTCAAGATCAAGAAAAACATTGATTTATTGTTGGAGCAAAATAAGCAGATTGTTTCTTTATTAGAAAAAATGGATAAAAGCGGGAATGAACAGAAGATTCAATAAAAGCGTTCCCAAAATCATATCAATATGACATTTGCACCGTTATTTGCTTTGTCAGAAAGTAGATTGCAATATCATTTCAATCAGTCGGTTGCTACAGCCATAGATGGAATGGGCAAAAGAAAAAGGCAAGCGGAACAAAGATGATTCCACTTGCCTCTGTTTTTGGTTTCAAAAAAGTCCGTTTATTTTATTGGGTTTGGGTAGGTGGTGCCGGCTCGGCTGGAGGATTCACTCCCTGATTATTTCCATCATTTTGATTATTGTTGTTGCCGTTTCCGTTGCCTGGATTCGGATGGTTTCCATTATTGTTTCCGCCATTGTTTCCACCATTGTTTCCGTTATTGTTTCCACCATTGTTTCCGTTATTGCCACCATTATTGTTTCCGCCAGGTTTTCCTTGATTTCCGTTGCCGTTGTTGTTATTTGGTGGGGATGGTTCATCCGCTCCATCCGGTGATTCCACATCCGGCTCTTCAACACCGCCGTCAATCTTAATCGTTACGGAAGCAGGTGAACTCCGCACATCATCAATGATTGCCACAACGGTGAATGTATATGTTTTTCCGGCTTCAATGCCAGATACGGTTGCACGCTTTTCCGCAGTGGTCGTCACGATCGTAGATTTGCCATCTTCAGATGTCATCGACACTTCAAATTGAACATTAGCGTCTTCGTAATCTTCCGGAACTGTGTAATCCCATGTCAAATCGACCAATCCAGGTGTGTGATTGACTGCTTGTAAGTTAAATGGTGCCCCGATGTCTTCCTCTTTATATTCGTCGGAAACTTCTGTCGGTTCAGTACCACGGACAAACAGCTCTGTTCTTCTTTTATCGCTTGGTGTATGTTCGCTTGCCAATTTCAACGGTTCTGTACCGACTTCAATGGTCGCTTCCACAACGGAACTTGGTTTTGTAAACCGTTTCGTTTCTTTTCCTTCCGAAATTTGGCTCATGATTTTGCTGAACAATACTTGAGGAAGACGGCGTTCATCCCAAGTGGTAATCGGATCTTTCCGTTTTTCATAGCCGCTCCAGATGGCAATGGAATAATTCGTTGAATAACCGACAAACCACGAATCCGGCACTGCTGTGCTTGGCAAGTTGTATGTTCTGAATTCATCGGAATCATAGTTTGTTGTACCCGTTTTTCCGGCAATGTCCAATCCGGAGACCCGTGCAGCTGTACCGGTAGCATTCGGTTTTGAGCTGACCACATCGCGGAGCATATCCGTGATCATATAAGCTGTATAGTTGTTCATCGCCACAACCGGTTCTGCTTTATTTGTAATTTTAGAACCGTCACGGAAAACAATTTCTTTGATTGTATGCGGTTTGTTATAGACGCCGTTATTGCCAAAAGCTGCATAGGCGCTTGCCAATTGAATAGGCGAAAGATGGATGTCACCACCGCCGATGGCATCAGATTCATACACGTTTTCAGCATCAATTCCTAATTTAGAAATGAAATCTTTTGCTTTGTTTGTTCCAACTTCCTGCAACGTTTTGACTGCTGGAATGTTACGGGAAGCATATAACGCTTCTCTTACGGTAATCGTACCGAAATATTTTCCGTCCCAGTTTCCAAACGCTTTTCCATTGGAATACTTGTACGGTTCATCCACAATCGTTTTTCCGGTGGACCATTTCAAATATTCGATGGCAGGGCCGTATGCCACAAGAGGCTTCATTGTGGAACCAGGCTGTCTTTTGGCATCGTCCGCATAGTTATAGCCGCGGCCCGCCCCGTAATTGCGTCCGCCGCCGACCGCTCTTAATGCACCGGTTTTTGTGTCAACGACCGCAATCCCTGATTGGATGGTTTCTGTCGGGAAATTGCTGTCAGAGTTCATGATGTTTTCAACGACAGATTGCGCTTTCGGATCGAGCGTTGTATACACTTTGATCCCTTCTGATAATAGGCTCGGATCCTTCTCTTCAATCTCATTTAACACAATGTCCAAAAAGGCGTCATATTTTGTGCCGGCAACGCCTTTTCTTTGTTCTTCAGGAAGTAGGCGTGATGTTACATCGACTTTTTTCGCTTCTTCCGCTTCCGCTTCCGTGATTTTGCCGTGCTGAACCATCAAATTTAATACAATATCGCGGCGTTTTTGGGCCCGATCAGGATTTTTGAACGGATTATAGTTGTTCGGACTTTGCGGCATACCTGCAAGCAGGGCAATTTCGTCCAATTCCAATTCATCCAGATCTTTGCCGAAGAAATATTCGGCACCTGTTGCAAACCCATAAATGTTTCCGGAAATTAATACTTTGTTGAAATACATTTCAAAGATTTCTTCTTTGCTGTACATGCGTTCAAGCTGAATGGCAAGCCATGCTTCCTGCGCTTTCCGTTTCAATGTTTTTTCATTGCTTAAGAAAGAGTTTTTCACGACCTGTTGGGTGATTGTACTGGCACCCTGTGATCCGAATCCCCCGGTCAAGTTTGCCATTACGGCTTTACCGAGGCGGAACACGTCGATTCCAAAATGATCGAAAAATCTTGCGTCTTCTGTTGCCAGAATCGCGTCGACCATTTCTTGCGGGATTTCATCATATTCAACATATTTTCGGTTTTCAACCCCGATGGTTGCAAAAAGCTCCCCGTTCATATCGTAAAATTCCGCTGAAATTGGATCTTTTAAAAGATCCTCGTTCAGTTCCGGCGCTGAACTTGCGTAATAAATGAACAGCCCGGCTCCAAAAACGGCTCCTGCCAGAAACAGTGTCAGGATGGTTATGATCCCCCATTTAAGCCATTTCTTCATCGGTTTTTTCTTTCTTTTTTGTTGAGATTCTCGCATTTTTCTTAATTCAGACCGAGAACGTCGATTTTCGCTCAATGCTATCGCCTCGCTTCATTAAACTAACATTCTTTGTTGCATATAAATTTCTTTATTATGCTTATATAATCAATTCTAGGATTGTAGCCTGGAATGATTTCATAGCTCTTTGATTCAAAGGTTTCCAATGGTATCGACTTTCTTCCGCCTTTTTTCATATGGCACCATGATTCATATAATACTGAAAATGGAAGAAAGAAATATCGATCCAGTTTCGAAAATCTTACAATGGTAAATGCGATCCCTTGTTGATCAACGACGTTTTTCATATGGGTGATTTGATGTTCATGTACATTTTTCAACGGGAAAGAAGTTTTGCTTTCCGTTTCTTTTGCTTCGAAATCGATATAATAGCCGTTCCAAACACCATTATAATCCGTTGTTGATGGAGTGCGGAAATAAGCTTCCCGGATGACCGCGGCACTCCTTTTCGGGTACTCTACTTTGACGATTTGGATGGGAACAGGTTTCTTATGGACGATTGCGATTTGCCTGCTTAAATAGTATTCATTCGTTTCATTGATTTCTTCTTCAAGGGTTTTCCCCCTATTTCCAAAAGAAAAATCTTTCACTTTGCCAGTGCCGACCTGCTCCGGTGTTTGATTTTTCGGCTTATAAGGTTTGCCGTTCGGATACTTCAGCATCATCAATCACCCTCTAAAAAAATAATATCCAAATCTAGTAATTAGTTTAACATAAAAAATTATCGAAAAAATTGTTCTTTTATCTAACGTTGTCTAGTTTTGACAGGCTGAAAGGTTTTTTCCTCCATGCATGGAATAAACACATAAAAAGGAGGAATGTTATGAATAAATTTCAATTGCTTATTTCCCAACTGGATTGTTTGGACGAAATGATGACGGCCAAATTGGAGAACGAGCGGGCATTGATTAATGACTATTTTTTCGCCCAAATTGTTTCCACTCATCAGAAAGTAAGCTTAGCAGAAAAGAATGTTCATGTAAAGAATACTTGTTCCCCTATGGCTAGTGATTTAGAATAGATTTTGATAGACTAAAGAGTAAGAGGTAGCTATTCTATGGAACTGTTGGAAATGACTAAAAAGTTGATTGAAGAGTGTGATGCGTCAAGGAACCGTTTTTTGAAAATGAGGGAACTTGACGCCACACCAAATTTTTTTGATGAAGTGAAACCATATGCTGATGAAATACATGAATTGGTGATGGCCTGGAAAGCATCAGCCATTCAATGGATTAATGAGCATCAACCGAAATACATGCATGTCCAGCAGATTGAAAATGCGGCGGATTCAATGGATAAGTTTGTCGTTGAATCCTTTTATAAAGAAACGAGCAAGAAAAGATTTTTCCAAACCGTGCATTCAGTGCGTTTCATCCTTACAACTTTGTCAAGGTATTTGGAGGAGAACAATGGTGAAGAAATCAATCGATGAACTCATTTACGAATGGCAGCAGGATGAAGAATTAAAAGAAAATATAGCACATGTCGTGACGATTGATGGAAAAGAAGGGGAGTATGCGGACTTTCCGGAGAATTTGCATCCATCCCTCAAAAAGGCGTTGGGCGGCCGGGGGATTGAAAAATTGTATACCCATCAACGGAGAGCGTTTGATTTGGCCCTCGCCGGAAAGTCGTTTACCGCAATCACACCTACCGCTTCCGGAAAATCTCTATGCTATCATTTACCCGTGCTGCAAAAAATTTTGGAAAATCCTTCTGCCAGAGCGATTTATTTATTTCCCACAAAAGCGTTGGCACAAGATCAAAAGACGGATTTAAATCAGTTGATCGATGCGATGGATGAAGAAATTTACTGTTATACATATGATGGCGATACGGCGCCGAGCATCCGGCAAAAGGTGAGAAAAGCGGGCCATATTGTCATGACGAATCCGGATATGCTCCATTCCGGCATTTTGCCCCATCATACGAAATGGGTTTCACTATTTGAAAATTTGCAGTTTATCGTCATTGATGAACTGCATACATATAAAGGGGTTTTTGGAAGCCATGTGGCCCATGTGTTGCGGCGGCTCATGCGGATTTGTCAATTTTACGGGAGCCATCCTATTTTTATATGCACTTCCGCAACCATCAAAAATCCGAAAGAACTGGCGGAAAAATTAACGAATACGGAGCATGAGCTGATTTCAGAATCCGGGGCGCCGGTCGGAAAGAAAACATTGATTTTTTATAATCCTCCAATTATCCATAAGACTTTCGGCGTCCGAAGAAGTTCGGTCTTGGAAGCGAGCGGTTTGGCGGCGCGGCTCTATAAGTCGGGGATACAAACGATTGTGTTTGCCAAATCCCGCGTGACAGTGGAAAGGCTTGTTACATATTTAAAAGAGTTGACGAAAAATAAAATCAACGACGAATCCATCCAAGGATACCGGGGCGGTTATTTGCCATCGGAAAGGCGTCAAATCGAAAAAGGATTAAGGGATGGGACGATTCAAATTGTCGTCAGTACAAATGCCCTTGAACTGGGCGTCGATATAGGACAACTCCAGGCGTGCATCATGACAGGGTATCCGGGAAACATTGCGAGTGCATGGCAACAGGCGGGAAGGGCCGGAAGAAGACAGGAATCCGCATTAATCATTTATGTGGCGAATTCCACAGCCCTTGATCAATATATCATCAATCATCCCGAATACTTATTGGGCAATTCTCCGGAAGAAGCATTGATCAATCCGGACAACATTCTCATTTTAATGAGCCATTTGAAATGCGCATCTTTTGAATTGCCGTTTTCAACAAACGATTCCTATGGTGAATTTGAAGTGCAGGAGCTGCTTGACTATTTGAAGGAAGAAGGGGTGCTCGTCAAAACAAATGCCCATTATTATTGGATGAGCGACCGATTCCCTGCCCATGATGTGAATTTGCGGTCCGCCGCCCAGGAAAATGTCGTCATCATTGATCAAACGGTTCCGGCGGGTACAAAGGTGATTGGGGAAATGGATACGTATTCCGCCATGACCCTTTTGCATGAAGAAGCGATTTATCTTCATCAAGGCGTTCAATATCAAGTGGAAAAACTGGATTGGGAAGAGAAGAAAGCGTACGTCCGCGAGGTGGATGTCAATTACTATACAGATGCGAATTTGGCGGTGGAATTGAAAGTGTTGAGCGAAGATAAAACCGCAGCCTATAAAGAGGTGACGGTCAGCTACGGAGATGTGAGTTTGGTAGCGATTCCTACAATTTTCAAAAAAATCCATATGACCACTTTGGATAATATCGGGTCCGGTAAAATTCATATTCCACCGATGGAAATGCATACAAATGCAACGTGGATTTCATTTGATTTGCCTGAAAATTGGTCGGAGGAAATGCTGACCGATGCTTTAACGGGGGCAAGTTACGCCATCGGATCTTTCATACCTCTATATATTCAATGCGATCGGAAAGATGTGACTGTCGTACCACAAGTAAAGTCCGTCCACAATGAAAAACCGACTTTGTTTATTTATGACAGCTATCCGGGAGGTATCGGGTTGAGTGAAAAGGTTTATGATCTGCTTGTCCCGATTTTGGAAATGACCATCCAACATGTGAAATCCTGTCCTTGTGAACACGGTTGTCCATCCTGCATCGGGGCGCAGGACAGTTTGACAAATGGAAAAGAACGGGTAGTGAAAGTATTGAACATGATTTATAATGAAATGATGTGATGGGATGAGCTACGAAAATAAAATATTACAATTGAAAAAAATGGTGGGGAAAAAGAAAGCGGCAGAATCCGAAAAACCTTCCTACCAAAAACCTGAAAAACCGGCTTACATCGATGAATGGAAAAAAGCCGGTCTTTCGATTGTAGAAAATGATTTCGGAGTCGTATTAAAAAGGCAAGTCCAATATCCTTTCGACTATAAACACGGACGGTATGAATTAAAGGAGTTTTTCCAAGCGGTCGAAAAATGGGAACAGTCGAAAATAGAGCATCCCTATTCCATTTATCCCGGAGAAAAGGTGCTGTTTTTTGATACGGAAACAACCGGGTTAAAGGGCGCAGGCACGCACATTTTTCTTTTGGGCCTCCTTGAGGTCGATGAAGAGGCATTCGTGCTGAATCAATATGTGCTGGCGGATCCGGCGAATGAAGCCGCCTTCTTGTTTGAATCCAAGTTATGGCAACGGGGAAAAACGATCGTTACATATAATGGGAAAAGTTTCGATTGGCCCCAATTGGAGATGCGGTGGATCTTTCATAAAAACTATTTGCCAACATTACAAAGTCCCAGACAAATCGATTTATTCCATAGTTCAAAAAGAATCTGGAAAAATCATTTGGAAAAAGTAAAATTAATAAAAGTGGAAGAAGAAAAATTGGGCTTCAAAAGGGAAAATGATATTCCCGGGTTTCTTGCACCGATTATTTATGCGGATGCGGTCAGAAGCGGAAATGCTGGAGGGCTCATAAAAGTGCTTCAACATAATGAATGGGACATCCTGTCACTTCTTGTGCTGTACATTCATTCAACAAATCTTCTTCTGGATGACGTGTTGCGGGATGGAGCCACAACGTATACAAATATCGGCAAATGGTACAATGATTTAAAAGAACCTGAACAAAGCAGGCAACTATTTTTGAAAGTGACGGAACAATTTGCGGAACATGAAACCGGCCTTGCCTATTATTATTTGGCATTGCAACAAAAACGTCACAAACAATTCAAAGAATCGATTGAATCTTTTCAAAAGGCGATTCATACAATTGATGGAAGAAAAAAATTGGATTCCTATGAGCAACTGGCAAAGCTATATGAACATCAAATGAAAAATTACCCGGAGGCGCTCCAGTATACACTCAAAGGAATAAAAATGATTCAGGAAGCGGATTTTTTCAGCGATCATCAAAAGAAAAAACAATTAGAAAATTGGGACAAAAGATTGCAAAGGTTGGAAATCAAAAACGGGAAATATTTATAACGTTTGGTAATGAAAAGTATTTCCCGGGGAAGCGCAAAGTTTGACAAAAAAACGATCTACCGCATGTCGAAATATGCAAAAAATATGATTTTGCGGTGTTTTCCTGTCCTTTTATAGGGTTACATGTGGTATAATATATAGTACGTATGTATCGATGGAAGGGCGATGTGGATGGAAATCAAATTAAATTCCAAAATGATTTTGGAAAAAGAATTCAAGAGACAAATGAAAGGCTACAACATTGATGAGGTGGACCAATTTTTAGATATAATAATGGAAGATTATGACAATTTTAATAAAATCATAAAAGAATTGCAAGCGGAAAACGAAAGATTGAAAAAAGAGCTGGAAGCGGCCAAAAAGCAACAAACGCCTCAATATGCCGGAAGTACGAACTTTGATATTCTAAAAAGACTATCAAATTTGGAAAAGCATGTTTTTGGCAATAAATTGTACGATTGATAAAATCCACAAGTTGATTTAAATCGTTTGTTTAGTATAATATTAAATGGTCATAGTGATTTCGAGTAATCGCTGCAAACGTTCTATGTTTGTAGAGGAAAGTCCATGCTCACACGGCTCTGAGATGACCGTAGTGTTCGTGCTTACCGAAAAAATAAGGTAAGGCAAAGCTCTTGCAGCTTTGACGGCGGAAGGAAGACCTAAGTCGCAACTGGCGATATGGTCGACACTTCCTGAAAAGTGCCACAGTGACGTAGCTTCACTGGAAACGGTGAAGGTGGAACGCGGTAAACCCCACGAGTGAGAAACCCAAATTATGGTAGGGGCGCCCCCCCGAAGGAAATGAACGGAGGGGGGGACGGGGAGGATTTCTTCCCGTAGATAGATGATTACTACCTGACAGTACGAGGCGAAAGCCGTTCGAGTACGCAGGGACAGAACATGGCTTATAGAAATCACTATGATGAGAAACATTAATCGAAATGATTATGCTTTATCATCAGGAGCTCTCCATCATGAAGGAGAGCTTTTTCTTTTGTAGATGCAAGTAGGGAATAATGTCAATAAGAAGAATGAATCTTCCGAATGAAGGCTATAGATAGTGGAAGGATCTAATTTTGTAATCCGAAACAAAATGATGATATAATTAATTTCTTGAAAATATGGAAAGATATCGAGGATGGATGCAAATGACGAAATTTCAACTGGTTGCTACTTCTGCAATGGGACTGGAATCCATTGTTGCAGACGAAGTAAAAGCATTGGGGTACGAAACGCGTACGGAAAACGGAAAAATTTATTTTGAAGGTGATGAAAGGGCGATTGCCAGAGCCAATCTTTGGCTGAGGGTGGCCGATCGGGTAAAAATTGTTGCAGCCCAATTCCCGGCAACGACTTTTGAGGAATTGTTTGAAAATACAAAATCTGTTGAATGGGAACGTTATTTGCCTGTTGATGCGAATTTCCCGGTCTCAGGAAAATCGGTGAAATCGAAATTATTCAGTGTTCCGGACTGCCAAGCAATCGTAAAAAAAGCGATTGTGGAACGGTTAAAAACAGCCTATAAGAAAACCGGATTATTGGACGAATCGGGGGCGACTTTCAAAATTGAAGTATCAATCTTGAAAGATATGGCAACACTTACAATTGATACAAGTGGTGCCGGACTCCACAAAAGAGGCTATCGGGTAGGCCAGGGGGATGCCCCTTTAAAAGAAACGTTGGCTGCCGCTTTGGTAAAAATCTCAAAATGGTCCCCTCATCGTCCTTTTGCCGATCTTTTCTGCGGCTCCGGCACGATTCCGATCGAGGCGGCGTTGATTGGCCAAAATATTGCACCAGGGTATAATCGGGATTTCATTTCGGAAGAATGGCCCTGGATGGATATGAAAATCTGGGATGACGCCCGGATAGAAGCGGAGGATTTGGCAAACTATGATCAACCTCTTGAAATATTGGGGACGGACATTGATCATAGAATGGTAAAAATCGCAAAAGAGAATGCGCTGGAAGCCGGTTTGAGCGATTTAATCACTTTCAAACAAATGCAGGCGACCGATTTCACGACGACCCTTACAGACGGTGTCATTGTCTCCAATCCTCCTTATGGGGAGAGAATCGGGGAAAGGGAAGAGATTGAAAGAGTAATCCGCGAACTTGGGAAAATAATGAGAAATTATCCGACGTGGTCGGTCTATATGCTGTCATCCATGGACAATTTTGAGGAACTGTACGGCAAGAAAGCGACGAAAAAACGGAAATTGTTTAACGGATTCATCCGCACCGATTTTTATCAATTTTGGGGCCAAAAATCAAACAAACAATCATTGATTTAAGGAAGATCGAATGTTGTTATTTTATGTCGAATTTCTTATAATAAAATTATTGTAATCAAGGTAATTTCTGAACTTTTTAGGCAGTGTCTTGAATTTTTTCGAGACACTTTTTCTTCATGTCTAACAAGTAGACATTGATAAAGGAGAATAGAATATGAAATCATCGATACCTTTTGAATTATCGAAAGAAAAAAGCTTTTTTGATTCGTTGGGGGATTGGATCGGCGACATTTTTTATGACATTTTGCCCGAAAAAGGATTTGAATGTCGCGATGAACAAATTTACATGAGCTATCAAATCGAAAAAGCTTTAAAAGAAAAAAACGTTTTGTTTGCGGAAGCGGGTGTTGGAACGGGAAAAACCCTCGCTTATTTATTGCCCGCAATCGCGTATGCGCGCTATAAAGGGAAACCGGCATTGATTGCTTGTGCAGATGAAACATTGATTGACCAGCTGGTTAAAGAAGAAGGGGACATCGCCAAAATCGAAAAACATTTGGGGATCAAAGTGGACGTACGCCTTGCAAAATCACGGGACCAATATTTATGTTTAAAGCGCTTTGAAGAAGCGGAATTATATGAAGATGAAGAATGGATTGATGAGATCGCCTTCACCATTCCGGAAGAGGTGTTTTCAGAAAGTTCGGCGGTAAAAATTCCTTTGTATGGCGCAAGAAGCGATTTTCCCCAAATAAGCGACGAAAATTGGAATAAAGTGAATTACAATTCCATCATGCAATGCAGCATTTGCGAAAAACGCAACCGATGCGGACAAACTTTGCATCGGGCCTATTATCGGAAAGCGGTGGATTTGATCGTCTGCTCCCAGGATTTTTTAATGGAACATTTGGCAACGAAAGAATCCCGCAAACGGGAAGGGCAATTGACTCTCTTGCCGGAAGTGTCAATGATTGTCCTGGATGAAGGGCATCTGTTGGAATATGCTGCCCAAAAGGCGATGACTTATAAAGTGCAGAATTATACGATCGTAAAATTGCTGGATCACTTGATGGCGGACGGAATCCGTGAAAGCACTTTATATACAATGGAAAAACTGCAAGATGACCATGAATTGTTTTTTGACCAGCTCCGGGATGATGTAATCCCGTCAGAAGAGGACAGAAAAAGTATCCGGAAATCAGAAAAGTTGATTGCATTGGGAAAACAATTGATCGCTGACGTGGAACAATTGCTGGAAGAGTTTGTATTCGAATCGGAAATGTATGTGATTCCGGAATATGAATTGAATATTGTTGAAGAATTTTTGGAAGATTATCAGGAAGCATTAAAGATATTTATCTCAAAAAGCGATGCCATTGACTGGCTGGAGGATACGGATGGAGAAGAAACATTGGTCATCATGCCAAGATTGATTACAGAAGTATTGGAAGAGAAATTATTCTCTAATAACATACCAATCATTTTTTCATCGGCAACGTTATCGGTAAATAATGATTTTTCCTATATTGCATCCAGCTTAGGTGTAAAAAAATATCAATATTTCAGCGTGCCTTCTCCTTTTGATTATGATGAAGTGATGAAAATCTATTTGCATGAGCTGGACGAAGATCAAAAGATGAAAAAAGTGGAAGAGCTGCTCAAGCAAAACAAGAAAACGTTGGTGCTCTTCAAATCAAGACAATCGATGCTGAAATTCAAAGAGAATTTGCCATTGATGTCCCGGTTGACGGTCGGTTTTGAAGGGGATCGTGAACTCACATCCATCATCAAAGATTTCCAAAACGGTACAATCAAAACCCTTTGCTCTTATCATTTATGGGAAGGGGTAGACTTGCCTGAAGAATCTTTGACGCAGATCATCATTTATGAATTGCCTTTCCCGCCGAAAGATCCGCTTTTTGAAGCAAAAAGAAAATTTGCTGGAAATCCATTTGAAGAAGTGGATATGCCATTTATGTTATTGCGGTTGCAGCAGGGGATCGGCCGGCTTATTCGGACGGCCAATGATTATGGAGATATCCATATTTTATTAAATGAAGAAGACCGTAAAATGCGGTCCCGCTTCCTTGAAGTATTGCCGGTGGAACCACAATAAGAATATGAAACTGCCACAGATATATGCAAAAAGTCTATATGGATTTTTTGCATATTTTTTTATTTTTTGGAATATAATTTTATAAAATTTGTTGAATTTGGTCGGGGCGACGGCGTATTATGTCAATGATTGTCTGTTTTTTTGAAATTCTATGAAAAAGGAGAATCGTATGAGACTAAAAGGGAAGGTTGCGATTATTACCGGAGGAGCAAACGGGATTGGCAAGGCTGCTACAAAAAGATTTTTGGAAGAAGGGGCAAAAGTGGTTGTCGCGGATATACAAAAGGAAGCGGGGGAGCAATTGGCGAAACAATTCCGGGATCAGGGACATGAAGTAATGTTCTATCCAGTGAACGTTGCATCCAAAGATGAAGTGGAAACAATGGTCGAGAAAGTGAAAGAAATCTTCGGAAAAATCGATATTTTAATTAACAATGCGGGGATTACAAGGGATGCTATGCTTGTCAAAATGACGGAAGAGCAATTCAATGACGTGATCGATGTGAATTTAAAAGGCGTATTTCATTGTACGCAAGCGGTTGCAAAAGTCATGATTGAACAAGGAAATGGGAAAATTATCAATACATCCTCTGTCAGCGGCATCTATGGAAACATCGGGCAAACAAATTATGCTGCTGCAAAGGCGGCCATTGTCGGGATGACGAAGACATGGGCGAAGGAGCTGGGCAAAAAGGGAATCAATGTGAATGCGGTGGCTCCGGGATTTACGAAAACCACAATGGTGGAGAAAATGCCTGAAAAAATATTAAATTATATGGAATCGATTACAAGCTTGAAAAGGCTTGGAGAACCGGATGATATTGCAAACGCTTACCTGTTTTTGGCTTCCGATGAATCCAATTATATTACCGGTCACGTATTGCATGTGGATGGCGGAATTATGATGTAAAATGAAAAGTACTAGTTGAAAAAATGTTCACACTATTTTAATATTTAATTTGTGTGTAATAGAAAAAACCCTCCCCATTTGAGGGGAGGGAATTGTGCTGTCATTTTACCAGAGTTTGAAACCTTTTGAACCAACTGGAGAGTTATTGATGATATCAATGATTGGGATTGTGTAAGCGAAGATGATCACCGCAATCATGATAATTCCCCAAAGTTTGAAGTTTTCAAGGGCTGCAGGTACTTTTTCTGCACCTGGTGCAACTTCCGCAACAGGGAATTCTTCTTCTCCTTTCGGTGCGAAGAATCCAAGGTAAATGATTAATCCAGTAATTACTAAGATGGCGATGAATAGGATTGAACCACCAACTGCTTGCGCTACTTGGTAAGAAATCCATTCAGCTGCTTGTTCTGAACCGCCATATTCGGAGTAAGCGGAACGACGTGGCGCACCGAGTAAACCTGCAATGTGCATGGCACTTGACATGATTGTCATACCGATAGCCCATAAAATACCTGCGCAGTTAGCCATGCTGTTTGCGCGTTTTGTTAATTTTCTGCCATTTAGGTGTGGTATTAACCAGAAGGCTGTTCCGAAGAATGTTAACGCAACAGCAGTTGCTACAGTCAAGTGGAAGTGACCTGTTACCCAAATTGTGTTGTGTACAAGTTCGTTCATTTGGTAAGATGCGTTAACGATACCGCCGGCACCACCAGGAATGAAGGCAACCATACCAATGAATGGCAATAAGAATCTTGAATCGCTCCAAGGCAATTTTTTGAACCAACCGAATACGCCTTTAGCGCCAAGTTCGCGACCACGCATTTCAAATGTTGCGAACAGGGAGAAGGCAGTCATTAAAGATGGAACAACAACGAAGAACGTTAAGACTGTTTGAATAAATTTCCATAATGGATCGATACCTGGTTCAGTGAATTGGTGGTGTAGACCAACCGGCACTGAAAGGATCAAGAACAACATGAAAGCCAATTTTGCCAAAGATTCAGAGAAGATTTTTCCGCCAATGACTTTTGGAATGACAACATACCAAACCATGTAAGCAGGCAATAACCAGAAATAAACCAATGCGTGACCGAAGTACCAGAATAGAGTACGGGATAATAATACATCCACACGTTCAACCAAGCCCATGGACCAAGGAATCAATTGGAATAATACTTCTATTGCTACACCCAATGTAGCGATGAACCATAAGAGGTTGTTAACTACAGCCATAAAGGATAATAATGGTGTGCTTTGACCTTTATGTTCTTTTCTCCATTGAACAAAACGCATCGCTTGTGCTAAACCTGTAATCCATGAACCTACAACCACTAATGCCAAGCCAAGGTAGAATACCCAGTGAGCTTTCAATGGCGCATAGAATGTATAAAGGACAGAAGCTTGATTTGTTAAGACCATTGCCGCTGCTGCAACTAATCCGATTGTTGCAAGCCAGAAACCTACCCAGCCGATTGTGCGTTGTTTATTTGTGAATGTACCGCTAGTTCGGCTGACAGCAGCTGTTTGGAATCCCATAATGAAGAAAGTAGTCAATACAAGTCCGAGTAATACGCCGTGCACTGTCAATACTTGATAGTAGTTTAGGAAACTTGGAAGTTCAAATTTACCTGAACGAACTAAAACTTGTAATAGTCCGGCTGTACCACCTAAAAATACTGCTATGAATGCGACATAAATGTAAGCTAATGCCAATTTTCCATCTTTTTTATCAACAAATTCAAGCTGTTTTTTCAAGCCTGAAGATGCAGTGCTTTTTACAGTTTCCTTAGTTGCTGTTGTCATTAGTGTCCACCACCTTTAATGTAGAGTACATCAATGCGTGACCTGTACCGCAGTACTCGTTACATACGATTGTATACGTTCCGGCTTTATCTAAAGTTGTAATTTTTTCAGATACATAACCAGGTTCAAGCATCATGTTGATGTTTGTTCCTGCAACCTCGAGTCCGTGAATAACGTCTTTTGTAGTAGCGATGAAACGAACTTTAGATCCTACCGGGATTTCAATTTCAGTTGGATTGTAAGCGAAAGCCTGTGCAACGAGCACTACTTCATAATCCCAATCTTTGCCTTCCACTTTATGCAATCCTGGATTGTCAAACGGAGCATATTCATCAACCTTTTCATAGTCAATTGTCCATTTAGAGTTATTTGGATGCGTTCCGCTATGGAATGCGCTTACACCGAGGATGATAAGGAACACGATCAGCGTACCTGTTCCGAAAATCATCCACCATTTCTCATACTTGTGTATTTCCATTGTTTTCCCTCCTACTCAAGTTGTTAGAAGCGAGCTTGATCGTTTAGAAACGACCAGTGTACAGATCGAATGCAAGTACCCAGAAAATGATGATGACCAGCCCCACTCCGAAGGTCGCTAATAGGGTACCTTTTAAATTTTCTTCTGACGAAGGCTTTTTGTGATTTGACATGTCTCTCCCTCCTATGAACTTCAAATGTGTTACTTCACGATTCATCATAATAAAAATAAAACTGCTAAGATGTGATAAAAATCACAGTTCTATAATGGAAATGTGAAATTACTGTGAAAGCTAATACCATCCTCCCCCCTTTTATGGCGCTTAATCTGTGAGGGTTTTCATAAAAAACTTAATAGAAGTATTGAAAATACAGCTTTTTATGAGGAAAAATAGATTAGGTGTTTGTACATTCAATACCTTTTTTCGACAAAAGAAAAACCAGCCAAATAAAAAATTTTCTATTTTATAATGTTGAAATTTTTTATATAATAATTGATAAAGATTCTCATTATTAGGAAGGGAAAGACGAATGGTTTACCTGTTCATTGCTTCGACAATTGCCATCTATTGCTGGATTGGTACATACATTTTCGATCACGTGACAAAATAGTGCCAACACTTTTTAAAGTGGGGCACTATTTTTTATACGAAAAAAACTCCATTTTCCTTTGAATCTTTTTGATTTACTAGCGATTTTGCTTTAAAACCATGTTAATATTATAATTGTGACAAAATGAAGGCAAAGGGGTATTTATTGCATGAGTACTTTTGACGAAAAAATGGAGCAACTGTTAGAACAAGCAGCGGTTCAATACATAGTCTTCAAACGGAATGAAGATGAAGAGCGGATGGAAAAACTCCATCTGTTTGCGAAAAAAATTCTGCAAAAAGAGTATGTCATTGGATTTGCGGGGCATTTTTCTGCTGGAAAATCCAGTATGATCAACGCTTTATCCGGAGAAGATATTTTAGCATCCAGTCCGATTCCGACAAGCGCAAATATCGTAAAAGTGCATAAATCGGATGAGGATTTTGCCATTTGTTACATGAAAAATGATAAGCCGGTGAAATTTGAAGCCGGTTACGATATAAAAACGGTCAAAGAATTGAGCAAAAACGGTGAGCTTGTGACTCAAATCGAAATCGGGCATAAAGATTCGAAATTGCCTGTTGGTGTAACTGTAATGGATACACCGGGAGTGGATTCCACAGACGATGCTCACCGAATGAGCACAGAATCCGCATTGCATATCGCAGACATCGTTTTTTATACGATGGACTACAACCATGTGCAATCCGAATTGAACTTCCAATTTACGAAACAATTAATGAAATACAATCCAAACGTCTATTTGATTGTGAACCAAATCGACAAGCATAATGAGAATGAGCTTTCTTTTGATGAATATAAAGAATCGGTCCACAACTCCTTCAAAGCTTGGGGAGTGGAGCCAAAAGGCATCTTTTTCACATCGTTGAAGCAATTGGATCATCCGCACAATGATTTTGAAAAAGTGAAGAACATTGTCATGGATTCCATGAATCATTGGCAGGAACGATTGATTGAAACGGCCGAAAACACTTTGAAAAAAATGCAAAGTGAACATTTGGCCTTCTTGGAAGAAGAGAAAAATGCCCGTTTTGAGGAGTTCTCGGAAGTTTTATCCGCCGATGATTGGGCAAACCGTGAAGATATTCTCGAACAATATGAAAAATTGAAATTGCAAACGGAACTTTTCTCTATTGAAAAATGGGAAGATAGCTTTAAAGAAAAGCGCAATGACTTGCTGGAAAATGCGGCCATCATCCCTGCGGATTTCCGGGAAAAATTGCGGCTTTATCTGGAAAGCCAGCAGGAAGGTTTCAAAGTGGGCGGCTTATTCGGTTGGAAGAAGAAAACACAGGAAGAGATCGATCGCCGGAAAAAAGACGTTTACGATCAATATCAATCCATTTTGCAATCCCAGATCATCGGGCACATGAAGTCTTTAATGAAACAGTTGTTGAAAGATGTTGGCGCGTTGACCGATGAAAGGGCGGGCGAAATCGATGCCATTTCCTTTGATGTGCCGTTCAGCCTCATCGAAGAATGCGTGCAAAAAAACGCCATCGTGACTGGCGATGCGGTGCTCAACTTTGCCAACCGGGTAAGAGAGGCGACACGCCGTTATTTCATCCGGGAAACGGACGCATGGAAAGAAAGTCAAATTCCGCTTTTGAAAGAAATCAGTGAAACGGCTCAAGCGCCGGCTCGGCAAAAATTGAAAAACCTGGAGAAAAAAGCGAAGGTGATTCAAAGCATTGCCCAAATGGACGAGAGAAAAGAATTTTTGGAAAGACAGCTCGTTCATGCATCGAAAGATACAAGGGATGGAGCAAGAAAACAGAAGGCGCTATGGGAAAACCGATTTGAACAAGAATTGAAAGAAATTCGGTTATTTGATCCATCCATGTTGAAAAAAGAAGAAAAAGAAGAGGTCATTGTCGAAGGGCATGAGGAGCATAACCGCCTATCCGTCCAAGGGGAAGAAGTCGTTGAAAACGCAGTGCGTACGGCAAAACTTGTCCGACAAGTCGAAGGTTTTGAAGAAGTGTCAGACTTCTTATTGAAAAAAGTGGAGAGACTTGAACATAAAGACTTTACAATTGCCTTATTCGGCGCTTTCAGTGCAGGGAAATCCAGCTTCTCCAATGCATTGATGGGCGAAAAAGTATTGCCGGTTTCTCCAAACCCGACAACAGCGGCCATCAATAAAATCCGTCCAGTCGATGAAGAACATCTTCACGAAACGGCGGATGTGCAATTAAAAACAAAGGATCAGTTATTGGAAGATATCCAATTTGCCTACGAAGCGATCGGCATGACGGTGCAATCGCTGGAAGAGGCTTATAATCGGGCGGATGAAGCTTTGCAGGTTGAACTGAAAGACGAGCGTTTGAATGTGCATAAATCTTTTATCCGCGCTTATAAAGAAGGATACCCAACATACAGCGAAAAACTCGGTGAAGTTCTTCGGGTCAACAGGGAAGAATTTGAGCGCTTTGTTGCGGAAGAACACCGCTCCTGCTTTGTGGATAACATCAACTTCTACTATGATTGCCCGCTTACGCGCATGGGGGTAACCCTTGTAGACACACCGGGGGCGGATTCCATCAACGCACGCCACACAGGTGTCGCCTTTGAATATATCCGCAATGCCGACGCGATTTTGTTCGTCACATACTACAACCATGCCTTTGCAAAGGCGGACCGGGAATTCCTGATCCAGTTGGGCCGCGTAAAAGATGCCTTTGAATTGGATAAAATGTTCTTTATTGTGAATGCCATCGACTTGGCAAAAAATGAAGAGGAAGCGGAAGAAGTGAAGGCATACGTCCGCAATGAATTGCAGCGTTTTGGCATCCGATTCCCTAAATTGTTTGGTGTGTCCAGTTTGCTTGCGTTGCGTGAAAAGCAGGAAAAAGCGGAATATGCTTCCGGCATGCAGCCATTTGAAGAAGCCTTTTACCGTTTCTTGAACGAAGACCTTGCATCCATCGCAATCCAAGCGCTTCATGAGGAAGTGGAAAAAACACATCAACGCTTGTCCGATTTAATCACGCAAACAGAGGAAAACTTAAAACGGAAAGATGAGCGCCTGGAAGAACTCGCCCAATTAGAAAATTATGTGGAAAAGCATTACAGCAGTGCGTCTACCAGCATGATTGAAAGCGATGCGAAACAAGAGCTCGATGAATTATTATATTACGTACTGCAACGGGTATATTACCGTTATCCTGACTTTTTCAGAGAAAGTTATAATCCATCGACTTTTGCGGCATTATCGCCTCAGGAAGCTTTAAGCAAAGCATTGAAAGAAACATTGAGTTCATTGAAATTCGACTTTGCCCAGGAGCTTCGGGTGACGAATTTCCGCATCGCCCAATTCATTCAAAAACAAATCAAAGAACGTTTCAAAGAAGAAAGCCGTTCTTTGAAAGAAATGAATCCGAGCTTCTCATTTATCGCTTATGAATTCGAAGATGCGGAATTATTGGATTTTGAAGGTCCATTTGAAGACTTCAATAAATATGCATCCGTGAAATCCTACTTCAAGAACACGAAATCCTTCTTTGAAAAGAATGAGAAGGAACAGTTGAAACAAGCGTTGGAAGATATGACAAAACCGGATGCGGAGCGTTATTTGGAAGAAGAAAAGCATCGGATGATGGACTGGGCGAAAGAGCAAATCGCGAAGGAAGCGGAAGGATTGCGCAAGCATATTTACCACCAAGCGATGAATCAAATCCACACAGAGCGTCTGTTATTGCAGGAAGAAAGCCGTTTGGCGACTTGGAAAGAAATATATCAACAATTGCAGAAGGTGGAGTTGAAATAAGGAAGAGAAGCTGGGACAAAACTAGCTTCTAGATAGGAAAAAGGAGAATTTGAGCCAACTCAAATTCTCCTTTTTCCATTTATCCCCATTATTTTTGGTTAGTTGA